>Ga0068876_10002054_pt1 | contig 15236 bp, 15 predicted proteins | sample NOAtaG_6_FD_66442 | JGI IMG/M metagenome (GOLD analysis project Ga0068876, IMG submission 66442) | Freshwater lake microbial communities from Lake Erie, under a cyanobacterial bloom - NOAA_Erie_Diel5S_2200h metaG | ecosystem: Environmental > Aquatic > Freshwater > Lake | place: USA: Ohio, Lake... | reverse complement strand
ATCCGCCTTTGTCATTTTATTTAACTTTTAAATACGTGAATATCAATTTTTTCAAGGGCCGCAAATATACGAAGGGTTTATCAATTTTCAATGCACATTTGCAAAACTGATGAATTCCTCCTTATTTGAAGCTTTTAGACAAGGTGTTCTGCCATGGTATGAGCAGAATCGTCGCGATTTGCCTTGGCGAAATACGCGCGATCCTTACGCAATATGGCTTTCTGAAATCATTTTACAGCAAACAAGGGTGCAGCAAGGATTACCCTACTATCTTGCTTTTTTATCTGAGTTTTCCGAGATATCCGAGCTTGCTGCGGCACCTGAAGATCAGGTATTTCGGCTGTGGCAAGGTTTGGGTTACTACTCTCGTGCAAGAAACTTACATCGTGCTGCTAAAATCATTGCCACAGAATGTGGTGGAAGCTTCCCCAATACTTTGGAGGGATTGTTAAAATTACCAGGAATAGGTCCATACACTGCAGCAGCCATCGCTAGTTTTGCTTTTGATATTCCAAAGGCGGCTGTGGATGGTAATGTGCTAAGATGGATGAGCAGATTGCTCGGGTCTGATGCCCCTATTGATTTACCGGCCACACGGAATTGGATACAATCTGAATTGGATGAGTGGATCCAAAAAGTTTCACCCCACCTCTTCAATCAAGCCGCGATGGAGTTTGGAGCCTTGCTGTGCAGCCCCGTTCCAAAATGTGTGTTGTGTCCCTTGCAAGAGCATTGTGTATCTTTTTTTCAAGGAACCACTCAAACAATTCCTGTAAAGAGTAAAAAGGTGAAGGTGGAAGAAAGATTCCTTTACGCTTTTTTAATCCAAAATCCGAGGGGGGAATTTGCAATTGAGAGGCGTGCAAAAAACGGAATTTGGGCAAATTTGTACACATTTCCAATGATCTTGCAGGAAACAGAAATGAGTGAGAAGGATATTTTGAATGCTGTGCTTTCGCAAAAGTGGGTATCACCCTCTCTAGAACGACTTCCCCAGCCATATTCAACGGTTCATCTTTTGACTCATAGAAAGTTGAAAGTGCATATCTTTTCCATTTTATTGAAAAATATGCCGAAAAATGCGTCTATTTTTGAGCGTTGGATTTCGGTGAAAGGGGCAGGTGAATTGGGGTTTCCAAAAGTGTTTGAGCAGTTTTTAAAAACACAATTTCCTCAATATGCAGGCCGTATATGATGCTTGTTCTTTCCAATAGCAGCATCATAGTTTTGCTGAAATTTTAAAACAAAAAATTATGTCAGGAACAGTAAACAAAGTGATCTTGGTCGGAAATATCGGCAAGGATCCAGAATTAAAATCATTTGAAAATGGCGGAAAAATTTTAAGTTTTTCGCTCGCTACACAAGAATCGTGGAAAGACCCGAAGACCAATGAAAAAGTCACTCAAACGGATTGGCACAACATTGTCATTCGCAGGACCTCTTTGGCTGAGCTAGGGGATCAATACCTCAAGAAAGGCATGAAAGTGTATGTGGAGGGAAAAATTCGCAACAGAAGCTATCAGGTGAATGGAGAAACTAAATACATCACAGAGGTTTTTGCTGACGAGTTTACCATGTTGTCCCCAAAAGCTTCTGAAGCTGCCCAGCAGCCTATGGCGTTGAATGAGCCTGCTCATCCAATGAATCATCCGGTGATGTCCGCGGAGTCAGATACTGATTTACCATTTTAATTGCTGATCTCTTTGGAAGATTCGATTGTATTTCATTTTGTTTTTTTTCAAATCAACAGCACCCTGAGTATTTTTTGGGTGCTGTTGCTTTTGTTTTGTTCAGCGGCGGTTTCTAGCAGTGAAGTTGCCTTGTTCTCTTTCACCCCTGAACAACGAAAGAGAATTGATGAAGCGGATGAAAAAAGTCCCTTGTTTTCTATTCAAAAATTAACCAGTTTGCCCAACAAGGAGGCGGCAACTCGATCTTTGTTAGCCACAATTTTAATTGTCAATAATGCAGTAAATATCGCCATTGTCATTCTTTCTACAGCATTGATGGAAGAATGGTTTCCGGTAGATCAATTCAGTCCGATCACTGCCCTTCTGATCCATGTCGTGATGGTTACCTTTATCATTGTAATGTTCGGAGAAGTGATTCCCAAAATATATGCTACTTCTAATAATCTTCAAGTAGCCACGTGGATGGCTCGCCCCTTGATGACGCTAGAAATCATTACTCGACCCATCAGTTGGTTTTTGATTAAAGCAGGCAATGTGGTTCAAAAGCGCGTAAAGGGTAAACTCAATACCATTAGTATTGATGAATTGGGACATGCTCTAGAATTGACACAAAATGAAATGCGATCAGCAGAAGAACGCAGAATACTCGAGGGAATAGTGAGTTTTGGTGAGAAAGATGTAAGTCAAATCATGACTCCTCGTACTGATTTAGCCACGCTCAATGTGCAAGAAAGTTTAGAGGGGATCATTGATCAAATTAAGCGCGGTGGTTATTCAAGATGGTTAGTATATGAAGACAGAATCGATCAGATAAAGGGTATTCTGCATATCAAAGATCTTATTCCCTACATCGAAGATAAAGGGTGGGATTGGACTCGTTTGATTACTCCCGCCAAATTTGTTCCCGAAACCAAAAAAATCGATGATCTTTTAGTAGAGTTTAGATCTGATCATAAACACCTTGCTATTGTAGTGGATGAGTACGGAGGTGTCTCAGGAGTGGTGACATTGGAAGATGTGATTGAAGAAATTATTGGGGATATCCATGATGAATTTGATGATGATGAGCTGAAGTATTCTGTGATCGATGAGCAAACCTATTTATTTGAAGGCAAAATTTCCTTGATTGATTTTTATCGAATTACCCAGGTGGAGGAGACTCCTTTCGAAGCGGCCAAGGGAGATAGCTCAACCTTGGGAGGATGGATCATCGAAATTTTAGGTCGTGTGCCTGGGAAGGGAGAGGTCCATAAAATTATTTCACATACTTTTACCATTGAGGCCGGCACGAATCGAAAAATAGATCGAGTCAAAGTCCAGTTGAATACGGTATGAAGAAGTTATTGCTCATCGGAATTGTACTCACGGCTTTGCTAGGGTTTTTTCTTTGGAAAATGCTGGGCACGGATGAAGTATTGATTCCCAAACCAAAAGGATATTTTAGGATTGATTTACCTCCCTCAGCTTATCGCAATTTTGAAGCAAGCTGTCCATTCACGATCCCGGTGTCGGAATTTGCCACTATTGAATTGTTCGATAGTGAGATGAAAGGTGATTCTTGTAGGTTCAATATATTTTATCCCAAGCTCAACGCCCGAATTCATTGTACATTCTTGCCAATCGATGGTAATATTAATGATTTAGTGGGAGATGCTTATGGCTTTGCAGCCAAACATGAGATGAAGGCCAGCGCCATTGAACGCATTTGGATAGAATCTCCTGAGAGAGATGTTTTTGGTATACAATATAACATTGAGGGTGGCGCAGCCTCCCCTGTTCAATTTTTCTTGACGGACTCGACACAACATTTTTTCAGAGGAGCTTTGTATTTTGATTTTGCCCCTAATCCAGATTCCTTAGCACCAGTTTTGAAGTTTATTCGCAATGACATTCAAAAAATTACCGACGAAATTGCTTGGCGGTAATCAATCGATAACAAAAATCGCAGAACGCATCGAAGTTCTTATGAAATAGCAACCTTTCGACCAGCTATTTACTTCCAATAAAAACGAAGAAGTATTATTTTGCCCTCGCAAAATGCACTGTCCTAAGGAGTTATAAATGGCCCAATTTTCATTTTTATCCAGATGGGTGATTTGAATGATTTCATGGCTTGGATTGGGAAAAATCAGTATGGGATTGATTTCGGATTCATCGATCCCCACACCATCTTGCCCATCGCAATTTTCATCGATTCCATTTCCCAAAATGTCGGGAGCGCCGGGATAGATGTCTAAGTCGAGATCATTGCAGTCTGTTCCGTCTGTTATGTACCCGGCAGGAAGATTACACGAAATTAATGTGTTATTGGGGTCGCCATATCCATCTTCATCTATATCGGCATAATAAGTAGTGGAATCTTGGATAGCAGCGGTGTTGTCATTGCAGTCTAGATTATTCGGGGCTCCGCAAGGATCCATAATGTCGGATCCAAATCCGTCACCATCTGCATCGATGTAGGTAATCAAGGCATCATCACAATCATCCATGTTTTCCACAAAACCAGAAGGCAAATTACAATCTAATATCATAAAATTAGGATCGCCAAATCCATCGCCGTCCGAGTCTTGATAGTATGGAATACTCACAAATTCATCTATTTCTCCCCCATTGCAATTGTCGTCTACACCATTGCAAACTTCTGCAGCATCTGGATTGATGTTGGGGTTGGAATCGTCGCAATCTAGATCATTTTCGACATATCCTACTAAAATGCTATTGCAATCGAGCACCACTGAATTCATGGGATCGCCGTAAGCATCGCCATCAACATCGGCAAAAAAGGTGCAGGTTTGAGCAAAGGCTGATGAAAGAAGTAAGCAGACAAGAATGGTTAGTGCTTTTTTTTTGATCATGGTTGCCTTCATGAGAATGAAATTTAGAGGTGAAGATAAGGAAAATTTGTAATCGTAATGCTTTCGTCCTATATTTGCGGCGTATTGAAGAAAGGAAAGAGGGGTTTTGGCCCCTTTTTATTTTGCCATGATTACCAAAGAAGAAATAGCAAAGATTGTAGAATCAGCCATTGAAGGCACTGATTTATTTGTGGTGGACATTCATGTTAATCCAGGCAATGCCATTGAAGTGTTGATGGACAAAGATTCAGGATTGACCATAGATGATTGTAAAAAAATCAGCCGAGCCATCGAAGGGTCCTATGACAGAGAAGTGGAAGATTTTTCTTTAGAGGTTTCATCACCAGGAGTGGGAAAACCCCTCAAGGTTACAAGGCAATACCTGAAAAATGTCGGCAGAACAGCGATGGTATTGACCCAATCCGGCGATAAACTGGAGGGGGTGATTACAGCGGCAGATGAAAATGGGTGTACTCTTTCCTACAAACAGAGAGAGCCAGTACCAGGAAAAAAATCAAAACAATGGGTGGAGTACAGCAAAGTACTTCCTTATAATGAAATAAAAGAAACAAAAATAACGATTAGTTTTAAATAACCACTACTACTATGAAAGGCGTAAACCTTTTAGAATCTTTCGGCGAATTCAAGGAATTCAAGAACATCGATCGTGAAACAGTCACCAATATTTTGGGTGATGTATTCCGTAATATGATCCTTAAACGTTGGGGTGCCGACGATGGATTTGATATCATCATCAATGCCGAGCGCGGCGATTTAGAAATTTGGAGAACTCGTGAGGTAGTTCCCGATGGAGAATTGGATGATGAAGTGGCGCAAATTGAAGTGAGCATGGCTCGTCAAGTAGTGCCAGATCTAGAAGTAGGTGAGGAATTGATAGAAGAGATTCGAATAGAGGATTTCGGAAGAAGAAATGTGTTGGCGATGAGACAAAATCTGAGCTCTCGTATCATTGAAATGGAGAAAGATCACATCTATCAAAAATACCGCGAACGCGTAGGTGAGATCATTTCTGGTGAGGTGTATCAAGTGTGGAAGAAAGAGATTTTGGTTTTGGACGATGAGAACAATGAATTGATCTTACCAAAGGAACAACAAATTCCTGCGGATTTTTACAAGAAGGGTGATACTTTGAGAGCAGTGGTATCCAAAGTGGAAATGAGAGGAAATAATCCTCAAATCATTCTGAGCAGAACCGCTCCAGAGTTTTTAGAAAAGTTGTTTGAACAAGAAGTGCCAGAGGTTTTTGATGGTTTGATTACCATCAAAAATATTGTTCGTGAACCAGGCGAAAGAGCGAAGGTGGCCGTGGAGAGTTATGATGATCGCATTGATCCAGTAGGGGCATGCGTAGGTATGAAGGGCTCTAGAATCCATAGTATCGTGCGTGAATTGCGCAATGAAAATATTGATGTCATTCATTATACCACCAACGAGCAATTGTTGATCAGTCGTGCTTTGGCGCCTGCTAAAGTGAGCTCTATCACCTTGGATAAGGATAACAAGAAGGCTGATGTTTTCTTGAAGTCAGACCAAGTGTCTTTGGCCATCGGTAAAGGTGGTCATAACATCCGCTTAGCGGGTAGATTATGTGGATATGAAATTGATGTATATCGTGAAACTGAGACGGATATCGATGATGTGGATTTGGAAGAATTTGCAGATGAAATTGATAGCTGGATCATTGACGAATTGAAGAGCGTAGGTTGCGATACTGCAAGAGCGGTGCTGGACTTGTCCAAAGAAGAGTTGGTAAGAAGAACAGATTTAGAAGAAGAGACGATTGCAGAGGTGCTGCAAATCTTGAAGTCCGAGTTTGAGTAAATCTGTTTTTTTTGTGTGTGTGTGAAAGAATTGTTCCAATAAAAGTTTAAAAAAAATGTCAGAAATCAAAGGACCGCAACGACTCGGAAAGGCCGCTACTCAATTGAATGTGAGTAAGGACACGATTGTCGAGTTTTTATCTAAAAAGGGAGTTGTCATAGATAACAACCCAATGGCTAAAATTGAGGCTGAAGTCTTTGATATGTTGCTCGCGGAATTTGCGGGAGATCAAATCGCAAAGGAAAAAACCAAAGCGGTAGCTACCAAGTACAAAGAGTCTAGAGAGACCATAACCATTCAAGATTCAAAAAAGAAGGCGGAACAAGCGGAAGAGGAATCGCAAGATATTGACCTCACTCAATTTAAGCGCAAGCAACCTGAACCGAAGCCTGAGGTGGAAAAACCAAAAGTACCGGTTGCGGAAAAGAAGATTGAAGAGACGGTGGAAGAGCCGAAGTCCGATACTCCCGGAGAGGTGAAAATTGTGGGTAAGATTGATTTGGGAGCCATCAAATCAGGAAGAGGAAAAAAGAAGAAGGATGAGCCCAAGGAAACAGTGGAAGTCTCCAACCCAGTAGAGGAGAAGGTGGTAGAGGTTCCTGAAGCGGTAGTACCTGTGGAGCCCGAAGCTCCAGTTGAAAAGGAGTTAATCCGCGTCAATGTTGAGAAGTTAACGGGTCCCAAGGTGATGGGTCATATTGTGCTTCCTGTGGAGCAAGAAAAGAAGAAGCCGGAGCAAAAAGTAGATGACAACAAAGAAAAGCGCAAGCGCAAGCGTGTTTCAAAGGTAGATATCTCTCGTCAACAAGAGATAGACAAGCGTAACCAGTTTAAAAAGCCTGCTACAGCTACTCCTCAGAAAACGGAGTTGAGCGAGCAGGATATTCAAAATAAAATTCGCGAAACACTTGCTCGATTGGGTGGTTCTGGAAAATCCAAAGCTTCCAAAAATCGCCGTGATAAGCGCGATATGCAAGCCAAGAAGCATGAAGAGAAGATGATGAGAGAGCAGGCTGAAAATGCCATCATCAAGCTCACTGAATTCGTGACGGTTTCTGAATTGGCTACATTGATGAATCGTCAGCCAACGGAAATCATTGCAGCCTGCATGCAATTGGGAATTTTTGCTTCTATCAACCAAAGATTGGATGCGGAGACCATTCACATTATTGCGGAAGAATTTGGATTTGAAATTCAATTTGTAAGCGCAGATGTTTCTGAGTCTGTCTTTGAAGAAGAAGACACACCTGAAGATATGGTATCTCGTCCCCCGGTGGTAACCGTCATGGGTCACGTGGATCATGGAAAAACTTCATTGCTTGACTTTATCCGTAAAGCCAATGTAGTGGCGGGAGAAGCAGGGGGTATTACTCAGCACATGGGTGCTTACAGTGTGAAAATTGGAAACGGCAAGCAGATTACTTTCATCGATACTCCTGGTCACGAGGCATTCACCGCGATGCGTGCAAGAGGTGCGCAAGTTACCGACATCGTCATCATTGTAATCGCAGCGGATGATAGTGTGATGCCTCAAACCAAGGAGGCGATTTCTCACGCTCAAGCGGCAGGAGTTCCCATGATTTTTGCTTTCAATAAGATTGATAAACCCGAAGCCAATCCTGATAAAATTCGTGAACAACTATCGGCCATCAATATTCTTGTAGAAGAGTGGGGTGGTAAATTCCAATCACAAGAAATTGCAGCAAAGAAGGGATTGAACATTGATAAGTTGTTGGAGAAAGTGGTATTGGAGGCAGAGATGTTGGAATTGAAAGCCAATCCCAACAAGCGTGCAACAGGTACCATCATTGAAGCTTCCTTGGATAAGGGTCGAGGATTTGTGACTACGTGTTTGGTGTCGGGAGGTACCATGAAGATTGGAGATCCGATATTGGCCGGCCAATGGAGCGGGCGTGTGCGCGCGATGTTCAATGAGCGTGGTCAGAAAATCGAAGCGGCCGGACCAGCTACTCCCGTGTCTATCTTAGGATTTGAAGGAGCGCCCAATGCAGGGGATAAGTTTTATGTTTTTGCTGAGGAAAGAGAAGCAAGAGAGATTGCTACCAAGCGCCAGCAATTACAGCGTGAACAAAGTGTGAGAACAAAGAAGCATTTGACCATCGAAGAAATCGGAAGACGTATTGCGTTGGGCGATTTCAAAGAGTTGAATTTGATTGTCAAAGGAGACGTGGATGGTTCTGTGGAAGCCTTAGTGGATAGCTTGCAAAAATTATCTACGGATAAGGTGCAAGTGAGTATCGTTCACAAGGGTGTGGGACAAATTTCTGAGAGTGATGTCTTATTGGCCAGTGCCTCAGATGCTATCATTGTCGGTTTCCAAGTCCGTCCTTCTACGAGCGCTCGCAAGTTGGCTGAGGCAGAAGAAATTCAAATCAGACAGTATTCTATCATTTATAAGGCCATTGAGGAAATCAAAGAAGCCATGGAGGGCATGTTGTCCGCCAAGATTGAAGAACAAGTGGTGGGAACAGCAGAGATCCGCGAAGCTTTCAAAATTTCCAAAGTGGGAACGATTGCGGGTTGTTTTGTTCAGGATGGAAAAATCAATCGCAACAACAAGGTCCGAATTATCCGCGATGGAGTGGTAATTCACACAGGTACTCTCGGCTCTTTAAAACGTTTTAAGGATGACGTGAAAGACGTTACCAAGGGTTATGAGTGTGGATTGAACATTGATCGTTTCAATGATATCAAAGTGGGCGATTTGATTGAGGCATTTGAAGAAGTGGAGGTCAAACAAACCTTGTAATGCGGAGTTGGATTCCCAATAGCATTACCATGGGCAACTTGTTAATGGGTTGCCTAGCCATTGTGTTTTCTACTTCTTCCACTGACGATCATTATGTATTGGGAATGATCTGTGTATTAATCGCGGGAGGTCTTGATTTTTTAGATGGTTTAGTGGCACGAGCATTAGGCGTTTCGTCTGCTTTGGGAGGTCAATTGGATTCTTTGGCGGATGTAGTGACATTTGGTGTGGTTCCTGCCCTTTGGGCGCATAGTTTGTTACCACAAGAGGCATGGTTTCGTTTTTTTCCATTCCTCATGGCCGTAGGAGCTGCTTATCGTCTGGCTCGTTTTAATTTGGATACAGAAGCGGCAGCCCACTTCAAGGGGTTGCCCGTTCCGGCAAGTGCCTTGATATGGGTAGCGGCAATGGGTGTACATTTACAAATGGCAGAGCAGGGAGGTAAAGGTCTCTCTGAAGCAGTAATTCTTTTGCTGTCTTTAATAACCACAACGCTCATGGTGTCTACTATGCCTTTATTGAATTTAAAGTTCAAGGGATTATCATGGCAAGGACAAGAGATCAAATGGATTTTGTTAATGGCTTGTGTGCTTAGTTTTGCAACGGCCATGCTGCTTGGGAAATCTATTTATATGGGAATTTTGATTGGCATTGCTGTTTATTTGATATTGTCATTGTTTCATTATAAAAAATTGTCGTCATGAAATTTAAAGCAGAAGTAGATGTGATGCCATTGGAGGCATTGTTGGATCCTCAAGGGAAGGCGGTAACCTCAGCCATGGGCAACTTAGGTTTGGGAGGAATTCAGAATGTTCGCATTGGAAAACACATGACTCTATGGGTAGAGGCGGACAACGAGCAAGCGGCGCACCAAATGGTGGATGAGGCCTGTCAAAAATTGCTTTGCAATGCTATCATGGAGCAGTATCGTTTTGTGATAGAGAAAGTTTAAACCATGAAAAGAGAGCAATCTGAAAAGGCCTTTGCACTTGCAAAGACCTTGTTTCCCGGTGGAGTGAATTCTCCCGTGAGAGCGTTTAAGTCTGTGGGCGGGAATCCTATTTTTTTTCAGAAAGGAAAAGGATCGCACGTGTGGGACGTCGATGGCAATGAGTATATTGATTATTGCTGCTCTTGGGGGCCTTTGATTTTGGGTCATGCCCATGATGATGTGGTACAAGCTGTTCAGCACACGGTTGCGTTGGGAAGTAGCTTTGGAGCGCCCACTTTATTGGAGAATGAATTGGCTCAGCTGATCATTAGTAACCATCGTTTTATTGAAAAGATTCGATTTGTCAGCAGCGGAACAGAGGCGGCGATGAGCGCCATTCGTCTGGCTAGAGGGTATACTGGAAGAGATAAGATCATCAAGTTTGAGGGTTGTTATCATGGTCATGTAGATAGTTTATTGGTGAAAGCAGGAAGTGGATTGGCCACTCTTGGCACTTCTGATTCTGCAGGTATTCCTGAGTCTTATGCCAAAGAAACCATCGTTTTACCCCTGAATGATCTAGCCGCTGTTAAGCAGGCTGTGGCCACATACAAAAATCAAATCGCCGTGGTGGCGATTGAGCCGATTCCGGCCAATAATGGCTTATTGATTCAAGATAGAGATTTTTTGGTGGGTTTGCGAGAGATCTGCACGCAGGAAGGGATTGTGTTGTTGTTTGATGAGGTAATTTCAGGTTTTCGTATCGGATTTGAAGGGGCTGCAGGTTATTATAACATCCAGCCAGATGTGATGGCCTTTGGCAAAATCATCGGTGGAGGTTTACCCGTTGGAGCTTATGCTTCTAGTGCAGCAATCATGTCTAGAGTAGCGCCTGAAGGTCCTGTTTATCAAGCGGGCACTTTATCAGGCAATCCAGTAGCGATGTCTGCAGGAATAGCTCAGTTGAAGAATTGTTTGCGTCCGGGATTTTATGAGTCGCTCAAAATGAAAACAGAGCGAATGGTAAATGAGGTAAATGCGTACGCTACCGAGAGGGAAATTGCTTTCAGGATGTTCAATATGGGATCGATATTTTGGTTGTCTTTTGGTTATGCCAATAGAATCAGAGCCATACATGAAATCAATGCTGAAGAAGTGAAGAGGTTTGCTCCATTTCATGCAGCTTTGCTGGAAAGAGGGGTTTATTTGGGTCCTAGTGGTTACGAGGTGGGTTTCATTTCTGATGCCCATTCGGATGAAGATATATCCGTTACTATTGCTGCCTTTAAAAGTAGTCTTGATGCCATAGCGAGCTTATAGTATAAATTACGCCTCCCGACTTACTCTTTTTCAACAGAAAACCCTGAAATTAAAAGTTTTAGGTTATCTTTACCGCCCCAAAAGGGCTTACGTATGAATGATATGGTAAAAATACTTGCAGGTTCTTGCTCACAAAAGTTGGGAGAGGGTATTGCGCGTGCTTTTGGGATTGAGATTGGTAATGTGCATATCCAACGATTCAGCGATGGAGAATTTTCACCGTCTATCGAGGAAACGGTTCGAGGTAAGGACGTTATTATTGTCCAATCAACCTTCCCGCCGGCCGACAATCTGATGGAGCTCTTGTTGCTCATTGATGCAGCCAAAAGAGCTTCAGCCAAGAGAATCGTCGCGATCATGCCCTATTTCGGTTTTGCCCGTCAGGACAGAAAGGACAAACCTCGGGTATCCATTGGTGCGAAGTTAGTGGCCAATTTATTAACGGCGGCAGGAGTTCACCGGGTTATTACCATGGATTTGCATGCCGAGCAAATACAAGGTTTTTTTGAAGTTCCAGTGGATCATTTATATGCGAGTACTTTGTTTGTTCCGATGTTGAAAAACATGGAGATTCCTAATCTGATCATGGCGGCTCCTGACACGGGAGGTACTAAGCGCGCTAATGCATATGCTAAATTATTGGGTGTCGACTTGGCTATTTGTTACAAGCAAAGAAAGGTGGCGAACGAAATTGAAAGTATGACGGTGATTGGTGACGTTGTCGGAAAGAATGTTGTGTTGGTAGACGATATGGTAGATACCGCTGGTACGCTCTGCAAGGCGGCTGAAATGATGTTAGAAAATGGAGCATTGAGTGTCAGAGCTATTTGTACCCATGCCGTCTTGAGTGGAGGTGCTTATCAGAAAATTCAAGATTCCAAGTTGTTAGAGTTGATTGTATCCGATAGTATTCCCCTGAAAGAAGACCAACCACAAGAAAAGATAAAAGTAGTGAGTACGGCCCAGCTTTTTGGCGATGTGTTGCACAACTTGATTGAAAATAAGAGCATTAGTTCTCATTTCATCAGCATTTAGAAAAGTAAATAATTAAAACCAAATAAAATGAAGCAAATTCAATTGAGCGGTTCTCCCAGAGAGAACGTAGGAAGACAAGAGGCTTCTGCATTGCGCAGAGCGGAAAGGGTACCCGGTGTATTGTATGGTGGTAACCGTCAGGTTCACTTCTCTGTCGCAGAAATCGACATGAACAAAATCATGGCCATGCCAGATACTGTTCAAATCAACATGGATATCAATGGCACCACTTATTCTTCTCTGATTCAAGAGGTGCAGCGTCATCCAGTTACCGATCGCATTGTTCACGTGGACTTATTGGAATTGGTACCTGGCAAGGCAGTAAAAACTACGTTGCCTGTTCGTGTTACTGGTAATTCAGAGGGTGTGAAAGCAGGTGGTCGTTTGGCGATTAACTACAGAAAAGTAAGAATCTTTGGTAAACCAGAGGATCTTCCGAATGACATTACTTTGGATATTACCCACCTCAAGATCGGGGATATGATCCGTGTGCGTGAGGTTGCTGTGCCTGGTTGCACAGTATTAGAAGCAGATGCATCAGCTATCGTTGCGATTCAAGCCACTCGTGCCTCTATCGCGGCTGAACAAGGTGCTGATGAAAAAGGTGGAAAGAAGAAATAATTTTTATTTTTTAATACAACTAAAAACCCTCTGTAAAGAGGGTTTTTTTATTGCTTATTTTCTAATTTTTATCAGCCAAAATTTAACCTGATTTTTTAAAGATTGCAACCACTTCTCTTTCCACCAACCCCAACCTGGATTCATCCATCTTTGGGGATGGAAATTCATCATCACTTGATTGGGAAATGAGTTTTTATTTATGGCCTTGAGAATATCGTCTGTTGATTGGTAAACCGGAAATTGTTTTTCAGAAACCACCTTATCTCTTACACTCACCTTAAAGCCATCCCATCTTCTTCCTGTATCTGTAATATAAAATACCTGATTGTAGTTGAGATCGAAATAAGGTTCCCCGATTATATCCTGATCTTGATACCGATACTTATTCCAAACATCCTTATTGTCATATTTTGATTTTGGGCTTCCGTGCATGCAAATGGTTTTTACGTCAACAACTGTTCGCATTTGAGCGAGGTGTTTTTTAAATAAATCGTAAGCCAAGTCTACATCCCCATTAGCAAAGTCCATATCTTCATAATGGTAACCTACTTCATGGCCCATCTGCTCAATTTCCTGCATTAAGGCGGTGTCAAAGCTTTGTGGAACCATTCTAAAATAATAGGTACCCACGACGCCCAACTTTTTCTGCAATCGCGCAAAATGAAGAGAGTGAAAACGTCGATCATCAACATCGTGCCTTAGCATGACGGCGCGTTCTGCTGGATTCACTAGAAACTGACTGAAGGTTTGGAAAGTATACCCATTGAGCAACAATGCATCTAGTAATTGCTCGTATTTTTGGTATGTGAAGTCCTTCATTATGGCAGTATTTACCACAAATTTATATCAGATTTAATGATGAATGGTAATGTCCCGCTAATGATTCGTACAAGGAAAGTAACCTAAGGAAACGATTTTAACAATATTTCGTTTCCTAAATGATTTTCCATTGTATATTCGCGCCGCCAATGGCTACCGTCAGTTTACAGAAAAAAAGGGAAATTATTACCGGAGCGCTCCGTGTGTTCATGCAAAAGGGCATTAAAAGTGTCAATATGGATGATGTATCAAAGGAATTAGGAATCTCCAAAAAGACCCTTTACTTGGTGGTAAAAGACAAAGAAGAACTCGTTCAAAAAGGGGTAGAAGTTTTCTGTAAAAAAGAAGATCTGGAAATGAACTTGATTCAAAGTAAATCTTTGAATGCCATTGAGGAAAGCTTAGAAATTAAAAAGTGGGTATTGAATGTACTGGATGGAATTCATCCCAGTGTCGCATTTGAGTTAGAAAAGTATTATCCAAAAGTATCCCGTAGAATGCAAGAGCACCGGAAGAAAGTGATATACAAAAGTCTATTTGAGAATCTGTTGAAGGGACAAGAGGAGGGTTTTTACAGGAAGGATCTGAATCCCGACATTATTGTGAAAATTTACATCAGCAGAATTGAAACCCTTTTTGATCAAAGAATATTTCCATTGTCTGAATATGCGCTTTCCAATCTGTACATTGAGTCATTCAATTACCATATCCGCGGGATTGCAAGTGAAAAGGGATTGAAATATTTAGAAAAAAAAGTTAACTCGAAAAATAAAGTATGAAAAAACAAATTGTCTTCATGTTGTCTTTAATGACAATATTGAATTCCTTGAAAGCCCAGCAAAAGCTCACTTTATTGCAAGCGCAGGATTTCGCTATAAAGAATGCGAATAGCGTTACTCAAAGCAGGTATGATGAGGAGCTCGCTAAGATTCAAGTGGATCAGGTTTTGGCAATAGGACTGCCCCAATTGAATGGTTCTGTCCAGTTTCAGAATTTTTTAAATCTCCCTACTTCCATTATTCCAGGGGCTATTTTTGGAGCTCCCGGACAAGATGTCAAAGTGCAATTTGGAGTTCCTTATCAAATGACAGCGGGATTGACAGGGTCACAATTAATATTTGATGGATCTTGGTTTGTGGGGATCCAAGCTTCTAAGGAGTTCATGCAATTAGCCGCCATTAAAACCAAAAAGTCTGAATTTGAAATCAAGCATCAGGTAGCACAATCCTATTTTCTTGCTGTGATCGCCAAGGAGACCATACAACTCTATGAAGAGGGTAAGAAACTCATCGCTCAATCTTTGCAAGAGACAAAGTCTTTGTACAAAGAGGGTTTTGTAGAGGAACAGAGTA
>Ga0068876_10002046_pt1 | contig 15276 bp, 10 predicted proteins | sample NOAtaG_6_FD_66442 | JGI IMG/M metagenome (GOLD analysis project Ga0068876, IMG submission 66442) | Freshwater lake microbial communities from Lake Erie, under a cyanobacterial bloom - NOAA_Erie_Diel5S_2200h metaG | ecosystem: Environmental > Aquatic > Freshwater > Lake | place: USA: Ohio, Lake... | reverse complement strand
ACCAAAAAAAGAAAAGACCAGGTGATCGCTGGGATGCTAACAAAAGCCAATGGAGAATTTCGTCTTGAGAACATTCCCGCATTTGGGCAATTCAAATTACGGATCAATGTAGTGGGCTATACCACCTACGAACAGACCATAGGATTCGATATTAAAATGCCACAAGGCGGCAACGCGGATTTTTCGACCATGCTATCTGCACTCGATAAAGATCTGGGTAACATCAAGATCAGTATCGCCGAAAAAACACTGGAAAATGTAACCGTAAGTTCCGGCACTTCAGGCCTAAAACTGGGGATAGACCGAAAAGTATTCGGGGTAGACAAGAACATAGTGTCCGCAGGTGGAACAGCCGTGGATGTCATGCGAAACGTGCCCTCGATCAACGTTGACATAGATGGTAATATTACCATGAGAAACAATACGCCGCAACTATTCGTCGATGGCAGACCGACCGTACTGACCCTCGAACAAATTCCTGCCGATGCCATTGAGTCGGTAGAGATCATCACCAATCCGTCGGCCAAGTTCGATGCCTCGGGAGGAACGGCAGGCATCCTGAACATCATTTTAAAGAAGAACAAGCGAGTTGGATACAGCGGTAGTTTTCGTAGCAATATTGACTCAAGGGCCCGTGTAGGAATGGGAGGAGATGTCAATATCAGACAGAACAAGCTGAATGTGTTTGCCAGTGCCAACTTTAACCAGCGAAAGTCGATCAGTAACGGACTCACCGACCGAACCACCCTTATTACCAACCCAAATACGATGCTGCATCAAGAAGACGAGAGCATCAGTGTGGGATACTTCATGTTCTTCAGGGCCGGACTTGATTACTTCATCAACAATAGAAACACCTTCTCCGTATCCGTGAATAAGGGTGGCGGACAGTTCAAACCTACCAATGTCGGAGACATCTCAATTGATTCGATGTTCAGCAACCCCAAAAAATCGAACAGTGAGCGTAATTCCTATTCGAACAGTGAATTTGCCTTTACGGGAATCACTACCAGCTTTAAGCATCTATTTCCGAGAGCAGGAGAAGAGTGGTCGATGGACCTTACCTACAACCTGAGCAGCAGCACGAATTTTAACCAGATCACCACCTACTATTACGACAACCCGCTCTCGTCAAACTTTAGAACAGCAGCCCAGCAGCAAGACGGTACGGGAGATAACGATAACCTGGTGATTCAAACAGACTATGTACGCCCGCTGGGTGAAAAATCGAAATGGGAAGCCGGATTAAGGGCTCAATTCAGAAACGTAGATAACCGTAATGATTTCTACCTGGTCAACGGAAGTGCTCTTTTCTATGTTCCAGCCCTTTCGGTCAATTACAACAGTCACGACAATGTGTTAGCGGCCTATAGCACCTACTCGAACCAGATCAAGAACTTTGGCTATCAGGTAGGACTTCGGGTTGAAAGTAGCCGATATGACGGAGTCTTACCCGACCTTGATCAACAATTCAGTATCGATTTTCCGGTCAGCCTTTTTCCAAGTGTGTTCCTGACCCAGAAAATGAAAAAGAATCAAGATTTACAATTGAACTACACCCGTAAGATCAATAGACCGAATTTCTTTCAACTCTACCCCTTTACCGATTATTCCGATTCACTCAATCTTAGTCGTGGCAATCCCAACCTCGTGCCTGAATTTACCAGCTCGGTAGAACTGTCTTACCAAAAGACCTTTACCAACAAGGACAACTTTATCGCATCGGCCTACTTCAAGCACACCGACAACCTGATCACCCGCTATCAAGACAAAGAGATAAGTGCTACTTCGGGAAAAGAAGTGTTGATCAACACATTCATCAATGCCAATAGCAGCTATGTGACGGGCCTTGAACTAGTGTCGAAGAACAAAATGAGACCCTGGTGGGACTTGACCTCTAATTTTAACCTTTTTACATCGGTTATCAGATTATCTGACCCCACCCTGGCCAATATAGATCCGTTCGCCTCTTTCTTCATCAAGCTTAACAATAGCTTTAAGCTCCAGAAAAGTCTGACCCTTCAGTTGTCCGGCGAATACCAATCGCGTTCGGTATTACCACCCGGCGGCAGTGGCGGAGGCGGTGGAGGCAGATGGGGCGGTGGTATGGGCGGTATGTTCGGCGGAGGTATGTTTGGTCAAACCAGTGCTGCACAAGGCTATCAAAAGGCCAATTACTTTGTGGATGCGGCCCTGCGTTTTGAATTCGGAAAAACAAAGCAGGCGAATATCTCGTGGAATATCAATGATATTTTCAGAACGCGCCGGCAACAGATCTTTTCCTCCTCTGCCCTATTTGTACAAGATGTCTTTCGCCGAAGAGATCCACAGCTGATGCGATTGAACTTTGGTTGGCGGTTTGGAAAATTCGATCCCAACCTATTCAAACGTAAAAGCAATAGGTTGATGGGCGAAGGCATGGAAAATATCAATATGTGAGCATAACAAGAAGGCTTCATATTGTATGTCCGGCGGCCCCCTGGCCGCTGACAAGCGGCAGCACGATAGACATGTTCTACCGCATTCGGAGCTTGCATGCAGAGGGTGTCGGTATCATCCTTCACTATTTTTCTTTGCCCGAGGACCGTCATCCAACCGAATTAAACCCTTATTGCGAATCAATTCATATTTATCCACTGGTCAAAAGAGGTTCTTCTCACTTACCCAAGAGCATCCGCTTGCGTTTGGATCCTGCACTACTGGCAAGATTGCAACAAGACCAATATCCAGTTCTTCTAGAGGGATTATCCTGTTGCGGTTTCATAGATAAGCTGGCCTCCGAACAGCGCAAGATTGTGGTGAGAATTCAACAGTTGCAACATCGCTATTTGCAAGAAAGGGCAAAAACCACTCGACATCCGCTGGAGTGGATGCGGTCGCAGATAGAACGAAAAAAACTACTCCGCTTTAAAAGACAGTTACCCTCGTCTGTGATCTATGCTTGTGTAAACCAAGGGCAGTCCGATTATTACAAAGAACACCTGCGATTAGCCACGGCCACTTCGCTGCCGGTCTTTTCTCCTTACGACACAGTACGTTCCCGGGAAGGGTTAGGAAGCTTTTGTCTTTTTCAAGGAAACCTATCCGAAAAAGAGACAGAGAAGACACTTGTATGGTTACTCACCAAAGTTTTTTCCAGAGTACATATCCCCTTTGTTATTGCGGGACAAAGCCCGTCTGCACGCATCGAGAAGCTGGTACATTTGTATCAGCACACCTGCCTGGTCGCCGATCCCGGAGAGGCCGAATTAGATGACCTGATTCAAAAAGCACAAACCCACGTACTCCCCTCTTCGATCAGCTCCGGCACCAGCCTTAGACTGCTTCATGCGGTCTCTATGGGAAGGCATTGCATCTGTAATGCAAACGCACTAAGAGACTCTCCGCTCAAAGAGGCTTGTTATAGTACCGAAACTGCAGCTGGCATTGCCTCCCTGATCACACAGCTACAGCATCGCCCTTTTGGAGAAGAGGAAATACTGATTCGAAAAAGACTTCTACAAGAGACTTTTGACAACCAAAAAAATACGAAAACCCTTATTGGATATTTATGGTAGCGTTGTCTACTACCTTACCCTGCTCGGTACGAATCAAGCGGGCAGGGAATTTCTGCACTACTATATAATCGTGCGTAGCCATCACCACGGTAGTGTTATAATCGCGAGAGATATGGAACAATAGTTTCATGATCTCGTCGGAAGTTTCAGGATCGAGATTGCCGGTGGGTTCATCGGCCAAGATCAACTTAGGCGAGTTAAGCAAGGCTCTCGCAATATCGACCCGCTGCTGCTCACCCCCACTCAGCTCAAAAGGCATCTTGAATCCCTTTGACTTTAGACCAACTTTATCGAGCACATCCGCTATCTTTTCATTCATTAACCGCTCATCGGTCCAGCCTGTAGCACGCAGTACGAACTTGAGATTATCATTGACATTCCTATCGGTCAGCAACTGAAAATCCTGAAAGACCACTCCCAGGTTACGACGCAGATAGGGCACTTTCTTCCAATCTAATCCCTTCAACGAAAAACCAGCCACGGTCGCCTCGCCCTCTACCAATGGCAATTCACCATATAAAGTTTTGAGCAAACTAGACTTTCCGGTACCGGTCTTTCCTACCAGGTATACGAACTCCCCTTTATTGACCTGCAGATGTACATCGGCCAATACCAACCCGGAGCCCTGGTAGATGTTAACGTGTCGAAGATCGATTATAGCGTCAGACATAGAGAGGTTTTATGCAAAATACTATCATTTAACGGCAAAAGATCAAAATTGAAGTCGTTGCGAGCCCGCCAAGATCTCGAGCGATTTACCCGAAGCCGATTCGACCCGTCCGATAAGCTGTGCCTCGACGCCAAAACTTCGGGCTAATTCCATCAAACGCTCGGCCTGGTCCTCGCTTGTATAGATCTCCATTCTGGTACCCATATTAAATACCTGGTACATTTCACGGGCATCCGCCCCACTGGCTTTTTGCACCAGGTCAAACACTGGAGGGGGCGTAAATAAGTTATCCTTGATCACTTTTAATGGGCCAGGCAGGTATTTCAAGCATTTGGTCTGGCCGCCACCGCTGCAGTGCACAAGCCCGTGAATGGCATCGAAATGGTGGGTGATCATGGAAGCAAGCACCGGAGCAAAGGTGCGCGTAGGGCTCAACAACAAATGACCTACCGACACCTGCTGATGCCCAATATCTATCAAGTCACTAAGCTGATGTGGCCCAATATAGACGACTGATTCGTCTAGTCCGCTGTCGTAAGACTCCGGAAAACGGGCACCATAGGTCTTATGCAGACTATCATGACGAGCACTGGTCAGTCCATTGCTGGCCAGCCCGCTGTTATAAGCAGACTCATAGGAGGCTTGTCCAAAACTGGCCAGCCCGATGATTACGTCGCCGGGCGCTATCTTTTGATTGGTGATCAACTTTGCATTAGGCCAGCGAGCCATCATGGTACCATTGACGGTAATGGTTCTCACCAGATCGCCCACATCAGCCGTTTCTCCACCCAGATAATGAATATCGATGCCATGGGTACTCATCAATTCAAAAAAAGATCGGGTACCCTCAATGATCGCCTCTAGCACTTCGCCAGGGATCAGTCGCTTGTTACGATCGATGGTAGAAGAAAAAAGTAATGGAGAGGTAACCCCCACACAGAGCAGATCGTCCAGATTCATGACGATCGCATCTTGGGCAATCCCTTTCCATACAGAGAGATCTCCTGTCTCCCGCCAGTACAAATAGGCCAAAATACTTTTAGTGCCGGCACCGTCGGCATGCATGATGTTGACCCAGTCTTTATCGTTAGACAGATAATCTGGATATATCTTACAAAAAGCATCGGGATACAACCCGGGATCAAGCCCCCGGGTGGCTTGATGCACCTCTTCTTTTTGAGCCGATACGCCGCGTTTGGAGTAGAGTGACATGCTGAACGTTAGCAATGAGTTTGAGAGGCAAACTTACTGATTAATGCCCGTTCGGTCAACTCAAAACAGACAGCTATCTTTGCGGCCCATGAAGGTTCATTTCGACATAGAAAAGCTACCAGCCTTTACTCGAGCTGTTATCACGATCGGAACTTTCGATGGCGTTCACAACGGACACCGGCAAGTTCTTGCCAAACTCACCGAAAGGGCTAAGGAGGTCGGTGGAGAGTCCGTTATCGTCACTTTTCATCCACACCCCCGTAAAGTGGTCACATCGGCAATTTTGGGCATTCGATTACTAAATACCCTCGAAGAGCGATTAAAACTATTATCGGAACTGTCGGTCGACCATGTGGTGGTAGTTCCTTTCACCGATGCGTTCGCCAACCTTACGGCCGATCAATACATCAGTGACTTTCTGGTCAAAAGATTCAACCCGCACACGATCATTACCGGGTACGATCATCAGTTTGGAAGAGACCGGTCTGGAAATTTTCAACTGTTAGAAAAAATGGCGGCCAACCACGGCTACCGGCTAGAGGAGATCCCCAAGCATGTATTGGAGCATATTTCGATCAGCTCTACCCGCATCAGGGAGGCCTTGCTACAAAGCGAAATTGAGAAAGCCAATCTCCTATTGGGCTATCCCTTTTTCTTTAGTGGCATTGTAGTACATGGTAATAAAATTGGACGCACGATAGGATATCCTACCGCCAATCTGCGCATAGAGGACGCTGAAAAGTTAGTGCCCGGAAATGGCATCTATGCCGTCTATGCACAACCCCATCACTACGACCGGGCCTTGAAAGGGATGATGAGCATCGGATTCAGACCCACCGTAGATGGCAAAAACAGGGTCATAGAGGTGAATCTCTTTGACTTTGACGAAGACATCTATGACCAGCTACTAACGGTACATGTGCATCATCACCTGCGGTCAGAAAAAAAATTCGAGAACCTGCCCGCACTCGTTGAGCAACTACATGTCGATAAGGCCAACAGCCAGCAACTGCTTCTCTAAAATTCGATCAAGTACTGCAATTTTTCGGGCTCGTCAAAAAAATCATCGATATCAACATTGAGGGTGACCCTCTTTTTATCCGCTGATAATTTTAACGACTTTCCTTCCGTCTTGGTGGCCGGACGAGGCAGATTGATCACATAAGTAGATTTCATAGATAGGCCCATACCGGAAAGCTCACGCATGGCCTTTAAGAACTCGTCGCTCTCGGCACGAGCATATCGCTCTTTGTTGAGCGTGCGCTTGATACTTCCGGAGGAGATCGAAAGGTCGTAGTAGTCCTCAAAACTACTCGGTGAGGGCATTTGTCGACCTCCCGTAGGCAGCTTATCACCCAATTGACGACGGGCCGCATCGCCCAATAATTTTCCGGATAAGGGCTGAACAAGCGCAGCCTGCCCATAATTATCGAAAGGCATACGAATTCCAGTCTTCATTTGATCGGCACTACTATTCATAATGATAGAGAGACTCGCCCGGGCTACTAACGTCTTTTCCTCCATCGAGAGCCCGTCCAAACTATCGGCAGCACTAGCTAAAGAGATGACCGTGTCCATTTTTCGGTTGTCCAGTTCGGCTAAATTTTGCGCCGCTCCCATTTGACGGGCCAGGCCCAGCAGATCACCCATATCGGTAGAGGAGGCAAATACCCCTCCCCCGTTTTCATTTAGTGTAATCTCTTGGGTGTTATCCAGACAACCAGCCAGCAAAAAGGCCAGACAGACGATCCATAAAAAGTTGCTACGCATAAGAAAGATTAAGAGGGTTTAATACCGTTGCACTAAAGTACTATAATAAAATTTTCATGATCAATTCCCTGAGAAGCGAGGCATCGGAGGCTCCCGCCGTGCCGATACCCACTGACCTAAGATTATAGTGATGCAGCAAGAGCAGCACCTTTTCCGTAGCCGTATAATCAAAATTGCGAGCGGCCGCCTTATAATCCTTCAAGAAAAAAGGAGGCACTCCCAACGTAGCCGCAATCGTCTTTTCGTCGCCACCACTTACACCATAGAGCATAAACACCTTTGAGAAAAATCCATACAACGAGGGCAATATCAGTTGAATGGGCCCCGCCTTGGGGTTACCCTCGAAATAACTGATGATACGCAGACAACGAGCCGTATCTTTTTTGGCCAGCGCAGTTTGAAGTTCAAAGACATTGTATTCTTTACTGATGCCTACATACCTTTCCACATCATCGGCCGTGATAGATTTTCGCTCACCCAAATTAACAGCTAACTTCTCAAGCTCATTCTCGATTCGCTGCATATCTGAACCAATATGGTCGACCAGCAAGCTCAACGCCATGGGTTGAATGGACAACCCCTTTTCGTTTACCAGCGATTCTGCGAAAGAGCGGAGGTCCTGCTCATAAAGTCTTTTAGTTGTGACCAAAACGCCCTTTTCTTTGATGAGCTTGGCGAACTTACGCCGGCTATCCAGCTTCTTCTCCTTATAGCCGATGACCAGCACCGTAGAGTCAAGCGGCTGTTCCAGATACGACTCCAGCTTATCGATATCTCGCATATGCTGTGCTTCTTTGATCAGCACTACCTGTCTTTCGGCGAACATGGGGTAACGCTTACAAGCATTGATCACATCGGGCCAGGACGCATCCCGCCCGTAGAATACACTTAAATTAAAAGAAGCCTCCGACTCGGAGAGCAAGCGCTGCTCTGCATAGTTCAATACCTGATCTATATAGTAGTCTTCTTCCCCCTCGATCCAATAAACGGGTTTGTACTTTCCTTTTTTCCAATCGGCTATGATGGCAGCAGCACTCATAAAGCACTAATATACAACGATTCAAAAATCTATCAGCAGATCGTTGATCAGGATCAGGGTTTACTTTAAGAATAATTTCACACTGTCGCACGGCGCATTCGTTAAATTGCACATACCCACTTTCTCTTTTACCCTAAAATTATACGTTATGAATACGCCCGTACAGGGTCACCCCGACGAAAATCAGCAGTCGGCCGCCCTCAAAAAAAAGGATAACATCATTATTGTTTTGTTGATCGCATTAATTGGTACCTGGGGCTATCTGCTCTGGGATAAAAGCCAAACTAAAGAGACCATAGACCTGCAGGCCGCCCAGATCGAGAACCTCGATGCGGACAAAGCGGCCATTCAAAAGGAGTTTGAGCAGGCTATTGTACGTCTCGATTCCGTGACCAACAGCAACACTACTCTTTCCAACCAGGTCTCTGAGCAGCAGCGCGATATTGATGCGCAAAAAGTCGCTATCAAAAAAATACTCAATGATCGAAATGCCACGCGGTCCTCTTTGGAGCAAGCTCGCAGTATGGTCAGCGATCTAAATGGAAAGATCGCCGCTCTCGAAAACCAGATCGCTATTTTAAAGCAAGAAAACCTGGAGCTTACCGAAGCGAATACCACTTTGCAAGGAGAAAAACAGGGGCTGGAACAAGACTTATCAAAAAGCGCAGCGCAAAATGCCGCTCTCTCTAAGACGGTAGACATTGGCTCTACTTTTTCGGCCTCTTCCATTCAAATCTCCTCAATAGATGTAAGACCCAGCGGAAAGGAAAAAATTACTGCTACTGCCAAGCGAGTAGATAAACTACTGGTAAGATTTGATGTCGAAAATCGCATTGCACCATCGGGTCCGGCCGATATGTATCTTATTGTAACAGACCCTGCCGGCAAGGTGATCACCGAAAAAGGGTTTGTACTACCCACCCGCGAAGATGGTGACAGGTCGTACACCGCCCTTATTCCGGTCAACTATGAAAAAGGAACAAGACAGAAAGTTGAGTTTCCCGTAAGAGCTGGGCAATATAATAAAGGAAACTATCGTCTCGAGATCTATCATAACGGATTTAAGATCGGAGAAAGAAACTGCCCACTTAAATAACCGATCTGTCAGTTGCAGCGAATTTCGTTGGTAAACTATGGACTGTTATAGAAAAAAGACCCATCTCCTTAATCCTCTATCTAAGCTTAAAAGGTCCTAAAAAGAAAGGCCCCGCCAATAGGCAGGGCCTTATACTTATTACCCGATATATTTTAGTTGGCCCTTTAGGCCGACGCTATTAGAACAAATTGTAGCCATAGCTCACATAGTACAGACCACCCACGGCAGGGCTTCCGAAACCAGTGCGCTGGTAATTGTTGGCTATGTTGGTACCGCCAACACGGAATGTACTCTTGGGGTTCTTGGCAGGACGATAAGTAACCTGCGCATCCCACCAGCCAAAAGCAGGCAGTGTGCCGGTAACGAAAGTACCTTCGTAGTAGTTACGATCTTGCCACTTGTAAACGACATTGAATCCAAAATTCTTGTATACATTATCGTTACGAAGTCCAATGTTGGTCCGGTAGCGGGGTGCGTTAAAGTAAGTAACTACGGTAGGGTCAACGTCGCTAAGTCTGTCAGAGAATACGTTTCCGTAAAGCACATAGCGCTTGATCCACTGGTATTCGAATCCAACACCCCAACCCGTGGTAGTGACCACATCGGCAGAGTTCTGAACATAAGACAGGTTGGTACTGCTAAAAGGTGAATAAAGATCAGAGTTAGCACCGGTACGAGACTGCACCAGGGCCACACCCACCAAGAAGTCTTGATAGCGGCTGTAGTACACATAACCATCGATCAGCAATTTCTTGCCAATGACCCCTTTGTAGCCCAACTCGTATGATTTTACGGTCTCTGGCTTTACCTCTTGATACTTGGCTCTCACGAGACGAGAAGAGTCTCCCAACGATCCGGAGCGATAAGCCAGTACACTGGCAGCCGTATATCCGGGACGCGTTGAATTTAGTCTATAATAATCCTGGAACTGGGGCAGACAGCCCATCAGTACCCCAGAACCGGTCACTAAGCTGATATACTGATTCTGGTTGGTGGGAAAACGATAAGAGGTTTGATAAGAGAGGCGAAGGAAGTTCTCTTTAGCTACTTTGATTACAGCAGACAAACGGGGCGTAAAACGACCTTTGAAATTAGTTTGCTTATCATAGCGGCCCGAAGCAGAGAGGGTCAGTCCATCATCAAAGAATTTCTTCTTCAACTGCATGTATCCGCCATATTCATTGATGCGGATCAACTGAGTCGTATCGGCAAAGAGAGTACCTTGAGAGTTAAGCACGAACTGCTTCCAGTTAGTACCGACCATCATCTCTATTTTGTCGGAGAAACCGGCCATATCAGAGATATTGAATTGCGTCTCTGCGCTCCACAGATCTGTCTTATCTAAGAAGAGGGCTCCACCCTTGCTAATGGGAGTTCTCTTGATCTGATTCATGGCATCAGCGTATGCTTTGGTACCAGGAACTAAACGAGTGGCATCCGCAGAGGTACGAGCGGCTTGGTGCAGTTGAAAATCACTGGCAAGCCCCTGATTCAAACGCTTACCCTCGGAGAAGGTTCCAATGTATTGAGGGAACCACTGTGAGCTCGGACGAGCAGTTTCATTCAAGAAGGCACCCACCGCGCTGGCGTTGTATGATTCACCTGCATTTTCTTGCGTGGTGTAAGCACGAACGAACCAATTCTTATGACGCAGTTCCAATTTGTGCTGACCCATGCTGAGGTTACGGAGAGAATAACGATCGGCACCGGTATAAACGGTTGTACCGAAACCAATGTAGCTATTGAAAGACAACTCCAAGTTGTCGGTAAACTTGTAATGAATTCCGCCATTCACACGCACGTTGAGTGTTCCGTAGTCAACCAATTGTTGCTCCTCGTAACCGGTACGGCTAACGGTTGCCCCGCCAAAATAATTATTGCGAAGCCCGATATAAAAAGGCATCATGTTTTGGATGGTAGGCTGCAAAGGAGCAGGAAACAAACCCAAAAATCCGCCGATCTGCGCGTTAGAGGGATACATGGGATTACCGATAGCGGTAAAATAATTGTTAGCCGCGGCCACTACATCAAGCATACCACCAGTTGCGGCCAGAATACCACTACGGGTAGAATTCTGTACAAAAAAGGCAAAGGCGTTCATGTTGGCAGCGGTCTCATCACCATAGTTATTGATACCATTGAAACCGGGATCGCTGCTGCGATTACCGGGAGCCACGGCACTCAAAATACCGATCTGTGATTTATTGCGATAATCCTCGGCTTCCCAGTCAGAGCCTTTTACCATAGAGGCGGCCAATTTGATAGCCAACTTATTTTTATACGCTTTGGCCCAACGGAACGACCAATCATAGAAAGGTGATGCGGTACGTTGCTTTTGATCAACGTGCATCATACCCTGCTTGATGTTATAGCTGAGGCCTTGATATTTGAAAGGATTCTTTGTATTGATAAGAACGGTACCATTCATACCACCGGAACCGTAAAGAGCAGATGAAGCTCCGGAGAGCACCTCAACACTTTCTACATCCAGGTCAGAGGGGCCTACCATGCTACCAACGGCAAAGTTCAGACCGGGTGCCTGGTTATCCATTCCGTCCATCAATTGGTTCAAACGAGTGTTACCGCTGCTCACGAATCCGCGGGTAGTGACAGTACGGAAGGTAAGAGAAGCGGTGTGAACATCCACCCCTTTAAGGTTACCCAAGGCCTCGTAAAAGTTGGGAGCAGCCGCGTTGCGAAGAGCGGTATTGCTGAGACGCTCAACTGTGACGGGAGACTCCAACAGACGCGTGGGGGTACGGGTAGCGGCCACCACTACTTCCTGACCCAAAGCATTGTTTACCTTAAAGTCAACCACCAGCGCCTGGGCCGCATTCGATACGGTAACCTCAGCATCCAGATAGCCAATTGAAGTAAACACAAGCACGGCAGGTAATTTCGACACGCTGATCGAGAAGACCCCATCAGCGTTGGTATAAGTACCCTGCGAGGTCCCCTTAACGGCAACCGATACGGCAGGCACAGCCTCTTTTGAATCGCTGTTACGAACAGTTCCTTTTAACGTAACTGTCTGAGCATAAGCGGAAAACACAAAAAGGAGGGCCGTAAGCGAAGAAGCTAAATAGAGGTAGCTTTTTCTCATAATTGGGAATTTTGGTTTTGAATAGAATGGAAAATTACAATATGTCGCGCTATTGTAAAAATTTAATTTTTAACGAGAAACGATGGGCTTTCAACGAGCTCAAACCCTTATTTTCGAACCATGGCACCCTTTGCTTTTCCCGGTCAAACTGGCTTCTACAGTGGTAAGGTCAGAGATGTGTACAGCATTGGCGAAAATTGGCTGGTGATGGTCGCCTCGGACCGGATCTCAGCCTTTGATGTGATATTGCCCCGTCCCATCCCTTTTAAAGGGCAGGTCCTGAATCAAATTGCGGCCTATATGCTCGAGGCCACCCGCGACATTTGCCCGAACTGGCTGGTTTCAACCCCGGCTCCTAATGCCTCGGTCGGAAAACGATGCGAGCCCTTTAAAATTGAAATGGTAGTCAGAGGCCACCTGACAGGCCATGCCTGGAGAACCTATTCGGCTGGAAAAAGAATGCTCTGCGGAGTACCCCTGCCCGAAGGCTTGCAAGAGAACGATGCCTTCGAGACACCCATCATTACACCCAGTACCAAGGCCGCAGAGGGACATGATGAGGACATCAGCCAGGCAGAGATCATTGCCCAAGGGCTGGCCAGTGCAGATGAATGGCAACAATTGACCGATTATGCGCTTCGCTTATTTGAGCGCGGAAAAACAATAGCCCGACAACAAGGACTAATACTGGTCGATACCAAATATGAATTTGGCAAGATCGGCGATACGATCTACTTGATGGATGAGGTACATACGCCTGATAGCTCGAGATATTTTTTCTTGGATGGATTCCAAGAGCGGCAGCAAAAAGGCGAAAGACAACCGCAACTCAGCAAAGAATTCGTACGCGAATGGCTTATTGCCAACGATTTTATGGGAAAAGAGGGTCAAGTGGTGCCCCTCATGACAGATGAGTGGGTCAATACCATCTCCAAGCGGTACATAGAACTATATGAAAAAGTGATAGGCAAACCTTTTATTCCCTCCCCTGTTTCTAATGAGGAGCTCTTTACCCGCGTTTGCGAAGCGCTGAAGACATTGCCCTCCTAGTGAAAATACAGCTTTCTTAGTAGCGGTCTACCTAACGTTGACTTTTTCTATGATGATTCTTTCTTTTGTAGCAGTGGTAATCGGCTTCTGGACTTATTAAAAATATGCTGACCTTTATCTACTCCCTTACGAAGCATTTTTCTTTCTTCCTCCGGTAAAGAAAGCGTTTCCTTACAGGCAGGTGTACAACACCCTTGCATTTCTTCGGCACAACTTCGGCATTGAATAAACAGCAGGTGGCAACCTTCGTTCGCACAATTAGTGTGGGTGTCGGCAGGGGCTCCACACTGATGACAGTGAGCGATCACATCGTCAGTTATGCGTTCCGAGAGACGATCATCGAAGACAAAATTCTTTCCAATAAATAAATTATCTAGTTGTTTCTCCTTAACCTCGCGGGCGTAGTTGATAATGCCTCCCTCTAGGTGAAATACATTTTTGAAGCCCTTGTGGAGCATATACGCCGAGGCCTTCTCGCAACGAATTCCGCCGGTACAGTACATCAAGATCGTAGCTTCTTTTTTTTCTTTCATCAGATCGGCGGCCATAGGCAGTTGCTGGCGAAAAGTATCCGAAGGCACTTCGATGGCGTCTCGAAAATGTCCTACCTCATACTCGTAGTAATTACGCATGTCTATGATGATCGTGTCGGGATCTTTGGCCATGGCATTGAACTGCTCCGCGGTGGCGTAACGCCCCTTTCGTTGCATGTCGAAATCAGGGTCGGTGATACCGTCGGCCACGATCTTATCACGAACTTTGATATCGAGCACAAAAAAAGAAGGGGCTCGATCATCGACTGCTGTGTTAAGTCGTATTCCATTCAGCGGATCAATCGCATATAAGGTTTGGCGAAAAAGCTCGAATTGATGGGTCGGTAAACTGACTTGGGCATTGATTCCCTCGCGGGCAACATAGATCCTACCCAGCACACCCACGGGTTCAAACATCTTATAGAGACCATTGCGGAATTCGACCGGATCTTCAATTAAAAAATAATGGTAGAACGAAACGGTGGTTCGTGGCGTTGGATCGTTCGCAATACGCTCTTTGAGCTCCTTGCGGGAGATGCGGTTGTGTAAGGCCTTCATGACTCGAATTTTAGTTCGCTTTGAACCCCAATGGCAGGTTGGGCAAAATCCTAAAGCAACGCAAAGATACAAACACAGGGCTTATCTGATCAGGCGGCCGGTAACACCCAACCGAAGTGCCGTTTGCATTGGGCGGCCGGGCAGGTACGAAAAAATATAGTCAACCCTGAATACCTTGAGAAGATTGTCTACACCAACGAACCATTCAAAATAACGCAGGTTCTCGTTCACATAACAGGTATTGAGTCCGGTCAACAGGTAAAGGTTAAGCTTTTTAATGCCGGGGATCTTATTTGTAATGAAACCTTTGAGGTTATATTCCGCATGCGCCAACCCATATAGCGGTCGGGTGTTGCTTAACTGGTACATGGGTAGTAACTGGAAACTATTTAGCGTGCTGGTACCAAATTGCCAGTTGTTAGCGTTAAAGTGAGTAAAATCGGGCAGCTGCACCTGCTTGTCATTGATAAACCCACCCCACCCGATGCGGTAACTGAAAACTCCCTTCAACTTTAGATTGATCTGATCGGTCACGTCGAGGCGCCACTTTAAAAAAGAGCCATCACTGCCGGCGATACCTTTTATGGATTTTGTAAGCTGCAACCCAAAAACAGGAGACTTTCCGCCAATGTTGATCGTGCGCTGCGGCAATTCAATGTAACGCGCTCCTGGCTGCCAGCGCAAGCTG
>Ga0068876_10002042_pt1 | contig 15284 bp, 33 predicted proteins | sample NOAtaG_6_FD_66442 | JGI IMG/M metagenome (GOLD analysis project Ga0068876, IMG submission 66442) | Freshwater lake microbial communities from Lake Erie, under a cyanobacterial bloom - NOAA_Erie_Diel5S_2200h metaG | ecosystem: Environmental > Aquatic > Freshwater > Lake | place: USA: Ohio, Lake... | reverse complement strand
CTTTCCCATCCCCAATCAATAGGGATTGACCCACCCCCTACCCTATGGGCCAGCCGTCTAATCCTATGGTGGGCTTGCGCTTGTGGCCGAATTGCTCGGCAGTCCTTAGCCTATGGCAGTCGTGGCAAAGGCAGCGGATGTTGTCGTCCGTATCTAACCCGCCCTTAGATAGCGGGATGATGTGATCCGGCACCGTGGCGCGGGTCGTTATGCCCTTAGCTTCGCAGTCAATGCACAGCGGGCTTAGTGCTAACCGACGCAATCGCAGTTCGACACCGCGCCTGCCGTCAATCCGCCCGTGCTTCGGCCTGGGCCTTGAATGGGGCATCAACAGCGGCCTTAAAGAAGCTCGCACTGAATGAGCTAACCGCAATGGCTAGCAGCATACCGAGGGCAGCGATGGCTAATGATATGTCTTTCATGGCGCTAGATTCATACCATTGCGCCCGATTGTCTAATTGCTTTTCTGAATCAATAGCTTGGCACTGATTCACAAAAGTGATTGCAATTAACCCCATCCATCAGTCAGTGCCGAACGCTTTGGTTACGGCCTGTTTGGGCCATTCTGAATGTGCGCCGGATGCTGTGGATGGGTCGCGCCTAAGCGCTAATGGTGACTTGGCGAGGGTGGTAGGACTCGAACCTACAGCCTTCAGTTTTGGAGACCGACGCTCTACCGATTGAGCTACACCGACAACCAAAAGACAAGGGCCAGCCCGAAAGCCAGCCCCTATGTGTTAGCCGCAATTCTAACTGTTGTCGTTTGCGGTATCATAACGCGCGGGGCAAGTCAAGCCCCATTAATAACCACGCCCACAAAAGCCAAAATGGCCGCAAAGGTCCAGGCGGCTAAATGCAGGCGGTCTTCGTTGCGCCCAAGCCAATCACGCATCGCTGCCATCTTTATTCGGCGAAGGCGGAAGCGGCATCCAGTGTGTCGCTCGTTGGCCGTCCTCGGGGTCGTCGGCATATCCGTCGCAGCCATCGTAGCCCATATTGGCAGCGGCCCACCCCGGCTTGCCGTCTTGCCGCACAGGTCCATATTGGAACCCCTCGTGGGACCAATATGCGTCTGGAACGCGCCTCGCATCACTCTGACAAGTCACCCATAAGTCAATCACCGACCCGTCTTTAGGCGCGGTTTCAATCGGTTGCCAGTCCATCACAGCCGTTCCCTCATTGCAATGTAATCCGCCACAAACCGCAGCACCTGGTTAGCCCTTGCCTCGTTCGTCCGGCTGCTTTCCGATAATGCCGATCCAGCTACACCGGCAGGCATATCAAAGCGGGCGATGTTCTCGAACACCTGCCAGTAGGTCCGCAACGGGCCGGGGAAATAGTCGATGATCCGCCACAGGTCTTCGCGGGCCTGGATCACCCTTAGCGCGTTGCCCTCTGCGCTTGATGCCCCGCCGATCCGTTCGCCATACTTTGCCGTTACGCTGGGGGCGCTTTCCAGTGTCTCCCATAGGGCGATGCAATGCTGGATCGCGGCCCATTGCGTATCGCTTAGGCTTTCCCTCCACCTTGCCAGCGGTGTGCCTCCCCGATTGATGAAAGGGGTTACGCCGCGCGCCGTCTCCGCGTGGATAAAGGTTCCCCGCTCATACTGGCCATTGGCCTTCTGTGCCTCTGTGGGGCCGTCTAGGGCTTCTACAGGGGATGGGGTGCGCTTGCGGAGTTTGATTGCTTTACCCATGCTTCATGCACTCCCCTGCCCATGTTGGATCGACGCCCGGATATTCGCCCGCCTGCCAACGCTTGCGCAGTTCGGTTTTGCTTAGGTGGCCCATTTGATGCCTCACTACGTCACAGAGAAAACGGGTTGCGGGGAAGTTCTCAGAGCGGGACAATCCGGCTCGTCCCCTCGTCCATCTTTACGTCAATCACACCGCAGCCACCGGGAAAGCCCATGCGGACCTTCACGATTGAAAGGGTGCCAGCGTTCACAGTCTTGTCAGGCCGATGATAGATCAGGCCATAGTCAGCCTTGTTCGCCCAGTTTGCAGACCCGGCAATGTCATACAGCCCCGGAGGCCCGCTCTTGCCTTGCGGCTTGGTCGGGTGGGCAACGATCCAGAGCGCCACGTTGTAACGCTTGGCGAAGCGTTTCAGTGCCCGGATAGCCCGCCCGATGTAGTCCGTTTCGGTTTCATCCCTACCCCGCTTGTGTTCCAGCTCGTTCCACGGGTCCAAAACGATAACCTTAGCGCCGTAGCGAACGACAGCGGCCCGCGCGACTTCAAGGAAGTAATCCAAATCAATGTCCGTATCGTCGTCCATCGAATTGGATATGACCGACATGCGGCGCTCAATCCGGGCGTAAGCATCTTGCCTGCCGGGATGCGAAGGGAAAGCCTCAAAACTGCACCCCAGCAAAGCGCGGGCGATGCTGTCCCGCAGGATGGGCTTAGGCGCTGTCTCGAATGATGCCACGCAAACCGGAACATCGCGGGCAATGCAATGCGCCAGGATGGTATTCAGCACAGTAGACTTGCCCATGTTGCTGTAACCGGAAAAGACCGTGAAGCTGCCCAGCACAATCCGCAAATGGTCGTCCAGCAAGTCAATCCCGGTCGCCATTGAGCGAAGGTCCACTTCTTCCGGGAAGTCTGACATTTGATAGAGGCCCTTGACCGGAAACGGCTTGGCTTCGGTAATCAGCCGGACCACTTCGCGTTCGCCGTAAGTCACCAGCACTTCGTTTAGGTCTTTGCAGCCCTCCGGGTAGCTGATGAACTTGCACCGCTCCGGGCCTAGGATCGCGGCGAGGTCATGGGCAAGTGCCCGCCCCGGCTTGTCGCCATCGGTCGCCAGCACAAAGCTTTCGATGCCCTTCAGCGCCGCTTCATGCTCCCAAAGGAACCCATAGCGATTGGCGTTCATCGGGTCGTCTATGCGCTCTGCCGGTGCGCCGTTCGGGACCGAGACAACCCTCTCGAACCCCGCGGCCATGACGGCGAGAGCGTCAAACTCGCCCTCGGTAATGATTACCTCACCCTGCCCGGAGAGAACTTCGGCGTTCCACAGGCAAAGCTTGCCGCCCTTGTCCATGCTGTGCTGTTTCTCGCTTGTCCGGCGAAACTTGCGGTTCACCAAAGCGCCGTCCAAGCGGTAGGGGATCGAAAGCCACTTCGCGCCGTCCCGCACCACAGTCTCCAGACCGAACTTCGCCGCCAAATCGGATGGGATGCCGCGAGCGTTGAGCCATTGGTTGTGCTGTCCCTCGATCATTCCCTGTTCCTCCTGAAAATCCGCAATGGTGGCAGTGGTAGACAAATCCGGTTTCGGTAGTTGAGACGCTCAAACATCGGTCGGTCTTGTTGCGCCGGGTGTGTGAGCATTCAGGGCAAAGGTGCTTGCCCGCTCTGGTCGGGTGCCAAGTCATATCCCCACCACCGGCTCGGCCTTCGCGGCAACGCGGCCCCTTCGAAGGACGCCTTCGATGTAGGAAACCCGATCAGCCGGGCGCTCAAGCTGTGCCGCAGTGATTGCGCTAGCGGTTTCGGGCTTGCCGTAATCCTTGCACCACTTCCCGATCAGCGACCGCTTGGAATTGCCGCCAAGGTAAGCAACCGCAGAGTCCCAAAACACCTTGTCAGATGACGCGCCAGCGTCAGTAGCTTTAGCTACTGTTACTTCTGTATCTGTATCTGTTAGCTGAGCAGGTGCTGAGCAACTGCTGTGCATCTGCTTAGCACGTGCTAGACCCCCTTCGCGCTTTTTCAATGACTTAGTGCGCACGTTGGACAGTTCACGCTCAACCCTGTGGTGCAACCATTTGTTGTCACCAGTGGTAAAGAATTCGCAGATTTGCGGTTTAACCCGCGCCCAGTTCCGGGCGTCAAGGCGGGCAATCCGGGCCAGCTTTTTGTCGTCATCCGGCAGGGCTTCGCCGCGCTGCCAATAGGTCATAATCAGCAACAGATAAGCGCCGTGCTCCAGCGTGGAGAGGTGCGCCGCGTCGGCCAGATAGTCCGCAACATAAAGCGGCATGAACGGCATAGCGGCCATTAGATCGTCTCCGACAGTTCGATCAGGCGGGCGTAGGCGGCGCTACGGGCGTCGATCATGGCAGGGTGACGGCCAATGTCGGGCGCAGTCACAGAGAGGCGCGCCAGTGCATGATACACGGCGTTAGCGGCCTCTATCGAATCCGGTTGAATCCCACCTATGGCGGGTGTATAAGCAGTCATCCGATGCGCTCCTGATAAGCGTTTGGGTCACGGGCCGGGGATGTTGACGCATCGCCCGGTCCATTCATTTCCGTAGCAGAATCCGTTGAATCTGGCGACAAAAACTTGTCCCCATTCTGTCCCCAGGCTGGGGATAACTGGACCTCGACACGGCCCGGTTTGCACGGTTCTTCAAAGAAGTAATGCGGCTTAAAGCGCCGATCATTCACGCCTAGGGCATCGGCAATCCCGTCCCGCGCAGCCTTGAAGCTGCCAATCATATTGTCGTCGTCGCGGTGCCGCTTGTCTGGCGGGTAGAACGTCACCTTATAGCCAATCGGGCCGGTCCCTGCGAAATGCTGGCGGACCTCTTTTGCGCCACATGGCATGGCGGCATAGGTCAGCTTCGTAGCTTCTTCACGCGCAGCAGCCTTGACCGGCGAAACTACGCGAAAGTGCAGCCGCGCATTCGGAGACAGTCTCCGATCGGGCCAAGGCAGGACAACCTTCACGCGGCGCGCTGCTCATACTTGGCTGCGCGGGCCAGCAGTTCGTCATTGGTCAGGATCGAATAGCCACAGCGCCAGAATTTGCCCTTCAGGTCGAACCCGCCCCGCTCGTTGCAGCGGTGAACGTGGAAACGCTCGCGGCGCAGCGTATCGGCGGCGCAGTCGTAAAGGGTCTTGCTAGTCGTGGCGATGACGCGCTGCCGTGGCGGCGTATTATGAACCGGCTTCGGCCTTGCGGGGGCCTTGTCCCGGCGCGGTGGCGTTGGCGCGTAAATCTGACATTGAATGCCCGCTTCACTCAACCAGCGCAGCAAGACCCGATCTGAGCAATGGTAATGCTTGCAAAGCGCGTTGCGGGTCATAGTGGGGGCAACTTGCGCTAGATCGGCAGGCGCGGGGCGGCGGGTCTTTTCGGCAGCAATGTTCTGCCACTTGCCTTCAATGCCTAGCTTTTGAAACCAAAGCTGGATTGTCCGCTGTGCCACAACATAATGTAGCGCTAGCTTATAACGGGGCATGGTCAGCGCCAGTTCGCGGAAGTCGTCAGGAATGGGTCTGTTCTTGCGGTTCACAGTCTTGCCCTCGTAAACTTGCGCCCGATCTTGCGTGTAATGCGGGTGCGAAACTCAAAGCCGATGCGCCATTTCCAGTAGGAGGCGGACCAGCGAGACATTCACCAAGCCCCCAGCCAAGAGCCGATACCGCCGATCAAAGCGGCCAGCATCGCAGCACCAATGCAGGAGCAAACGAACATGGCGCGAAAGACCTTTGCGCCTTCAGTGTCGGGGGTCATGCGAAAGCTTCCTTCGCGCCACAGGACGCCAGAACGGCAACCAGCAGGGCAACGGCAAACCACGTTGCGGCTATCTTGGTGAACTCAAGTGCGCCTTCGCGTTCAGCGTCCAAAGGCTGAAGGCTTGCGCCGTTGTCGTCTAAGTGTGCGGTCATGCTGCCTCCTGCCGAATTGCGGCCAGTTCCCGCTCAATGCGGGCAATGCGGTCGTCCATTGTGGGGGCCTCGCTAACCGGGATCAGTAAAGCGCGGATCGACTCCGTTTCAGCGGGCCAGAAATAGCAAAGCCGGAAAATGGCATCGGCACCGATCATGCCGGTGCCATTTGCCGCCGCTGACACGGTATCGGCGCAACATTCGATCGCCTTGCCAATTTCCTTGTAAGTTGGGCCACTTGCCCTGACTTTGACCACGGCAAGCGAAACAGCGCGCAAGGAACATTCTCGGTCCGGCGCGGCCAGATAGGCTAGGACATTCGGCCTAGTCATGGGCTATCTCCGAAGCATGGACAGCAGAAGGAACCTTGAAACTTACCCGCCGACCCTCGGCGTGAGCCTCCGCCAGTTCGAGCAGGCAAGCGTATTCCCAAGCGTCATAGGAAAGGCGTTGGGCGCGCTCGAATTGGTGGCCCTCGCCGTCAGTCAGTTGCGGGATCATGCGGCGCGGTCCGCAGCTTCGCTTGCAATGAATTGTGCAAGCGTCAGTTCAGTGCCGCGAGTATCGGCAGCCGCGATAATGCGCGGCCAATACTTTGATGGAATGTGGCCGCGCCTACGCCACTGGCGCACCGTTACCCCCAGTTCCCCAATGTCTGCGGCCAAGGCTTCAGCGTTGCCGCTCCAAACTGCATAGATCGAATTAAGGTGGCTCATGCCTCTTCAATACGCCACGTATCGCTCATGTCAATACCCCAAGTATTGAAACATGGCCTATTCTTCACACATGAATGACCAACGATCAGATCGCCTGCGTAAAGCGCGAGAGCTAGCCGGTTACGCATCGGCATCAGATGCGGCCCGCGTTTTTGGATGGGGTGAGGCAGGCTACAGGCACCATGAAAACGGGACGCGGGGCTTCAGCCTGGACGCGGCGAAAAAATACGCCCGCGCCTTTCGCGTGAAGCCCGGCTGGCTTTTGGGCATGGAGGGCATTGACTCAGCCGATTTGGTAGCAAATAATACCATTTTGGCACTAATAGTTGGTGGAACTGTGGCGGCGGGTGTTTGGCGTGAAGCCCAAGAGGTTTTCGACAAGTTTGTGATAGACGCACCGGCTCCGGTGCAAGATTCAGAAAGGTTCGGCCTTGTAGTTGAAGGTTATTCAATGGACCTTTTCTATGAACCAGGCACGATTCTTGACTGCATTTCGGTATACGCCAACGGAATCGAGCCGGAAGCTGGCGACCACGTTATTGTCGAGCGGGTAAAACCTGACGGTTTGCGCGAGCGCACCGTCAAAGAATTAGCCGTCAGGAATGGCAAAAATTATCTGGTGCCGCGTTCTAGCCGCCCCGAATTTCAATCTGAGATCGAATTAGGCTCCCCAAGCTTGGCCGCTGCTAGCTGGGATGGCGAGATCAGGGTTTTGGGATTTGTTGTAAGCAGCATTTCCCCTCGGGCGCTGCGGTTGCTCGACCGGCTCGGCAAAGTGCGCCAGATTACAAGCTAGGCGACTCGCTCTTAAAATCGTTGAAAACACTTGGGCGTTAATCGTGGCCTAAAAAAATGCGCCCATTTGATACGCGGCGTATTGACAAGAGCGATACGTCAAGTATTGTCTGCCTCACACCACGGAGACGGACATGAACGCAATCACCCCCATCGCATCGGGCAACCTTTACCAGCCCTACCTTGATGCAGCGCGCCAGAACCTTGAAGCACTGCTCAAGCTGGCCAGCGACTTTAGCGACCTTGAGTTTCGCGATGCAGCGGACAACCTGCTGACTGCGTTCAAGGATTACGCCGAAGATTGCCAGACAATCATCGACGACGCGAACGCCGAACCGGAAGGTGAAGAAACCGACCGCTTCTGGCGCGACAGCTTCCACGCGGTCAATGCGGGGCTGGGCGAATGAGCGGGCTGCGCACCAACCTTGCCCTGCTCGAAAGCGCGACGGACGAAATGACCGCGCACTTCTTCAGCACGGCACACCGCCAAGGCGCACAGATTGGCGACCTGATCGGCGCAATTCAGACGGCCATTATTTACATGGACGGCGGCAACTCGATGCTGGCCCGCGCCAGACTTGCCCGCGCTTTGCAGGAGAACAAGCTGTGACCATTTCCAACCGCGAAGATTGGTTCGCCGCGATCGCTTTTGTGGCCGTGTGCCTTGCTATTATTTTCGGAACGGAGTTGCCCGCATGAACGTCAACTTGACCGCCATTTTCGAGCGCGACGACATTCGTAAGATTGAACGTCACAAGGCGCTTGGCAAGTTTTCCGTCACCCTTTGGGATGGGCGAATCGGTGTAGGCGTTACCGTGGGCGAGGCCCTTGCGGCGGCGCATAAGCCGGACGCTGAAAACGTGGATCGGATTGCGGCATGAACCCGGCAATTCAGACCGCCGAGATTGCCCGCATTGCCGAAATGCTAGCGCCTATGTGCGATGGCGACGAAGGCTTGCTGGCGGATATGCTGGAAGGCGAAACCGAGATTGACCGGCTGCTTGCCCGCCTATGGGAACAGGTCGCCAGGGACACGGAAACGCTAACCGGGATCAAAGAGCGTTCTGAGGCCCTGTCCATCCGCAAGAAGCGCACAGAGGCCCGCCGCGATACGTTCAAGGCCGCGATTGGCAAGGTGCTGCGCGCTGGCAAGCTTTCCGGCTTCCAACTGCCTGAAGTTACCTTTTCCGTGCGGGACGGCTCTCCAAAACTGGAGATTGTGGACCCGAGCGCCGTCCCCACGGAATACCTGGAACCGAAATACGCGCCAAGCATGACCGCGATCAAAGATGCATTCGCGGACGCTGGCGAGTTGCCGAATTGGCTAACCCGCGTCGAGGCCAAAGACGTTGTGACAGCGAGGACGAAATGACCACCTATTTTACCGAAGCGCAGAACAAGGCGCTACAGGCCCCGCTTGACCCCAAGCACGTTGTCAAGCCGAGCGGCAACTTTGGCCCTAAAGGCGATTACCTTGAAGGCTGGCACGTTATCAATGAACTAAACCGCGTGTTTGGTTTTGATGGCTGGTCTTACACTATCAACCTTTCTCGCGATGCTCTGGAAAAGGGCAAGGACGGCAAGGGCAACGAACAATGGCAGGCGGCTTATACCTGCATCTGCACCCTTACGGTTGGCGGCGTGACGCGGCAGGCTGTCGGGTTCGGCTCCGGGTTCGCCAAGGGTGTTGGGGACGCGATTGAAGGCGCTACCAAGGAGGCTGAAACGGATGCCTTGAAGCGCGCCGCCCGCACCTTTGGGAACATTTTTGGCCTGGCGCTTTATGACAAGAGCCGCGCGAATGTTTGCGCCCCGGCGCAACCGCTGCCGACCGGCCCGATTAACGACAAGAGCCGCGATTGGCTGCAAGCGCAAATCGACGCGACGGGTAAGCCGGTGGGCGACTTCTGCAAAGCGTTTGAAGTCACCAGCCTGAAGGCAATCACATACGAACAAATTGAAGCGGCCAAAGATTGGCTCCGCGAAAACAAGAAGGCAGCATAATCATGGCGGGAAGCGTCAACAAAGTGATCCTGATTGGCAACCTGGGGCAAGACCCCGAAGTCAAGTCATTCCAGAACGGCGGCAAGATTTGCAATCTCCGCATAGCCACTAGCGAAAACTGGAAAGACAAGGCGACAGGCGAACGCAAGGAGCGGACCGAGTGGCACAGCGTCACAATCCAGTCTGACGGACTAGTGGGCGTTGCCGAGCGTTTCTTGCACAAGGGCAGCAAGGTCTATCTGGAGGGCCAGCTACGGACCCGCAAGTGGCAGGATAGCGCCGGGAACGACCGCTACAGCACCGAGGTCAATGTGGGCATCGGCGGGGTTCTGACCATGCTGGACGGGCCGCAGGGTGATCGACCGCGCGAACTTACCGGCAGTGACCACGTAAACAGCAATCCGGGCAGCGGCGGCTTTGCTGACGACCTGGACGACGACATTCCATTTTGATCGGGCCGGGGTTGCTCATTCCCCCACTCCGCACCGAGGCGGGCCGGTGTTGGCTCGAATGCCCGGCAACTTATTCGAGGATAGACCGATGAACGCACACGCAACAATTAATGCACCGCTAACCAATACGCGCGAACTTCGCACGTTCCTGGTTGAGCAGATGCAGGGCGTAGCCAATGGCCGCGTCAATTCCGAAAAGGCAAAGTCAATCTGCAATCTGGCGCAGCAAGTTTACAACACGCTGAACGTCGAGATTAAGATTGCCGTTGCCCGCACCAAGCTGAAGGATGGCGAAATTGCCCCGGTCAGCTTCATTGATTGATCTGGACGCCTTGCCCGCAGAAGTGCGGCGGCGTGTGGAATATGCGTTGCAAGACGCATTGCAGGCACGCGACCATGACGCATGGATGCGGGACAAGTGCGAAAATGCCAGCGATGCTGATTTGATCGCGGCGGGTGAAAAGGAATACCCGGACGCGCCGATGGGCCTTTCGACTTGGTATAAGTCTGTGGCCTTGGCCCAAGAGACGGTCTTTTGCCGCGTGGCGCAAAACAACAAACGCCGTCCGGTATTTTTGCGCGGTTCTAAGCAGGTTCTTTTCCGGCTTTATTCGCTTTCAAGCAGCGCCAATGCAAACGGCTGGGCGATAGAAGTCTATTGGCGGGCGCTTCGTATGTCTCGCCGCACGTTCCTAAGCTTTGATGAGTTTCAGGAATGGAGCGACAGCGTAAAGCACCGCTTATATGCGAAATATAGACTGACCTCTTGCTTTAGTAATGGGATCGGAATGTGGGCTAGCGAGTGGAACCCCCGCAGCGATACGGAACACGCCGTGCGCATTGTCGGCGGTAAGCGCGTCTATCTGCCCGCCAGTTCGCACAAGCATCTAGACGCCCTCGCCAAGATTGTCCGCAAGACCGAAACGCTGGAACGCAAGCGCGAACTGGTCCGGGCGCAGCTTATGGAAAGGCTTGCAGCGTGAGCATACTTCCCGCCCGCATCCCAAAGAAAGCCAAGCGCGAAAGCCGGTGGCGCTCGCAGCGTCATTGCACGTTCGTTAGGTCACACGCTTGCTGCAACTGCGGCGAGACTGCCGGGATTGAGGTTGCGCACGTTCGCATAGGTTCGGGGGCAGGGCTTGGTCAAAAACCGGACGACCACCGCACGGTTAGCCTTTGCCGGGACTGCCACAGCCTTCAGCACAACTTAGGCGAGCGGTCCTTTTGGGATGATTACCGGCAAGCCAAGGGCGCAACGGTCAATGACCTGATCGACGCCTTCTGCAAGGCAAGCCCGGTAGCTAGAGAGATTAGGGAGGCGCGCGGTGGCTGATCTGTATGTCCAGTTTTCCGACTGCGGCCAGCATATTCGCAAGTGGTCTATGGAACCGTTTGAGGGGGCGGTGGCCTATCTTGACCGAGATGCCACAGCCAACCGCTTCGTAAACGCCGGGAAACGGGTAACGGCGCACACAGCGCCGGAAGCGAGAACTGCGGGGCTGATTTTCGACATTTTTGCAGAAGCAGTGCGCGACCTTGACGCTTGGCTAATCGAGGCCCCGCGCACATGACCGGCCACACCGTCATTCTAGGCAGCAAGCGCGACTATGCCCACCGGCTGATCGACGCGGCACCCGCTGGCAGCGTTGTGACGATAGCCAAGCCAAGGCGCACCAGCGACCAAAACGCCCGCCTATGGGCGCTCCTAAGCCGTATCAGCGCCGCCAAGCCGGAAGGCCGGGAACTGACGCCCGACATATGGAAATGCCTGTTCATGCACTCCCTGGACCATGAGCAGCGGTTTGAAATGGCGCTGGACGGCAAGGGCTTTGTGCCGATGGGCTTCCGGTCAAGCAAGCTAACGAAAGACCAGTTTAGCGACCTGTTCCTTGTGATTGAGGAATACGCGGCGCGAAACAACATAGACCTAGGAGAAGAAACCCCATGATCTACAACCGCACCATAGAACGCCGCTCACAGGATAGCGCATGGCCGCTCCGCAGGGCTGACGGCACACGTTGGAACGAAGCGCCGAAGCCCGGTTACAATCCGCTAGGAAAGGACAAGGCAGCGTGAAGCGGCTCTTGCGGCAAAAGGAGGCGGCTGAATACTGCGGCTTGTCGATTGCCGCATTTGAGCGCGCTATCACGGCGGGAACTATCCCGATGCCGATCCGCCTAGAGAACAACGAGCGGTGGTGTGTTAAAGCCTTGGACAAGGCGATCGACCGGCTATCAGGTGCCGAGCCTGTTCCTGAATACGAACGCGAATTTGAGAACCGTTATGGTCCGCAAGCCGCCTGAAATTGAGCACGTCAAGCACACCCGCGCTAAGGGGCGCTGGTATAGCTATTTTAACACCGGGCAAAAGAAACCGAACGGCCAGCCAATCCGCAAGCGCCTGCCTGACTTTGGCACGGTCGGGTTTTGGGATAGCTACGGAGCGTTCAAAGCCGCCAGGACCAAGCGCGAGGCCCCCAGCTACACGGTCGCCAGCTTGTGCGATGAATACGAAAAGAGCGCGACCTTTGCCGGTCTAGCCCTGAACACCCGCAAGCTATACGCGAACCAGCTAAAGAAGGTCCGCAGTGTGTGGGGCAAGTTCCCCGTCAACGCCCTAACGCCTCGGCACGTTCGCATTGCGCTAGAGGGCGAGGCGTGGGGCGCTGGCACCCGCAACATGGTGATTGCCGTGCTAGGCGTGATCTACAAATGGGGACGCCGCAACGAGAGCACCACCATTACGCCGATCCAGGACATTGAACGCGCCGAAGGCGGGACGCATGAACCGTGGCCGCAGGACGTTATAGAGGCCGCGCTAGTCAGCAATGACGACACAATCAGGCTTGCCGTGCATCTGCTCTACTTCACCGGCCAGCGGATCAGTGATGTTATGAAAATGCGGTGGGGCGATATTCGCGCGGGCAGCATTTGGGTGCGCCAGACCAAGACCGGCAAGGAAGTGGAGCCGCCGCTAACCGAAGCCCTACAAGCCGAACTAGCCCGCCATCCCAAGACTATGGGGCCGATCATAACCGGGATCAACGAAATGGGCCTACGCCGCCGCCTGCAACGCTTCACCAAGGCGCACGGAGTTGAAACCGTGCCGCATGGCCTGCGCAAGAACGCGGTCAACGTGCTGCTAGAGGCGGGATGCACCGTGCCAGAGGTTGCGGCGATCACCGGCCAGACCCACGCGATTGTCGAGAAATACGCGGCCAAGGTCAACCGGCGCAAGCTGGGGCAATCGGCCATTGTGAAGCTAGAGGCGCACCGCAGGAGGCCCGCTTGACCGCCTGGAACAAACGCGGCACGGGGAAACTGATTGGCAAACCACGGCTCAAAGGCGCACAAAACCGCCAAAGGTAACTTAAAGATTGTTCAATTCAGCCAAGCAATTTCAACAAGTTATGACGGATTGCCGGGGAATCGGACCCTAAACCCGCCAAACACTTACACACACCGGAACAAACCAATGACCGAGACAGAACTACGCGAATTGCACCACCGAATTGAGGCGCTGCGAGACGTTGGCGACGATTACCTAATCCTGTCAGTCGGCGCGCGTGGCCCGAACATTGATATGCCAGAAGGCAACGCGGTTGCGACCGTCCGCATGGGCGATGATGAAGCCACCGCCGAAGCCAAGTATCTGGACGACGCTATCAGCCTCGCCCGCGCTGCGATCATCCGTGACCGCAAGGCCCGCGAAGAAAAGCGCGCCCGTGAGAAGGAGAGGGCCCCCGAATGATCTACCTAACCCTGACCACCCTGACCGCTGTGGTCCTATGCCTCAACCCCGGCAAGGAATACGCGCCACGGGCAACACCCGCTGCACTGATTGCGATGGCGCTGGCTTGGCCGGTGACTTGGGCTGTCTTTGCCCTGGCGCTTTACAAGGCCCCGCGTGGGGCGAAGGAGGACTGATATGGCTGACAATCCGCAAGCGTTTCCGACCGGCGATCATGTGAACGGCGGGCATGATGGCATGACCCTGCTGGACTACTTCGCGGGGCAGGCTTTGGCTGCGTGTGTCGATCACGACTACGGCAATGATTGGGGCAAACGCGGCAAGGAGTACCCCGCGCTGGTCGCCCGTCGCGCCTACACCATCGCCGCCGCAATGCTCAACGAAAGGCAGAGCTGTGAGGGATAGTTGGTATGTGAGGATCAGGAACTGGTGGTGCGCTGGACACGACCATGATGCGGCAACCTGCCCAGCTTGCCCTTATCCGCATTTGCCGCACAATCACGCCCGAAACGAGCAGGCCAGAAGCGGCTTCCATTGACCCGCCAACAAGGACACCAACCATGACCGATAAACCCGACCTGGATGAACTGGCGCGGCTGCAAAAGGATTGTGGCATTCCGCACCTACCGACGCCGCTGACATACGATCTGCGGCGGGCGATCAGCGGTGAAGGTCCGCGCGCATACGATTGGCAGGATAAGCCGCACCGCCTAGTTTTTGATGCCTGTCGCGAGATCGAAACCCAAGCCCGCGAGGTCGATGCGCTGCGGAGTGAAGTGGCTAGGTTGCGGGAGGCTTTGGAGCGGGCGGCGAAGGTGGCAGATGAACAGACTAACTACACAACGATCACGCCTTTCGTGCATCGGGAACGGGTCAGAGCAGCCATCCGCAATCTCAAGGAGAACCCCAATGGATGATCTAAAGGGGCTGCGTGATGAGGCCATAGCCGTCAAGCGCGCCATTGGCGGCGATCAATGGGCGCGGCTCAAGACGAACTAGAACTGCGGCTCTGGATAAACAACCGCCAGCCCCGCGTTAATCTGGTCGATCAGGAAGGCGCGGGCCTCGGCACCTCGCAGCGCATCGTTGGCGAGGGCTTCAAAGTCCTCGCGGGGAATGGCAAGAACTTCGTCTGATTTGGGGCTATCAGGTGCGCCGGGACCACTAGGCAGGGCGGCAACATCGGGTCCGCTGCGACTACAGTAGTCTTGCACCCGGTTACGGCGAGCATAATCAGAAACAGCGCGGTTAACTGCAACGGCAGTTTCAGCGTGGCGAAGCGTGGCATCGGCGGCAATCCTTTGGCTTAGTTCCTGGTTGGTCTGATTAAGCGCAATTTGCTTGGCGCGGGCTTCCTTGCTGGCGGCTTCCATCTGGACAACCTGAGCGCGGGCCTTGTCGCGTTGCTCTATTGCCCCGTCGATCCAGAGGAAGCCGTATAGCTTTACCCACAGGAAGGCGCACAGCGCGAGAACGGGCGCTAGGGCTATCAGGGTGCGGAAACGCTTAAACAGCGCCACAGCGGCGTCTAGGGCGGCAAATAGGGGCATGGTGGCTCCAAAGAAAACCCCCGGTCGCGTTAGGGACGACCGAGGGGGCGTGCAATGCCGTGGGAGCGGGCACTAAACTAAAGGTCTAGGGCTTCGTATGCGAAACCTTCAACAACGACTGAATTGGCTGACCGGCGCGTCACGGTTACAAAAGAGGATGGCTTGCCGCTTTCGTCGGCCATGCCCACCATATTCCACCTGACCTTTTCAAGCAGGTCCATATCTTCTTCCGGGCCAACAAAATCCCATTTAGTATGAAATTCAAAATGCGGCCCTGCATCCAAATCCTTAATCACCATTCCGTTGTCGGACATATGCGCCTCCTTTGCTTGGCGCTGCCCATTAGGCACACAGAAAAGCGACCCGCAACAACTGTTTTTTGCCC
>Ga0068876_10002041_pt1 | contig 15287 bp, 8 predicted proteins | sample NOAtaG_6_FD_66442 | JGI IMG/M metagenome (GOLD analysis project Ga0068876, IMG submission 66442) | Freshwater lake microbial communities from Lake Erie, under a cyanobacterial bloom - NOAA_Erie_Diel5S_2200h metaG | ecosystem: Environmental > Aquatic > Freshwater > Lake | place: USA: Ohio, Lake... | reverse complement strand
CAAAGGGGAGAAATAATCCAACATTGGTTTTGCTGATAAGTCAGAACCCGTTTTTTCTTTCAGCAAAGCTCTCCAGTCGCCTACACCACCCGATTGCATGATGCCGCCGATAAACTGACCAATCCCTTTGTTGCCATAATAATTGGTTGCTCGAGGATCCTGTTTCAGAATATTCTTAGCAATATAATCGTGGAACTGGAACATCAACACGGTAGATAACGCGTAATCGTAATACTGTGCAGGATCATCAATAATGTGTGTTTTTGTTGCAGCGTCACAATAATTCTCTCCACGCAAATAAGGAGGAACAATACCCTGTTCACGCTGAACAATTTCCCACCAACGTTTATTGAATTGATCAGCCGGTAAATTCTTGTTGTACAATTCGTATTCAAATTCACTCATCGTACCGGCCTGCCAGTTCAACGCAACAACATAGCGTAATGCTTCCTGCAACAAGGTTTGAATAGAATCTGTTTTCGTTGAAGGCTCAATCAATCCTAATCCAACAAGGAAAGGCTTCTGCATCGCCGCCATTCCGAACATAGTCCCTAATGCTTCATGGTAAGCGCGGTTAGCACCTTCACGTAAAATGTAAGGAACGTTTGGTTGGCTGTATGCCAGATAATAGTAAATGTGACCTAATTCGTGATGCGTTGTTTCGTACCAACGCGCATTCGGTTCAACACTCATCAATGAACGCACATCCTGATCCAAATCCATGTGCCATGCAGAAGCATGTGTATTCTTTTTGTAAATCGCATTTTTAGGCAGTGGAAATAAATCGGACTTCGTGTAAAACGATTTTGGCATTTCAGGGAATCCCATACTGACATAAAAACGTTCTGCCTGCTGCACCACCCACATGCTGTCATAATTTTTCTGCTTAATAATGCCATCCAAATCAAATCCTTCCACTTTCACAATGTCGCTCCAATCCTGACCCCAACGATTCGGCAGCCAATGTGCCGGTAAATAATCGGGTACTGTTGGCGACTTGTACTGGCGTGCCAATTCGTAGCGTGTCCAAGTGTGAAGCTCACGATACAAAGGATAAATTTCTGAATTGATTTGGCGCAACACTTTCATCATTTCGTCTGCACTCATGCCATAATCAGCCACCTGATAACTGAAGTAGTCCGGATAATTTAATCCTTGAACTGTTTTGTTGCGCAACAAGCGTAAATTTTCCAATGGTTGGTGCAATTTCTTGCCGCCTTCCTTGCTTGATTCCCATGCTGCTAAACGCTTTACTGTATCTTTTTCTTCAATCAAAATGCGGTCAATATCGTTTGGAGTAACGGTATCTTTCCCGATTGTATACGTATGACTGTACAGTAACTTCCCTGCTTCAGTTTCCGCTTTAATTTTTTGTTTCACGGTTTCCTCTTCCGTCATCGGATTAGCACCGGCGAAATACAAAATATGCTCGAGCTGCTCTACCTGCAACGGCGTCAACTGATCACGCTTTTCCAAGTATGCTTTAGTCTTTTCAATATTCTCTTTACTGCCGGTAAAATCAGCATACAATTTCGAAGCGCGTTCCGCAGCATTTGATGTAGCAGTATCACCTTCCATCATGTAGGTCAACAACTTCCATTGCGCTTCATTGGCAACTATATTTAACTCTCTCCACTTATTATTATACGCTACAAGGAAAGAATCTACCTCAGCAGAAAGATTCTTACTTCCATCAGAATTACCGCCACACTGCGTGAAGGTTAATGCAGCCGTTGCTATTAACGCTGCTAAAAATAAAATACGTGTTTTCATAAGCTTTGGATAAGTATGCGAAACTAACCACTATACTTTAGAAATCCTGCGAAATTCGTATCAATGGTCGTAATACAGGACAAACTTAGCGACCGCCGCGTTTCTGATATTCTGCCCAATATTTTTCTGCATTCACTGTATCCTTCATGGCAAGATAGTTGGTTGCCACCATCTTCCATGGTGCAGGATTACCGGGTTCCAGCTCGGCAATTTCCATAAACACTTTATTAGACTCACCAAACTCTTTGTGCATGCCTAAAACATTCGCCAATTTATCCAGCGATTTTACTCGTTTGGGGTACATGCTCACAGATTTCCGCAATGTGCTAATAGCTTTAACGGTATCGCCGGTAATTAAGTAACAATATCCTAAAACATCATGTGTTTCGTCGGCATACACGCCTTGTGCAATTGCTGTATTGTAAAGTACTATCGCGCTATCCGGTTGCTCAGCGCGAACATATGCATCAGCCATATTAACAAGCAATAAATAATCTTTTGGATTGATGCGCTGCGCCTGCTTTGACCACTTAATAGATTCCCGGTAATTACCTAAACGATATTGCACCACACCCAAATTCCACAGTGCTTGATATTCACCGGAATCAATTTCGATCGCGCGCTGTAAATGTTGCGCAGAAAGTGTAAGCAGTTGATTGTATCGTTCGGTATTTTTCTCTTGCTCTGCTGCACTCATCAACACTGTTCCGTAGTTATAATTCACACGCGCACTGCCCGGAGCGTTTTCTGCGTCCGCTGTAAACAATACATCTTCGGCTTTCCAATCCTGAGCGCGCGCATAAGTCTGCACACTATACACCAACATCAGCGGCAAGAGAATTATTGAAATTCCGTTAAACGCTTTTCGCTCCATTAGTATTCCCGACTGACGATACAGCAGAAATGCTACGCACAATGCAACGCCGAACGATGGCAGAAATGCGAAACGATCCGCAAACGTCGCACCGATGTACGTTATGATATTCGCCGTAAGAGCGAATGTAATCGCATACCATAAAATACCGAAGCTGATCACCGGCATAGAAGATCGGAATCTTATGGCTGCGTATATCAATCCGACGATCAGGATTAAAGCCGCAATAAACGGCAATGATAAAATGCTTTGATATTCGAATTCTTTAAACGAATAGTCGTACGACAATGGAAAGCCCAAAAGTATTTTCTGCAAATAACTTAGCTGAAAACTCACCGCTGTTGCAAATCCCGACGCACGATCAGGTGCTCCAACCAGTGCATTATCGTGGTATGAATAAGTAATCACATCTCCGCCCGCTGCAATTACGGATCGATGCCAAACCAGCCACAGTGCAGCAACAGACGCCATTACAACTACAGGTAGCTTCACCGCATTCCATGATGCTTTCTCAAATAAATAAATCATCACAACAGCAAGCGGAAGCAACAGTATCGCGCCTTCCTTCGATAGCAGCGCTAACAATAAGTAGCCTCCCATTTTTAATCCGCTTTTGAGATCCATAGATCCTTGTCGGAAATTCATCAACACCGACTCCAAAAACAAAAACGAGAACAACGTCATCAACAATTCATCAGCACTTTTAATATTAGCAACAACTTCGGTATGCACCGGCATTACCAACCACAACGCAACTACGCCGGCTGATAGCCAAACATTATATTGACTTAACAACGTTCTTAAAAATCGAAAAGCGACAAAAGCAATTCCGGCGTAAAGCATCACGTTAACAAAATGATATACAGCAGGCTTGTCAGGAGCAAATTGCCATTCTACTGCGAATAACAGCAAGGATAATGGACGAAATAATCCTGCATTCGGGTAACCGAAACCTTTCCAGTAGTAGTTGGTTAGTATCTCCGGAAATCCTTTAAATCCTTGCTTTACAAATTCATTGTTAAATGTAACCGCTCTATCGTCCAGCGCGTATCCGAATCCAATAGTCGAAGCATACAACAAAAATGCGAGTAACGCGAGCCCCCATTCAATCTTCGTTTCCAACGACATAGACGAGGTACTATTAGGTGATTTCGTTTTTTGTTTCGACATACTACGAAGCTAAAAAATCAAGGCAAATAAAAAGGCTTCCCAACATAGAAAGCCTTTCAAAAAAATACGAAAATGGATCACCAGCCGAGGATCCATGCAAAAATTAACGGAGCAACAATTGTTGCGTCCGATTCCACAATGTATTTCGGAGTATTAATATCCAATTTACCCCAAGTAATCTTTTCATTCGGCACAGCTCCGGAATAGGAGCCATAAGAAGTTGTTGAATCAGAAATCTGGCAGAAATACGACCAAAACGGAACATCGTGCCATTCCAAATCCTGATACATCATCGGAACGACACAAATCGGGAAATCTCCTGCAATTCCACCGCCTATTTGGAAAAAGCCAACACCCTTTCCAGAAGAGTTGTTTCTGTACCAATCGCTTAACCAAACCATATATTCGATTCCGCTTTTCATGGTGGAGGCCTTAATTTCGTTCTTGATTACATACGAAGCGAAAATATTCCCCATGGTTGAATCTTCCCATCCCGGAACCACAATCGGTAAATTCTTTTCCGCTGCAGCAACCATCCAGGAATTTTTAGGATCAATTTCATAGTACTGCTCCAATACTCCGGAATTAATCATTTGATACATGAATTCGTGCGGAAAATAACGTTCGCCGTTATCATCGGCCTTTTTCCATAACGCATGAATATGTTTTTGCAAACGACGGAATGCTTCTTCTTCCGGAATGCAAGTATCCGTTACTCGATTCAGTCCATTTTCCAGAAGTTGCCATTCTTCCTGCGGCGTTAAATCACGATAATTCGGAATGCGACGATAATGCGAATGAGCAACAAGGTTCATGAGATCCTCCTCCAGGTTTGCGCCAGTGCAGGAAATAATGGCGATCTTATCCTGACGAATCATTTCCGCAAGAGACACTCCCAATTCTGCTGTACTCATTGCACCCGCAAGGGATACGAGCATTTTTCCGCCTTCCAGCAAATGAGTTTCATAACCTTTGGCTGCGTCTTTTAAGGCTGCAGCATTAAAATGACGGTAATGATGTTCGATGAATTGAGAAATAGGACCTTTGTTCATGATAACTTAATTAAAATATGACGCGGCAAAGGTAATATTTTACTGTCCCTCAGATGTATTTTTGAGCGTATATTGTAACTTCCGTACGGAATAGTGTTTAATGTATAGTAAAATGAGACGAAAAGGTGTGGTTAAATTCTTCAACAGGAAGAACAAGTTCGGTTTCATTCGCGATTCCGAAACAGGAGCTGAATTATATGTTCACATCAAAGATGTGAAAGGAGATATCAAAGACGGCGATCAAGTTAGGTTTGTGATAAAGCAGGAAAAACGCGGAGATACTGCTGTTGACGTAGAACACGTGAACTTGTAAACACAAACTTAACGACTCCTTAATGCGTTATATATTATAGATTATCAACTTTGACGTTGAAGCGAACATCCTATTGACGCTACAGGCAGTCATAACCGCTCATTATTGTTAAACATACACAATTATGAATTTGCGGTTTGTTATTCTACTCATCTGTTTGACTTCGGTGCTCAGCGCGAAAAATCTTATTACATCGAATACTATAAAGGCAACACTATGGCGTACGCAACATTACAATGGATTGAGATAGAAGTCGACGACTTGGAAGTCGGTGCTGAATTTTATGAAAAAGCTGTAGGCTTTGCGACTGAACGTAAGTTTTTTAACGACAAGCCAATGATTGTATTAAAGGATAAATTCGAGCACCCCATTGGCACATTAGTTCCGCGCGAAAGTCAGCACTTAGGAGGAATAACCATTTTCTTCAAAGTACCGTTCGACATCAGTCAGTTTCTGGTAAAAGTAGAACAGTATGGCGGCTCGGTAATTGAACCGAAGAAATTAATAAAGAACAGAACGGAAGATGGAAAATCGGTAATCCCCAAAAACCTAATCGATCATAACATAGGGTACTACGCGGTATGCAAAGACCCATTTGGTAACCGTTTCGCGCTCTATTCGAATAGTTAACCTCTAACTTCTTAATGAAAACATAATACTGACTAATAATCACATCGAAAAAAAAGCATAATTTTACGCCGTCTTAAGTGAACATCCTCTCCGGAGTTGCGCCCGCAACCGTCCGAAACCGCTTAAGAACGTTGAATGTTCAATTACATTTAACGCGGACACACAACAGTTTAAATTTTACACACATGAAAAAAGCTCTACTAGCTCTTGCTGCGCTTGGTTTTATCGCAACAGCACAGGCACAAACTGCAGGTTGCAATGAATTATTCTTCTCGGAATATGTAGAAGGATCTTCTCACAGCAAAGCACTCGAAATCTACAATCCAACTGCTAACCCGGTTAACCTTAGTAATTATCGTTTGGTGCGATATAGCAATGGTTCTCCAAGTGGCGTTGATAGCATTGGTTTAGTTGGAACCATACCTTCTCGTGATGTTTGGGTGGTGGTGAACGGACAAGCAACACCTGATCAAAACGGTGCATTTTGCGATCCTGCTTTAATTGCTCTTGGTGACCAGGTTGGTCCTGCAAATTATGCCAATGGTACCGCAGTTTTGTACTTCAATGGTGACGATGCTATTGTTTTAGTTCGGATTCAGCCTTATGCAATTATCGACATCTTCGGGAAAATTGGTGAAGATCCCGGCGTTTCGTGGTCGGATGTTTTCCCTTATACTGATGCACAAGGCTCATGGTGGACTCGTGACCATACATTAATTCGTAAAGCAACAGTAACTTCCGGTGTTACAGTTAATCCAACTGCGTTTAACGTCACCGCAGAATACGATTCATTGCCTGAAAACACTTGGACTAACCTTGGTCAGCACGATTGCGCTTGCAACACCTTGGGTATTGCAGAAAACGTAGCCAACGGTAAAGTAACGGTATTCCCGAATCCTGCTAACGGACAAATTAATGTTGTTGCCGGAGTGAACATCACCGATGTTACTATTTACAATATTCTTGGTCAGTCTGTTATGGTAAAAGATTACGACGCAGCAGAACAAAAAACTGCACAAAAGATTGATTTAACCGGTTTCGCTCCGGGCGTTTATATGGTTGAAGTAAAAACTGCGAACGGAAAAGTGCAAGTAATTAAGATTACTCAGCGCTAATACAAAGAAGCTATACCCGCACAAACCTGAAAAATGCTGATGGATTGTCATCAGCATTTTTTCTGAACCTGTATTATGAAAAAAGCTGCTGCCTTCCTCCTTTGTTTTTTATCCATTCAATTGTTTGCGCAATACACGGTTAGCGGTGTTGTGAAAGACGACTCCAACGGTGAAATATTGATTGGTGCAGTCGTAGTTGCAGACGGAGGAAAAGCGTTCGCGACAACCGATGTGGATGGTTCATACAAGCTGCAGCTGGCAGACGGTGATCACATTCTTACCATTCAATATTCGGGGTATGCCGCAAGTCCGGTAAAAATTAAAGTAGCCGGCAAGGCACTGAATGTTGATATTGCCGCCAAAAGCAATACACTTAAAGAAGTTGAAATTGTTGCCGATGTTGCTATCGAGCGCAAAACTCCGGTTGCCTTTTCGAATATCAGCGATGCTAAAATTCGCGAGGAAGGCGGCACACGCGATATTACCATGATGCTGAATTCAACACCCGGCGCTTATGCAACGGAACAAGGTGGTGGTGCCGGTGATTCACGCGTAAATATTCGCGGTATTGACCAGCGAAATGTAGCTGTAATGGTTGACGGTGTTCCGGTTAACGATATGGAAAATGGTCAAGTCTATTGGAGCAACTGGGACGGGCTTGCGGATGTTACACGCACCATGCAAGTGCAACGCGGACTTGGAGCATCGCGTTTAGCAATACCATCTGTGGGCGGAACGATAAATGTTTTAACGCGCGGTATCGATCAGAAGCAAGCTTTTTCGCTGCGTTCCGAATTCGGAAACAACAACGGGCAGAAATATTCATTCGGCTTTAACTCCGGAGAATTCGGTAAAGGATGGGGTGTTACGTTGGCCGGAAGTCGCAGAACAGGTGATGGCTGGGCCGATCAAACATGGACCGATTCGTGGTCGTATTTTATCAAGGTGCAGAAACGATTTGGCGATCGTCACTTGGTTTCCATTGGCGCTAACGGTGCTCCCCAATCGCATGGACAACGTTCAGAGCGATTACCTATAAGTGTGTACGATCGTGAGTTTGCGGAAAAGCTGGGCATTAATGTAGATTCGTCCTATCAAAACAATGCCTACACTACGCCCTTTCAAGGTGAGCGTGGCTTACGTTTCAATTCTCGCTGGGGTTATTTGAATTACCCTGATGGACAACAAGGTCGCTTCAACGAACGAATCAACTTTTATCACAAGCCACAAATTACGGCACAACATTATTGGACCATTACAGAGCGTCTATCGTTGTCTACAATCGTGTATTTGTCATTAGGAAACGGAGGAGGAACTTCATTTAACTCCATTCCAAATCGCGACACCCTGACCGGATTACTCAATGTAACATCACCTTATCTTTCGAACTCCAGCAATATTGATGCGTTGTACAGCACAACAGAAACGAAGTCGACACGTATTCTGCAAGCATCTATGAATAATCATTTCTGGTACGGAGGATTAAGTACGTTAACCTACAAAGCGAACGAGAAATTCTCTGCAATGCTTGGTATTGATGGACGTTCTTACACCGGTTATCACTATCGCAAAGTATACGATCTAGTTGGCGGAGATTACTTCGTTGATTTCTCAAATCGCAATCAACCAAATGGCGTAGGCAATTTACAATACGCCATGAAAGGATTGAACGACACTATTGGCTATTACAATGTCGGTTTAGTTAACTGGGGCGGTGTATTTGCGCAAGCCGAATACGTTTCCGGAAAATGGAGCACGTTCGTTACGATTACAGGTTCCATGACATCGTACCAGCGCGTGGATTACTTCCGGAAGAAAGATATTGTCATGGAAGACGGAACCGTAGTGGAACAGATTGTTGGTTACAATGAAGTGTTATACACAAACGGACAACAGCAAGGCGTTGCAGCGAATGGAGCGGTGGTAACCGTTTCAGGAGATACGACATTTATTAATAATCCTAGCGGAGCCGACTACGCTATTACAAATGCACAATCGTATGCATGGGCATCTGACAAAGCCCGATTTGCACAAACTGAACGTAAGTTGTTTCCCGGCTTCACCGTAAAGAGTGGAGCAAACTACAACATCAACGATCATTATCGTGTGTTTTTGAATGCAGGATACATGAATATGGCACCTCGTTTCAATACGGTTTTTGATAACGCTAACCGTGAATATCCCGGTGTGAAAAATCAAAAAATATATGCTGTTGAAATGGGCTCGGGTGCTCGATTTAAAGGTTTCGCAGCCAACCTTAATTTGTACTACACGTTCTGGGAAAATAAGCCACCAACGTTTTCACCGACTATTAATATCGCAGGTGATGTATTTACATACGACTTAATTGGACTAACAACCATTCACAAAGGGGTTGAAGTTGACGCTAACTGGCAAATTTGGAGGAACGTGCAGGCTGAGTTTCTCTTGTCTATCGGTGATTGGGTAAACAACTCAGCCGGTATTGTGTACTTGTATGATCAAAATCTTGTTCTGGAAGACACCATAGAGTATAGCGGAAGAGGTGTACATGTTGGCGACGCCGCGCAAACGCAAATCGGCGGAGCATTGCGCTGGGAGCCCATTAAAGGAGCATACATTAAGGCTCGATTCACCTATTTCGCAAGAAATTATGCCAACTTCGACCCGATTGTTTTAACACCTGTTTATAATGCTCAAGGGGATATAATCAGAGACAATCGCGATCGTGAATCATGGGTTGCGCCAAGCTACGGCTTGCTTGATATTTTCGGCGGATTTGAAATTCGTGACATTGTTCCGAAAGACGAAAAACGCTTCAGTCGCGTTGGTTTTACTTTCACGATCTTCAACGTACTTGATGCGAAATATATTACCGACGCACAAAATGGAGTTAACTTTGATGCCTCTACGGCTTTAGTGTACATGGGGCAAGGACGACGCTGGAATGTCGGGATGCGATTTAGTTTTTAATAATCATTGATAAGTCAATTAATAACACACATATGAATAAATTATTTACCTCTTTACTCGTTCTTGTAACGGGTGTTTTATTTGGTCAAGCTACTTTGCCATCAACATGGAGTTTTACGACAACTTCATTCCCGGCAGGTTGGACAGCCACCGGAACCGGCTTCTATACCGGATCAGGCAATACACCTCCAGCGCTGCGTTTGGATGCTACAGGTGACAATCTTGTTATATGGTATGCAGGTTCTGCAGGACCGGTTACCTACTATATCTCTGGTAATAGTTTCTCAGGTGGCACTTTTGAAGTACAGGAATCTGTTAATGGCAATACGTGGACAACGATGCGTACGTTCACTTCTAACATGCCGACCAACTATACCATGTTCACGGATCAGCCCGCTGCCGCAAGCCGTTACGTTCGTTTTAATTATACTACAAAAGTTAGCGGTAATGTCGGTCTAGATGACGTAAGTATTGCAGCTCCTGCAGCAGGACCTCAACAAGAAATCAACGTATTGTACAGCGCACAAACCGTTTTGTCAGGAGGCTCCATCTGGTCTTCTTCGGCTGTAAGTTCTACCACTTCATTTACGCTCACAGTTGAAAATTTAGGGACTCAGAACGCATTAAATATTAACTCTGCAGTAGTAAGCGGTACTAATGCTGCTGAATTCGTGGTGCAATCTGCGCCAAGTGTTGTGAATGCCCTAAGCACCGGAAATATTGTTATTGATTTTACACCAACAGCTGCAGGAACGCGCGTTGCTACATTGACTATCACGAATGATGACAGCGACGAAGGATCATACATCATCAACTTGTTCGGAGCAGGCGGTGGATTGGCATCAGAACCAAACGCACCGACGAATTTGAATTTCAATAATGTAAAGTCGTATCGTTTCCAAACCAATTGGACGGCATCTTCACCTGCTGCCGACGGCTATATCGTTTTACGTAAAAACGGAAGCGCTGTAACTGACGCACCTGTGGACGGCACTACATACACTGTAGGCGATTACATCGGAACCAGCCAGGTGGCGTATGTTGGTACATCAACTACTACATGGATTAATTACGTCGGTGCTTCCACGCAATACGGAGTTGCCGTGTTTGCATACAATGGTCCGGGAGCGTTCCGCAATTACACCAATACTGCACCTCTAGCCAATGTGGTTACCTCATCCGGTTCCATGCAACCATCTAATTACTACAACGGAATTAATACTGCATCAACAACCTTTGTTAACGATCTTACTTTACTTACCAATCCACATACCGACCGCTTCTACAGCAATTACGGCCCATACATGGTTACTAAGTTCTGGGCTCGTGACACTACAAACGGACAGCGTGTTGTAACCTGTGTTTATTCCGGCGAAAATTTGGTATACACTGAACCATTCGCGTGGGTGACGTTCAGCCGTGAACATACCTACTCGTTTAGCTGGATGCCTTCTAATCCCAATACAAACACACCGGAATACAGTGATTATTTCAACTTATACCCGGTAAATCAGGATGACGCAAATGCAGTTCGCAGCAATTATCCATTGGGCGAAGTAGTTAACGTAACTTTTAGCTATTTAGGCTCCAAATATGGGCAAGATGCAAACGGACGCACAGTTTACGAGCCGCGCGATGACCAAAAAGGCGATGCGGCGCGCTCAATGTTTTACATGGCTACTTGCTATAATAGCACAGTTGCAGACTGGAGCTTCCCGAATCCGATCAGCACTTCCATTATGTATGGGCAAGATCAAAATTTATTGAAAGCATGGCATTATCAGGATTTGCCGGATGCTCGTGAAATTGCAAAGAATGACTACATCGACTCGTTGCAAGGTAACCGCAATCCATTTATCGACAGCGTGAACTACGCTTGTTACATCGACTTCAACACAATGGTTAAAATCAACGGTCCGATCTTGCCATGCTCGAATTCTACCATCGGAATTGGTGAAGTAAATCAAGAGGCTGTTGTACTTAATGCGATGCCTAATCCTGCCGTTGACAATTTCATGATATACGTATCAGCATTGGAGCATACGACCGGAGTATTACAGGTTGTAGACGTTCAAGGCAAGGTCATTAATGAACAGACGGTTGTCTTAAATTCCGGTACTTCTGCATTTAGTTTTGATTGTAAAAATTGGAATTCCGGTATGTATACTATCCGTATCCAAACCCCAAATCAGGTGTTTTTGACAAGAATGATTAAGAACTAATACCTTTAAAAAGTCCTAAAAATGTTAAAATGCGCCTGTATTGAGGCGCATTTTAATTTTTATTAGTTATTGATTTTCAGGTAATTAAATGCATAAACCGACCCAATCGGGAGTTATAAACAACCGCGTGTGGCTCAAATTTTACTTGTTTTTTTGGTTTGAAACCTTAATTTAGCGCGTCTTAAAAAAATACACGGTCTTCAACACACGACAATTTGCATATTATCCGATATATTCCTCTGTTGTTCTTGTTGGTTTTACTAACGGGAACATTATCCGGCTTTAAACCGGGTGATCCTCCGGCTGCAGTTCGGACGGATTTGGATGTTAATGATACAGCGGAAGCAACAGACGATAATCCTGCTTTAAGCGCGGACACATCAGGACCTGCAACAACAGCTATTGCAGCAACAGATCCACCTGCAAAGAAAACAACCGTAGAGCCGGATCACGACGAAGAAGGTCATGTTCACGGTGATGAAGAAGAGGATGACTTTGACACTACCTCTGTGCACATGGAGAAGTTTGATGCATTGACATTCAACGACACCGTCATGTTGCTCCTCAATGATCCACAGCATTGCGGTTATGTTCACCCATTCAACGGATATGTTACTTCGAACTTCGGCTTTAGAAAATCGCGTTATCACTTTGGCGTAGATATTAAATTGAACACCGGTGATTCAGTTGTAAGTTGTTTTGATGGCAAAGTTCGGATTGCTCAGTACAGTAAGACTTACGGCAATTTGGTTGTAGTTCGTCATTCTAACGGCTTAGAAACGTACTATGCTCATTTATCTAAACTTTTGGTTAAGGTTGGTGACGAAGTTGAAGCCGGGACTCTGGTTGGATTAGGTGGCAACACCGGTCGTTCGTTTGGAGCTCATTTGCATTTCGAAGTGCGTTACAAAGGACAGCCGATTAATCCCAACTACATCATCGATTTCGAGAAGAAGTGTATTCGCACGAATGCATATCCCCTTTGCAAATCTGATTTCAAATATTTATCAGAAACACACAAGGTAGTGCGCCGTTCACGTAAGAGTAAAAAAACCTACGTAACGTATTACACACCGGGAGGACCGAAATACGCCACCAAAGAAGCAAAAGCAATCATGGCAACAGTTCCGGAACCTGTTATGCCAAATACTGATCCGAATCTAGTTCCTGATGGTTCGAAAACTCCCATTCAGGTAAAGCCTCAACCAACACCTTCTGCGTCTAATCCAAACACAGGCGTTAAACCCGCACCGAACGGAAAAACAACATCACCTCCTGCTAATAAATCAGGTGCGGGAACCAAAACGTATGTAGTGAAAAAAGGCGACACTTTAGGGGCAATCGCTGCGCGCAATAATACCACAGTTGATAAATTGTGTCAATTAAACGGAATCAAGAAGACTTCGATTCTTAAGATTGGGCAGAAGCTTCGTGTGAAGTAGCACCTCTGTTACATTACAAAATCTTTTTCCTTCCAATGAAATTCTCTTGTGCGGGCATTATAGTAAGCGAACTTACTATTTCGTTCTACCTTGAAAATTGTCCCTGACACCGGAGAGATTTTATCCCAAACAGGCTGCAGTAAAACGTTTCCTGTAACGTCTGCAAGTCCTTTACCGGAATCCGTTTCAAGAACTAAGAAGCCTGCGGCTATGTGATCAATACCCTTATAATTAGCTTGCACTATCCATTTACCACGCACATCAATGCAACCCATCATACTATCTTTGCGAACACGTGCAACGCCATCGGTGAACGACCACGCGTATTCATAATCATAAGGAATTACCAACTTCACCTGCTGATCAATGAACCCCCATTTGCCTTTCTTCTTGATTGGACAACGATCATCTGCGAAAAATCCGACATCCTCGTATTCTCTCGCTACCACAGACTTTCCTGCAGTATCAATTATTCCCAATTTATTTTCCAGCAGCACTTTTGCTGTGCCGTTTTTGAAAGAATTATCACCTAGCAAAGCGCGATTAAAATCGTACTTCATTGGGATAACCAGTTCACCCGCGCGATTGATATAACCGCAACGACCTTCTTGGACAACTAAAGCACGGTTATCATTGAATTCGCCAATGAACTCGTACTCACAAGCTGTAATGTATTTCCCTTCCGCATCAATTAAACCAAACAAATCATTCTTCTGAACACGAGCAATTCCATTATTGAATTTACCCACCCATTCGTAAATCGTCGGCACAACAATTTTCCCGTAACGGTCAATAAATCCATAGCCGGTCGAGTCTTCGACATAAGCCAATCCTCCCGAAAAATCGCCGCCCTTTTCAAACGTACAGCGCACCACTTCTTTCCCTGTCTGATCAATATAACCGTGCTTACCATTTCGTTCTACACCTGCTCTGCCTTCCGAGAATTCATAAATGGCATCATATTCTACAGGAACAATTAAGAAACCGGCTTTATCTACAAGTCCGAATTTCTGATCCAATTCAACCACGGCAACGCCTTTTCGAAATGAACTAACTTCATCGTATTGAATAGGTACCAACAATTTATTTCGTTTATTGATAAACCCGGCTTTACCGTTTTTGCCCACTGCTGCAGCCCCTTCCTGAAAAATTTCTACCCATTCATACTCACATGGAATAAGCACGGAACCTGCACTATCAGCAAATCCCCACAGTCCGCTTTCGCGCACCGGAAAAAACTCCGTCATCGACAAACGCAGATCTTCGGTAATGGTTTCTTTAAACGGGAAGTCCGGATAATCAATCCAAAATTGCGCAATTGTTGTTGAAGAACCATCTGCAGTGTACAGGCTGTATAATTTCATCCAGGCCTCGTCTTTATTACGATTGGTAGGATGTTTACGAATAAAGGAACGGTAAGAATCGATATCCATTCCGCCAACAGACAACTTAAAAATCGCGTCTTCTGCAACTCCTCGATAGGGACTATTCGGATATTCTGTTACAAAAAGCTCATAAGCCGCTAAAGAGCTATCTGCCGTTTTTGTTTCGAACAAGACACGATCATATCGCGATTGGGCTTCCGGAAGCTGCAACGACTTCGGATAGCGCAGTATAAAATCATTATATGACTGATACGTATTAATTTTTTCCGCATCACGAAAAGCAAACGCGTCACGATTAACTATTGCGAGAGAATCCCATCGCGAGTTGCAATGAACTTCCAGATAAGTATCCATTGCCG
>Ga0068876_10002038_pt1 | contig 15295 bp, 11 predicted proteins | sample NOAtaG_6_FD_66442 | JGI IMG/M metagenome (GOLD analysis project Ga0068876, IMG submission 66442) | Freshwater lake microbial communities from Lake Erie, under a cyanobacterial bloom - NOAA_Erie_Diel5S_2200h metaG | ecosystem: Environmental > Aquatic > Freshwater > Lake | place: USA: Ohio, Lake... | reverse complement strand
TATATTGTACGTTATTTGCCCACCGTGCTTCAGTAAAACTACACTGGCAATTTTGTTAGGGGTGCAGCTTATCCTCATAAATGGCGCCTCCATCATTGGGAATTGGGTTTGGGTAACACATAGTGCTAGGTTTTTAGTTGGAGGTCTCTTTATTTTTTCCGGTTTTATTAAAGCCAATGATACTGTAGGATTTTCATACAAATTAGAAGAGTATTTTGAAGTGTTTAGAGCTGATTCGGGTCTAGGGATCTTTGATTGGTTTGCGCACGCCAGTTTACCATTTGCAACCATAATCACAGCAAGTGAAATTGTTTTAGGGATCTTTTTACTTTTAGGTTACAAACGCAACTTAACGCTTTGGTTATTGTTTGCACAAATTGCTTTATTTACATTTTTAACCTTTTACTCGGCCTGTTACAACAAAGTAACTACATGCGGTTGCTTTGGTGATATTTTAGTTTTAAAACCATGGACCAGTTTTTGGAAGGATGTTGTTTTAATGGTACTGATCACGCTGTTATTTGCGGGGAAAGAAAACATAAATGAGATCGCATCGCCAATGCTAACAGCAACTTTTGCAGGGATAGGTTTTTTTGCATCCGTTTGGTTTCCTATTTATACCTACCGCAATTTACCGGTGTTTGATTTTAGAGCTTATAAGATAGGGGATAACATTAGAAAGAACATGGAGAAAGGCGCGGGATACAAAGATGCGGAGTATAAAACATTGATGGTGTATGAAAAGATAAAGAACAACGAAGAGAAAAAGGAAATGACCCAAGAGGATTACATGAAATCGAAGATATGGGAAGATACACTTGTTTGGAAGTTTGATACCATGATCACAACCATGGTGGCTGAAGCAATCAATGCGCCTAAGATCACTGATTTTAATATTACAAATATAGATGGGATGGTAGTAACCGATTCTATTTTAAATATTAAAACCTATAATTATTGGTTGGTTGCCTACGATCTTTCAAAAACAGAAGATGATGCTGCTTTACATGCTAAAATAAATGATTTTTATAAGCTTGCCCAAATGGAAAAAGTCCCTTTTGTGGCACTTACTGCTTCTGGCCCAAAGGAGATCGACACCTTTAAGCATAAACATAATGCCTTATATGATTTTTTAATGGTGGATGCCACTGTTTTAAAAACCATGATAAGAAGTAATCCGGGATTGATGCTTGTAAAAGATGCAACCGTTATTATGAGTTGGCACTATCGCAATATTCCCGCTTATTCAGATGCGAAGACAAAATACATGAAATGATCAGCATTTTAGTAATATTTTCTTTGTAACTACCAAATTTATGCCCCTCTTTTACTAATGTTATTCTTACGTTAAGATTTTGCCGTGATTGAAAAATTGAATAAATTTGATTTACACATTTATTCAAGAGAATAAGTAGAATTTATAAAAATGAAAACGGAATTAATTTCGAAATTAGAAGAACTGCTTACCAAAGAAGCAGGTGAAGTTGCTCTTGAAGTGCGCGCATTACAAAAGGAGTTTCAAAAAGTTTGGAGTATTGAGTTTGAAACTGCCAAACAACAATTTATTGACGAGGGCGGAAAAGTAAAAGAGTTTGTTTACGAAAAACAGCCCGACGATCTTAAATTTGAAGCACTACTGGAGCGACACAAAAAACTTAAGAAAGAAAGTGATGATCGCTTAGCAAAGGATCAAGATAAGAACTTGGAGGTTCGTAAAGAGGTCATTTCAAAGATCAGCGACTTAAGTAAACTAAGCGATAATGTTGGTGCAGCCATTAAAAAACTGCAAGAACTTCAAACACAATGGAAAGAATCCGGTCAGGTTTCTCCACATAAATACAAAGAAATTCAATCTGATTACAGCAGAGCAGTAGAAGATTTTTACTATAACCTTAAGATATATCGCGACCTACAAGAGCATGATCTGAAAAGAAACTATGAGCTTAAGTTGGCTGTGATCGAAAAGGTAAAGACACTACAAAACACCGATAGTATTAAGGAAGCTGAACATTCAATAAAAGCATTTCGTAATGAATGGGAAGAGATAGGACCGGTTCCTAATGAAAAGTGGGAGGAAATGAAAGCCGCATACAGAGCTGCATTAGATGAGACCTATGGAAAGATAAAAGGTTATTATAAGAACCTCGAAGAAAAGAAGGAAACAAATTTAAAGTCGAAGCAAGAACTTATTGAAAAGTTGAAGGCTATTACGGCTAATGTTGATCTTAAGTCGGTATCTGAATGGAACACCAAAACTAATGAAGTTATTGCCGTTCAAAACGAATGGAAATCAGTAGGTAGAACAACTGAAAAGGATAACGAAAAGATTTGGAACGAATTTAGAGAGCATTGCGATAAATTTTTTGATGCTAAGAAGGAGTTCTTTGCAGGATTACACGAAAAGTTTGCCGATAATCGTAAAATTAAATTAGAGATCATTAAAAAGGCTGAAGGCTTTCAGGCAAGTACCGATTGGGTAAAAACAGCTCAACAGTTAATGCGTTTGCAGGAAGATTGGAAAAAGCACCCATCTAACGGTGATAAAGAAGAACCAAAATTATTTGCAAGATTTCGCAAAGCCTGCAACTCATTTTTTGATGCACGTAAAGCACATTACGATACTTTAGATGCTTCTTACGAAGGAAATTTAAAGGAAAAGGAAGCTATACTTGCAAACTTAAATGCATTTCAATTAAGTGCTGATATCAGTCAAAACCGTAGTGCATTAAAGGAATTTGTTTCTGAATGGAATGCAAAAGGTATGGTGCCTTTAAAAGATAAGAAACGTTTGAATGATGCTTTTTATAATAAGCTTGATGAATTATATAATCAACTTGATTTAAGTAAGGTTGAAAAAGCTGCAATACAATACCAAGCTAAGATCGATCGCTTGTTAGCTTCAGAGAATCCAAAAGATCTTTTAAATAAGGAAGCTGATTTTTTGAAAAAGCAAATAGATGAGATCAATAATTCTATTCGCACTTACGAGAATAACTTAGGTTTCTTTAAAAATTCTAAGGGTAACAATCCTTTATTGAAAGAAGTAGAAGATAAGGTAGCATTTGAAAAAGCAAAGATCGAAGAGATCACTGCGAGACGTAAAATGGTTGTTGCCGAGCTTGGAAAGTTAAGAGAAACGGTAAATTCTTAACCTTAGTCACCCTGAGCGTAGTCGAAGGGTCTGCATACTAAAAAAGGCCCCGACGGTAAACGTCGGGGCCTTTTTTTATTTCAGTAAAGTTACATGTTGCAATATTTCTTTTCTTTACATCAAATAGCTTTAATGTTTAACCTTGAATTTATATGCCTTATTTTTGGTTGTAGTCTTTAAGCTACACGCGTGTGGTAAAACTATCCTTCTCTTTTAATGATGTTAAAATAACCATTCCTTTACTGCAAATAAATTTGTTTCTTCAATTTTTTGATTTATGTTTGACCAACGTACTTTTTGGTACTTAGCACTTCATTCTCCGCACTCGCCCTTAAATAATATTGTACCAGTTCTGTTAGCACTTTTGTACTCCAATATTTTTTTGTAACTTGTATATAATGCGTCTAATCGCATGATTAAAATGAAAAAGATACTATACATAATGGCAATTTTAATTTACAATTACTCATATTGTCAAACTAATTTGGTGCCTAATCCAAGCTTTGAAAATATTTCAAATTGTCCAAATGCTGCTAGTCAACTTAGTCTTGCTTTACCGTGGTTCGAGGCGGGTACAGGAACGCCTGATTTGTATTCGATATGTGCGACAAACGTAGATTTCGGGGTTCCAAAAAACTGGTATGGTAATCAGCTCCCTCATATTGGGTCCAATTATTCAGGCATTCAGTGTGCATGTGGTGATTACAGAGAATATATACAAATTCAACTTTCAAGCACCTTAACTAGTAGTATGAAATATTTTGTAAGCTTTTATGTAAGTATGGCAGACACTTTTGCTTATACTTCAAGTGCAATAGGTGCTCATTTATCAATTGGTCCGCTATCAGCTAGTAATTATTCTCCATTACCTTTTGTACCTCAAATACAAAACGCCAGTAATAATTACTTTGATCTTGTCAATTGGAAAAAAATAAGCGGGTCCTTCTTAGCTATTGGGGGTGAGAGTCATATCACGATAGGAAATTTTAATTCAACTGCGGCAACAAATAGCATGATTGTTAATACCAATACGCTTGTGTATAACACATCTTGTATTTACTTTTACTTGGACGACATATGTGTAACGACAGATTCGATTTTTAATGAGACATGGACCAGTATTCATGAAGAAAATAGTTACAAAATTTTGAATTTTTTCCCTAATCCCGCCTCAGGAAAATTAAGTATATCGACCTATCTGCCAGATCTGCCAGCGAATATAAATTGTTCTATCTATAATGTTATTGGACAAAAGTTGCAAGATGTAATTATAAATATTAACGATCGATTTGATATTTCAAAATATGAAGATGGTTTGTATTATTTTAAAGTTCATTTAAAAGATAGAATTATTATAAAAAAGGTAATCATTAAAAGTAAAAATCATGAAAATTAAAGCTTTATTATTTTGCATAGCGATAAGTAGCATTATTGATGCGCAGGTTTCAACTGTTGGACATGTAGGATTGCCAACAGATTATTTGGGGTGGAATGCAGGAAACCCATTTCCCGCGAGAATTGAGCATCGAGGTAATCAGCCAATTAATTTTGCAACCAACACCTTTACCCGAATGATCCTTAACAATGGGCCCGGCAATCAAACCGGAGGCCGTCTTGCACTTGGCAATAATTTACCATTTGGTTTTGCGCCAGTTGATCGTTTGCATTTACATCATGTTGGTTTTAACAATTTAAATACGTACATGCGTTTTACAAATAGTATAACGGGTCCAACAGGTTCTGATGGTTTTGCAGTTGGTAATAGTAGCTTTAATGGCATAACGGATGGAGTTGCAAGATTGATTCAGTACGAAACTGCACCAATAGTAATGTATGCACCAAATCAGAATACGCCTACCGCTTTGCCATGGGAGTGGTTTCGTATTGAAAATGACACAACATTTCAGGCTGCCCCATTGCCTGCTCCTACACGTATAACTGATGGATACATTGGGTTAAATAAGCATAATCCTCGTTCACATATTGAAATGATTACACCTGCATTTCAAGGAGGAGAAGAATTTTTCATGGCTAAACCAAGTGATATTTTTGATTTGCCAGCAAATCCAACTGTTTTAGCGCCGAACGTACAAATGGGAATGATGAATGCGAGTGGAGTAAATGGTCGATTTTTGCCTTGTTTTTTTGGTAATATAAACCAACAGTTTCAACCTGGCCCTGCGGTACAAATGCTTGGCGCCATACATATTGCACAAGACATTCCTGGTAATCTACCGGTAGTTCGTTTTATTGCAGCTCGCGAATGGACAGTAAATGCAAATTTACCGAACCCTCTTTTTGGTACTCAAGCAAGCTCAGTAATCAATCGTCCAATTTTTAGTTGGCAGAATGCCGATAATATACATATGTATATGGCAGCAAACGGTCGTGCTCGCATAGGAAGCTCATTACTTGTTGCAAACCCTGCTATCCCTCCACAACGTCCTAATAACCGTTTTGAAATAACGGCTTAGACGATTGATCCTTATTTTAATCCTCTTGGTAATCCCGTTGGTAATCCAAATTTTGGTAATGTTAATTTTGGAGGAGCAAGCGGCTTACGATTTACTTTTTTAACTTCAAACGATTCTGTACAAGTGCCAAATGCCATTAATCAAATTAATCCAGCAAAAGTTTTAACAACAGATAAAAATGGTGATGTTGTAATGATTAACACAGTGGCTAATGGAAATAATGGTTTAAGTGTTGTAAATGGTACAGTTCAACTTGGCGCACTCTGTGGTAGTACTAACGTAGCCGCGGCACAATTACTTAATAATCGAGAAATTCCATTAAATAATTTTAATTTAGTTATTAGCGATACAGTTGGTGGCTTAGGTAGAGTTGGAATTGGGAAAAACATTGCCTGCGCACCAGGTAATCAATTAGAAGTAAATAATGGTATTCCAGGTCCTGTGAGTGGTTTACGTTTAACAGATCTTGCAAATAATCCGCCGGCACTACCGAATACTTTAAATAAAGTTCTTTCTGTTGATACAACCGGCGACGTGATTTTAGTAGACGGCGCGGTTGGTTTTGGTAATTTATGTACAGCAACAGCGGCACCTTTGCCATTAACCGGAGATTTCCGAATTCCTACTAATTTATTTCATTACAAATTCTATGGACAAGGCGTTATAAATAATGTAATAAAACGTGATATCGTTTCAGTTGGTTATGATTGCGGCATACAAGCACCATATCGTTTTAGTGTTTTAGAAAGTCAAAGTGTTCAACCAGTTCCTGATCCTACTTATGCAGGGCACTTTAAAAATGAGAATGTTAGTTTACTTACAAGTGCATTCAATGTTACCGGTGGTGTATTTGGAGAGGCTCGCGGTTTAATACCTGCTCCGACACCGAACTCCCCAATTAATGTTGGTGGTGTTTTTGAAGGTTTTGGTTCATGGAGTAACATCGGTGTTTTTGGAAGAATGAATCAATTCGCTCTTCCAAGTAATTTTGGCCCTTCGAGATATAATATAGGAGTAGCTGGAATTTCTGATCTTGCGGTTAATAATGCAGGTCTGCCACCAGCCAATAATTATGGCGTTTATGGAATTGGCTTTAACGCTCAGGCAGGGGTGGAAAATTATGGTGTTTACGGTGAAGTAAATAGTACTGGAAAACTCAATGCTGCTATCTTTGGGAAAGCTCCTCAAATTGGCGGGAATGACTTTGCTGGTTATTTTGATGGGGACGTAACTGTACTAGGGAATTTCACTAATCCATCTGATCAAACTTTAAAGCAAAATATAGATTCAATTCCAAATGCTTTAAACATTATTAATCAATTGTCACCTAAAAAGTTTCAGTTCAAAACCACACAATATCCTCAAATGAGTCTTCCAGCGGGTGATCAATATGGAATGATTGCACAAGACGTACAAAATGTTTTACCGAACATTGTTAGTAGTGCCAATTATCCTGAAAGAACTGTTGGCTCAACTACTTACCCGGCATTTACATATTCTACCGTTGAGTACACACAGCTAATTCCTTTTTTAGTACGTGCAGTTCAACAACTATCCGCACAAAATCATAAATTAGATAGTTTAATTACAGCTCTTACTCAAACTGTAAGCTCATGTTGCTCAAATAGTGCGGCTAAGTAAACCGGAATTAATGGAAATGATCCTAGCGCATTGTCACAAATCAATGTTAATCTAAGTGATATCGACATGATTGTTCTGGATCAAAACAAACCAAATCCATTTGCTGAGCAAACAACCATTACATATAATGTTCCTGAGAAATACGGTTTTGCGCAATTGGTATTTAAAACCATTGATGGTAAGATCATCAAAACAGTTGACATCACTAAAAAAGGTCGCGGTCAAGTAAACGTGTTTGCTAATGATCTTTCAAACGGTTTATACATGTACAGTTTAATTGTAGATGGAATAACTGTTGACACTAAAAAGATGGTGAAACAGAATTAATAAAACTATTTTAAAACTGAAAGAGGCTATCATTTATGATAGCCTCTTTTTTTATTTCAGTAAAGTTACATGTCCTACCAGATCGTGTGCTTTTTTGTTGATGTCAACTACATTGGCTTTCCAAACATACACATCATCTTTAATTGGTTCGCTGCTGTCTTTCGTGTGTCCGTCCCATGCAACATCCATATCATCACTTTCAAATACTTTATGTCCCCAACGATCATAGATGGTTATATGGAATTCAACGATATTATAGCCTTTAGCTTTAAAACCATCATTAGTTCCATCATAATTTGGTGTAAATGTATTTGGAATATAGATCGCATACGATTGTTTTAGTTTTAAAACTCTTGAAGTGGTATCCTTGCATCCAAATTTATTACTTACTATTTGGAAGATCACCGGTTGTTGTTTATCAAGGTTATTAAAGTTGTGCGTAAAGTTGTTCACCAAATAGATGCCTCCATCGTTGATATAGTATTTCACTTCATCTGCACCAACGGCGTCGCTGGTAATGTTTGAAATTGGTTCTAACTCATCTATTTCATTAGGCTCAGCAACAAAGGATGCAATTGGTTTTGGATGAACTTCTATTGCTTTTTGATTGATATAAGTTGCCATGCAACCACTATCACTCACTAACTTTAAGGTTACATCATATATGCCAACGTTGTAGCAATGCGTTGGATTTTTTGTGTACTCTGGCTTCGATCCATCGCCAAATAACCATTGGTATGTGCTAATGTTCCCTGTGCTAATGGTTGATTGGTTAGTAAATGTTACACAAACGCGCTCACAACCTTTTGGATCACTCATGGTGAAGGTTGGAACCGGTTTTGGATTTACGTAAACTGATTTTGCCATCACATTAGTGCAGCCATATTCGTTTTGCACTTCCAATTTCACAAGGTAAACTCCGTTGGCAGGATAATTATGCGCGGCGTATGAGTAAACATTATTCACATTGCCATCGCCATAATATTGCCAAGCATAGCAAGTGATGTTTCCGGAAGGTGAACTTGAAAGGTTTGTAAATTCAGTACGATCTCCTAAACATGTTGGGCTTGATTTAAAATTAGCCACCGGATTTAGATGAACCACTACCGGATTTGTAACGTTGCTTGGGCATCCGTTATTTGAAACAGCCATTAATTTGCAATTGTAATTTCCATAGTTAGGGTAGATCAATGATGGACTTACACTTGTTGTGTCATCCCAAATTCCATCGTTTTGAAAATCCCAGCGCCATTTAGCCACAAAGCCACTACTAATAATGGTAGAATTGTTGAATTGAGTGGTTTGATTAAGGCAAGCAACATTGCTTTGAAAGCCAACTTGCGGAACTGCAAAAACAGTTACTGTTTTAGTTTGTTGTGCACTGCAGCTATAATTTGAGTACACCATTAAACTTACTGTATAGTTACCCGGTGAAGGATAAAAATAAGTAGGTGTATGCACAAAGGCTGCAGCGTTTTGTCCAAAGGTCCATAAGAATGTTGACAAGGTTGCGTTTTGCACACTACTGTTGTTGGTGATGTTCAATTGATTCATGGCGCAACCATTTAGTATGGTAAAATCAGCAACCGGAATAGCGTGTACCAATACTTGTTTGATGATATTATTCACGCAATTCATATCACTTACTGCAGTTAACTGCACATTGTACGAACCATTGTTAGGGAACGTGTAGTTTGGATTAATTGCGGTACTTGTATTGAATCCGTTAAAGTTCCATACGTAATTGGTGATGTTACCAGAGCTAATATTTGATAGGTTTGTAAAATTATTAGCTTGTCCAAAACAAACATCACTTCCTGTAAAATTAACCGCAGGTAACGGATTTACATTTACAATACCTGTATACGATGCACTGCAACCTAAATTGCTTGTAGCAGTAAGGGTAACAGTTCTTGGTCCGGGACTTGTATACTGCGTACTTGGATGAGTTAAAGTGGAATTTTGAAGATTTGCAAGATTCCAACTATAACTTACAATGCTGCCTGTAGGAATGCTTGATGTATTGGTAAATGTGATCAAGCTGCTTTGGCAAACATTATTTCCAACAAATGATGGAGCAGGAGGAGGATAAATTGTAAGCGTGTTAACTCCTGTATTTGTACAGCCAAAGTTTGATGTAGCTGTTAAACTTACATTGTATGTTCCATAAGTTGGATAGTTAGCACTTGGGTTTGTAAGATTGGATGTGGTGTTATTTCCAAGGGTCCAAGTGTACGAGCTTATATTTCCTGAAGATACGCTTGAGTTATTTATAAAGTTGTAATTAAGCGCACAAGGCGAAGTGCTTTGTGGATTAAATGAAACGTTAGGTACAGGGTAATTTGTAACTGTGTAGGTAAATGTTGGTCCTTGACAATTAGTTACCATTGTTGTTGAGCAACTGTAGATTCCGCTGGCAGATACATTTAAACATTGCGATTGTACATTGTTAGTGTTTGGGCCATTCCATGTGTAAGAACCAAAACCTGTTGGAGCACAAATAACACTTGATGCGCCGGCGCACATGGTAAGTGAATTACCGGTTGTAAAGGCTGCACACACGCCATCAATGTATGCGTATCCAAAGTGTCCTCCTAAAGCGCAATCGTAAGTTGTAAAACGAATGGTTACGTTTTGTCCTATATAATTGGTAAGATCTACAACAACATTGGTCCAAGGCTTATAAACCACATTTCCTGGTCCATTTAAAAAGCCTGGAATGTTTTGTCCGGCCGACACATTATAATAGGTACAAGGAATTGCCGTATTTGTGGTGTCAAACATCTCCACTACAAAAGCCGGTTGTTGAGCAGCAGTGTGTCCAGGATCTTCAAATACAACAGCATATTTATAAGTAAAGTTTGCATTGGCTGCTGTAACAAAAAATGTTTGTTCAACTCTATCTGCTTGTCCGTTCACATTATTATCGCCAATTCTTAAGGAGAAATTACCTCCCGGAGCTACAAAGGGAAAACCACCGAATGGATCTAAGAAAGTTGCATTAGTTGCAGTGGTGATCAGTTGTTGTCCGCCCGGGTTTAGGCAGCAACCTTGTGCATTATATATGGGGTGAAATCCTGAGCTGAGGGTCCATCCTGTTGTGCTTCCCGCTTCAAAATCTATGTTATTACATCCGGGAGGAGCTGATTGCACTTTACTAGAGTTGTTTAGTGCTGGTTTCTGATTGGCACCAGAGTTTATAACAGAAGTTGGTTTTCTGTTTAGATCATATTGTTTTGCCTTAAGAAATTCTTCTTTTTCGGCGGTGTTCCAGTTTTGTTTATTCGCATAACCTTTCCAGTATTCAAAACTGTACTCTGTGGTTTGGTTGGCGGGTGTTTGGCTTTGTACCATTACCTGAATGATAAATGCCAATAAAGCTGTGGCGTAGATTTTTGTTTTCATAGGAAATTAGTTTTAAGCAGGTTAGTATTTTCCTTAATACTGTTTGTAATGTGTCCATTTTTAATGTTTGTGTTCTCATTATTAACGTGTTTTTTGTTTTTGTTTTGTTTTTTCACCCGTCCTTTGAAACCTAGGTTTGACGAGGGTTTTAGGGTGTTTGATATTGCTTGTTACTATTTTCTACGTGTGTAATTTAAAAAAGTTCGCTTTTTACGAATATTAGTTAGGAACAATTTTTTGTTAATTAGTGCAAATCAAATCCAAAATAAACCCTATATTAGTTCTCATAAAAAAAAACAACAATATGGATAATGTAAATAACCCACAGGGTAACAACCCGGTAAACACTAACTTAGGAAGTGGTTTCGGAGCACCTAAGAATCTACCAAACGCTATTGCAGTTTTGGTATTAGGTATATGTTCAATTTTTCCGGGCTGCTTTTGTTATGGTATCGTAGGTATTATTTGCGGAATCATTGCTTTGGTATTAGCTAAAAAGGATCTTGCATTGTATGCTGCTAATCCCGGAAACTATATTGAAGGTTCGTATAAGAACTTAAAAGCCGGAAGGGTTTGTGCTATCATCGGTATTTGTTTAAGCGCATTATATATTGTATTTATCATTGTTTACGTACTTATCCTTGGTGCTGCGTTTTCAATGATGCCTTGGGGTAATATGCACTAATGATCGATTGGTTAGAAGCGCACATGGGAACCTGTGCGTTTGTGTCATACTTTAATATTGAATGCCCGGGTTGTGGAATACAACGGGCATTCATTGCTTTATTAAGGGGAGAGCTAATGCATTCTTTGCGCCTTTTCCCTGCATTACTGCCTTATTTAGCAACAATACTATTAATGGTGACGCATTTGATCTTTAAGTTTAAAAATGGCGCACAATATGCTATGTGGGGTTTTATGCTTTCTGTAGGGATAATGGTAGTTAGCTATATTATAAAGCTAGTCTCCTGAAAAAACAGCTTTCAATTCCTTAAGATCTTCTTTTATATTGAATAAACTAAGAAAAGGGACTCCGGTAACTTTAAGAAAAACAATGGTTGATGCTACAAAGGTAATGAAGTACGCAATGTTTGTAGTGATAGCCGCTCCAGCAACGCCATATTTGGCAATTAATAGCGGTGCTAATATCAAGGTTGAAACAAATCCAAAGAAATTATAGAAACTAACCATTTTAATATTTCCAATTCCTGAAAAGTAATGACTAATAATTCCGGAAAAACTCAGGAAAATAATTCCCGGAGATAACATCAGCATCGTTGACTTGCTTTGAATAAATGTATCTCCTAATAAGGCAGTGAATACTTGTACCGGTAAAAAATAAATGGCCACAACTGCTAGTATGCTTAAGAAAAAACAAAGTTTGGCAAATATCAATGTTAGTTTAATGCTGTTACTAGATTTTCCCAATATAGCTACACGCGAGAGTAGGATAGGAGTTACCGAATTGGTAATGATCAAAACCGCTTCTATTAAGGATGATGCAGTAGAATATAAACCAACATCATCTTTTGTTTCTAAAATATAAAAACTCAATCTACTGCTTAAAAGATACATTAATACACCCGCTTGGCAGTATAATCCATTTTTTAAAATTTGACCAACTTTAAACTCATTTTTATCATCTGGTTTTAAAATAAATGCAAGCACAAAGTAAGAGGAGATTAGAAATGAAATAGCAAACGAGATGATCAATGGCCATAGATATGCATCCAGCGTGAAATTGCCGAAGACATTTGTGAATACAAATATCCCAACTAATAAAGCAAGAGGCTGAAAGATACTGAGAAAATTATACATCTTGTAATATTCCTTTGCCAGTATAATTACACAATTAAAGGTGTTTAAAATAATGATGAGTGAAGTAACAAGCAAAAGCCACGCATATTCTGATGGCTGTTTTTGAAGTAATATTAGAACAAGGTTTGTACCAACGATGGAAACAAGGGTAAAAAACATTCCGTTGAGATAGATCTTGTTAATGTTGAATTTAGAAATGAAATGTACAAGGCTATACCCTGTATAGATCTCGTTCACCATTTGAATAATGGCTAAGTTAAGCATGATCAAACCAATTTCACCACGAGTTGTCATACCCAGATATTTCGCAGTAAATATTAGAATGAGAAAGTTTACCACAGCAACACTGCCTTTTGTAAATAAACTTTGTATGACCTTTCGTAACATCTGAATGAGAAACTAAAATAAGTAAAAGATATTGTTTGATGAGGGATTTTTAGCAATGAATTTCACTAGTTATTATAAACTTTGAGTCTTCGAGACTAAATGGCAAAAAAGTGGATTGCTCGCTACGCTCGCGATCCCTGAAGGAGTTGCTGCTTAACAATTTTCAAACCTTTTTAAGGTTTGTTTTATCTTTCCTTACTCAGTTTATGAAAGTAGAACTTTCAACGCTTCGTTAGGAAAAATAAAAACCCCCGCCGAAAAGGCGGGGGTTAAAATTGTTAGGGTAAATGATGGGATTCGAACCCACGACCCTCGGTACCACAAACCGATGCTCTAACCAACTGAGCTACATCTACCATATTGCCGTTACTTGTTAAACAAGCTCGTGACATTTTGGAGCCCCAAAATTAGTGATTTTTTTGGATTCAGTAATAAAAATTAAGCATTATTTCTCGGTGGCGTGCCTTAAGTATTCTAAAAAGGGATACATGGCTTTTAAGGCATCAACTAGCTTGGCCGCGTTCTCTAGGTCTTTGTCCTTAATTTTGGTACTCACAATAAAATGGCGGTGCTTCAGAAACTCAAGGTATTTATTATCCTTTTCAAAGCCTTTAGGAACTGTTTTTAAAACATCCATTTCATCCAAGCCATTATAGTAATTACTAAAAGGCTTGCTATTTAATATCTTTACGAATTTAGCTCCGTTATAGTCAATTTCTTGCCTTACCGCTTTAAGCATATCGGGTTCCGGACCATATAAACCCCCTGCTAAAAAACAATTGTTTGGCTCAATATGTATGTAATAACCAGGCACACTCGATTTGCGGCCTCCAGGGGCTACACTTGCTCCCATGTGCGTTTTATAAGGAGTTTTATCTTTACTAAAGCGAACATCCTTATAGATCCTAAAAAGATAATCCTTTCCTTGAAGTTCTTTGCTTATTCTTTTATCAAATTTAGTTATACCGGGGATGAGCTTGTCTAATAATAGTTCTGTTTCAGCTTTGGCAGCAAGGTACTTTTCCTTGTTTGCTTCAAACCAATCTCTATTGTTTTTCTTTTTAAGCGCTGTTAAAAATTTTAATGTGAGCTGCATATTAGTTCTCTAACTTTTCGGTTAATTTTTTAAAGAATTTAAAACGCGAAAGGAATTCCTTTGCAACAATTCTAAAAATTGTATAAACCGGTAAGGCTACTATCATTCCTGCTATACCCCCAATTGTTGCTCCCATTAGTGTAACTATGAATATTTCTAAGGGATGAGCTTTTACAGAGTTTGAAAAAATAAAAGGTTGAAAAATAAAACCATCAACTAAATTGATACTTAATAAACCAAAGAAAATTTTAGTGATGGTTCCCATAATAAGCATGTATTCGCCGGCTGCAATACAACCACTCACCCCTAAAAATACCGCAACGATCATGGTGATCATTGAGCCTATGTATGGTACCACATTTAAAATACCTGCTGTAAACCCTATGATCAGCGCGTTCTCAATTCCCATGATCCACATTAATGACCCTGATATGGTGCCTACAATGAGCATGTCAATAAAAAGTCCGGTAAAATATTTACTTAGCATTTTTTTGGATGTGTGTAAAACATCTTGGATTGAATTTTCATAAGTACTCGGTGTGATGGTTAAAATACTTTCTTTTAATAATCTTTCGTCTTTTAAAAAGAAGAATGTGATAAAAAGCACACATAAAGTGCCGCCTAAAATTGTACTTGTATAACTAAAAAGATCATTCACTACTAAACTCACGTTCGAAAAATTAAGAAAGGAGTTTAATTGCGCCGAAAGCTCTGTCTTAAGTTCATCTTCACTTCCATAACTTTTAAGTGCGCCTTCTAAACTCGGAAATTGTGCCAAAATATTATGTAACACATCCGAAAAATTTAAATCAGATAAAAGATTTGCCTGTGAAATAAGTGGAGGTAAGATCATTTTAAATAACAACGAAATAACACCAGCTATTAAAAACAAGGTAAGTGCGGCCGAAATACCATCAGGAATTTGTCTACCCCATATCTTGATGTTCTCCATTTTTTTTGTGATAGGCGATCCTATTAAAAATAGTATGGCCGAAA
>Ga0068876_10002036_pt1 | contig 15300 bp, 3 predicted proteins | sample NOAtaG_6_FD_66442 | JGI IMG/M metagenome (GOLD analysis project Ga0068876, IMG submission 66442) | Freshwater lake microbial communities from Lake Erie, under a cyanobacterial bloom - NOAA_Erie_Diel5S_2200h metaG | ecosystem: Environmental > Aquatic > Freshwater > Lake | place: USA: Ohio, Lake... | reverse complement strand
CTGCGCGGTCGTGAGGTTGGCAACCTGCGCCGTGGTGAGCGCGGCCATCTGCGCCGTGGTGAGCGCTACGGTCTGCTCGGTGGTGAGGTTCGCCACCTGTGCGGTGGTCATGGCCGCCACCTGCGCCGTCGTAAGGGCCGCCACCTGCGCGGTCGTGAGCTTGGCCGTCTGGGCTGTGCCCATGGCAGCCAGATCGGCCGTCTCGAGCGCCGCCACCTGCGTGGTGGTGAGGGCGGCAATCTGGCCGGTGGACAGGGCAGCGGCCTGTGCCGTCGTGAGCGCGGCGATCTGCGCCGTGCCCATCGCCGCCAGATCCGCGGTCTCGATCGCCACCACCTGCGCGGTGGTGAGCGCGGCGAGATCTTCGGTCTCGAGGGCCGCGACCTGCGCTGTGGTGAGTGCCACAACCTGCGCGGTCGTCAGCTTGGCCGCCTGCGCCGTGGTGAGGGCCACGATCTGGGCGGTGCCCATGGCGGCCAGATCGGCCGTCTCGATAGCAGCCACCTGCGCGGTGGTCAGGGCGGCAATCTGCGGTGCTCCGAAATCGTCGATCTGTGCCGTGGTGAGCGCCGCGATATCAGCGGTCTCGATGGCCGCGACCTGCGCCGTGGTGAGGGCGCCCAGCTGCGCGGCGGTGAGTGCCGGCACCTGCGCCGTGGTCAGCGCCGCGATCTGCGCGGTCGTGAGGGCATCGATCTGGTCGGTGGTGAGTGCCGCCACCTGTGCGGTGGTCAGCGCCGCGGCCTGCGCGGTCGTCAGCGCGGCCAGTTCGGCGTCGCTCAGTACCGCCACCTGCGCCGTGGTCAGCGCCGCGATCTGCGCGGTGGTGAGCGCGGCGAGGTCCGCCGTCTCCAGGCTGACGATCTGGTCCGTCGTAAGTGCCGCGACCTGTGCCGTGGTCAGCTTCGCCACCTGCGCGGTGGTGAGGGCGACAACCTGCTCGGTCTCGAGCGCTGCGAGATCCACCGTCTCGATGGCTTCCACCTGCGCGGTGGTCATGGCGGCGATCTGATCGGTGGTGAGCGCCGCGGCCTGTGCCGTGGTGAGCGCGGCGATCTGCGCCGTGGTCATGGCGGCGAAGTCGGCGGTTTCGATCGCCACCACCTGCGCCGTACCCAGTGCCGCGACCTGGCCGGTCGTGAGCTTCGAGATCTGCGCCGTGGTGAGGGCCGCGATCTGGCTGTCGGTGAGGGCAACCAGGTCAGCGGTTTCGATCGCAGCCACCTGGGCGGAGGTGAGTGCCGCGACCTGCGCGGTCGTGAGCTTGCTCGCCTGCGTCGTGGTCAGCGCGGCTATCTGGGCCGTGGTGAGCGCAGCGACGTCTGCCGTCTCGATGGCGACCAGTTGCGCGGTGCTGAGCGCCGCGATCTGGCCGGTAGTGAGATCGTCGATCTGGGCGGTCGACAAGGCCACGAGCTGGGCCGTGGTCAGGTTCGCCACGTCCACAGTCTCCAGCGCCGGGAGTTGCTCGGAGGTGAGCGCGGCGATCTGCGCCGCCGTGAGCTTGCTGACCTGGGCGGTGGTAAGTGCCGCCACCTGCGCCGTGGTGAGCGCGGCGACATCGGCCGTCTCGATCGCCACAACCTGCGCCGTGGTGAGCGCGGCGACCTGCGCGGTCGTCAGGGCCGGGATCTGTGCCGTCGTCAGCGCCGCGATCTGCGCCGTGGTCAGCGTGACCAGGTCGGAGGTGGCGATCGAGGCCACCTGCGTCGTGGTGAGAGAGGCGATCTGGTCCGTCGTGAGCTTGCTCACGAGGGCGCCGGAGGTCAGCACCGCCACCTGTGCGGTGCTGAGCGCGGCGACGTCCGCAGGCTCCATCGCAGCGATTTGTGCGCTGGTGAGCGCGGCGATCTGCGCAGTGCTGAGCGCAGGGATCTGGGCCGTGGTGAGCGCCGCGATCTGTGCGGTGGTGAGCACCGGGATCTGGTCGGTGGTGAGCGCCGCGATGTCGGCGGTCTGCATGGCCGCGATCTGGGCGGTAGTCATCGCCATCAGGTCCGCGGTCTCGATAGCCGCGACCTGTGCCGTCGTCAGTGCCACCACGTCCGCCGTCTCAAGGGCAGCGACCTGAGCGGAGGTGAGCTTGGCGATCTGGGTCGTGGTGAGTGCTGCTACGTCTGCCGTCTCGAGGGCGGCGATCTGCGCGGTCGTCAGCTTGTTGATCTGGGCAGTGCCGAGCGCCGCCACCTGCGCGGTCGTGAGGGCCGCAATGTCAGCCGTCTCGATCGCGACCAGCTGCGCGGAGGTGAGCTTGCTCACCTGCTCAGTGGTAAGCGCCGCCACTTGCGCGGTGGTGAGCGCGGCGATCTGGGCCGTGGTCAGCTTGACCAGATCGGTCGTCTGCATGGCCGCGATCTGGGCCGTCGTGAGGGCCGCCACATCGGCGGTCTCCATCGCAGCGACCTGTTCTGTGGTCAGGGCGACGATCTGTGCCGTGGTGAGTGCCGCGGCCTGAGCGGTAGAGAGCGCAGCGATCTGGTCGGTGGCCAGCTTGCTGATCACGCTCGTCGGGATGGCCGCCAGATCGACGGTCTCGATGGCCGCGATCTGGGTGGTGGTCATCGCTGTCAGCTGGTCGGAGGTCAGGGCGGCGAGCTGCGCCGTGGTGAGGGCTGCGACCTGCGCCGTGGTGAGCGCGGCCACATCGGCCGTCTCGAGCGATCTTGCCTGCAGGGTCGTGAGTGCTGCGACCTGCCCGGTGGTGAGCGCAGCCGTCTGGGCTGTCGACAAGGCCACGATGGCATTGGCGCTCAGCCTCGCGAGATCGCGGGTTTCCATCGCGACCAGTTGCGTCGTGCTCATCGCGGAGACCTGGTCGGCCGTGAGGGCCGCCGCCTGCGCGAGGGTCAACGCCACGACCTGAGCGGTGGTGATACCCGCCACCGCGGCGGAGCCGATCTTGGCAAGGTCGGGGGTCTCGATGGCCGCGAACTGGGCCGTGCTGAGTGCGCCGACCTGCGCCGAGGTAAGCGATGCGGCCTGCGTGGTGGTGAGCGCACGCACCTGGTTGTTGGTGAGCGCCGCAACCTGCGCGGTATCGAGCGTCTGCACGGCCGCCGTGGAGAGGGCTGCAAAATCACCGGATTCGATGGCGCGCACTTGCGCCGTGCTCATGGCGTCGATGCTGGCGGTGGTGAGCGCGGCCGCCTGCTCGGCCGTCAGCGCCGAAACCTGACCCGTGGTGAGCGCTGCAACGCTGGCAGTGCCGAGATTGGCGATAACGGTCGTGGTGAGGCTGGCGAAATCCGCCGTTTCGATGGCAGCGATCTGCGTGGTGGACAGTGCCGCCACCTGTGCCGAACCGAGAGCGGGCGCCTGATCGGTCGTAAGGGCAGCGATCTGAGTGGTGCCCATGGCCGCGAGATCTGCCGTCTCGAGGGCGGCGATCTGGGTCGGGGTGAGCGCCGCGATCTGGGTCGAGGTGAGTGCGGCGGTCTGCGCGGTGGTGAGCGCTGCAACGGCCTCTGTCGACAGCGACTCGATATCAGCGGTTTCGATGCTCGCCACCTGCGCGGTGGTCATGGCGGCGATCTGCGCACCCGATATCACGGCAGCCTGATCCGCGGAAAGCGCGGCGATCTGGGCCGTGGTCAGCGCGGCGACCTGGGCCGTGCCCATGGCGGACACCACCTCGGTGTTCAGTGCTGCGATGCCCGAGGTCGGGATGACGGCGACCTGGGCAGTGCCCAGGGCGGCGAACTGGGCTGTTCCGAGGGCCTGCACCTGACTGGCCCCGAGGGCCGCAACCTGCTCGGTGGTGAGCGCGGCCACATCGGCGGTCTGGAGAGAGGCTACCTGCTCCTCGGTGAGCGCGACGATCTGGCCCGTCGTGAGCGCGGCAACCTGCGCCGTGGTCAGGTTCGGGATCATCGTGCTCGGGATGGCGACGAGGTCGGCCGTCTCGATGGCTGCCACCTGCGCGGTGGTGAGCGCCGCGATCTGGGCGCTGGTCATGGCGGCGAACTGGGCGCCGGACAGGGCTTCCACCTGTTCGGTCGTCAGCGCAGCGATCTGCGCGGTGCCAAGCGTAACGATGGTGGCCGTGGAGAGCGCCCCCAGATCAGCGAGCTCGATGGCCGCGATCTGTGCGCTGCTGAGCGCGGTGGCCTGCGCGGTGGACAGGGCAGCGATCTGGGCGCTCGAGAGCGCAACGATCTGGTCGGTGGTGAGCGCGGCCACCTGCGCGGTGGACAGCTTGGCGATGCTGGCCGTGGGGAGCGCCGCGACGTTCTGCGTATTCAGCGCGGCGACCTGCGCCGTGGCGAGCGCCGCCAGTTGCGCGCTCGTGAGTGCCACGGCCTGCGCCGTGGTGAGCGCATCGATCTGATCCGTGGTCAGCGCGGCGATGTCTCTGGTTTCCATGGCCACGAGCTTCGCGGTCGGCAGGGCCGGGATGTCCTCGACATCAAGTGCGGCCACCTGCGCGGTGGTGAGCGCCACGAGCTGCTGCGTGGTGAGAGCGGCGATATCGGCCGTCTCGAGCGCCGTGATCTGCGCGGTCGTGAGCACGGGGATCTGCGCGGAGGTGAGCTTGCTCACCTGGGCGGTGGTGAGGGCCGTGATCTGGTCAAGCGTCAGCTTGGTGAGGTCTTCCGTCTGGATCGCAGCGACCTGTGCGGTGGTGAGCGCCGCGATCTGCTCGGTGCCCAACGAGGGAATCTGGCCGGTGGTGAGCGCCTGGATCTGCGCCGTGCCCATGCCGGCGATAGCGGTGGTCGACAGACTCGCAAGATCCTCACCCTGCAGGGCGGCGATCTGCGCCGTCGTGAGCGAGGCGACCTGCGCGGCCGTGAGCGCAGCGGCCTGCTCGGTGCTGAGGGCGGCGATCTGGGCCGTCGTCAGCTTCGAGATGACTGCCGTACCCAGCGCAGCCACGTCCGCGGTTTCGAGGCTGGCGATCTGGTCGGTGCTGAGTGTCGATACCTGCGCACTGACGAGTGCTGCTGCCTGCGCGGTGGTCAGGGCCTGGAGCTGATCGGCACTGAGCACGGCGAGATCTGCCGTCTGCAACGCCGCGACCTGAACCGTGGTCAGCGCCGCGATCTGGGCGGTGCCAAGCGTCGCCACCTGCGCGGTGGTGAGCGCTGCGATGGCGGCGGTGGAGAGGCTGGCAAGATCCTGCGTCTCGAGCGCCGTGATCTGGGGAAGCGTGAGCGCGGGAATCTGCGCGGTCGTGAGGGCCGCCGTCTGTGCGGTGCCGAGTGCCGCGATCTGCGCCGTGGTGAGACGGGCGAGGTCGACTGTCTGGATGACGGCAACCTGCGCCGTGGTGAGCGCGGCCACCTGTGCGGTGGTGAGCGCCGGTATCTGCTTGGTCGTGAGCGCGACCACCTGCCCGGTGTTGAACGCGGCGATCGCCGCAGTCGTGAGGCTGGCGAGGTCGTCGTTGTCCAGAGCCTGGATCTGGAGTGCGCTCAGCTTGCTGGCCTGTGCAGTGGTCAATGCAGCTGCTTGGGCCGTGGTGATCGCCTTCAGCTGCGCATTGGTAAGACCGGCCACAGCCGCTGTCGACAGGCTGGCGAAGTCCGCTGTCTGCAAAGACACAATCTGCCCGGCCGTGAGCGCGGCCACCTGGGCGGAGGTGAGGGATGCCGCCTGCGCGGTCGTGAGCGCCGCGATCTGGGCGCCACTCAGGCCGCGGATATCGTCAGTGGCGATCTTCGAGACCTGGGCCGTGGTGAGGGCGGCAACCTGGCCGGTCGTGAGCGCAGCAACCTGCGAGGAGCTGAGAGCCACGATATCGGCGGTTTCGAGTTGCGCGATCTGAGCGGTGGTCAGCGCAGAAATCTGGTCGGTGCCGAGGGCGGCGACCTGAGCCGTGGTGAGCCCCACGACGGCAGCGGTGGACAGGGCTGCGAGATCCTGGGTCTCAAGGGCGTGGATCTGGGCCGTGGAGAAGGCAGCCACCTGCGTCGGCAAGAGCGCCGAGGCCTGGGTGGTCGTCAGCGCTGCCACTTGTGCGGTGGTGAGCGCGGCAATCTGGGCGGTGGTGAGCAGCATGGTGTCGCGGATGGACTGCTGCGTGGCCGAGAGCGGCGTCGTCAGCGCGGCAATCTGTGCCGTGGTGAGCGCGGCGAGTTGCGTGTTCGTGAGCGCGCCCACCTGCGGCGCGGTCAGCGCCGCGATGTCGGCTGTCTCGATCTTCGACAGCTGCGCAGTCGACAGCAGCGGGATCTGGTCGGTGGTGAGTGCCGCAACCTGGGCGGTGGTCAGGGCGACGATCTGGGCCGTGGTGAGGCCGGGAATGGCCGCGGTTGACAGATTCGCCAGGTCCGCCGTTTCCATGGCAGCCAGTTGCGCCGTAGTCAGTTTCGCGAGTTGCGCGGAGCCCAGCGCCCCGGCCTGCGCAGTCGTGATGGCAGCCACCTGCGCAGTGCCGAAGCCCGTGAGCGCGTCAGGCAAGAGCTTCGCGAAATCCGCGGTCTCGATGGCAACGATCTGGGCAGTGCTCAGCTTGGCGAGCTGGGTCGAGGTGAGTGCGGCAGCCTGAACGGTGCCGAGCGCTGCCACCTGCGCGGTGGTGAGTGCCTGGATGTCGTCGGTGGCGATCGCGGCGATCTGCGCAGGCTTCAGTGCGGCGATCTGGGCAGTGCCCAGCGCGGCCGTCTGTGCCGTGCTGAGGGCAACGATCTGCGCCGTGCTCATGCCCTGCAGGGCTGCGGTGGAGAGGCGTACGAGGTCTGCGGTTTCCATCGCCGCGATCTGGGCCGTGGTGAGAGCGGCCAGCTGCCCGGAGGTCATGGCCGCCGCCTGTGCGGTGCCAAGTGCCACGATCTGGGCCGTGCTGAGGCCGGAGAGCGCCGGCGCGGAGAGGCTCGCGAAATCCGCCGACTCGATGGCGGCGATCTGCCCCGTACTCATGTTGGAGAGCTGGTTCAGCGTAAGCGCTGCGGCCTGCGCCGTGGTGAGCGCCACGATCTGGGCGGTACCCAAGCCGGGGATGTCGTCGGTGGCGATGGCACCGACCTGCGCTGGCGTCAACGCGCCAATCTGCGCCGTGGTCAGTGCAGCGATCTGGGCAGACCCGAGCGCCGCGATCTGGGTGGTGGTCAGTTTGCTGATGGTGGCCGTGGGGATCACCACGAGGTCGGCGGTTTCGATCGCGGCAACCTGCGCGGTCGTGAGGGCCGCCACCTGGCTGGAGGTGAGCGCGGCAACCTGCGCGGTGCTGAGACCGGCAATCTGCGTCGTGCTGAACCCCGGCAACGCGGTGGCCGCAAGTGCCGCCACATCGGCGGTTTCGAGGGCGGCAATCTGCGCGGTGGTCAGCTTGTTCAACTGGGCAGAGGTCAGGGCAGCCGCCTGAGCCGTGCCGAGAGCAACGATCTGCGCGGTGGTGAGCGCCTGGACGTCATCGGTGGCCAGCGCCTTGATCTGCGCCGCCGTCAGGGCGGCAACCTGCGCCGTCGTGAGGCCCGCCACCTGCGAGGTAGTGAGCGCGGACACCTGCGCCGTGGTGAGGCCCCGCACCGCAGCCGTCGAGAGCTTGGCGAGATCCGCCACCTCGAGAGCCGCAACCTGCACCGTGGAGAGCCCAGCCACCTGGGCCGAGCTGAGTGCGGCCGCCTGCGCGGTACCGAGCGCGACGACCTGGGCTGTGCCCAGACCGCCCAGAGCGGCCGGCGTGATGCGCGCGATATCCGCAGTCTCGATGACGGCCACCTGAGCCGTACTCATCGCGGCGAGTTGGGCAGAGGTGAGTGCCGCGGCCTGCGCGGTGGTGAGCGCGACCACCTGCGCGGTGCCCAGCGCCTGGACATCGTCGGTGGCAAGAGCGGCAAGAGAAGCTACGGAAAGCGAAGCCACCTGCGCGGTGGTGAGAGCCGCCACCTGCGCCGTCGTAAGCGCGACGGTCTGGGCAGTGGTCAGGCCGGGCAGGGCCGCCGTGGACAGGGAGGCCACATCAGCCGTTTCCATCGCCGCAAGTTGCGCCGTGCTGAGGCGCGAAAGCTGGGCAAGCGTGAGGGCTCCGGCCTGCGCGCCGCCAAGGGCGACGATCTGGGCGGTGGAAAGCCCGGCCAAAGCGGCCGTGGACAGCGCCGCGATGTCTGCGGTCTCGATGGCCGCGATCTGGGCCGTGGTGAGTGCCGCGAGCTGCGCGGAGGTGAGCGCGGCCACCTGCGATGTGGTGAGCGCTGCGATCTTGGCTGTGCCCATGGCCGCAAGATCGTCGGTGGCGATGGACGCGATCTGTGCCGCGCCCAGCTTGACCAGCTGCGCCGTCGTGAGCGCTGCCGCCTGCGCCGTGCTCAGGGCCGGTATCTGGGCTGTTGTCAGGCCGGTCACGGCGCTGGTCGAGATCGCCGCAAGGTCGGCCGTCTCGAGCGCGGCAATCTGCGCCGTGCCCAGATTGGCGATCTGTGCGGACGTGAGGGCTGCGGCCTGTGCGGTGCCGAGGGCCACGATCTGGGCCGTGGTGAGCCCCTTGATCGCCGCCGTGGTGATGCTGGCGATATCTGCCGTCTCGATCGCGGCCACCTGGGCCGTGCTGAGGCTCGCCACCTGAGCGGAGCTCAGCGCGGCAATCTGCCCCGAGGTAAGGGCGACGATCTGGGCCGTTCCCAACGCGGCGAGATCGGCTGTCTCGAGGGCTGCGATCTGGGAGACGGTGAGCTTGTTGATCTGGTCAGTGGCCAGTGCCGCGGCCTGAGCGGTGGTGAGCGCGGCGATCTGCCCGGTCGTGAGGCTCTGGATCGCGCTGCTGCTCAGTTTTGCGAGATCAGCGGTTTCCATGGCGACGAGTTGCGCCGTGGTCAGCTTGGAGGCTTGCGCAGCCGTCAGCGCGCCGGCCTGCGCCGTGGTCAGCGCCACGATCTGCGCCGTGGACAGGGCCTGGATGTCGTCGGTGGCGATGACCGCAACCTGAGCGGTGCTCAGTGCCGCCACCTGCCCGGTGGTGAGCGCAGCGATCTGGGCGGTCGTCAGAGACGGAATGGCCACCGGAGTGACGCCCCGGATGGCAGCAGTAGTGATGGCTGCGAGGTCTGCCGTCTCGATGACTGCGATCTGCGCCCCGCTGAGCGCCGCGAGTTGCCCCGAGCCCAGAGCTGCAGCCTGCGCTGTGGTGAGCGCCACGACCTGCGCCGTGGTCAAGCCGGCGAAAGCGGCCGTGGACAGGGCAGCAATATCGGCGGTTTCCATTGCCGCAAGCTGCGCCGTGCCGAGCCGGGAGAGTTGCGCGGCGCTGAGCGCCGCCGCCTGGGCCGTTCCCAGCGCCACGATCTGTGCGGTACCGAGTGCGGCAACGTCGTCGGTGGCGAGGGCTGCGATCTGCGCTGTGGTAAGCGCCGCGACCTGAGCCGTCGTCAGGGCGGAGACCTGGGCCGTGGTGAGGAAGGGCACCTGGGCCGTGGTGAGCCCCTGCACAGCCGTGGTGGTGAGGCTCGCGAGATCTGCCGTCTCGATGGCAACGAGCTGGGCGGTGCTGAGCTTGGCGATCTGGCTCGAGGTGAGAGCCGCCGCCTGCGCGTTGGTAAGGGCCGCGATCTGGGCGGTGCTCAGGCCACTGACGGCGAGCGTGTTCAGGGCGCCAACGTCGGCGGCCTCAAGCTCGACGAACTGTGCAGTTGAGAGGCTGCCCACCTGGGCAGACGTCAGGGCTGCAGCCTGCCCAGTGGTCAGGGCAACCACTTGGGCAGTCGTCAGGCCATCGAGCGCCGCGGTGCTCAGAGCGGCAATATCGGCGGTTTCGAGGGCAGCGACCTGAGTGGTCGTGAGATTGGCCACCTGGCTCGAGGTGAGGGCCGCGGCCTGCGCCGTGGTCAGGGCCACCATTTGCGCGGTCGTCAGCGCGGAAATGTCGTCAGTAGCGATTGCGGCGATCTGGGAGACCGTCATTTTCGCCAGATCGGCCGTCTCGATGGCGGCCACCTGGGAGCTCGTCAGGGCCACGACCTGGGCCGTGGTGAACGCAGGAACCTGCGCGGTCGAGAAGGCAGCGATGCTGGCGGTGGTGAAGGCTGGCATCTGACTGGTCGTCAGAGCACCTATCTGGGTTCCCGTGAAGGCGGCTATGTCTTCGGTCGTGAGTGCCGCGATCTGTGCGGTGGTCAGGGCGGCGATATCAGCCGTTCCGAGGCCAGTAATGAAGCTGCTCATGGTGTTCTCCCTGACAATCTCGCCGATCAATTGACGCCGCGGCTACAACGCAAAAACCATACCTGACGGTCCCGCCATCAGCATTGTAGCGGCCGCGACCTGCAGAACTTTAATGCGGGCCCTACCCCAGGCGCCCCGGGAGCGGCCCCGGACCGGGTGGCAGGGAACGGTGCGCCGCCCGGGCCCAAAGACGCCCGCCCACGCGGAGGGGACTCCCAAAGATCAAAGAGTCACTCTCCGACAGCCTATAGGCGGCTGCCGTACCAATCCAGATAGCGCCGCATACGGTCTAGCACGTATGTCGGTACATCGAAACCATGGAACTGCCCCGGGTAGATTACAAGGCGTGTATCCACCCCCCGGCTCTTCAACACCTGGTACATCTGCTCGGAGTTGAGCAGAGGCACATTGAAATCACGCTCCCCGCAGAGAAACAGCGTTGGCGTCGTGATCTTGCCGGCATTGAAGAACGGATAGGAGACCTTCACGTAGGCTTCGGGGTTCTCCCAGGGTTTGCCGAGCTCGGCCTCGTACTCCCGGATGTACATGTCGGTACCGTAGCCTGCCAGCGCATTGCTGATGCTCGCCCCGCTCACCGCGGCCTTGAAGCGGCCGTCCCGGGCGATCACCTGATTGGTGAGGATGCCGCCATAGGACCAGCCACCCACGCCAAGGCGCGCAGGATCCGCGATGCCCTCGGCCACGGCGTGATCCACGGCAGCGAGCACGTCCTCGCTGTCCTTGTTACCCCAATCTGCATAGATGGCCGTCGAGAACGCCTGGCCGCGCCCCGAGCTTCCGCGCGGATTGGCCGCGATCACTACGTATCCCGCCGAAGCCAGCACCTGCCACTCGCCCATCCAGCTGTTGGCGAACTGCGAGACCGGGCCGCCGTGGATCTTGAGGATGGCGGGGGCTGCGTGGCCCTTCTTCCAACCGGGCGGCGTGACGATGAAGCCGCTGATGCGGGTGCCGTCACGGCTCTTGACGCTGATCTCCCGGGTGTCGGCAACAAGACGCGTCGCGAGCCACTCGTCGTTCTGCCGCGAGAGCGGACGGACGCGGCCACCCTCGAGCGCGAAGACCTCGGCAGGACGATCGACCGTGGACTGCAGCACTACAGTGCGCCCCTCGCGGTCCATGTCGAAGTCGAGCACCTCCCGACGGCCCTCGGTCAGGGCGCGCAGCTTGCCGCTGTCGACGACAACACTGACGAGCTGCTGGTTGCGGTCATCCTCGAGCAGGAGCTGCAGGCTTTTGCCATCTGGCGTCCAGCGCGGATTCATCAGGTTCCGGTCAAGATCCGGCAGCAACTTGCGCGCTGTGCCGCCCGTGGCATCGACGACCCAGACGCCGAAGGTGGCGTAATAGATAAGCTTCGGATCGCCGCCCGCGATATAGGCAATGCGCTTGCCGTCCGGGCTCCACTGCGGCTTGACCATCCAGTAGGAGTCGCCGCCGTCGCCCTGGAATTCCGTCAGCTTGCGAACCGCTGCACCCGGCTCGGGCGCTGCGACGAAGAGCGTGAAGCGGCTGTTGCGATCAGGGTCCTCGCTCTCGCGGCCCAAGAAGGCAAGTTGCTGGCCATCAGGAGACCACGACGGACGGCTCTCGTCCTGGCGCGAAGCGGTGAGGCGCTCGGCCTTGCGGGTGGCGACATCGAACAGGTGGAGGAACTTGCGCTCGGGGCCCACGTACCCCGTGTAATCCTCCTTGAAGTAGTAGCGATCGATCACGATCGGCAGCGGCGTGGCCTCAGGATCTGTGGTCTTCCGCGAGTCCGGCTCCCAGGCAACCACCGCCAGCGTGCTGCCATCCGGTGACCAGGCGAATTCGGAGACATTCCCGGCAAAAGACGTGAGCTGCTCGGCCTCTCCGCCATCGCGATCCAGCAGCCAAACCTGCGTGAGGGGTTTCTTGTCGTCTTTTGCGGCGGGGCGCGCCGAGAGGAACGCGAGATATCGACCGTCGGGGCTCCACTGCGGATCCGATTCACCCTCAGGTGTCCGTGTCAGCCGGATGTTGCGGCTGCCATCTCGGCTGGCCATCCAGAGGTCGGCGTTGAAGTCGTCCTTGACCGTGTCCGCAACGCTGCTCACATAGGCAACCCATTTGCCGTCGGGTGAGATCACAGGCTCCGAGACGCGGCGCTCCAGAAGCAGGTCGGCAGCGGTGAAGGGCACCGCGTCGGACGCCTCGGCGGGCATGTGAGTAACGGCGCAGAAGAGGCAGAGCGCGAGGGACAGACGGCGCATGGTTTGCTCCGGCGTAACTTAACAGTGGAGGGCATCATGAATATGATGCCCTCAGGCAGCAACAGCGGTACGTGTGATGGACATCCGGAAAATCAACGACGCTGTCAGCGTCGCCCCGCAGATCATGGCAGACGAAATGGCGGCGGTCGCAAGACTGGGTTTCCGTACGGTGATCAATAACCGCCCGGACGGAGAATCCTTCGATCAGCCTCCGGCTGCCGTCGTAGAAGCCGCCGCACAGGCCGCGGGGCTCGTCTACCACTATCAGCCCGTTACCTCAGGTGGGCTTACGGTGGATGACGTGCTCCACTTCCGCGAACTGCTCGCCACGGCCGATGGCCCGGTGCTCGCGTTCTGCCGCTCGGGCACGCGCTGCGCGAATCTCTGGGCGCTGGCGCAGGCCGGCAACTGCAACCCCGACGAGGTGATCGCAGCGGCCGCCGATGCCGGCTATGACGTGCGCGGCCTGCGGCAGATCCTGCAAAGCGGCTTCTGAACCGCAGTACTGCGGTCGTGCGCATGGCGCGCTCCCACAGCCGGAGCGCGGGTGTAAGGGGCCATGCCCCCGACAGATTAGAGGCCTACAACCCGACCGCCCGGCCCCCGCCACGGCGCGGATCCGCTGCCCCCTGAAACAGCCCATCCCAATACAGAATCGTCTGCGTGGTGCCGATGGGATAGGTAGGCGTCACCGTGTGCCCTTTGCCGCGTAACAGCGTGACAGTGTCAGGGCTGAGCGTTCGCTCCACCAGCAGCTCATCCGGCCACCACTGGTGATGGATGCGCGGCGCATTGGCTGCTGCCTGAATGTTCATGCCGTGGTCGACCACGTTCACGATGGTCTGCAGCACCGTGGTGATGATCTGGCTGCCGCCGGGTGAGCCGGTGACCAGAAACACATTGCCATCCTTCATAAGCATCGTCGGCGTCATGGAGGAAAGCGGCGTCTTGCCGGGCTGCACCGCGTTCGCCTCGCCGCCCAGAAGACCGAAGGCATTGGGCTCGCCGGGTTTGGCACTGAAGTCGTCCATCTCGTTGTTCAGCAGGATGCCAGTGCCCTTGGCCACGATGCCGCTGCCGTAACTCCAGTTGAGCGTGAAGGTGTTTGCCACGGCGTTGCCGTCGCGGTCCATCACCGAGAAGTGCGTGGTCTGCGTGCTCTCGTAGGGCGAGAGATTTCCCGGCTTCACCGCGGAGGAAGGCGTGGCGCGCGCCGGGTCGATCCGCGCGCGCAGTGACGCCGCATAGTCCTTGCTGGTGAGCGCCGCTACCGGCACCTTCACGAAATCCGGATCGCCCAGGTATTCGCTGCGATCGGCGTAAGCCCGGCGCATCGCCTCGGTCATGAGGTGCAAGCCCTGCGCGCTGCCTGCGCCGTACTGGGCCAGCGGCCAGCCTTCCAGGATGTTCAGCATCTGCACCAGATGCACGCCGCCGGATGAAGGCGGCGGCATCGACACCACCTCGAAACCGCGATAGGTGCCGGTGACAGCCTCGCGCTCGGTAGGGCGGTAGTCCCGCAGATCCTCCATCGACAGCACCCCGCCCAGGCGCTGCACATCGTCCACGATCTTCTGGCCCACGGGGCCGCCGTAGATCGCGCGCGGGCCGGTGGTCTTGATCAGCTTCAGCGAAGCAGCCAGATCGGCATAGCGGCGGCGCGTGCCCATCTTCGGCGCACTGCCGTCGGCTTCGAGGTAGACGCGCTTCGCCTCCTCGTTCAGGAGCAGACGCTCGCGGCCGTATTCAAGCGAGGCGGCCTGCGTGGCGTTCAGCACATAGCCCTTGTCGGCCAGTGCGAGCGCCGGGTCCACCACCTGCCACCACTTCATCGTGCCCCACTGCTCAAGCGCGTAGGCGAGGCCCGCCACGGTGCCGGGAACGCCCACGCTCTTCGCACCGTGGTCGAGTTCGTCGTGGTCCACGCTGCCGTCGGCTTTGAGGTACATGTCGCGCGTGGCAGCGCGCGGTGCGACCTCACGGTAATCCAACGCGATGGTGCGGTTCTCCTTCGCGAGGTGCACCAGCATGAAACCGCCACCGCCCAGGTTGCCGGCCTCCGGCAGAACCACCGCCAGCGCCAGCGCTGTCGCGACCGCCGCGTCCACCGCGTTGCCGCCGCGGCGCAGCACATTCGCGCCCACTTCAGAGGCCAGCTCCTCCTCGCTCACCACCATGCCACCGGTGGCGGCTACCGGCGTGAAGACGTCGTCGAGGCTGAAGCGGCCGGCGGCGGGTGCGGTGGTGGTGCTGGGGGGCGTTGTTGCGGTGGCGGGCGTTGTTGCGGTGGCGGGCGCCGTGGCATCTGCGAGGGCGCAGGCGCTGAACAGGACGGTGAACAGCAGTGGGAGGGTGCGCGACATGCGGGAGGGGCTCCACGGAAAAGGCTGTGCAAGGCGGACGGCGCGAGGATGAACGCGGGCGGGTGCGGCGTCCAGCACGGCATCACCGGGTGATAGCATCCACCCCGTAAACATCCGCGTATCCGCGCCGCCCTCATCCACCCGGGAGCACGTGCCATCGACCTGCAGTTCAACCCCGCCCTGCGCGCCGCCGTTGCCGCGCGGCTCGCAGATTTCGAACACACCGACGACCCGCGCGAAGGCCTGCGCGCCGCCTCCGTGGTGCTGGCATTGGTGCCTTGCCCCAAGAGCGGCGAGGCCTGCTTCCTGCTGACCGAACGCCCCGCGACCATGAACCGCCACGCGGGGCAGTTCGCGCTACCCGGCGGCCGGCTCGATGCCGGAGAAACGGACCTCGACGCCGCACTGCGCGAACTGCGCGAGGAACTCGGCCTCGACCCCGGCGCAGCAAATGTGCTGGGGCGGCTTGACGATTTCCCCACGCGCTCGGGCTTCCGCATGCGGCCCTTCGTGGCGTGGATCGAGGACGACAGCGCACTCGCGCCTGACCCTGCGGAAGTGGCCCATTGCTTCCGCGTGCCGCT
>Ga0068876_10002034_pt1 | contig 15305 bp, 11 predicted proteins | sample NOAtaG_6_FD_66442 | JGI IMG/M metagenome (GOLD analysis project Ga0068876, IMG submission 66442) | Freshwater lake microbial communities from Lake Erie, under a cyanobacterial bloom - NOAA_Erie_Diel5S_2200h metaG | ecosystem: Environmental > Aquatic > Freshwater > Lake | place: USA: Ohio, Lake... | reverse complement strand
TCTTTTGCATTTACCTGCGCTAACTCGGTCATTCTTTTGATAGATTCATTTTCATTTATCGCATTCCCTAAATTGTTGGGTAAATTTTCTAAGATGAGTGAGGTTCAACTTCAGAGATCATTGGAGCAATTGCGATTAGAATACAGTACCATTGTCGGTGGGTTGGCCTTTGTATTTATTTCTGTATACGCTTTTGGAATTCAATTGTCACAGGAGTATAGAGATACATTGTTAATGTTTATCTTGTTCTTGGGGTCTCAAATTGTGCTATCCAGATCATTTGGAATTTCCATTGTGTTGATGGCTAAAGGCCGTGAGGCGCAATTGGCAATTATTGCATTTTTATCGTTGGTTGTCGGATCGATGGCAACATGGATATTTATTTGCTATTTAGATTTTCTCATATCTTGGAGTATTTCGGGAATTTATGTAGCCTACATTACTTTTGCAATCGGTTTACAAATTCTTTATGGTGATATTCACCAGAGCAAAAGAAACATCATTAGGATTTTGGTTTCTTTGTTCTCTTTTAGGTTGTTTTCTCCCTTAATATTGGCTGTCATCCTAGCTGTTCTTAAAGTAGATCCAATTTTTCTATCGGCTCCTTTGCTTTTGTTTTGTCTACTGAATATAAGGGGTTCGATATTGGTTTGGAAGAGATTGAAAATGTTAATGAATAGTCCAGGGGTCATTGATTTGTAATGGAATGAAAGGGAATGTCTCCATTATATATGTCCAAACCCCTTTTCATTGGAGAGTGGCGAAGCGTATTATTTTCAAGCCAGATGCGGAGAATATTAATTGGTTGATTGTTTGTAATCCTTTGATGTCCTCATTGTTAAAAGAAGAGGAGGCGGAATTTCAAATTGTGAGCACAGAAAATCTTGAATTAAAGTTCAGTTGGAATCTTTTTCGTCATTTGATTAATCGTGAGAGGTTATTGAAAAGTATAAAAGAAGAGAAAAAGAAGTGGGAGGGATTTACTCAATCGAATAATATTCAAAAGATTTTCTTTTTTTCAGAGAAGAATGTTTTTATTCAAATGTTGATGAATTTAATCGACGCGAATACTGAGGTTTGGTGTGTGGATGAAGGAACTGCTTTGTATGTAGAGGAGAAAACTTTGGATTGGGTGTTTAAGTGCGCTTATCGAATCGTAACTCCTCTTTTATTGGGATGTAGGTATGAATTCTTTAGAGCGCATGGAACACATTCTAGGATTAATCGTTGGTTAGTTCGTCTTCCATTTTGCTTTCCTAACAAGGGCAATGAGAAGGCGGTTGTGGGATTTCAAGAGTATGGAATCGCTGAAGTTCAGTCCATTCCGGAATTCGTTACCAGACCCATGAAGATGTTGATTTTATTTTCACCATTTTCAGAGGATAAAAGGAAATCGATTCAAAAGGAAGGTGAAATGTTACACAATCTTGTAGCATTCCTTTCAAGGCATCATTGGCAGATTGTCATTAAGCCGCATCCAAGGGAAAAGAATTTTGAGAAATATTCAATGATCAAAAATGTGGATTGTGTGAAGATATTGAGTGAAAAAAGTTCGTCGGAGGTATTGGATTACCGGGATTTTGGCGCGGTAATCCATTTTTATTCTTCTTCTGTGATTGATTTACTCGAGTCGGGATTTCCGGCGAGTTGGATCATCACCTTGGAAGCGGGTTATCATCTCGATATACCATCGATATTTGGAAAAACCCATGAACTTAAGTTCGGCGATTGGAAACAAATGGAGATTTTGCTCAATGAATAAATTGTTTTGGATTCTTGGCTTGTTGTTTCCTGTGGCACTTCATTTGGTAAGCTCAAATGGCTTTTTTTACTCTAATTTGTTTTTACTCTTACTTTTCATTCTAAAGGCGTTAGATTTTTTTTTCGTACAAAAAAAATGGAAGGCACATTATGATTTTCAGTTCTTGTTACTGGTGATGGCTTTATTTTATTTTGTTTTTCTTGCCGTTTATTTCAAGTTTGGACAGTGGGGAGGGCGAGATTTTTTTTCTTTGTTGATATTGTTTTTTGTGCTTTTTGTTTTTTTGCAGTTGCCAGGTTATCCTAAGGAAAATCTTAGAAAAATATTACCTCGTAATTGGGTAGCAACTTGCTTGCAGATACTCATAAGTTTTTCAATTCTATTATTGTTTTTCTATTTGCTGAACAGTAATTTATTCGCTAATGCCGAAAAGCGATTTATGGGTTGGTCTTCCTCGCCAACTACATTTTCGATTTACTGCATGTGGGTAATATTTTTTGCGTACCATTTGATAGAAATGAATAAATTTTGGAGGATGCTGTTGCTAATCATTGGTTTGATAGTGGTATTTCTGTCTGGGACGAGAAGCTCTTTATTGGTGTATATCATTTTTGGTTTCAGTTTTATTCCTATTTTGCATCATATCTTGAGGAAGAATTTCTTTTTACTTGTGGTGGGATTTATTTTTCTTTTTTTATTTTTTGATACGATATCGCTATTCTTGTTCGAAGAGTATATGAACAATTGGTTGGGTAGATACAAGCAAGATGACGATATGTCATTGTTGACCAGGCAGGTTATCACTTCTGGGATGTTGCATACAATTTCAAATTCCTCATTTACAGAGCTTTTTTTTGGGCATGGAATCAATTTTTCTCTGGGTCAGCTCAATTCGAATAAGGGAGAGGTGGTCATTTTGGCTCACAATGATTTTTTGAAATTTATCGTTGATTTTGGTCTTTATTTAACCATGTCGATGTTCTACTTGGTTTTTAGGATCTTCAAATCCTTTAGCGGAAAATCTTATATCCCTTTGTTGATTTATTTTTGTTCGTATTTTCATAACATGGCATTAGATCATTGGAACCTATTTTTTCTACTGCTATCCGGAGTTGTTTTGTTTGCATTTGAAAAGAAGTATTAAATTGAAATGGGCTATGTGTGACCGGTCTTGGGATTATATACATCAACTGGTGGATGATTATGAGGGAGGAGAGGGAATATTTTCTTTTGTTAATCCTTACTCTATGATGAAACTGAAGAATCAAGGAGATTGGTTGAAGAAAGTGGATGGTTGGCATGTAGATGGTATTTCTCTTGTAAAATGGTTGTCATGGAGTTTGGGTAGACCTTTGAATAGATACAGCTTTGATGACACATCGTTAGCTCCGATTGTTTTTGGACGTGCCTGCCAAGAGGCATGGCGAGTTGTGTTAATAGGAAGTGATTCCATTTCCATTGAAAATAGTGTTAGGAAGTTAAAGGAACAGTACGATTTGAATATTGTTTATTTTCGAAATGGTTTTTTTTCAGGGTTGTTGGAAAGAGAATCCTGTCTAATGCAAATAAATGAGTTGAATCCTGATTTAGTGGTAGTAGGAATGGGTGCACCATTGCAGGAGAAATTCCTTGTGGATTTGGTGGGTTTAGGTTGGCGTGGAAGGGGTTATACCTGCGGGGGGTATTTTCATCAATTGGGAGGTAGTGTAGACTACGCCTATTACCCCAATTGGATGAATAAAATGAATTTACGATGGCTATTTAGAATGGTGGATGAGCCAAAGCTGATTCGGCGCTATATGTTGGATTATCCTATTTTTTTTATGACGGCATTATATAGGTGGTTTGTCTGCGGATAGTACGGGTATTCAAGAAAAGTTTTGCATCTTTGCTTCGTAGAAATGAAGGGTAAGTTTGGATATTCGAAATATTTGCCACTATTGAGTGGACTGATTGATATAATCCTTATCAACGTGTCGTTTTTTTTATCTCATTATTTTCGTTTTCATAATGATCAATGGTGGCCGAATGGACATGACGCGGAGTTTTGGTTTCTTTGTAATTTTTTGTATTTGGTCATTGCTTATTATCAAAGAGCATATGCTTTCATAAGAGTGGATGCAATGGAGCGAGTGGTTGCGAAATTCGCTACATATTTTTTTATATACGTTGCGACTATTTATCTTTTTTTGTTCTCTCTTAACCTCGATGAGATTGCGAGACTGTGGATCATCTATTTTCTAATTTTTTCTTTTTTGTTTATTATTTCCTCACGTATCGGAGCTTTGATGTTTTTCAAATGGTATCGAAAGCACGGGAAAAATTACATCAAAATTGTGATTGTGGGAAGTGATTCTGTGAGTGTTCAATTGTTTCATTACTTGCGGAATGATTTGACTCTGGGATACAAGGTATTGGGATTGTTTGATTTTGACAGGGGAGGAGTGGATTTGCAAAATATTTCATCCGCTCAATACTTGGGAGATCGCTCTCTGTTGCTGGAGTATTTGGAGCATAATGAAGTGGATGAGGTGTATTGGAAACTAGGTGGTGATATTGACCCACATCTCAAGAAAGTGGTGGAGTACTGTGAGAATAATTTGATTCGATTTAGGATGGTGCCATTTTTGGGACTGGATGTCCTAGGTAGAAAGCCTCATATTGATATGTATCACCTGATTCCAGTAGTGACATTGAGAAAAGAACCATTGCAGATAGCCTCGAATCGAATGCTCAAGCGCGGCTTTGATGTACTTTTTTCTTTAATGATATTGTTGTTGTTAGCGCCCACTGTTTTTTTGCTCATTGGGATACTCATTAAAATCTTCACTCCAGGGCCGGTTTTTTTCAAACAGTTACGGAGTGGAGAGAACAATAGGGAATTTTGGTGCTATAAGTTCAGGACGATGCGTGTGAATCCTTTATCCGATGAGCTACAAGCCACTAAGCATGATCAGAGAATAACACCGATAGGAAGTTTTTTGCGAAGAACGAGCTTGGATGAACTCCCTCAGTTTTGGAATGTGCTGATGGGTGAAATGTCGGTGGTAGGCCCTAGACCTCATATGTTGAAGCACACCGAAGAGTATAGTCAAACCGTGAGTAAATTTTTGGTCCGCCATTTTGCCAAGCCGGGCATCACAGGTTGGGCGCAGGTCAATGGTTTCAGAGGTGAAACCAAAGAGTTAGAGGACATGGAGAAGCGAGTGCAAGCCGATATTTGGTATGTCGAAAATTGGTCGCTGCTGTTGGATTTCAGAATTGTGCTTTTAACGATTCTGAATATGTTCAGAGGGGAAAAAAATGCTTATTGATTATTCCTTTATCCACTTTTGAACCTTCATTTCACCCTTCATGTTTTCGAGTTCTATCCAATATAATCCTTGAGTTAATGGGCTCAAGTCTGCGGTATTTTCTTTGGATTGAAAAATGATTTGTCCTGCAATATTTCGTATTGACCATTGACGAATGCCGGCATTCGATCGGATATTGATCCATCTTTGGCTCGGATTCGGGAATATGTCAAACGAATGTGCTTGAGCAGCTTCCACCTTCATAGGTTCACAAGCTTGCTCGCATTCTTGCATCAAATCATAAAAATAGCCGGCGTAATCCACCCCATCGCTACCAATGGAACTACAGCCAGATAAAAAGACGCAACCGCTGTCGGTGGCCGCAATTCCCAACGGCATAGCGCACTCTCCAAAAGTGACACCGTTTGGAATGGGGACACAAAAAGCCATGCACGGTCCTGACATCCATGTACTCACTCCGTTGTAATAAAGAGCAACACACTCATTAAGGTAGGTTTGATTGTCACATCCACACACAGGCACATAATCTGCGATACAATCAACGGCCCAATTGATCAAGCTGTCCTCAATGCAAGGCAAGGTTATCAAAGTGTCTTCGCCGCATGCACTCACACATTCCCATGTGGAAGTATAAAAATACCCGGCATAATCCATTCCATCACTGCCGATGGAACTGCAACCAGAGATGAAAACACAGCCACTATCAGTATTGGCAACCCCAAGGACCATGTCGCATAATCCGAAATCAACCCCTGAGGGGATGGTCTGACAAAGGGTATCTACTGTCGAACACTCACCTTGAGTCCAGCTGGTAACTCCTCCAAAGTTAGTGGCTTCACATTCATTACCATAAGTAACTTCAGTGCAACCACATACAGGCATCCAAATCATCGGACATATAGCGGTAGGATTGATTAAGCTAGGATCTACGCATGGGGTGTCTAGCACATTGACGCATTCTCCTTGGGTCCAACTGGTAACACCCCCTAAATTAGTGGCTACACAATCATTGCCATAGGTGACCCCATCACATCCGCAAACGGGCATCCAAATCATTGGGCAAATGGCCATGGGATTGATCAAAGTAGAATCGATGCATTGAGAAAATGCAGATTTCAACATTACACCGAGGACGAAAATAAAGATTGCTTTTTTCATGAAATGAGTTTTTTGTTAGATATTAAATGTAGTGTAAAGGTTGCTTAAAAAAAAATGCCCGTTGGGCATTTTTTCTCAGTCTTCATCATCATCGCCACCTTCATCTTGGTCGGCGTTGTCATTGTCGTCTTCGTCGTCATCATCGTCAGAAGAATCGTCATTTTTAAAGGAATCGAATTCGTTGTCTCCTATACCCACGGAATCATTCTGATCGTCATCATCCACCTGCATATTTTTGTCTATTTTGAACAGGTAAATAGTGTCCTCTGTACGAATTTCCAATGCTTTAATAAATTCACCTTTGGGTGTGGTAAAGGAAATCAAGTGCTCATTTTCAAAACCATTAGGAAAATGGGCGGCAATCAACTCCTCATGTTCTGGAGAGATGGATTTGTAATCTTTGATAATTCTTTTCATGTCACAAAAACTTTCTACTGATTCAATAACCACGCGAATATAAGGGGAGCAACGATGGTAGCGTCACTCTCAATAACTTTCTACTGATTCAATAACCACGCGAATATAAGGGGAGCAACGATGGTAGCGTCACTCTCAATTACGAACTTAGGAGTGTGAATATCCAATTTGCCCCAAGTGATTTTTTCATTCGGAACGGCTCCGCTGTATGAACCATAGCTGGTGGTACTATCGGAGATTTGACAGAAATACCCCCAAAACGGAACATCATGCATTTCCATATCTTGATACAACATAGGCACTACACAGATTGGAAAATCGCCCGCGATTCCACCACCAATTTGGAAGAATCCCACTCCCTTTCCACTGGAGTTTTTGGTGTACCAGTCTGCCAACCACATCATGTATTCAATACCACTTTTCATGGTGGTGGGTATGATTTCTCCTTTGATGCAATAGCTCGCAAAAATATTGCCCATGGTACTGTCTTCCCATCCGGGCACCACGATGGGTAAGTTACGCTCTGCTGCGGCCACCATCCATGAATTTTTGGGATCTATTTGGTAGTATTGTTCCAATACACCACTCAAAATCATTTTGTACATGAATTCATGTGGAAAATATCTTTCGCCTTTGTCATTGGCTTCTTTCCACAACGCGTGGATGTGCTTTTGTAATCTTCTGAAGGCTTCCTCTTCTGGGATGCAAGTATCCGTGACGCGATTCAATCCTTCTTCTAAAAGAGCCCATTCATCTTGTGGTGTCAAATCTCTATAATTGGGCACACGGCGATAATGATCATGCGCCACTAAATTCATCAAATCTTCTTCCAGATTGGCACCTGTACAGGAGATGATATCCACTTTTCCTTGGCGTATCATTTCTGCTAAACTGATTCCCAATTCAGCAGTGGACATAGCGCCTGCTAATGTGACCATCATCTTACCCCCTTCAGTTAAATGGGTTTCGTAGGCCTTGGCCGCGTCGATGACGGTGGCGGAGTTGAAATGGAGATAATTGGTCTCCATGAACTCTCTGATACTATTGTATTTTTTCATTTTCTAATGGCGATTGGGAAATCAATCTGCGCGCAAATATGTGCATGAAGTAGTGAACTCAAAAAGAAAAAAACACTTTTTTTTCAGCGAAGATCGGACCGCTGTTTTTCGTACAAAAGATTCACCAATTTTCTTTTGATGATTTTCTTTAACTGATGATCTAAAGCTTTGTTTTTGGGGTCTTTTAGCACATAATGTACTTTCAAGTCTACGGATTGAAATCCTATGTTGACTATTTTGATGGCAAATGTATCGGGCAAAATCATCTCGTGAAAATTTTGGATATTGCTCCAAATGGTACTTTCTAGGTGGTCGATGTCGTGTATAGTGGTAGGGTTGATTTGAAAATCGATACTCGATTTTTTTAAATCACGGCGGGTGTAGTTGATGATTTCTTCGGAAAAAATTCTATTATTGGGAATATAAATGATATCATCATCTTCGTTGAGCAAGTGAACATTGGTGAGGGTAATATCTAAAATTTTCCCCCTTGAATTTCCGATGGCCACTTGATCTCCAATATTGATGGTTTTGGTAAATGTCATGTACATGCCATTGATGACATTGGCGATATAATCTTTGGTCATCACCACCAATGCGGCAGCTAAGAGGGATAGGGTAGTAATGGCTTCTTTGATGGAGATGTTGAGCAGGGACATCACCAAAGCGGTGAGCATCAGACCATAAATTATGGTGGAAATGTGATTTATTCCTGTGGTGAAATTATCTCGCTTACGCTTCGGATCATCCGGTCTGTAAGTGATGAGAATGGCTTGTTTAGCGGCTTCGACTACCAAGAATGCAACCGCCACTCTGAAGAGAGTATGCTCAAACAGCGCGGGTACATGCGTAAGTTCGGTAAGCTGAGAGTAAAGCGGTTTCATCAACATCAGCAGGGCGATGCCAGCAACGTAAAGCAGTAATTTGATGAAATGTCCTCTGGGCATTAGTCGAAATAACCTAAAATTTCTAAGACTTCCTTGGGTTTTTGCTCGTGACTGAACTCTCTGTATTTCAGTTTTCCTTTCGCATCACGATCAATCAATATGTGTCGAGGGGAAGGCACCAGACAATGATGAATTCCTCCAAAACCTCCCAAGGTTTCTTGATAAGCGCCGGTATTGAAAAAACCGATGAACTGATCTTGATCGGGATAAAACCGGGGCATGTAAATGGCATTCATGTGTTGCTCTGAATTGTAATAATCATCGCTGTCACAAGTGAGCCCACCTAAAAATACACGCTCATAATTTTCTTTCCAATTATTGAGCGGAAGCATGATGAATCGGCGATTGATGGCCCAGGTATCAGGCAATGTGGTCATGAAAGAGGAGTCGATCATGTTCCACTTTTCGCGGTCGTTTTGATCTTTTTGATGCAAAATTTTGAATAAAGCCCCACCGGATTCTCCGACAGTGAAAGATCCAAATTCAGTATAAATATGCGGGACAGGCACCTCGGCGTATTCACATGAAGCCTTGATTTGGCGCAGAATTTCCGTTACCATGTACTGATAATCAAATTCAAATGCCAAGGATGTTTTGATAGGAAAGCCACCGCCGATGTTCAAGCTGTCTAAGGAGGGACATACTTGCTTGAGCTCGCAATATACTTTCAGACATTTCAAAAGTTCGTTCCAATAATATGCGGTGTCTTTGATTCCAGAGTTGATGAAAAAATGCAGCATTTTGAGCTCCAATTTTTCGTCTTCCATGATGTATTTTTTGTAAAAACGCGTGACATTTTTATAGCCAATGCCCAAACGAGAGGTATAGAATTCAAATTTCGGCTCTTCTTCTGAGGCGATACGAATACCCACTTTGAGTTTGTCCGTTGTCTTTTCTTTGATAAGATCGAGCTCGTAGCTGTTATCAATAACAGGTAGGATATTCACATAGCCATCTGCTCTTAAATCCAGGATGCGTTGAACGTATTCTTCTTTTTTAAAACCATTGCAGATGATCCATTGGTTTTTATCCAATTTTTTCATCGTCGCCAATCGCTTGATCAAATCCAAGTCATAGGCCGATGAGGTTTCTAGATGAACATTGTTTTTCAGTACTTCCTCTAAAACATGGCGAAAATGAGAACTCTTAGTGCAATAGCAATAATGATAATCTCCCGCGTAGCCAATTTCGTGTCGCGCGCTTTCAAACCAATTTTTAGCACGTTGAATGTTTTGCGAAATCTTGGGTAAGTAGGTAAACTTGAGAGGGGTTCCGTATCTGCGGACCAAGTCCATCAGCGGAATATCATGGAAGGACAATTCTTCATTGTCCAATTTAAACTCCTCCTGTGGCCAGTTGAAAGTTTGTTCTACAAAGTCAATGTACTTGGTTTTCATCTTTTTTAATGCGGAGCGAAAATAAGAGAAAATGAGGAAAACACGTCGGCCACTGCCAATAAAACGTCATTTGCCAATCCATCGGTTCTTTCTGAACCACCATAGTTGCAATACCACTAGCAACAACATGAAAATCCATACACCCCAATACCCATATTCCCACTTGAGTTCTGGCATATTTTCAAAGTTCATTCCATACAATCCGACGATAAAGGTAAGCGGCACAAAGATGGTAGTGATGATGGTGAGTAATCGCATTACCTGATTGGTTTTGTGATTGCTCAGAGCATGATAGAGTTCCATGCTATTGGCGAGTAATTCTCTGTGGAAATGCAAATTATCTGTTACGAATTGGATATGGTCATATAAGTCAACAAAGTATTTTTTAGTTTCTGTATTTTCTCCTTTGGATAACAGATGTATGATTTCTCTGGTAGGATCCAATACTCTTTTGAAGTCCAATAATTCGCGCCGAATGTGAAGCAGCGTTTTGAATTGGGCTTCTTTGGTCTGTTTGGTCAGCATGCTTTCAATGATTTCGATGCGTTTACCAAAAGTCTCCGAAATTTTTAAATAATCGTCGATGATGCTATCCAAGAGGGCATAGGCCAAATAATAGGCACTGAATTGGCCTACCTTGCTTTTGGGTTTTTGAAGTCGTTCTCTAATGAATTGAAAGCAATCTCCATCCTCCTCTTGGAAACTGATCACTACATTCTTTTTAATGATAAGACTGAATTGCTCCATCCGAAAAGGTTCTACCACCCGAACATCCATCGCCTTGATACAAATGAATTGAAATTCGTCGTATTCATCCAGTTTAGGCCTGCCGTGTACATTCATGATGTCTTCTTGCACTAATGGATCGATCCCAAAGCGCAAACCCATTTTTTCAATCACCTCTTTTTGATGAATCCCGCTGACTTCAATCCAAGTTTTTTCTCTTTTGGGTTGCCAGTGGATCCAATCAAATTCGTTGGTGATGGATTCGCGCTCAGCACCAGTTTCATCATAATGCCAAATCTCAATAGAAACAGCTTGCGATTTGGCTGGGCCGACATACACTAAACTTCCCGGTTCTAAACCTTTTTTGCTGCTTCTTTCCATGTTTAGAAAACGATATTCACGATCCGCTTGGGGACGACAATTATTTTTTTAACAGGCTTGCCTTCCAAATAGTGGGCAGTCTTTTCATGGGTTAGCACAGCGGACTCTACAGCCTTGGCATCCAAATGGACATCGAGGTCGATATTGTATCGCATTTTCCCATTGAAGGAGACCGGGTAAGAGAAAGTATCATCCTCTAGAAATTGTGTATTGGCGACAGGCCAATGAGCATCCAATACAGAGGTAGTGTTGCCTACAGTTTCCCAAAGTTCCTCCGCCAAATGAGGGGCGTAAGGGCTGAGTAAAATTACCAAATCTTGCAGCACCTCTTTAGAGTGACATTTTTGTTCTGTCAGTTCGTTTACGGCAATCATCAATGTGCTCACCACGGTGTTCCAGGAGTAGCGATTCAAATCATCAGTCACTTTTTTGATGGTGCGATGCAAAGTTTGTAAGGATGTTTTATCGGCCGGCGTAGGGGTAATGAGACTTTCACCTTGTTCATTTTTATACAAGCGGGTTAGCCTTCTTAAAAAATTATATACCCCATTGATTCCTTTGGTATCCCAAGGTTTACTTTGTTCAACGGGCCCCAAAAACATTTCATAACAACGCAAGGTGTCTGCGCCAAATTTTTCTACGAGCTCATCTGGAGTTTGCACGTTGTACTTGGATTTGGACATTTTTTCAATTTCAAATCCACAGAGATATTCCCCTTTTTCATTCAAGATAAACTCCGCTTCGGCGTATTCTGGCAACCATTGTTTGAATTTTTCAGTATCTAGTTTATCGTTATCTACTAAGCTGATATCGGCATATAATCGTTGTGTGGTGTAATTTTTTCTCAAATCAGCACTAACAAAAGTGTTACTGTCTTTGATGCGATACACAAAATTGGATCGTCCCAAAATCATTCCCTGATTGATCATTTTTTGGAAGGGTTCTGCAAATGGAACATGTCCTAAATCGTGTAAGATCATCGTCCAAAATCGGGAATACAATAAATGGCCCGTTGCGTGTTCTGCTCCTCCCATGTATAAATCCACTTGTCCCCAATATTGCATAGCTTCTGGTGATGCGATGAAGCGGTCATTGTGTGGATCCATATAGCGAAGAAAATACCAAGAAGAGCCCGCCCAACCCGGCATGGTGTTGTATTCCATGACAAATTGATTTTTGTACTTCCATTGACTTCGGGCCAATGGCGGTTCCCCATCTTCAGTGGGCAAGTATTTGTCCACTTCTGGCAATTGGACGGGAAGTTCGGCAGTAGGAATCATCGTAGAAATACCGTTTTCGAAATACACTGGAAAGGGTTCACCCCAATACCGTTGTCTGGAGAATACGGAATCGCGCAAGCGGTAATTGGTTTTTACTCCCCCCATTTCCTCGGCTGCGAGCGCTTCCACTGCTTTATCAAAGGCCGTTTTACCACAAAGTCCATTGAGAAAATCGCTGTTGATGAGTGCTACGTCTTTGGAAGTACATGCACTTTCTGAGGCATCATGATTTTCAAATATCAAGGGGATTTCAATTTGATGTTGTTGAGCAAAGTCCCAATCTCTCTGATCGCCCGCTGGCACGGCCATCACCGCGCCTGTTCCGTATCCGGCCAACACGTAATCCGCAATATAGATGGGGACTTTTTGTCCATTCAAAGGATGAATGGCAAAGGCACCTGTTGCCACACCGGACATTTCTTTGGCGTTGACCTGACGATCGCGCTCATTTTTCAGAGCCGCTTGAGCCACATACTCATCCACTACTGATTTTTGTGCTGGAGTGGTGATAGACGAAACCAAGGGATGCTCGGGAGCAAGGGTGACAAAGGCCACGCCCATGATGGTGTCTGGACGAGTGGAGAATACTTCTATTTGCCCTTCATGCCCTTCAATGTTGAAAAGGACAGTGGCACCTGAAGATTTTCCAATCCAATTGCGCTGAATTTCTTTGATGTTTTCGGGCCAATCGATTTGCTCCAATCCGTTGAGGAGACGTTCAGCAAAGGCTGAGATGCGCATCGACCATTGCCTCATTTTCTTTTGCACCACAGGATGGCCTCCTCGCTCACTGACGCCATCTTTTACTTCGTCGTTTGCCAATACGGTTCCCAGTGCGGGACACCAATTGACCATGCTGTCCGCTAAATAGGTGAGTCGGAAACACATGAGCAAATGATGGCGTTGCTCTTCATTCATGCTTTTCCAATCAGTGGCAGAAAAATCACCCGTCCAATTTTTATCAAAAAAGAAAAGAGGATTACCTTGGTTGTCTTTTAATTCAACCAAGTTTTTGTACCAGTTGTCATCGCATGCTGCTTGGATATTGTAATTTCCATTATTTTCAAATGCCGCAATAAGAGATTCAATGGGTTCTGTTTTTTGTTGATCTATATTGAACCACGAATGGTAAATGGTGGTGAAAATCCATTGAGTGAATTTGTAATAGGCGGGATCACTCGTTCTGACCTCTCTGCTCCAATCAAAACTAAAACCGAGTTGATCCAATTGCTCTCGATACCGAGCGATATTTTTTTCCGTGGTGATAGCCGGATGTTGGCCAGTTTGAATAGCGTATTGCTCTGCAGGCAATCCGAAGCTGTCATAACCCATGGGATGCAACACATTGAAGCCCTGATGGCGCTTGTATCGAGCGATGATGTCACTCGCAATGTAACCCAGTGGATGCCCTACATGTAAACCAGCCCCGCTGGGATAGGGGAACATATCTAGGATATAGTACTTTTTTTTGCTGGTGTCTTCAGTCACCCGGTAGCTATTATTTTCATTCCAACGGGCTTGCCATTTTTTTTCTATCGTTTGAAAGTCGTATTCCATATTGTTATTTAGGTCGCGAAAATACATGCATTGCGCTAGTACTCCATTCGATCATTAAATGTGTTTTTTCTGATTTTATATCTTCCTTGTGTAAAGTCAGGGATTTCTTTTCTGCTGCCACCTTCAGCAACGCTTTGCTCAGATAGCGGAGTGATGACGCTCCAAGTGGCGAGGTCATAGACGTCCAATGGAAAATCTTCATTGTTTTTACAACACTCAACAAAAGCATTGAGTACAAAGAAATCCATGCCACCATGCCCAGATTCCGCCGCCGCTTGAGCATGTTTTTTCCATAATGGATGGTCATATTTTTCTAACCATGTATCAGCGCTTTCCCATTGGTGAGGTTTGGTTTGTCCTTCAATGTGTAATTGATTGAGATCATCCATCCATAGCCCGTTGGTTCCTTGCACCCTAAAATTTAAGCTGTAGGGTCGAGGAGAGGAGGTGTCATGAGAGAGCATCATGGTCTCCCCATTTTCACAGGTAATGATCGTGGTAACGACATCCCCTAGCTTGAATTTCACCTTTGCGTTGGGATGATCCAATCCGGCTTGGTCTGCTATGTACTTGTGCAATCCTCTGGCTTTGGTTGCGATAGAAGACAACGAGATCAATCGGTTTCCGCGATTGATGTCTGTCATCATGGCGATGGGGCCCAGGCCATGAGTAGGGTAGAGCTCTCCGTTCCTGTTGACGCTGTGTAAAGTGCGCCATTTGGATTCAGAAAAACCACGATCACCAAATTCCACCCCTTTTCCATAAGGCGATTTGCCATCGTTGAGTTTTACTGCACGCAGATCATGTTGGTAACCTCCCTGAAGATGAAGCAACTCTCCAAATAATCCCGTTTTAGCCATGTTCATGGCCGCCATCACATCTCTGCGGTAGCAAACATTTTCCAGAAACATCAGTGGCGTTCCTGTTTTTTCAACCGCCTTCACAATGTCCCAACACTCTTGAATGTTGATGGCGCCAGACACTTCCATTCCCACTTTTTTTCCTGCCTCTAATGCCGCAATTCCTTGTGGAATGTGCCATTCCCAAGGGGTGGAAATGATGACTGCATCAATGTCTTTTTCAGCCAATAAATTCAAATAATCTTCATTGCCATTGCCAAATATTTTGGCCTTTGGTTTTTGGAAGCGTTCCAATATCTTTTGACATTCGGGCAGGGCCCATTTTTGATCAGGATCGGCCAACGCGAGGATGTTGACATCACTGCGTTTGCAAAGTTCATCCAAATGACTTTGCCCGCGCGCCCCGCAGCCAATCAATCCTATATTCAGTTTCTGTTTTGTCGAAATA
>Ga0068876_10002033_pt1 | contig 15316 bp, 16 predicted proteins | sample NOAtaG_6_FD_66442 | JGI IMG/M metagenome (GOLD analysis project Ga0068876, IMG submission 66442) | Freshwater lake microbial communities from Lake Erie, under a cyanobacterial bloom - NOAA_Erie_Diel5S_2200h metaG | ecosystem: Environmental > Aquatic > Freshwater > Lake | place: USA: Ohio, Lake... | reverse complement strand
GATACTTTCAACTTGTCTGTCCTTATTGACATTTACCGCTTTCGGCCAATTCGAGCCAAACTTTGCCATGACACTCAATCAACGTTCCTTCAACAATCCTGCGGCTTTGTGTCCGTATTGTCCGGGATCGCCCTTCCTAGCCGTAGCGCACCGCTACAATGAACCTTTAGGCAATGCGTGGCAAGTTGGAATTGGCAATGACAATAACGATTTCATTCGAGGAGCTTGGGACATTTCCTATTCCGGAAGTGAATCGGAACAACACCGATTTACAGGTGCAGGCGTTCGTTATGCAGGAAAATTCAGAGTCGGTAACTGGATGAGCAGTGCCGGTGTGCGCCTTCGATACAGCCATTTACGTATTAACGGGAGCGAATCGGCAACACCTGCAATTTCCACAAATGCTCTGGCTTCGGATTTCGGACTATTTGTAACCGACTTGAACGGAACGTATTTCGGCTTCAGCGTGAATGACGCAATTAACACCAATGCGAATACAGCCGGTTATCGCTTTATGACCGGCACCAAAAAAGATATTAGTGCGCGATGGGATATATTACCGGAATTACTATTGACTTATCAATCGGATCAACTTCAAGGAAATATTGTGGTGCCATTCCGATTTGCACATCGTATTGTACTTGGAGTCGGCTATCAAAAAAGCATTACAGGTAATGGAATGGTTATACGGACAGGTGTGTCCACCAAGATGCTCAAGTGGTTGGTACAAGCCGAACAACATTCGGGATCATGGGCAGTTGAAACAGGATTTGTATTTAGAATCATTTCATCAGAATGCAACGGAACGTCATGCAACATTCCGCGAACGTGGTATGAGTTTGGAACCAGGGATTAATCTCCTTCCGGCAAATCCATGCCGTCAATTATTTTATTTACCTCATCCTCGGTAGTACGGAGTTTCTCGCGACAAAACGCAATCAACTCTGAAGCGCGTTTCACTTTCTTAGCCAGATCATCCAACGGAATGGTTTCGTTTTCAATGGCGCGTGAAATTTCCTGCAATTCATCCATTGCTTTTTGATAATTCAATTCTTCACTCATGTTGTTGCGATTTATTAATCTGTTCTACGTTCAACTGCGCTGTTCCATCTTTTAAATGTGCTGTAATTGCGGTTTGCGGTTCTAATTGGTGAACCGACGACAAGATTTCGTCGCCCGCACTCAACCAGGCAAATCCACGTGATAATATTTTTTCCGGTGACGCATTTTTCATTTGAGCCTCTATCACCAGTAATTGGTGTTGCTGACGTTCCAATCTTCTACTCACGCTATCCTTGATCAGTTTAAGTTGATCATCCAGCTTTCGATTGGCATCTGCAGTAAGTCTTTCCGACGACCAATTAATTCGTTCCCGTAAACGGCTTAAACGATTGGAAGCAACATGCAACAACTGCACTGTTCCTTGTGTCACCGTAATCCCATGGTGCTGCAACCGGATTTCTTCTGCATGTAAACGTTCCTTCGCCGATTGAAAAACACGAAATGCAAGTCCTTCCATCGTCTCTTCGTAATCGCGGTTATGATCGATGATGAACTCCGCTACTTGCGTCGGAGTTTTAAGCGGACTGTGCGCCACCATGTCTACTACGCTTTCGTTTTTCAAATGACCTATTCCTGTAATGACCGGAATAGGAAATTTTGCCACCGCATGCGCCAAAACAAATTGATCGAACGGTAAGAGATCACTTTGCGCCCCACCTCCGCGCACGATAACTACTGCATCAAATGTCCGACCCGCTTGCACTTCTTCAAATATCTTAACCAATTGATCTTTCATCTGCACCGCCGCCTGCTCGCCTTGCACCATAGCATAATACGAACGAGTTGCAAAACGATAACCGTAAGGGTTTGATGTTAACGTGTGTTTAAAATCTTCATACCCGGCAGCTGAAGGCGATGTAATTATTGCGATGTTTTTAATAACGGGCGCCAGAATCAACGCTTTATTCGGCGTGCGTAGTTCTTCGTCCACCAAACGTATATAAGGTCGTGCAGCAAGTTGTTTTATCGTTTCACGACGCATCAGCTCCAGCTGCCCCAGCATATGTGTTGAATCGATATCGAACACCTGCACGGAAACTCCATAAACAGGATGAAACTGCACGCCAACTTTCAGCAACACCTGCATGCCTTTATCCGGGCGCTTTCCGGTGAGGTCTTCGAAATTGCGAAAAGCATAAATGGCTTCCTTTCTCCACACCGACGCACTCAATCGTGCAACAACATCGTGTCGCTCGCCTTTCTGCACCAATTCCAGATAAATGGCTTCTCCCCGCTCCGTCCGCTCTTTGATTTCTGCCAATACCCACCACGCGCGATTATGAAACGACACTTTCAGCGAATCGTCAATTAGCGAACACAGTTCTGACAAGGATATAGAAGCAACAGCATCAGACATTACTCCAAATATATTGCCTTATTACTTGCCCGTAAGTGATGTTGGTAATTATGCGCTCTTTTTGCGGAATTGCTCAAACAAAATGGTGACTCCTGCGAGCATGATAAAGTTGTACATCAAGTCTTCAACGGGAATCGTGTACATACGAATCGCGAGGTTCTCATCATTATTGTACAACACCACCGGTTTTGCCGTTAAAATTCCATTACAAATAAAAAATGGAATGGCAACGATAACATAACTCACCCAAAATTTACTCATCCACGAATAGTTTTTCACCGCCATCACAACGAGCAGGACGAATGAACCGAGCGCCGACCATGAAGTGTAGTATTTATCCATGTTCAGTGCGCCAACAAGTAACGTTATGCCGGCCAAAGTAACTGTAATTCCACGAGCCGCTTTCGGGAAATCGATTCGTGGAAAATACGCAATGACACACTCGTAAATAAACAAGCAACAATACGGAATGGTGAAGAAAAACAGCACTTCTTCCCATGGTAAATTCTTGATGTAAATTCCGGTGATGTAATCGGGATTAAAACTCCAAACACCCCATTTGGTGAAATAAATATCCCAAATGATGAACGCTGTCGCAACAAGAGCAATTGCAGGAAACAGAAATTTCCATTTGCGATAAAACGCTACACGCTTGTCAAAACTTAAAAGGAATGGAAACGTAAATGCACCCACATGCAATGCAGCATACGTGTAGTGAGGATCCATCAGTTGCGCTCCTTGTAGTTGAGTTTAAAATAACGCATCGGCACTATGAGCATTCCGAAATTCTCGCCGTCTTCCTTGCCCAAATATTTGTGATGAATTTTATGCGCGCGACGAATGCCTAAAACATATCGATTGTTCCAATTGCGCCAGATTTTGAAACGTTGATGGATGATAATATCATGCACCAAAAAGTAACACAACCCGTACAAAGAAATACCGATACCGATATATAGACGAAAATCGTCATACATCAAACCGGTCATATAACAATACGCGCTTGGAACAGCGAAAATCAAAAAGAAAGAGTCGTTCTTCTCGAAAAATCCTTCCTTGCCTTGATGATGATCGCGATGCAAATACCATAAAAATCCGTGCATGACGTATTTATGCGTAAACCACGCCATGAATTCCATAAAGAAAAACGTAGCGATGACAACAAGCGTGTTAACTAATATGCTCATGATTCAAAGTTCAGTTAAAAACAACAAGGTTTCGCGTGTTTTGTTTAACGAATCGCAACTTTTCTCACTTAAACGTGAAACCAAAACCAAATATTCAGTCCGATAAAGAATATTGCCTGTGATATCATCACCCAAGGCGCAAGTCCGTTTTTACTCTCCAGCTGCAATACTCGCCCAACCATGTGGAGGAATGAACTTACCATTAGCCAACCCACATAATTTCGCAATGGCGCAGCGTCTTCCACCCAATACCAAAAATCCAATTTCGGAGCTACGGGCTCAATGAGAATGTCCAGTCCGGTCATGAGCAATGCCCCCAACGCCACTCGGGCTCCGAAACTTGAAGTGAAACGGGCTGCAATATCCATCGCACAGATGGTTAAAATCCACCAATTCACACCAATTACTGCAGGCACTTCGCCCATTTTAAAACCTAAAGCGTCGCCATAAGAGTATTCTCCGAAAATAACGCCGGTTCTGACACCCAATATTTCAATCGCAATCCCCACCGCCACAGTCATAATCGTAAAACGGACCATGTTCGGACTCCATTCCTGAACAAACAGCCCGAGCAGCACGGCATTCAGAATAAGGTTAAATGGACTTAACGGAGCAAACAAGCCCGGTGCTGCCATCATTCCCACCAAGCCAACCGCCGTAAATATTACCACTGCGGCTTTGGCCCAGGTAACATATTTTCCGGCTATGGGTAATTTTATCATTGGTTGCAAAGTTATGTTTATGAACAGTTAATCATGGTATTTGTTGATTTACTAATTTGCATCACCCATGAAATCATTACTTCCGTGTATTGTAGCTTTTATCGCCGTCCTGGCCTCATGCGGGCGTGCTCCCAAACAGGACGCGAAAGCACAACCGGAGCCTGAGAAAGACAGTATTGCGACTTTTACCGGGATTTTCCCATGCGCCGATTGTGATGGTGTGCGCAAAAATCTCATGTTGTATAATCCTCATATCGGCGACTCCGGAAAATTCCTTCTTAATGAGGAATACATGCGCATTCATGCCACTTCAACTCCTGCATCGTTAGCGGGATATTGGCTTCGCACGAGTCAAGACTCTGTTGGATTTGTATTCCTTAAACAAGCCGATACCGTTGAAGTTTCGCGTTTTAAGCTACTGGAAAATGATTTGCTGATGGTTTGTGATTCAGCGGGACACACCAACGATTCGCTCCAACTCTTTCTGCGCAGAAAACGCGACAATGATCCGAACAATTCAACGGTGATTATTCGTGGTGCAATTGATTTGAGAACCGCAGAACGTCCTGTACTGATTGAAAAATATACAGGAATGACGTTGCCTATTCTTAAAATCGCTTCTTATGGCGAACTCGAAGCATACTGGAAATCGAACGCCACTGCAGAAACCAGCTCTCTTCCTGTTGTGTTGTTCGGAACTATCGAAACACGCATCAGCATGGATGGCAGAAGCAAACAATACTCCTTGATTCCAGAACAATTGGTGCAATAAGTATTTATTTAACGCCGCGCTCTAACACCAATTCTGCGGTTATCTTGCCTGATAATAAACACAACGGAATTCCGCCTCCGGGGTGTACACTTCCTCCACAGAAATAAAGACCATTAATGTCGGCGCTATAATTACGGTGTCGCAAGAAAGCGGCCATTTTGGAATTGGAGGCATTCCCGTATAACGAACCTCGGTAGGAAGAAGTTAAATTTTCAATGCCTTCCGGCGTCCACACCGCTTCTTCCGCAATTAACGGAGCAATATCTGCTTTCAATAAGCGACTCAACTTTTTCAGAATTGCTTCACGCGCCGTGCTTGTCCATTCGTCCCAGTTTTGCCCGCGATGATTGGGCACATTGATCATCACAAACCAATTCTCGCAACCGTCCGGTGCATCATCCGGCTTTTCTTTCGAAGTAATGTTGATATACACCGTCGGATCGGGATGAATCCTATTGTTCTTGAAAATATCGTCGAACTCCGCTCGATAATCTGAAGCGAAAAAAATATTGTGTAACTCCAACTGACTAAACTCCTGTCGAATTCCCCAATAAAATATCAGCGCTGAAGAAGACTTTTCTTGACTCAATAATTTTTCGGGAGCAGGTTCGTGTTTCAATAAATGACGATACGTTGGAGTCATATCCATGTTGGAAATAACCACATCAAATGTTCGCGAACCTCCATTAACAACAATGCCGGTAGCACGCTTGTTGCGGGTTTCAATTTTCTCAACGGTTGCATCAAATTCAAATTGTGCTCCGTTTCGTTTTGCCAATAAATAGATTGCATGCGTAATAGCGAACATCCCGTTTGTTGGGAAGAATGCTCCTATTCCGTGTTCAATGTGTGGAATCATTTGTAACATCGCCGGTGCCTGATACGGATCACTGCCATTGTAAGTAGCATAACGATCAAAATATTGCACGACACGTGGATCATCCATCATCTCAGCATTAGCATCGTGCATGCTGGTATTGAGCTTGTAAAACGGCAAGCGCAGTAACGCTTTCAGCGTTGGAAGATTGACAAAATTCTTCAACTCCAGCGATTGCTCCATAAACAACGACCCCACCAAATCATACAGTTGTCTCGAGCGATCAAGATTATGCATCACCGGAGCCGGATTTATTTTTGCGTCACGCAAAGAAGCTGCAAATTGTTCCCGATCATGATAAGCCTTGAATTGCGTACCATCTTCATAAAAATAGGCGCAGTTCACATCCAGCTTTTTATACTGAAAATGATTTGCCGGATTTTCATTACACGCACGAAATAAATCTTCCACATATTGCGGCATCGTAAACAAAGAAGGACCGCGATCAAATCGAAAACCACCCAACCTGAATTCGGACAACTTGCCACCGGGACCTGACGCCTGCTCAAACACTGTAACAGCATGACCCGCGTGCGCCAGTCGTGCCGCTGCAGATAAGCCTGCAATTCCTGAACCTATGATTGCAATTTTCATTCGGTGGTAAACAACTAATTACGTTTAATGTTGCATTATTTCTTATTCACCAGCCACACGCCGCCAAGAATTACGGCGATACAAACTGCGTGCATCCAGGTTACGATTTCATGATCCAACAATCCCCATCCCATCGCAACGATAGGAATCAGATAAGTCACTGAAGAAGCAAACAATGCGCCAGCTTCGCGAATCAGAACATTGAATACAATAACACTTAACGCTGTTCCGAACACGGCTAGAATCGTAATAAAGCCAAGGCTCTCATACGCACCCGGCAATGATAAGCGAGCAATAAAATCAGTAGTAAACAGATAGATGCCCGCCATAGGTCCTATGATATACATCGCAAAAACAGTAGCTGCCACTGCATTTACACCGTCGAGTTTAATCTTGATAATATTGACACTGATCCCATAACACAAGGTGGCTGCAACAACCAATACCGTTCCTAAAACGACATCCGTATTTCTTTCGTCTTTATCTCCAATTTGCAACAACGCGATCGTGCCGATAATTCCCAGCACCACGCCGCAAACTTGCCACCAATTAACACGTGTTCTGAAAATAAACAACCCTACAACCAGCGTGAACAGAGGTGTTAACGAATTCAACATGCCTGTCAACGCACTGGTGATAACAGTTTCTGCCTTCGTAAAAAGAAATGCAGGAATCAAATTACCGAACACGCCCATACCGACAGCGCCTTGCCACGAACGCAGTAATTGTTTGTTAATGTACTTCCAACCCAACGGAGCCAGAAATAAAAACGCAATAAAAATTCGTAGTGCTGCAACTTGCTCTGATGAATAGATCTCGAGACCGCGCTTCATTAAAATAAACGAACTGCCCCACGTTAATGCAAGCGCAACAAATATGGTCCATTTTAATACTACCGATCCGGATTTCATGGCGCAAAGATAGCCGTTCCACACGCCGTAATTCATGAATAAATCCGAACTTCACCATAAAATTAACGGATATGAGCACAGGGAAAATCACCTTACAGATAAGCGGAATGAGTTGCAGTCACTGCGAGAAATCGGTGGCTAAAGCGATTCAAGGTCTGAACGGAATTCAGCATGTCGCAGTTAGCAGCGCTACAGGAACGGCAGTGGTTGAATTTGATAATTCACTAGTAACGGAAAACGAAATTGCCAAAGCAGTTGCTGATACGGATATATACGAAGTTACAGGTGTTGCGTCATGAGCAAGGCTGAAACATATCCGATTTATTGCGGTGGCGAGTTTATCAGTACTGCCAATGAGTTGATTGTTCGCTCTCCTTTTTCGGGAGAAACAATTGCGCGCACTTTTTTAGCGGATACTGATCACGTTAATAAAGCATTCAGTGCTGCACAACAAGCATCAAAACAGCTGGCACAACTTCCTTCGTACGAAAAGTTCAAAGCACTGCGCTTTATTGCTGATGCATTAGAACGAGACAAAGAACGCCTTGCTATGATTTTAGCTGAGGAATCCGCGAAACCATTATCGTACGCGCGTTATGAAATTGAACGTGCAGCTCAAACATTTTTAAATGCCGCGGAAGAATGTAAACGCTTGCCGGGAGAACTGCTTTCACTCGACTGGACACCGGCAGGCAAAGGTCGAACCGGAATGGTAAAGTACTTTCCTGTTGGAATTGTGATCGGCATCGCACCATTCAATTTTCCGATGAATCTTGCTGTTCACAAAATCGCTCCCGCCATAGCAGCGGGTTGTCCTATCATCCTGAAACCGGCATCATCAACACCGTTGTCCACGCTAGAATTGGCGCGAATCATCAACCAAACCGATCTACCCAAAGGAAGTGTATCTATTCTACCTATGAATCGCGAAGTAGGGAATGCGTTGGTTCAGGATGAACGGGCTGCACTGCTTTCCTTTACCGGCTCCCCGGAAGTTGGATGGGCAATTAAAAAACTTGCGGGTAAAAAGAAAGTAGTGCTCGAACTGGGTGGTAATGCAGGGACGATTGTTACATCAAGTGCGAATGTAATGCATGCGGCTGAACGCGCCGTTGTAGGAGGCTTTGCGTACTCCGGACAAGTGTGTATTCATGCACAACGTTTTGTTGTTCACGAATCGCTGTATCACGTATTTATTGAGCGTGTTGTAGAAAAGACGAAACAACTCATCATAGGTAATCCATTAGATAACAACACACAAGTTTCCGCGATGATTGACTCCGCTAACACACAACGTGTGCTCGATTGGATAGCGGAAGCGAAAGCAGGTGGCGCAGTGGTCCAATGCGGTGGCGCAGTACAAGACGGAATCGTTCTACCAACAGTGCTGACCAACACGAAACCGGAAATGCGCGTGTGCAGCGAAGAAGTGTTTGGTCCGGTTATCACCATTGAATCGTATTCAAATTTTGATGATGCTATTGCATACATCAACAACACACGATTTGGTTTACAGGCCGGAATATTCACCAACAACATTCAGGAACTTGACCTTGCTTTTGAAGAACTGGAAGTTGGTGGTGTCATTCATAATGAAGTGCCCACATTCCGCATGGATCACATGCCCTACGGCGGAGTAAAAGATTCCGGACTTGGTCGTGAAGGAGTTAAATATGCCATACTCGACATGATGGAGCCACGCGTTTTAGTAAAATGATTCGTCGTGCCACATACGAAGATTTACCGCAACTGGTCAACATCTTGCGACAAGCGTTTGACGCCAATCCTGCTGTTAACGATACCATCAGGAACGACGACCAGCGTGATAAACGTGCGTTTGCACTGATGGAATACATTATCAAAAACGGTTTATTGTACAAAGGAGTGTATATCAATTCGGAAAAGAATTGTGCCGCAGTAATGTACAATCCGAATCAAAAAGTGAATCGCATAAAATCATTGATCTATCAAATACAGTTGGTGCATCGCGCTATTTCATGGAGTCGCGCCGGCTATATGATGAAGAAAGATAAATTGATGCGTGCGCAGCGACCAACCTCAGATCACTACTACTTGCAAATGATTGGTACACTTCCCGAAGCACAAGGCACGGGCGCCGGAACAGCAATGCTCAATTTTTTAATGCAACTATCGGCGCAGCAACAATTGGATCTGTACTTGGAAACGTCTGTAGAAAAAAATGTAAAGTTGTACGAGAAGCGAGGCTGGAACGTTTATCACATTTGGGATGTACGTCCCGGTTATGTCATTCACTTCATGAAACGCGCATTTACTCGCGGGTCTGCTTCCGAATAATACGACCGAACAATCCCGGGAACAAGCGTTTGATCCAAACCGCTTTAATTTCTCTGCCACCAATCAGAATCTCTTCTTTGCCTGACTTCATTGCGCTCAAAATCAAAGCCGCACATTCGGCTGCAGGCATACCTTGCTCCTGACTTTTATCCATCACCGCATGTGCAGATCCATCGCCTTTCAATGCATGAAGCGAAATATTGGACTGAATTTTTCCCGGTACTGCAATCAGAACTTGAATACCTCGATCTTCAACTTCCAAACGTAACGCTTCGAAGAAACCTTGCAACGCATGCTTAGAAGCTGCATATGCTGTCCTGAAATAGAAACCAAACTTCCCTGCAATGCTGCTCATCACCACAATATGACCGCTTTTCTGTCGAATCATTACCGGCAAAACTGCTTTGGTTAAAGCAATTTGACCAAAGTAATTCACCTCCATTATTTTTCGATCAATGTCCAATGACGTTTCTTCCGCGTAACTGCGCTGACTAATCCCGCCGTTATTTACCAACACATCAATACGACCGAACTGGTTCATAACCGCGGTTACCAATTCTTCAGGATTATTTAATTGACCTAAATCCAAAGGAAGAATCATTACGCGATCTGAGGATAATTTTAATTCACGCGCGACACGTTCTAATTCATTTGTTCTTCTGGAAGACAAAACGATTTTAGCACCTTCAGCGGCAAAAGCACGCACTAGAGCTTCGCCAATTCCTGATGAGGCTCCAGTTATCCAAACAACTTTATTATTAAATGCTATTGCCATTATTCTGCGTCGTCGTTCCCGAAATTGAAGCGGATTAAACCCAACGCTAATGACATATTCGGATTCTTCGATTTGTCCACAAACGTGAGCACGTCGCCTGTTGCAAGACCTAACTCCAGAAATCCTAATGGTCCGATGATTAATCCGCAAGGCAAGTTCCATCCCAAATCCGTACTGCCGGAAACACCCATATTAAAGCGAATCGCGCTACCGAGTTTAATTTCTCCACCTAAAGCCACAAACATTGTTTCTAGGTTGTACGCGCTCTTGTTCAACGGCAAAACTACATCTGCACCCAACATGATATTTTCACCGATAGTCATGCCGTAACCGAAACGTAAACGTGACGGCAATTTGTTTTTGTAATCCGTTCCGGATGTGTAATTGATCACCGCATTATCACCAAACAAAAACGAAGGGCTGCTCATGTTCCAGGAATTCAAACCAACATCATTACTATCTAGTTGAGGCATCAAGGTGTCACCACCTAAAAGCACATTGTTCTTCCAGTTGATACTTCCCAAATCATTCGCTGCAATAGCAAAACGCATGGTTCCTTTCAACACAACGGTTGCTCCAAAATCTGTTGCCACACCCGTTCCAACAGCATTAAAAATACTACCCACGCTCTGCGGATTGAAATTTTGAATGTTGCCGTAATTAATGTTATAGTTAGTAGAAAACGAAGCTGTTCCCGCTACCAATGAATTCGTAATCTTAGCATTGACATTGCCCAATCCCCACAAGTACTTGAAACCGACACCACCAAACACTTCTACCGCTTGACGTCCTTTTTCGTCTTCTGTTCCAATGCCGAACAACTTTCTCCCGTAAGAAATATTCATTTCCCGGTAATGCAAATAGGCCATTGAAGTGCCATTGAAAATCTGTGACATGTACTGCGAGTACACTGAAGAATCCTGGTAAGGCACTGAATTAATTCCGTTAAAAATAAAATCGGCCGCGTTTTGTGAAAGGCTCACATTGCCGAAAGCACGATCACGCATATTCACTGCAATTCCTCCGAACTTTGGAAAATATAGGGATGCAGCGAACCAATTCACGTTCATGTTCAGATTAAGGCCATCTTCTGTTGTAAACAGATCTGAGTAAAGTTGTTTCTGTGCTGCAGAGAAAGTGTCATTCGGATTGGTCAGTGCACTGCGTAACTCACCCAATTTTAATGCCTTCGATTGAACTGTCAAACCGGCATTGGCAAGTGTAAAAGAGAACTTATAGTTATCACCAAATCCTAAATTGGAAGGATTAATGCCGATGGCTTCATAATTGCCTACCAGTGCCGTTGCCACTCCGCCTTTACCGCTGGCGGTTGGTAAACCCATATCAATTTGTGCCGACAAATGAGTCGCGATTGTAACTCCAAAAAACAGTATTAGCTTTTTCATGGTGAGGGAAGTTTGGTATTGAGGTTCTAAGGTAACGAAACAAAATAAACAGTGAACGTTGGAATTTACTTTCTCGGAAAACGAAATGCTAAATGAGCTAATTGTAACAATTCCGTGTATCTATCCGTCGTACGTTCGTTATAAACGTGCACATGAAAATCTATTTTATACTTTTTACTTCATTGTTACTGACGCCATTATTTGGTCGAGAACTTACTACTGTCAAAGGGCAAGTGGAAACAAACGAGCAAAAACCTGCGGAGTTCGCGATTATCACATTACTTCAAGCCCACGATAGCTCCCTGGTTCGGGGAACGGTTGTGGATTCCTCCGGAGAATATCTTCTGGAGAATATTGTTCCCGGAAATTATCTACTCTCAATAACATTAACGGGATACAACAAATACACGGAAGGTCCATTTTCCATTATTGCCGGGATGAATGAGTATATCGTGAACACCGTTGCATTAGCGCCTCTAACCGAAATGAAAGAAGTGACAATTACAGCAACACAACCATTGTTTATTCAAAAACCGGATATGCTAATCATGAATGTAGAGAACAGTCCGGTACGACTAACAGGTTCTGTTTTCGAACTCATTCAAAAAGTTCCGGGCATTACAGTAAACCAAAACGGCAGCATAACCATGAAAGGCCGCACCGGTGTGCAAGTGTACATTGATGGAAAACCAACGTATTTAGCGGGTGATCAACTGAAACAGTTTCTCGAAAATCTACCCGCAACAGATGTTTCACATATTGAAATCATTTCCAATCCTTCTTCCAAATATGATGCGGAAGGCAATTCAGGCATCATTAATGTCGTCACCAAAAAGGGCGCCCAGCAAGGCTTAAACGGACGTGTCGGCGCAGGACTGGGATATGGCGTTGTGCTTAAAGAACAATTCAATGTGAGCTTAAACTACGGGAAACCAAAGGTAAATTATTATGCCCGCTACAATTTCTCGAACTGGAATAATGTGGACGGAACTAATATTCTTCGTTCGGTACCATACAATAATACCATAACTACTTTCGATCAACGTTCGTCATCCAGAAATACACCATTCACGCATTCGTTAACAACGGGTATTGACTTTCGACCGAATGATCGCACATCTTATGGTTTTCAGTTATACGGAAACTTGTACACAGGAACGGATGATCTCATCAACGAAACTGACATAGCAGTCAACCAACAAGATTCCGTGTACAGGCTTATTCAGAATAATGATATCAGCGATCGCTACCAACATGGAAGAGCGGGCATTTGGATGAAACATCAATTCGATACTAGCGGGCGCGAACTAACCGCAGCTGCAGACTTGCTAGGATACACCAACACGACTAACGGCAGCTACGAAACACACTATTATGAACCGGCCGGTAACGAATTTGGTACGCCGTTAATTCAACGCAACATAGCAGAAAGTGCTATTCAAATTGCAGTTGGACAGATAGATTATACGCATCCGATAAACAAAAAAATAAAAGTTGATGCCGGCGCAAAAAGCAGCTTTGTTAAAACCGACAATCAACTGGTGTTTGATGTTAAAAATGGAACGCAATGGCAACAAGACAGCACCCGCACCAATCGTTTCATATATGCCGAATACATTAATGCACTGTATACGCAAGCAAATGCAACTTTCGGCAATACTGAAATTCAAGTCGGCTTACGCGGAGAACATACCATAGCAGATGGCAATTCACCCACCACGCAACAACGATTAAAGCGCACATATTTCCAGATTTTCCCAACCTTGTTTGCATCGCACAAAATCGACGACAAGAACAGCCTTAACTTTTCTTATGCGCGACGCGTCAATCGCCCTGATTATGACAATCTGAATCCGTTTATCTATTACCTCGACCAGTACACCTATCAGGTCGGTAATCCTTTTTTGCAGCCGGAAATAACACATAACGTAGAGTTGACACACTCGTTCATGGATTTCATTTTTACTACTGTAGGAACGAATAGAACTTCGAATGCAATTATGGAAGTTACCGATCAAAACGATTCTACAGGGGCGACGTTTCAAACCACTACCAACTTAAAAGCTTCCAATAATTTCTGGGGCAATATTGGTTTCGGCTTTCCAATTGGCAAACACTGGATGGTGGAGAATAACATTGCCTGCTACTACATGGATTTTAAGTCACAATTATTCGGAGCTACACTGAGCAATCAAAGTTGGATGTTCAATGCGTTTATGCAGCATAGCATCACTCTTCCTTATGATTTCAAATTACAAGTCACCGGATACTACCGTAGTTCAATGGTGTATGGAATGTTCAAGATCAAGCCACAAGGCGGAGTGGATGTTGGCATTTCGAAGTCATTTGCTAATAAAAAATGGAATGTCTCTTTATCCGTGAATGATATCTTTTACACTTCCGTAAATCGTGTCAATGTTGATTTTCAAAATCAGAATGTAACATTGAGTAACACCAACGAAAACAGAAGAGGATTTGTACGGGTGAATTACAACTTCGGCAACTCAAAGGCTGCGCGCAAATCGGGCTACAAGAGCGCTTCCGAAGAAATTCAACAGCGCGCGGGAAAAAAATAGCAGAACCGATAAGTTTCGTAACGTGGTTTAGCACATACAACTATTGTTAATAGCAGCGCAATTTCCTATATTCGCAATATATGCCAACGGTATTATATATCTAAGGATGGCGGTTTTTCTTTTACTCCAACGAGGGAGCAGAACCCATTCACATTCACGCGGAAAAGGGGGATATGGAATGTAAGTATTGGTTGCTGGTTGATGAAGTTGAAATAAAAGAGGCGTTCAGTTTCAATCTCACACCACCTGCTCAGCGCGAAGTAAAGAAGATCATTTATCAGCACTTTGATATTATCGTTGAAGCGTGGAATACATATTTTAAAAAGCAATAGCATGATCGCGACTCACATTATTCAAGACATTTCGTTTGATGGAGATTCAATCAGTTTGAATATTGATGGCAAAACGATTACCGTAATGCTAGACTCCATTTCTCCTAAACTGAAACATGCAAGTGATATACAGCGAAGTTTTTACAAAGTTTCTCCTTCAGGATATGGAATTCACTGGCCGCTTATTGATGAAGACCTCTCTGTTCAAGCGATTCTGAATCAATTCGGCAAATAACATTCCTGTTTTTTTTATTGAAACTTGACACCGCCACAAATAAAAAACGGCAACTTTTTCTAATTCCAATTCATGTGGTTCGAGGCAGGGCGGAGCGAGATGAGCCGGGGTGCTCATCGCAGCGACGAGCCGGCAAGTGCGCGGGATTTGCGAAGCACATTCGATTACGCCACAAAAAAAATCGGCAACTTTTT
>Ga0068876_10002016_pt1 | contig 15382 bp, 14 predicted proteins | sample NOAtaG_6_FD_66442 | JGI IMG/M metagenome (GOLD analysis project Ga0068876, IMG submission 66442) | Freshwater lake microbial communities from Lake Erie, under a cyanobacterial bloom - NOAA_Erie_Diel5S_2200h metaG | ecosystem: Environmental > Aquatic > Freshwater > Lake | place: USA: Ohio, Lake... | reverse complement strand
GGTAAAAATGGCTCTTTTTCGCCCACGCTGTGCCTTTTTTCGGTCACGTAGCCGGGCTATGCTCCCTCAAAAAGCCTTCGCGTGGACGAAAAATAGCTCATTTTTCCCACCACGCTGACCCATCGCAACAAGTCTATTCTTTAATTCCGGTGTTTTGGACCGATTTGCTGCGCAATATGCTGCACTATATCTTTGACCTCCCGTATTTCGCTGTGTATTTCTTCCATAGTCTTGTCGGTTACCCGAAGTTGCAGCGTATCGCCCAAACCCTTTTCCTGGGTTTGGATGACCGCCTTTTGACTTTCTAATGCGGTTTTAGCGCGATTCAACGCAGCCAACGCCGTGTCCCGCTCAGCCGTAGCCCTTTCCTGCAAATTTCTCGACCGGGTTTCTTCTTCAACGACCGAAGTGCCGGAAAAAATTGCCCTGCGCTCAACATCCAGTTGCTGGATTTCCTTTTCGAAGGTTATTGCAGCACTTTTTCTATCGTCAAGGGATTGTTTCAGATTAATAAATTCTACATCCTTTGTTGAAATTTCCAGCGTCAAACTGTTGAGTTGATTTGTTAATCTGCTTATTTGAGCGGCATTATCGTTCCACGCATCCAGGCAATTTCTTAATCCGTGGATGTCTTCTACGGCATAATATTTGAGCCACCCTATAAATTTCCTTTTCTCCATATTTAATAGGGTGAAAGAACCATTACTCAAATCTCTCTTCTCCTTCATGGCAGCTTCAATTGATTTTAATTTCCTAGCTATGTTATACTTCAATTTTTCGGCTGACCTTAATTCCTGCTGTGCAGCAGGGATTTCTATTTCCTGAAGGTCGAGAATCTCAACATTTATTGCCATCGCAGTGGTGATCAATTCCTCTAAACTGGCTAATTTTCCTGCATTTAGTTGTTGTGTTCTGGTGAGCACTTCCATTTTATCTTCTGCAGTGGGCAGGAAAAAATCGGGGTCCAGTGCCTGAAGTTCGGTTATAATTTTAGTCCGGGTAATCAGATTATCTGATACGCTTTTTTCCTCCAGGTTTTTGTTTTCGTCTGCATTTTTCTTTTCCGATTTGTTGTGATTCCCGGAAAGCACATTTTCTATCTCAATCAGGCGGTTGATTCGCAATTGCAGGGCATTTAATTTTTCTTTTTCGTCATAGAGATGTATGACTTCTCTGCCATCAAGAATTTCTGCAAGTTGAGCTCTTTTACTTTTGAGGGCATTGCTTTGGGTATTTACCTTTTCCTGCGCTTCTGTAAAAGATTTATTTGCATTTTCCTGACTCGTTTTTGTTATAATCAATTGCGCATACAGGGCATCGATTCTTGCAGCAATCTGTTCCATATTGGTCCTGGCTTTGAGTAAAAACTGGTGCCGTTCTTCTATTGTACTAAAATCCGTAACGAGTTGTTCATATTTGGCATTATCGTTTGCCCATTGTTGTTTCTCGCGTAAGGATGCCTGGAAATTTTCCAATGTGGTCTTATTCTCCGCTAAAGCTTTACCCGCATGTTCAATTGCTTTCTGTATTTGCCCGATTTCCGCGCGGATCCGCGCCAGCAATTTCGTTTTTTCTGAAATTTCGGAATCTAATTCCCTGACCTGATTAAAAACGGGTTCAAGTTTTGCCCTTTCCTCAGTTATGCGATTTAAGGTATTTTCCGTGTGAACATACTCTCCCAGGGCAGATGCTACCTGTTCCTCCAGAACAGGTAAACTTTCTTTGGCCTGATGGATGCGCTTTTCCAGGTCGGCAATCTCGGCAAGCCATCTTTGCGCTGCTTCCAGGTTGTACAAATGTGCATTGGCCTGGTCCCTTTCGATTTCGAGCGCTGCGATTTCTTCCTTGAGCTGGCTGATTTGCGCTTCTGAAAGGATGCTTATGGCACTGAGTTCGATTAAAATCCGGTCTGGTTTTTCTTTTTCGAGTCTATTTTGCTCAAATACCTTTCCCGAAATTTCCGCATAAATTGCCGTACCAGTGATTTGTTCTAAAAGGGTGCCTTTTTTATTTTTATCGGCATTCAAAAAGGCGGCAAAACTGCCCTGGGCGCGCAGGATAACTTTGGTAAACTGCTCGAACGTTAGCCCCAGGATTTCGACAATTTGAGCGTTGCAGCTCGTTATGCGGTCTGCGACAATCCTGTCTGTATGATCCGCAATATGCCGTTCAACCGGCCTTAAGTTTCCATTTTTATTTAGTGCTTGCTTCCAGGAAGATTTCCACTGTTTTCCGGCTACTTCAAAAGTTACTTCCGCATAACAATCTGTTTCGCCCCGGGTCATGATGTCATTTTCACCGACGGTGGTGGGCCCTAACCTCGCCGGTTTTCCATAAAAGGCCAGGGAAATAGCATCGAGGATGGAAGTCTTTCCCGCGCCGGTTTTTCCGGTGATGGCAAACAGTCCTTCACGGGTGAATACCGGGTTGGTGAAATCAATTTCATTTTCGCCAGCGAGCGAATTGATGTTCTTTAATTTCAGCTTTAATATTTTCATAGCAGATTGTTTTTTGAAGGTTCAGAGGAATGGGCTTCCTGCGACAGGTCAGCAGGGAGGGAGAAACTCGATCCCTCGGGCAACCCGGATCGCAGCCGGAAGGAGGAGTGGCTGTCGCCTGTTCTAAGGCTTAAAAGGGGAAGGCCCCGGATTGATTTTTGGAGAACACGCCAGCGGGGCGGTAAGCTCGTGCTTTGATGTAGCGGGAGTAGGAGCGGGGATTCATGCAATTTGCAGGAATCTGATTGAATACATTGCAGCGTCTGGCAGGAACACTGGTAACGGTTTCGGTGGTATCGGATTTTTTCCCCGGCTCGCGGGACAGGAGGAGGGCTTGTAGGTAGGAGTTGGTGGTGTTTTTATGGTAGGCAGATCCGGAAGAATTTAGCATGAAGGGAATTGATATTTTTTCTAAAAAAATCTTTTATCCTAATTACCGTTCTTCTTCTAATCCAAACTCCAACAAGAGGCGCCGGGGTTTAGTTCTTTCAAAAAGAAATTAAAAGAGAAAAAATCATTTTAGAATCCTGAATATGCTCCACGCATCCTTATATGGCCCTGCGCGAGCGGTATATATGGGTAGTTTCTCAATCAGGTTGTTGTACTTCTCATGCCTTTACACCCAAAATTAGAGGCCGAATCTATTTTAAATACTTATAATCCAATAGATTAGATGATAGGTCAGGATGCCCCAGAAAGTGCCGGTGGCCATGCTGAGGATAGCGAGGATGACGGCATGGGGCATCAGCCTTTTGTCGTATGCCATAGCGAGGGCAGGTGCAGTGGAAACGCCGCCGATATTGGCCATGAGTACAATCGGAGTCCAGGCGAACGAGGTCTTGAGCCAGCATCCAAAACTGGCTACGACCACTATGTTCAGGAGCATCCAGATAGCTGCTGTGCCGACAAATACCAGGGGAAGTTCGAAATTCCCGAAGTCCAGCTTTAGCCCGATTACCGCCATGATCAGGATGATGCCGACCGAGCCGATTTGTAAATTGATTTTATGGTCCCAAAACCGGAGGGCATTGCCGAAAAACAGCCCCAAACAGGACAACGCAAGCACGTGGGTCAAGAAGGAAACGTTACAAAGGATGAAAATACAGGGTACGGCGATTGAAAAAGCTATCGAAAGGTACTTGTGGCTTTTATCCGCGTTTGCAGGTACTTCGATGAGCCTGAGTTCGTCCAGCCGGAATTTTTGGTTCAGGTAGTCGGTCCGCCTGATGGATTGGAACAACAAGATCATCACGATATTCTGGATAATGGTATCAATTACCAATACGGAAAGGAACAGCGATTCTCCGATCCCGGCATAGGCTTTTAAAATAACCATACTGGAACTTCCGCCGATCCAGCTCCCGACGATGGGGATAAACCCTTTCCAGAGCGATTTTGATACGAGTGCTTCCGTTGCGCCGGTTCCCAGTGTCAGTGATCCGATCACCAGCACGACCGGGATGGTGGCGATCGTCATGGATCCCAGGAGGAACAGCAGCAGGGGTTTGGGCCACACGATGCGCAATGCTTTCAGGGACATCGAGGACATGATGGTAAAAATGGTGAACGGGTAAAGGTAGCGTGTATTCCAGCTAAACAAATCGGATCCGCTGAAGTCGAGGGAAAGCAGGTGCACCAGTAAGGCCGGAAAAATAAAGGCGAATAAAATGGAGGGAATCCATTTTTTAATATTTCGGACGAGCGGATATGTGCTTTTTTCGAGAAAAAACACCAGGAAATACGTCACAATGATAATGGCGATGCCGGCAAAGTTTGATCGGTCCACGTTTATTTCGGTTGATTAGACTTGCTGCGAGGGGCATCGCGGGTTAAAAATGGTACATTCCTGCCCGCGCTGCGTCGTAATTGCAGCGTCGGGCAGGAATTCATTATTTCGGGGTGGCGGGTACGTCGTTTGAAGGTATTTCTGCGCCCCTGGATTACTTCCGTCCTTTCCCCAGGGTCGGATAGGAAATACCTAGTTGTTGCAGGTAGCTGTCGTATTTCGTTTCATCGTAATAGAACTGCTCCAGTTTTGGGCGGAATTCGCCCATGATATCGAGATTGAGGTAAACGGCGGGTTTGTCACTGGGGTTGACCATTGGGATATACTGTTGTTTCATGCCCTGTTCTGTGCGGAAATACGCCCATGCCTGCTCCACGAGTGCGGGTTTGAGGAAGAGGTCGAGGAGGGTCATGGCCTCGGCTTTGGCGCCGGCCACTACGCCTTTATGTGCGATTGGCGTGGCCATGGCGATCGCATTTGCCCAATGGTGTCCTGGCAGACCGGGGATATTGGAGGGAAAACGGAGGGTGACGGTCGGCAGCTTCCAGGAGATGTCCCCGATATCGTCGGAGCCTCCGCTGACGAAAGTCTGAACGGGCAGGCCGATTGTATCGAGCTGGGTGGCCAGGCCATTGGTATCGCGTTGTGCTTTGACCTCTTTCTGTACGGCTTTTGCCAGCGATTGATCGGCATCGCTCCATTTAGGCAGGCCGACTTTCCGGATGTTCTGGTACATCGTTTCGGCGATGACCTTATTAAAATGCTGTGGCCAGGCAGAGCCCAGGATTTTCTGCGAGACTTTGGTATCGGTCATCAACGCTGCCCCATCTGCGATGCGGTTGGCTTTCTGGTATAATTCCATAATCTGGGGATAGGTGACATGGCGGAGGTAAAACCAGATCGAGGCCTTTGACGGGACGACGTTTGGCTGGTCGCCGCCGTTTTTGATGACGTGGTGCGAACGTTGGAGCGGATCGAGGTGTTCGCGGGTATATTGCCAGGCGATGCTCATCAGTTCGACGGCATCCAGGGCGCTGCGGCCGCGCCAGGGGGCGCCGGCGGCATGGGCGGCCTCGCCTTCAAATTCGTACTCTACGGATACGAGTCCGGTGCCCCGGGCCTGCCCGTATGAAACGCTGAGGTTATCGCTCACGTGGGTAAAGATGCAGAGGTCAATATTATCGAAATAGCCGTCCCGGGTAAAAAATGCTTTGGTGCCGACCAGTTCCTCGGCCACACCCGGCCAGAGGATCAGGGTTCCGGGGATTTTCTCCCGTTCCATAATTTCTTTTACGCTGAGTGCGGCGACGATATTGAGCGGATTGCCGGCGTTATGGCCCTCGCCGTGCCCGGGGGCGCCTTCCACAATAGGGTCGTGGTAAGCCACCCCAGGCTTCTGAGAAGCTTTGGGGATGCAATCCAGGTCGCTGCCCAGGGCGATCACGGGTTTGCCGCTGCCCCAACGGGCCATCCAGGCTGTAGGTACCCCGGAGATGCCGTATTCAATCTCGAAGCCATTTTCGCGGAGGATATCGGTCAGGTATTTCGACGTCTCCGACTCCTGGAACCCCAGCTCGGCGAAACTGAAGACTTTATCTACCATCACCTGGGCCAGTTTTGCCCTGCTGTCCACCCGCGCCGCTACTTCTTGTTTCAGGGCGGCGAGACGCTGCTCGAGCGGGTCAATCGCCGGGGCTTTCTTTTTCTGCGCCTGCAAGGTGAAGGCTCCTAACATGAAGAGTGCGGCAAAAAGTGATATTTTTTTCATGTTCTGCTATGGTTTTTTGGTGTTAATGATGTTGAAAAAAAATCAGGGAGGCTGTCTCATGAGTCCTTTAGCGGCTTGCGCCGCTAAAGAATATTGTATGGGGCTGTCCCGAAATTCCTGAGGTTGTGTAAAAAGTATTCCGCCGCCTACGCCGCCAAATGATGGCCTCCGGCCTTTTCACAGCGCGTCAGGGCAGGCCCGGAGCTTTTAAGCAACCCCTGACGTATTACCGGCTTCTGACAGATAAAATCCCTGTGGGGGCGCGTCCCTGCCTTTTGCACCCCATGCCCCGTTTCAAAAATAGCAAATTTTATCAAAGCAGGATTTTTTTTGAAAAAGTCGTCCGAATTGTTGCAGGAAGCATGTAGCAGGAGAGGGTAGAGGAATCAAATTGCCAAAAAAAGCTATTTTTGCGAAAAAAATATGGTGCGTCAAAACTGGTGGAAAGTCCTGGGGGTCTTACTCCTTGCATATACGATCATCGCCGGGATGCTTACGCCGTTGAAGCCGGGTATTGTGCGGGCCGAGCCGTCATCTGCAAAGGCTGGGACAGACCTGCAGCTCGGCGTACAGGGTTACAATACCCGCTTCGCGGCCGGGAAGACGGCGCTGCGGGCCTGGTTGAAGGCGGAGGATGGCAGTGCTATCGCCGCTACCGCTATTGAGGTGCTGGACGATAAGCGCGTATCCCTGAAGTTTTCACTCCCTGTTTTTTTGCCCGTCGCATCACAAGTCCAGGATGTGGCATTACTGCTCGACGATCCGGTCAATGGGGCCATTGTACTTCCGGCAGCAGTTTTCATCACCCAATCGGAGACCGATATCGCAAAGGGGCGGGTATTATGGGGCAGGGACAAGGTCGGTGGCTTGCACGAAGCCAGGGGTTTTCACTACCCGTTCCGAAACATTCTGAAGGAGACCATCCGGAACACATATTTTCACGTCCCGTTGTGGTTTGCGATGCTATTCCTGTTCCTTTTTTCTATGGTGAACAGCATACGGTACCTCCGCCACCAGGACGACGATGCCGATGCCCGCGGCAAGGCATTGACTGCAACGGGTATCCTTTTCGGGGTTCTTGGCCTCGTCACCGGGGCCATCTGGGCCAAAAATACCTGGGGGGCTTACTGGAGCTGGGACGTAAAACAGAATATGACGGTCATTGCGCTGTTGATTTACCTGGCTTATTTCATCCTTCGGGGCGCTTTTGAGGATCCCGATAAAAGTGCGCGCCTTGGAGCGGTGTACAATATCTTTGCTTTTGCTGCCCTCGTACCCCTGATCTATGTCGTGCCCCGGCTCACCGACAGCCTGCACCCCGGTGCTGGCGGCAACCCGGCTTTCGGCAGCGAGGACCTGGACAATACCATGCGCATGGTATTTTATCCGGCCATCATCGGCTGGACCCTGCTCGGCTTCTGGATCGCGTCGCTGGTGTACCGCTCGGAAAGGTTACAGCGCATATCCGGTTTTTAAAATTTTCTACTGAAAATTTAATAATACCGTGACAAATATTTTAAAATAAAATCCGAATTTTGATCTGTAAAAAATAAAAAATGGCTATCAGGCTTTTGCTGTTCGTCTGTGCAACCTTCATGCCGTTTGTCGGCACCCTTCCCCTTCATGCACATTCCACCGAACCGGATTTTATGCAAAGTATTGGGAAAATGTACGTCGTCGTCGCAGTTGTCCTCGCGGCATTTGCAGGGATCGTACTTTTTTTGGTGTACCTTGACCGCCGGCTCTCCAAATTAGAAAACCAAATAAAAGAAGATGAGTGACCAAATTATGAGCTTTTTCGCCAGTGTCGAGCACTACTTCGACAAGGCGGCCCCGCTGACCGGGGTTAACCCCGGCCTTTTGGAACACATTAAATCCTGCAACTCCGTGTTCCGGATGAATTTCCCGATTAAGATCGGCAACGAGCTGCGCGTGATCGAGGCTTACCGCGTACAGCACAGCCACCACCGTACGCCGACCAAAGGAGGGATCCGCTACAGCAACCATGTGAACCAGGACGAAGTGATGGCCCTTGCTGCCCTGATGACGTACAAGTGTGCCCTCGTGGACGTTCCGTTCGGCGGGGCCAAGGGCGGGGTTAAGATCAACCCCTGGGATTATCCGGTGGAGGTGCTGGAGCAGGTTACGCGCCGCTATACGTTCGAATTGATCAAGCACAATATGATCGGCCCGGCGATTGACGTGCCGGCACCGGATTACGGGACCGGCGCCCGCGAAATGGCCTGGATTTACGATACCTACCGCGCCTTTAAAGGCAGCGATATAGATGCTGCGGGATGTGTGACCGGAAAGCCCGTCCACCAGCAGGGCGTAAGGGGCCGGGAAGAAGCGACCGGGCGCGGCGTTTTTTATGGTATCCGCGAATGTTTCAGTATCGCCGAGGACCTGAAGCCCCTCGGGCTTTCCCCGGGGCTGGAAGGCAAGACCATGGTCATCCAGGGCCTGGGCAACGTCGGCTCGTTCACCGGGATCATCTCTTCGGAAGAAGGCGGGGTGAAGATTATCGGGATTGGCGAAGTAGAAGGGGGCATATATAAAGCCGATGGTATTGATATCCGGGAGGCAATCCGTATCCGCAAAGAGACCGGCTCGCTGCTCAACTATCCCGGTGCGACCATCATCCCGAAGGAAGACCGCGATAAGGTACTGGAAATCGAGTGTGATATCCTGGTCCCTGCCGCGTTGGAAAGTGTCATCACGCGCCATAACGCCGACCGCATCAAAGCGAAGGTTATCGCGGAAGCCGCCAATGGTCCGATTTCCGCACTCGCCGGGGATATGCTCAACCAGAAAAACATCCTCATCCTCCCCGATATGTACCTGAATGCCGGTGGGGTGACGGTCTCCTATTTCGAATGGTTGAAGAACCTCTCCCATACCCGCTTCGGCCGCATGGAAAAACGCTTCAACCAGTCCCAGTCCGAGGGGATGATCAAATTGGTGGAAGAATATACCGGGAAAACCATCAACAGCCAGGAAAGGGCCATGATCGCCCGCGGTGCCGACGAGATAGACCTCGTCCGTTCCGGGTTGGAGGAGACGATGATCACCGCGTATCATGCTATCCGCAATACCCACAAGTCGAACGACAAAATCCAGGATATGCGAACCGCCGCGTTCGTAACTGCGATCCTCAAGATTTCGAACGATTACGAATCTCTGGGGATTTGGCCATAGGCCAGATGAAGGCAGGAAGCCAGGTTTAACGTACTTGTTGCGACGGGATCATCGCAGGCTGAAAATGGCCCTTTTTTGCCCACGCTATGCCGCTTTCCGGCTGCATAGCCGGCTATGTTCCTCAAAAATTTTGAGGTGGACGAAAAGTGCCCCGGCCTTCCCATCCCGACGGCCCGTCGCAACAATTCCTGCTCAACAACGCCGCTTTTGCGTTTAGTGTACAATTTAATGAACGAAAAAGATTTTTTTAAAATAGACTTGTTGCGATGGGATCTAGCATGCGGTAAAAATGGCTCTTTTTCGCCCACGCTATGCCTTTTTTCGGTCACGTAGCCGGGCTATGCTCCCTTAAAAAGCCTTCGCGTGGACGAAAAATAGCTCATTTTTCCCACCACGCTGACCCATCGCAACAAGTCTAATATGATCCGGAAATATCTGCTGGCAGGAATTCCCACACTTCCAGCCCTGGGTTCTTCGTGTCGTTGACCCGATTCAACCGTTTTTCCATGGAGTTTGTGTAAAAAGTATTTGGCTGCGGAAAACCGCGAAAAGTCTTTTTGGAAAGCCCTGGGGCTTTTTACACAACCCCGACATCACAACCAGGACCAGCAGCTAAAATTTAATTTTGTCAAATCAAGCATAAACCCGTATTTGTTCTATTAAAAAAATCATTTATTGAACAAATTGACCAGAATTGATATTTAGTATGAGATGGCCTTCAAATTTGTCTGAAAATTAGAATACAATTTGCTTTTTTGCTATCATTTCATTATATTGTGTTGCTTTAAAATTTTGAATCACGAAAAAGTACGTTCCCATGTCAGAAAAATTAGATAAAACCGATTTGAGGATATTGAAAATCCTCCAGGAAAACAGTAAGATTACGAACCTTGAGTTATCGAAAAAAGTAGGGCTTTCGCCGGCTCCGACCCTTGAGCGGGTCAAAAAGCTGGAGTCCACGTCTATCATCGAGAGCTACCATGCAAAAGTCAATCCACAATCTATTGGGCTGAATGTCAAGACGTTTGTATTGGTTTCGCTGGCCTGGCAGAAAGAGAATGCATTGAATCATTTTCTTGAGAAGATCAAGGCGATTGACGAGATTGTAGAGTGTTATATTATCACGGGCGAGGCAGATTTTCTGATGAAAATCATTTGCAAAGATATCCCGACGTACGAGCAGCTGTTGTTCAAGACGCTTTCCCAGATCGAAGAAATCGAGCGCCTGAAAACGCTGATGACCCTTTCGACGGTAAAAGATTCCATGATCATGCCGTTTAAGTACGATTGAACGGTCGCTGCCGGTCTTGAGGTTGTATGAAAATCCTTGCGGCTGTTGGGGGCTGTATCAAAGGCGTTTTTCCACCCAATGCGATTTATATTACCAAATAATATTTTGAACGAACGCCATTTTTGTTCATTTTACTTGATAAAATTAATGAAAATGGCGTTCATTCAAGACTTCCTTTTGCTGCCGAAGGCGGTGAAAGACTTATGAGTGGGCATCAGATTTTTTTCCTATGCTTTGGAAGCTTTCCTCCCCCGGTACGCCTTTCGATTCTTATCTTGTTGGCACGATGCATGCCAGTGCACCGGAAGCTTTCGCCCACATTGGCCCGATCCTTTCCTGTATAGACCGTTGTGCGGCTTTCGCCGCAGAATTCCCGCTGGATGGCGATGCCGACGCCCAGGCGGCCGCTTTGTTGCTTCCCGGGGGCACCACGCTTCAGGATTATATCGCCCCCAGGCACTATGCCCGGTTACGGCGCGCGTTACTGCGTTATCTGGGGCTGGACCTGGGAGCGTACGCCCAACTCCATCCCCTCGTTATTGCCCAGCAGATAGATATCCTGCTGCTTTCCGGTACAGCGCATAATCTTGCGCCCCTCGATTTATACCTTTGGCAGTATGCTAAGCAGCACGGCAAGACCTTGCTTGGTATTGAAACCCAGGCGGAGCAGCAGGCTATCCTGGCCTCCGTCCCCATAGACGAACAGATCCGCAGCCTTCAGCACATTGGGCGCAACCTCCGCGCCCACCGGCAGAAGCTTCATACCCTTGCGCACCTTTATGCGACCAGTGACCACGTGCGGCTGTATCGTTCGGCCCGCCGGAGCATTGGCACGATGCGCAAAAAACTCCTTCTTGACCGCAACGCCATCATGGCCGACCGCATCGCGGCGGTTGCAAGCCAGCAGCCTGCTTGTTTTGCCATTGGTGCCGCTCACCTGGGCGGCGGTAAAGGCGTTTTGCGTTTTTTGAAGGAAAAAGGTATAAAATGGACAAAAAATCCATAAAAAAGAACAATTTTTCCTAACACCTGCATCTGATTTTCCCTGAAATTGCATTTAAAGTTGAGCTGATGCCATCATCGTCTCACAAGAGATCCATTGGTTTTATACGCCAAAGGATGTTTTGAATGACGTTGTCACCAAAGTATTTTGTGGCCTTTGGCGGCAGAATACTTTGCAGGCTAAGAAAAGCAGAAACGGCTGGGCCGCTTGTGCGACAGCCTCACGAATTCGCCTTATTCACCGAATTTTTCCTCAGGAAAATTAACCCTAAAGCTTTGATCATGACCAGACCCTCCGGCCCCTCCGAATCGGCCACTTTTCTGGAAACAGTGCGTGCGGTCGTAATAGCGAATCTCGCCGATGAGAACTTCGGTGTTTCAGATCTTGCTGCCGGGCTCAGTCTCAGTCGCACCCAGCTCTTCCGAAAGATCAAAGCTCAAACTGGCCGCAGTGTAGTGGCCTTCATCCAGGAGGTGCGCGTCGGGCAGGTAAAACACCTGCTCGGCGCAACCGACCTGCCCATCTCGGAAATCGCTTACCTCGCGGGCTATTCAGCTCCGGCCTGTCTTCGCAGGGTGTTTTTCCGCCATACCGGGCAGAACCCACTGGCTTATCGCAAGGCGATCCAAGGTTCGTCCGCACGGGGTACAGGGCCTGTCCGGAATAAGGGTCGGCGAAGCGTCTCGTCGAAGGGATTCCCCGAATTTCAGCCCTGAAAAAATTGGGGTTGTGTAAAAAGCCCCAGGGCTTTTCCAAACGACATTTGGCGGCAGAATACTTATTCCACAACCCCAATAAAATTTATTGAGGCTGTCCCGCAAGTCCTTTGGCGGCTTGTGCCGCCTTCGGTGGCAGAATACTTATGAGACGGCCTCAATGAAATATTCTTTGGTGGCGAATGCCGTCAAAACAAGTAAATATGTTTGCAGAAGCATAAAAAACCCAAATTTTTTTCCGAAATAAAATATCTGTGCAACATACGGTATCTTTTTTTCGAAAAAAACCCTATATTTTTGAAGTTGAAAACCTGCCAGACTTAACCTGTACAGGCAGGAACACCTGAAATTAAATAACCCGGCGGCCCCTTGTGACCACCAGTCCGCCCCAACCTTGACCCTATGGACCCTAAGAACACTCAAATGGCGTGGCATGCCCTGTACGTCATGCCGCGGAGCGAGAAGAAAGTCGGCAAACAAATTAAGATGCTGCATCCTGGGATAGAGGTCTGTGTACCCGTCCAGCAGCAGTACCGTCAATGGCACGACCGCAAAAAACTAGTTGAGGTCGTTCTGTTCGACAGTTACGTATTCGTTGGGCTATACCCTGCCGACCGCAATAAAGTCTTCGATGTAGGGAATGTGCTGCGCTATGTGCACTATGAAGGTCGTCCCGCTGTCCTTTCCAGGCAGGAGATTGCTGCTATTCATCAATTGGGTTCCGCAGAGTACCCGGTCGAGATCGTCACTGGCCCGATGGCCACCGGCGATCCGATTGAAATCACCTCTGGTAAGCTCAAGGGGTTGTACGGGTATGTCCTGGCGATGAACGGTACCGCGCGGGTATTGGTCAGCATCCCCAGTCTCGGTTGTTTTGCCAAGGTGGAGTTACCGCGTGGCGAGCTGAGAAGGGTAGGGGGGTGAGCGTTTTGGCGGTGAATGCCGCCAAAAGACTTTTCGGACAGCGTCATACTTCACCTTGCATAGGCTATTCTTTAAAGCCAATTTTTTTGTATTTTTAGAAAAAACGTATATTTTTGATGTAGTTTTTAAAAATAATCCATATACTTGTAGGCAAATTGCTTTGAACAGCAAATAAAAATATTTTGACTTCCTCTGTATGGACCCTTTTTTACTCGGTTTCCTTTCATACACATCTGGAAGGAGGTTCATCCCTTTTCCCTGAGGCCATCTTTGTTACTCAGCTTAGCGGAGCTGTACCCAGGAGTTTTCAACCTGCTTTTGCAATCAAAAAATTCGGGTAAACAGGCAACAGCAATTAATCCATTGTTGGTGCGTCACAACTTGACGCTGCCGAAGGCGGCAAAATACTTTTCGCACAACCCCAGGCTTGCTTGAAGTTCCTAATTCCAACCACGCAGTTTCATCGTAAAAAGAAAGCTGACATAACAAATTATTCTTTTTAAGCGGCAGTGTGTTTGGGGGAGAGGAAGCAGAAATAGAAAAACGCTTCCAGCACTTCCTGCCCTTTTTCAGGAATGTAGCCGCTTCCCTGCGCTTCAAATAAGGTGTCCTAAGTTAAATTATCCCACAAGTAAATTACCATGATTTCCAGGCGACACAAGCGGACTATTGAGCAGGTCCTGAATATTTTTGAGACGGGCACTCCGGAAGGCAAGTACCATGTTGTGGCCGTCAACCCCGACGGTGCGAACGGCAGCCGGCAGATCAGCTATGGACGCAGCCAGACGACCGAGCAGGGCAACCTCAACATCCTGCTGGAGCGGTATGTCGTCCAAAACGGGCTTTTTGCCCCACAATTCATGCCCTACCTGCCAAAAATCAAGGTAGAGCCCCTGGCAAATGACGTAGCGTTCAAGTCCCTGCTCAAGCAAAGTGCCTTACAAGACCCCCTCATGCGGCAAACGCAGGACGAATTTTTCGACCAGCTCTACTACCAGCCCGCCTTCCATTTTTTTAAGGGCAATGAGTTCAGGCTGCCGCTGAGCCTGCTGGTCATCTACGACAGTTTTATCCATTCCGGTCAGGTACCGCCCCATCTGCGCAACCGCTTCCCCGAGCGCACACCGCTCAACGGCGGCCAAGAAGAGGCCTGGGTAAAAGCCTACGTAAACACCCGCCACGACTGGCTCGCCAACCATACCAGACCCATCCTCCGGAACACCGTGTACCGCACAAATTTCTTCAAGGCACAGATCAGGGAGGGGAATTGGAAGTTGAGACGACCGATCGAGGTGAGGGGGGTGGAGCTGGGGTGAAGGGGGGGGGTTCCATTTCCATCAGTCAAGTAGAACTGAAAATCAAATATTCTTTGATCAATAATCAAATCAATTGTGGCTGATAAAGACACCCTTTTCGATGAAAAATGGCAGGCTGGCAAGCTGGCCTCTCATTATAAGAACATTGCAGACGGAGTAGGCAATCATAACCCTGCCACCTGTTTCTTTATGCAGTTGCTCAATAAGCAGATTGCGGAGGTAGAGAATAAGGCAAAGCGTGCGAAATTACATCACAACACGCTGGCGATACTCGGACTCCTATTTAGCGGACTTACAACACTAATTCTGGGTCTCAAGCTCAGTCAAAAGCAAAATCTGGGATATATGCAGGAAAATATAGCCCTGATTTTCTCTACTTCAGCCACTTTCGTCGCTGGTATTGCTGGATTATTGGATATCAGCAATTATTACTTTCGCATAAAGGTTATGTACAGCGCGTTGAAGTTACTACGCTACCGCTTTGTATTGGATGTAAAAGAATCTAAGACCGGCCTGATACCTGACCAAATAGGCCAGTATGAGCAGCAACTCGTGGCTATCGTTGGCGATGGATATTGGGCGGGGCGAAGGAGTAAAAATACGAATGGGAAAAAAAATGGGCAGGAACAAAATATAATACCGGCTGATCTTCCTTCTTCAGATTCTGATAATCTAAAGGGATGATAGACTTGTTGCGTGGGGAATCATAAAAACCAAATTTAACCATGCAAATTTCAAAAATAAAAGTCAATGGCTATACAAGATAAAGAACCTTTACTCAAAGAGCTGAACGAGCATATTGGGAGAATTAACCGCATGGCAACGATGAATTATACATTCGCCTGGCTTTTCGCAGTAACAGGGGTTTTGGGCAGTATCGTG
>Ga0068876_10002015_pt1 | contig 15384 bp, 4 predicted proteins | sample NOAtaG_6_FD_66442 | JGI IMG/M metagenome (GOLD analysis project Ga0068876, IMG submission 66442) | Freshwater lake microbial communities from Lake Erie, under a cyanobacterial bloom - NOAA_Erie_Diel5S_2200h metaG | ecosystem: Environmental > Aquatic > Freshwater > Lake | place: USA: Ohio, Lake... | reverse complement strand
CAGGCGCCGCAGTTGATGCACTCGGTCGTGATGTAGGTCGCCATGGGTCGTGTTTCTGCCCTCGCGAAGCGCGAAGCGGGGCGAAGTATGGGGGCCTGTGCTGCGGGCGTCAAAGCTGGGATCGTTCGGAGAACAGGAGGCGCTCGGGCGGTGACGTGCGCGCCGCCGTTCGCGCTTGCGATCCCGCGCGGCCCGTGCGTACCATCCCAGCCGCCGCGCGCGCCTCGCGCTACAAGTGCTTGGTTTCGCGGGCTTTTCTGCGATCGCGACGACTCACCCCGATCCTCCGAGGGCACACGCGTGCTGACCGTCTCCCACCTTCTCGGAACCCTGCAGGAAGACCCCTACGACGCGTCTGCGATCCAAGGCCTGCGGGACGCGTTCACCAGCGGCGAGCCGGAGCGCCTCGGGCCCGACGCGCAGCGCCTCTTGCGGCTCGCGCGCGATCAGCACCTCGCGCGGCGGGAATTCGAGGCCGCCGCCTCGCTGCTCTCGATCGAGATCGACGTCTCGGGCGATCCCGATCAGCGGGCCGCGCTGCTCGCCAAGCTCGGCGAGATCCACCGCGAGGAGCTGCTCGACGACGAGGCCGCCGCGACCGCCTACCGCGCCGCGCTCGAGCTCCGCCCCGGCGATGCCCAGCTCGCGGAGGCGGTCGAGCAGATCGCCTCGCAGCAGCAGAACTGGAAGGAGATCGCCAAGCGCTTCGTCGACGAGGCGGAGACGACGAGCGAAGCCTCGCTGAAGACGTCTTTGCTCGTGCGCGCGGCGGGCTTCGTGCACAAGCACAAGAAGCGGGGTCGGGACAAGGACGTCGATCGTCTCTTCCGGCAGGCGCTCGAGGCGGATCCGGGCGATGCGCGGGCCTCGCGTCTCTTCGCGATGGTGCTGCGGCAGCGGGAGAAGTGGGACGAGCTCGCGGCGGTGCTCCTCGACGCGGCGGAGAAGACCCGGTCCCGCGACGACCGGCTGCAGTTCTACCTCGCGGGTGCGCGGGTCCTCGCGCGGCAGTTGCAGCAGCCCGAGCGCGCTGCGGCCTGCTACGAGCGCGTCCTCGACTTCGCGCCTGGTCACGAGGAGGCGATGCGCTTTCTCGTCGAGCACTTCACCGCGAAGGAGCGCTGGGATCACCTCGCCTCGCTCTACGAGGACACGCTCCGCGCGCGGCAGAAGCTCGAGAACGAGTCGGGGATCCTCCTGCAGCTCGCGATGGTGCACTGGCGCTTCCGCAACGCGCCCGACGCGGCGGAGCCCTTCTTCGCCCGCCTGCGCAAGATGGACCCGGCACATCCCGCGATGCTGGGCTTCTACCGCGACCACCTCGGCGCGGCCGGCGATCACCAGCGGCTCGCCTCGATCCTCACCGACGCGCAGCGCGCCACGTCCGATCCCAAGCAGAAGGCGGCGCTCTCGGTGGAGCTCGCGAAGGTGGCGGCCGCGGGCGGGGCGACCGATCGCGCGATCGAGGCGTGGAAGGCGGTGCAGCGCGCCGACCCGACGAACGTCGAGGCGCTCGCCGCGCTCAAGGATCTGTACCTCAAGGGGCAGAAGTGGAACGCCCTCGTCGAGGTGCTGAAGGCCGAGGCCGACGCGCTCGGTCCCGATCAGGCCGAGCGGAAGATCGCCGTGCTGCGCGAGGCGATCCCGATCTACCGCGACCAGCTCCGCCTCGACGTGATGGTCGTCAACGCGTGGAACGCGATCCTCGCGCTCCAGCCCGACGACCGTGAGGCGCTCGACGCACTTGCCGCCACCTACGAGCAGCTCGGGCGGTGGAACGACCTCATCCAGGCGCTCACCCGCCGGGCCGAGGCGAGCTCCGACCCGACCGAGCAGACCGCGCTCCACATGCGCGTCGCCCGCCTCTGGATCGATCGGTTCGCGAACTTCAACCAGGCGACGCGGCCGCTCGAGCAGGTGCTCGAGCGCGACCCGAAGAACCGCGAAGCGATCGGCCTGCTCAAGGACATCTACAACAAGAAGCGCGCGTACAAGCAGCTCTTCGACGTGATGAAGATCGAGGCCGAACTCGCGAGCGATCCCGACGCGCGCCAGGCCCACCGGATCGAGCTCGCCCGCATCGCCGGCGATCGTCTGCACCGCGGCGCGGACGCCATCCCGCTCTGGAAAGACGTCCTCGCGGCCGACCCCGCGAACGTCGAGGCGGTCGACGCGCTCGAGAAGCTCGCGGAGCGCGAGAAGGACTGGCCGACCGTGGCGGAGGTCATCGAGCGCCGGCTCACCGCCGCGCCCGACGACAAGGAGCGCGTTCGCCTCCTCACCAAGCTCGGCACGCTCTACAGCGAGCAGGTCGGCGACGCGACGCGTGCCGGCGAGGCGTGGCGCCGGATCCTCGCGATCGACCCGAAGAACGGCCGGGCGCTCCGCACCCTGCGCGAGGGGTGCGTCGCGGCAGGCGACTGGGATGGGCTCACCCGTCTCTATGCCGACATCGGGGAGTGGGACGCCCTCGCCGAGGTCCTCGGGAACCTCGCCGATCGCATCGAGGACGTCGCGCTCAAGGTCGCGCTCAGCTACCGCGCCGCCGACGTCTACGAGACCCAGCTGCGGGAGCCGCAGCGCGCGTTCCGCAGCTACGAGCGCGTGCTGGCTGCGCGCCCCACCGACGAGCGGGCGCTCCGTGCCCTCCTGGCGATCTACGAGCGTGAGGAGAAGTGGACCCGCCTCGCGCCGGTCTACGAAGGGCTCTTCGGCATCCTTCCCGAGGGGGCCGGCGAGCGGGGCGAGCTCGCCGAGAAGCTCCGGCTGCTCTCCCTCGAGCGGTTGCACGACGCGGACGGCGCGATGCGCTGGGCGGTGGCCGGCTACCAGCTCGCCCCGGGCTCGGACGCTGCGGTGCGCGCGCTCGAGGCGAGCGCCGACAAGACCGGTCAATGGGCCCGGGTCGAGGCGGCCTACATCGCGCGGCTCGAGGCGTCCTCCGGCGCCGAGCGCGCCTCGCTGCGGCGCTCGATCGCCCGCATCGCCGACACGAAGCTCGGCGCAGGCGATCGCGCGGTCGCGCAGCTCCGCGCCCTGCTCGAGGAGCGCCCCTCCGATCAGGAGGCCGCGCGCGAGCTCGACCGGGTGCTGCGCCGGGAGAGCAAGCACGGCGACCTCCGCGGCCTCTACCGCCACCGGATCGAACATGCCTCGGACGAGGCCGAGCGCTGGATGCTGGTCAGCGAACTCGCGAAGCTCGAGGAAGAGCAGCTCGGCGACAAGGACGCCGCGGCAGCCTTGTACCGGCGCGCGGTCGAGATCGATCCCACCGATCGCGGCGCCCTCGCCGCGCTCGATCGCCTCGCCGTCGAGGCGGGGCGCGATGCGGAACTCGCCTCGGTGCTCGAGCGCCGCCGGGAGCTCTCGGAGAACGAAGCGGAGCGCGTGGAGCTGATGCTTCGTTACGCCGAGCTGCAGGGGGATCGGCTGCGGGACTTCGACGCCGCCGAGGCCTCGTACCGCGCGGTCCTCGACCTGCGTCCCACCGAGCCGCGGGCCGTGTCCGGACTCGAGCGCCTCGCGGGCGCCGGCGGACGGCAGGCCACCCTGATCGGCATTCGCCTCGAGCCCGCCTACGAGGCGATGGGGCAGTGGAAGAAGCTCGAGGAGTCGCTGCGACGGCGGCTCGCGCACGCGGAGGACAAGGGCGAGAAACGCGAGCTGCGCGTGCGCATCGCCGAGCTCGCGGCGGGGCGCAACGGGGATCCCGCGGGCGCCTATCAAGTGCTGGAGAACGCCTTCCTCGACGATCCGGCGGACGCTTCCCTGTGGGATGCGCTCTCCGCCCACGGCGAGGCTGCGGGCAAGCATGCGGACCTCGCGGCGGCCCTCGCCACCGCCATCGACGTCGGCGGTCTCTCGGTCGACGACCAGTGGGCCCTGTCCAAGCGGGTCGCGCGCATCCACGACGTCCTGCTCGGCAAGCCGGAGGACGCCGAGCCCTTCCACAAGAAGGTGCTCGCGACGCGCCCCGACGACGACGAGTCGTTCCTCGCGCTGAAGGAGCTCTACACCAACGCCGAACGGTGGAGCGAGCTGCAGGCGCTCTACCGGGTGCGGATCGCCCAGACCGCGGACGCCGAGACGAAGCTCGAGTTGCTGCTGCAGGTCTGCTTCCTCTTCGAGGAACTCACCGATGACCCCGCACAGGCGATCGCGGCCTACCAGGAGGTCCTCGAACTCGACCCTCGTCACATCTCGTCCCGGCGGGCCCTCGACCGGCTCTACATCCGCACGGGCAAGCATCGCGAGCTCGCCGAACTTCTCGTAGGAGACCTCGACATCGGCAGCCAGGGCAATGGCCCGAGCGATCTCGAGGCGGCGACGATCCACGCGCGCCTCGGTGGTCTGCACGAGATCCAGCTCGCCGAGCCGGCGCGCGCGCTCGAGCACTACGAGAAGACGCTCGAGCTCGATCCCGCCTCCGACGTCGCGCGCGAGGGCCTCGAGCGTCTCTTGCACGTTGCCGAGGCACGTCTGGCCGCTGCGCGCGTGCTCGCCCGCACCTACGAGGGGCGCGGCGACGAGGTTGCGCTCGCCAGGGTGCTCGAGGTGGAGCTCGAGTTCGAGACCGATCCGGGCGGACGCGTCGCGCTGCTCGGGCGCATCGCGGGCTTGCACGAAGGGCGCGGCGACGTCGCCTCGGCGTTCTCGGCGCGCATGCGGGCTTTCGAGGCCGACCCCGCGGACCCCGCACTCCGGAGCGAGCTGGCGAGTGCGGCCATCCGAGCCGGCGCAGAGCGGCAGCAGGCCGCCGCGCTCGAGCGAACCCTGCGCACACTGCGCGGCCAGCCCGCGGAGGTCGAGGTGCTCCGCGATCTCGCCCTGCTCTTCGACGGTCCGCTCGACGACGCGGGGCAGGCCGAGGCGACCTGGGCCCGGCTCTTCGACGTCGCGGAGGGCGACGCAGAGCGACGCCTCGAGGCAGCCCGTGCGCTCGAGCGCCTGCATCTGGCGTCCGGTTCACGCGACAAGCTCGCCGGGGATCTGCGGGCGCAGGCCAGCTTGGTCGACGAGCCCGGCGAGAAGCAGCGGCTTCTGGCCCGCCTCGCGGCATTGCTCGAAGAGCTCGGGCGCTCGGACGACGCCGTCCTCACGCACCTCGAGCGGCTCGATCAGGATCCGGCCGACGTCGACGCCCTGCGCGCCCTCGAGCGCCTGCACGAGCAGCGCGGCGAGTGGAAGGAGCTCATCGGGATCCTCGAGAAGCTCGATCAGGCCGCCTCCTCCGACGACGAGCGTCGCCCGATCGCGCGCCGCATCGCTGCCATCTACGAGACCGAGCTCGAGGACTCCGACCGCGCGATCTCGCAGTACAACGACGTCACCGCGCGCTTCGGACCCGACCGCGAGACGCTCTCCGCGCTCGTACGGCTCTACGACGCCGCGGACCGGGCCACCGAGCTGCTCGACGTCGTCCTCATGATCCGTGATCTGGCGCCCGACGGCGCCCCGCGCGTCGGGCTCACCTTCCACGCCGCCGAGCTGATGCGCACGCGGACCAAGGAGGTGGAACGCGCCATCGAAACCTACGCCCAGGTCCTCGAGTCGGACCCGAGCCACGAGGGCGCGTTCGAGTCGCTGCTCGCGGTGATGGTGGACGCCGGGGAGCCCGCGCTGCGCTGGCTCGCGGCGCGCACCCTTCGGCCTCGCTTCGAAGCGCTCGGCGACTACGCGAGGCTCTTCCGCGTGCTCGACGTGATCGCCACGAGCGACGATCCGGTCGAGCGGCTCGATGCGCTGCGGCGGGCGGTGACCATCGCCGAGGGGCCGCTCGGGGACTTCTCCGCGGCCTTCGACCGGGCCTCGCGCGCGCTCGAGGCCGGCGCCACCGAGCCCGACGCCGCCCAGCTCGTCGACGATGTCGAGCGGCTCGCGGCCGCGAGCGGTCGCTGGGCGGACCTCGCGCGCGTGCTCGAGAAGGCGGCGCCCGAGATCGCCGACGGCGAGCTCTCGGCCGAGACGCACCGGAAGATCGCCGAGATCGCCCGCACCCGCCTGGGTGACAAAGAGCGCGCCCGGCTCTTCTACAACAAGGTCGTCGAGGCACGTCCAGACCACGGCGGTGCGCTCGACGCTCTCGAGGCGCTGGCGATCGAAGACGAGCGGCCGTCCGAGCTCCGCGAGGTGCTGCGCAAGAAGACCGAGGTCGCCTCCGACGACGAGCGCCCGCAGTTGCTGCTGCGCCAGGCTGAAGTGAGCGAGACGCAGCTCGCCGATGCAGACGCAGCCATCGACCTGCTCGACCGGGTCCTCGCCGAGCCCGCCCTTCGTCCGCAGCAGTCCGAGCGCGCCTTCCTCGGGCTCGAACGGCTCTACCAGAAGACCGAGCGCTGGTCCGACCTCGCCTCCACCTACGAGCGCATGCTCGATGGCGCCGTCGGCTCCCGCGTCGAGGCCCACCACAAGCTCGGGCGTCTCTATGTGGAGCGGCTCGGCGATGCCTCCATGGCCCTCGAGCAGTTCAAGGCCGCGCTCGCATCCGGAGGCTCGCACGAGGGGACGATCGCCGCCCTCGAGGCGATCCTCGCCGGCGAGGACGTCGGGCTCGCGGCCGAGGCCGCGTCGATTCTCGAGCCGACCTATCTGTCGCGGATGGCCTGGGCGAAGGTCGTCGCTGCCCTCGAGGCGCGGGTGCGCGGCGCGACCGACCTCGATGAGCGCAAGGCCCTGCTCGTGCGGCTCGCGCAGATGCACGAGGAGTACCTCGAGGATCTCGAGGGTGCGGTCGGCATCTACGCGCGTCTCTTCCGCGAGGACCCGCGGGACTCCACGACCTGGGACACGCTCGGTCGCCTCGGCCGCGCGCTGCAGAAGTGGGATCGCATCGCAGAGGTGTACCGGACCACCCTCGACGAGATCGGCGTGGAGGACGAGGCGAGCGCCCGGCTTGCCGTCCTCGCGGCGCAGATCCACGAGGAGCGCCTGCAGGATCGCGCGGCGGCGGCGAAGCTCTATCGAAAGGCCCTGGCGTACGCCCCGTCCGATGCGAGCGTGTTCGGCCGGCTCGAGGCCATCCTCGTGGCCGGGCGCGCCTGGACCGAGTTGCTCGCGCTGTACCGCGAGCAAGCCGAGCTCGTGGACGCCGACGCACTGCGCATCGAGCTGTACGAGAAGGCCGCTCGCATCGAGCGGGAAGAGCTCGGCCAGCCCGACCAGGCGATCGACCTCTATCGGCGCATCCTCGACTTCGATCCGAGCCACATCGCCGCGATCGCTGCGCTCGATGCGCTCTATGCGCAGCGCGAGCGGTGGGCGGACCTCGCCGAGCACCTGCGGCAGCAGGCCGCTCATGCGAGCGGGGCCGCAGAGATCGAGCTCCGCCATCGTCTCGGCGTTCTGCTCGCCGACCGCCTCGGCGACAAGGAAGCCGCGATCGACACGTTCGAAGAGATCACCCGCAGCCATCCGTCCCACGGGCCGACCATCGCGGCGCTCGAGCGCCTCGTCACCGACCCGGTGCACCAGGCTCGGATCATCGACTTGCTCGATCCGATCTACCTCGCCACCGATCAGTGGAAGAAGCGCGTCGCGATCGCCGAGGCGCGCCTCGGTCTTCTCGATGCCTCCGGCGCCGATGCGTCCGAGAAGGTCGGCGTCCTCGAGGGGATCGCGCATCTGCACGAGGATCGCGGGCGTGACCGCGGGCTCGCGTTCGAGGCGTGGGCGAGGGCCCTCACGCTCGAACCTGGGAGCGATGTGGTGCGCGGCGAGGTCGAGCGTCTCGCGGCCCTCACCGGCGACTGGAACGCCCTCATCGCCGCCTACGAGAAGGCGGTGGGTGCGTCCGAGGACCCGATCGTCCAGGGCACGCTGCTGAACGCCGCCGCCCGCGTGCACGACGAGAAGCGCGGCGACCCGCGCGCCGCGATCGAGACGTACGAGCGACTGCTCGTTCTCGACCCGTCGGATGCGAGCCCGCTCGATGCCCTCGAAGCCCTGCACACGATGGTGGGCGACTGGAACGGCATGGTGTCGGTGCTCGAGCGGAAGGTCGAGCGTAGCTACGACCCAGCCGAGCGCGGAGAGTTGCTCCGCCGCGCCGGGTCGGTCGCCGAGGACCTGCTCGGCGACCGCGCGCGCGCGGTGTCGATCTACCAGCGTGCGGTTCGCGAGGACGAGACGGACACGATCGCGCTCGAGTCCCTCGATCGGCTGCACAGCGAGGCGAGTGAGCATGCTGCGCTCGCCGATGTGCTGAAGCGGCGCGTCGAACTCGAGCAGGATCCCTCGGTGCGTGTGGACTGCGCTCTGCGTCTGGGGCGCGTCGCCGAGGAATACCTGCGCGACGCCGACCTCGCGATCGATGCCTTCCAGCGTGCCCTCGGCGACCAGGACGGAGAGCCGACCGCGGTGCAGGCCCTCGGGCGCCTCTACGAGCGGCAGGCCCGGTGGCCGGAGCTGCTCGACAATCTCCGCCTCCGGGCGGGCGCTGCCACGGGCGACACCGAGCGCACGCAGCTCCTCTTCCGCGCGTCCGAGGTGCTCGAACGCGAGCTCGATGACGTCCCGGAGGCGCTCCTCGCGCTCGAACAGATCCTGGCGATTGCGCCTGGGCACGAACCCTCGATTCAGGCCCTCGTCCGGATCGCGCGCCTCGAGGAGCACCGCGCGCAGGCCGCCGGCATCGTCGTGCCACTCCTCGAGCAGCAGAATCGCTCCCACGAGCTCGCGCAGGTGCTCGAACTCGTGGCCGACTCCGCGTCCGATGCGATCGAGAAGCGCGACGTCCTGCGTCGCCTCGCCGCAGTGCACGAGGCCGGGCGCCGTGACCTGCCGGCCGCCTTCGAGGCGCTCCGCCGTGCCCTCGTAGAGGACGCGAGCGACGTGGGGCTCGTCGACGAGCTCGAGCGCGTCGGCGCGTCGATGGGCACGTGGGAGCGGACCTGCGACGTGTTCACCGCACGGGCTGGCAGCGCCTCCGATCCGGAGACCGCGCGCATGCTCTACGCCCGTGCGGCGTCGATCGCCGAGAGCCGTCTCGGGGACGACGCGCGCGCCATCGACGCGCACCGCCGCGCGCTCGAACAGATGCCCGACGACGAGGCGGCGCTCGAAGCGCTCGATCGCCTCTACGCCAAGCAGGGTGCGCACCAGGAGCTGGCAGAGATCCTCGACCGGCGCGTTCACGGCGAGAGCGAGCCGACGCTGCGCAACGAGCTGCTCCTGCGCCTCGGCACGCTGCGCTGGGAGCACTTCGAGGACACCCGGGGCGCCTTCGCTGCCTTTCAGGAGGTCCTCGAGCGTGATCCCTCCGAGCCCCGCGCGGTCGGCGCGATGGAGGGGCTGCTGGCCGCGGACGAGAACCTCGCCTCCGAGGCCGTCGTGGTGCTCGACAACGCGTACCGTGCCACCGGTGCGGTGCAGAAGGTCGCAGGGCTCTACGGCGTCCGGGTGAAGCTCGCGGACAACGACGGGGAGCGCATCCGACTGTATGGCGAGCTCGCGGCGCTTCGCGAAGGTGAGCTCGGGGACCTCGGAGGAGCGCTCGATGCGTGGATCGCGGCGTTCGCCCTCGATCCCCGGGACCTGGCCGCGCTCGACGAGATCGAGCGACTCGCCGGTGCCACCGGAGGCTGGGAGCGGCTTCGCGGGTTGCTCGAGAAGGCCGCGGCCGACGAGGACCTCGACCGCGAGTCGCGCCGTGACCTGAGCCTGCGTGCGGCAGGCTGGTACCGGGACCGTCTGGGCGACGCAGCCGCCGCCGAAGCGGGCCTGCGCAGCGCGCTTGCAGCAGACCGCGAGTGCGACGCGGCGCACGAGCAACTCGCCGAGCTGCTCCGCGCGCCGGGCCGGGAGGCCGAGCTCGTCGCCGCGCTCACCGCGTGGGCCGACGTCGAACTCGACGAGGAGCGCAAGAAGGGTCGCCTGCGCGAAGCGGCGGTCCTCGCCGAGGAGGCGCTCGGAGACGCTGCCGGAGCGGCGGTGCTGCTCCGGAAGATCCTCGAGACCGATGGTTCCGACGCATCGGCGCTCGACGAACTCATCCGCATCGACCTGGCGCGCGGTCGCCACGCGGATGTGGCATCCCTTCTCGAGCGGCGCATCGACGTGGAGTCCGATCCGGACGCGCGGGTCGCGTTCCGACGGCAGCTCGCCGAGCTCCTGGTGGGACCGCTCGCCGGGGCCGGCGCCGCCGCGAGCGATCGGGCCATCGAGGCGTGGCAGGCCGTCCTCGACGAGGCGCCGACCGACTTCGGCGCGATGGATGCCCTCGAGCGGCTCTACGATGCCGCCAAGCGCTTCGGCGACCTCGAGGAGCTGGTGCAGCGCCGGCTCGACGTGGCCGAGACCGACGCCGAACGGATCGCTGGACGGGTACGGCTCGCGCGGCTCGTGGATCGGCTCGGGCGTCGGGGTGAGGCGATCGATCAGCTTCAGGAGATCCTCGCCGGCGACCCGGACAACGCCGACGCGTCGCAGGAACTCGCGGAGCTGCTCCGCAAGGATGCTCGCTGGGCAGAGCTCGGCGCGCTGCTCGACCGGCGGGTCGCGGCCGCGCAGCGGGCGGGCGACCAGGCCGCGCTGCGGGCGACTTGGCTCGCGCTCGCGGCGCTGCGCGAGGAGCAGCTGAGTGACCTCCCCGGCGCCCGCGCAGCCCTCGGAGAAGCGCTCGCGATCGCAGAGGACGCTGCGACGCTCGACCGGGGGGCAGCGCTCGCCGAGAGGGCGGGGGATCTCGAGGCGACGGTGACGCTGCGGGAGCGCCGAGTAGGCCAGCTCACGGGGGCCGAGGCAGTCGCCGAGGCCAGCCGGGTCGCAGAGCTCGCGGAGTCGAAGCTCCGCGACATTCCGCGTGCCGAGCGCGCGCTGCAGGCGGCATGGGACCTCGATCGAGGTGCCGAGGCAGCCAAGCAGCGGCTCATCACGTTCTACGAGAAGCATGCGCGTCACGCCCCGCTGGCCCAGGTGCTCCGGGGCGATGCGGAGGCGGCCTCCGACAAGGCGGTCAAGGTTCCGCTGCTGCGCCGCGTCGCGGACCTCTACGCCAAGGAACTCGGCGATCCCGCTTCGGCGGCGGCGCTGCTCGAGCAGGCGGCGCAGCTCGAGCCGGAGGACCGGTCGATTCTCCTTCCGCTCTGCGATCTCTACATCGCGGCGTCGCGTCAGGCCGACGCCATCCCGGTCCTGCAGAAGATCATCGCGAGCTACGGCACCAAGCGCACGAAGGAGGTCGCGGTGTACCAGCATCGCCTCGGCCTTGCGCTCGAGGGGCTGGGCGATGTACCGGGCGCGCTCGGCGCCTTCGATGCGGCCTTCAAGATCGACCTCACCAACGTCGCGATCCTGCGGGACCTCGGGCGGCTGTGCTGGCGGACCGGCGACTTCGACCGTGCCCAGAAGACGTTCCGCGCGCTCCTGCTGCAGAAGCTCGACGCGTCGTCGGGCATCACGAAGGGCGACATCTACTACTACCTCGGCGACATCGCGGCCAAGCAGGGTGACCCGAAGAAGGCCGTCCAGAATCTCGAGCGTGCCCTCGTCGAGCAGCCCGGACATCCGGAGGCGGGGCCACTCCTCGGCCAGCTGAAGGGCTGAGGAGCCGCGCGGTCGTGTCGGCGACGCCGCTCGTCCGTGCGGCAGCGTCCCCGGTGACGGGGGCGATCGTGCTGCTCGACGGCCGTGAACTGCCGCCGTCGGAGCAGGTGATCTCGATCTTCGACCGCGGCTTTCTCTTCGGAGACGCCGTCTTCGAGGTGCTCCGTACGTACGAAGGCGTGCCCTTCGCGCACGTCGAACATCTCCAACGGCTCGCGAGCTCGTGCGCGCTCCTCGGCCTCGATGCCCCGATCGATCACCTGCCGTCCGAGCTCTTCACGGCAGTGCGGCGTTGCCGGGCAGAGGGCGCGGCCGATTGCTACGTCCGTCTCGTCGTCACGCGCGGAGAGGGGCCACTGCATCTCGACCCCACTCCATGCCGCACGCCGCGGCGCCTCGTGATCGCCTCGCCGCTTCTGCCGCTACCGGCCTCGCTCGCGTCCGGGGTCGCGATGGCGACGGTGCGAGCGCATCGGGCGGCCGATGGGACCGAGGCCTCCGCCGCGAAGGTCACGGCCTACGTGGGCAACCTGCTCGCGTACGTCGAGGCCCGGCGTCGCGGCGCCTACGAGGCGCTGCTCATCGCCGACACGGGGGAGGTACTCGAAGGCCACTCGAGTTCGTTCTTCGTCGTGCGCGGCGGCAGGGTCGAGACGCCGCCCGCGTCGATGGGGATCCTGCCCGGGATCACCCGCGCGATGATCGCGCGCGCCGCGGCGCGTCTCGCGCTTCCCTTCGTCGAGCGGGTCCTCGTCCCGAGCGACCTTCATCGGGCAGACGAGGCCTTCCTGACGAGCAGCCTGAGGGAGGTCGTCCCGGTGGTGCGGATCGACGGAGTGCCCGTCGGCGCGGGCGCGCCGGGCCCGGTCACGCTCGCCCTGACGGCGGCGTATCGAGAGGTCGTGCGCTCGGCCGTTCGTGCAGCCGAGGACGCTGCGTCGCGCGTCGCTGGGACGGGGTCAGGGTGACCAGCCGGTCGTGTCGGCGGTGACGAGCTCCGCACCCAGCGCGAAGGAGACCGAGTCGCGGCTACCGTCCCCGTCGGCGTCGATGTCCGCCCGCAGGATCGCGGCCAGGAGCGAGCGCGCGCCGTCGAGTCCGCCGACCGGCTCGAGGGTGTCGGCGGGCAGCCCCTCGAGGGCCGCGAGGAGCTCGCGCTCGGGAAGCGCGCCGCAGATTCGCAGCGTTCCTCCGGTCGTGCGGCCGCCTTCCTCGCGGAGCGTTCCATCGATGCGCACCCCGTAGGCCTGGAGGAGGAACTGCTGCGCTTCGATCGGGACCGAGATCCCCGTGTTGATGCCCTCGCCTCCAGCCGAGAGAGCGCCCTCGACGAGCCGCGCGTCGGGCAGAGAGAGCCAGGCCGGACAGGGCCCCGAGCGCGCCCCGCGGTCGTAGCTCTCGCGGGTGATGGTGTAGCGGCAGCCTGCGGTCGGGCTCGAAGGATCGCAGCGTAGGCTGCCTGGGTCGAGCGTGCCGAAGAGGAGGTCGACCCGCTCCGCGTCGCGGGCGACGAAGACCGTGATGCGATCGGCGGCGATCGCGTCTGCGAGCGCCTGCGGCAGCTCGGCGTAGGCCCCGACGAGCGCATCGAGTTCACCGTCCCCGGTACCGTCCCCGTCGACGTCGCAGGCCTCCGCGTCCGAGAGGATGGAGAGCGAGACGACTTTCAGGAGCGGCGTCGGTGGGGCGGGCGGCAGGCTGCACACCTGCGCGAAGCAGGTCGCCTCGGGAGCCCGGGCGGAGCACTGCTCGTACGACGCGCACGCTGGGTCGCAGGACACGACGCCCTCGGCGACGCATTCCTCGGTCGGCGCGTAGCAGCGCAGCCCCTCGTTGCATCCCTCGGGGCAGAAGCGCGATGCAGGCGGTGCGGGATCGCCGCATGCGATCGCGAGGAGCGACCAGGCGAGCATCGCCGCACCGCGGCTGGTGTTCGGCCCGGGCATCAGCGGTCCCGGAGGCAGCGCAGGCCGCCCGTGCATCCGTAGTGGCCGGGCCAGCAGGTCGCGCCCTCGCGGTCGATCCGCACGCAGCGCCGCGCGACGCAGTCGAGGTTGCGTCCGAGCGCGACGCCGCACTCGTTTCCGTTCACGCACGAGTCCCCCTCGCTCCGGTCACGCTCGCAGCGGCGGCTCTCCGTGGAGCAGTGGTAGCCCGCCTGGCAGGACTCGTTGTTGCAGGCTCCGCCGGGCGCGATTCGGGGGATGCACACGCTCGTGCCATCGTCGCGGAAGTCGCAGCCCAGGTCGCGTCCGCACGAATTGTCGATGGCCTCACTCGCGATGCCGCACGACGCGCCGAGTGTCGGGACCTCGCACGTGTGGGTGTCGAGCCGGCACACGAGGCCGGGCTGGCAGGCGAAGTTCGGAAACCCATCGCAGGATTCGCCGCGTCCGGGGATCGCTCGGCACGCTCCCGCCGAGGTCGACTCGATGGCGCAGACCTCGAGGGGGCGGCAGAAGAAGTCCGCATCGCATGCCCGACCCGTCGGCCCAGTCGTCGTGCAGTTCCCGGTGTCGCGCCCAGCCTCGCTGCAGGTCGTCGCCATGCAGCGGCCCGAGGTGGTGTACGTGACGAAGCAGTTGAGGCCGTCGGCGCACGCATGCAGGCCCTCGCACGCCTCGCCGGCGCGGCCGACCGGTGTGCAGCGCCCCGACACGCAGCGCAGACCCACATCGCACTCGCCCTCACCGAGGCAGGTCCCGCCGCTGGGTACCGGGGCCTCGCAGTGGTAGCTCCAGCGTGCTGCCGCGATGGGACCGCAGCCAGCTGCGAGGAGCGCGGCGCCGAGTCCGGAGAGCCAGATCTTCATCCTGCGACGGTACGCGGAACGCCCGCATTCGGCCAACCCTCCTCCGCCTTCGTCCTCCGGCCGACGGCGTGTTCAGCGACCCCCCCACCGTCGACGCAGGATCCACTCCACCCCGAGCACGCCCATCACGAGGACGAGGGCCCATGCGCTCGCGAGCGGACGCACGAGCTCGGTCCCGAGCGTGCGGACCCGGGTCGCGTCGAGCTCGCCGAGTCGCGGCGCCCGATCCGCGCCGCGGAAGTGTGATCCCTCGCTCGCGCGGGACAGCTCTTCGAGCAGATCGGGGCGGGCGCGCGGGTCGGCCAGCTCGTCACCGCCGGTCTCGACGACGAAGGGCTCCTCGGCGAGCACCGCTTCGCCTCCACGCTCGGCCACGAGCCGCACGTGGAAGCCGCCTGCGACCTCGGGCGCGGCCATCACAGCGTCGAACGCGCCGGTCTCATCGAGCGCGACCGGGACCGTGCCGAGCTCGCGTTCACCCCCGTCGACGATCACCAGGCGGGCCGGCGCGTCGAGCGTGAGCGGCGCGTGCCACCCGTCGCGAATTGTCCCGCGCACCGCCATGCGCGCGCCCGCTCCATAGCGCTCCCGGTCGGTCGTCACGCGGACCGGATCGAGCGTCGTGTCGCGCGCGAGCCACCGGAGCGCGCGGTCCCAGAAGCGCTCGTAGAAGCTCGCATCGCCGGTCGCGCCGCCGCTCGTGATGCCCCAGCGCCAGGTGGTGTCGGTCATCACCGCGAGCGAGCGCCCGCGACCCGGCTCCGAGATCGCGAGGACCGGTGAGGGCTCGCCGCTGCCGGTGCGATCGCTCGGGTGCGTGAGGAGCACGTGCGCGCCGGGCAGGCTCCGCGCGACCACGTTCAACCCTTGCAGGGGTGCGAGGGCAGCCCAGGTGTCCGCGGAGGTCGAGGGATCCGCGCCCAGCATCACCAGAGGATGCCGCTCGGCGCCGCGGGCGACGACGGGCCGGAAGCGATCCGAGGTCGTCGCGACCGAGGCGGGCGTGCTCCGCGGCAAGACCTCCACCGGCA
>Ga0068876_10002010_pt1 | contig 15406 bp, 10 predicted proteins | sample NOAtaG_6_FD_66442 | JGI IMG/M metagenome (GOLD analysis project Ga0068876, IMG submission 66442) | Freshwater lake microbial communities from Lake Erie, under a cyanobacterial bloom - NOAA_Erie_Diel5S_2200h metaG | ecosystem: Environmental > Aquatic > Freshwater > Lake | place: USA: Ohio, Lake... | reverse complement strand
CGCATCGGGCAGCCTGCAGGCCAGTCGGAAGAATACCCGAACATCGCCGAGCACTACGTCCAACTCCATGGCGCCCAGGCCCATCACGCCCTGATACGGGACCTGTTTGGAGGCGAACGGTGGAGGAGCGCTCCCCTCTCGCTGGCGCACTATCTGCTGCTGCAGTTGCCGTTTCGCCACGTCGTCACGACGAACTACGACGGCCTGGTGGAGCACGCTCTCGACGCCCTGCGGCGCCCCGCACGCAAGGTCGTGCGGGATGACGAGGTCGCGCAAGCCGGTACCCGAGGCCTCACCACCGTCTTCAAGATCCACGGCGACGCCTCCGACCCCGAGGGCCTGCGGGAGGTGGTGCTCACGCGGACCGAGTACGATCGGTTCGAGACACGTCACCGGGCCAAGGCCGCGCTCCTCCAGGCGCTCCTCCTGAACCACCACTTCTTGTTCGTCGGCTACAGCCTGAGCGATCCGAACCTCAACACGATCCGCGGCGCGGTGCAGGCCATGCTCGCCGGCAGCCAGCGCAAGGCGTGGGTGACGCGCTTCCCCGAGGGGACCGCGCAGCCGGACGCGGCCCATCCACTGACGTGGATGGAGCAGCCGAGCGCGTGGGAGCTCTGGAGGATGCTGGACCGGATTGCCGCGCGGTGCGTCGACCTCTCGCGGAGCTACCTCGCCGACGGGCGCACCTCGGAGGGGACCTCCCTTCGAGAGCAGCTGCTCGCGGTGGGGAGGTCGCTGCACGACGAGATCCTGCACGGACGGGTCGCAGACCACGAGCGCTCTGCGCTCGCGACCACCCTCGCAGCGCTCGAAGCGCTTGGCTGGAGACCCGAGGAGGCAGGCTCGCGCTTCCTGCTCTGGCGGAGGCTCGCAGAGGACGCCGCCGACCCGCTCCATCGCAGCGAGTGGTGGTCCAATGCGCTCGCGTGCGCGCGCAACGAAGAGGAGGCGAGCGCCGCGAGGACGGGGCTGCTCCTGGCAAGGACGACCCACGACGCGGGGTAGACCCCCGGAGCGCCGCGGCTCACCAGCGCTTGAGGATCTCCACGAGGACGTCGTCGTCGACGAAGAGGTCGTCGACGTCCTCGGAGTCCACGATGGCGTCGCTGAGCTTCGAGGCGCGCGAGGAGAGCGAGCCGGGCGCCTCGAGGACGCGGGCGACGGCCTCGATGAGCTTCGCGCCGGGTTTCTTCACGCCGTCCGCGAGGGCGAGGCCGTCCTTCTCGACGAGCATCGCGATCAGCCGCAGAGCGCTCGCCTTGCCGGCCGCGCTCGCGGGGACGTCGATGGGCTCGGACTCGTCGTCCTCGTCCTCGTCGACCGCGAGGTCGGGCTCGTCCTCGAGCGTCTCCTCGTGGAGCGGGGGAAGGTCGTCGTCGATCGAGGACTCTTTCTTCGCCTTGGGCACGGGGTCGGGAGGTAGCGCGGGTTCTCGCAACGGGCCAGTTCTGCCTGGACACCTGGCCCCCGAACGCAAGCGGCGCCGCGGGACGAACCCGGGCGCCGCTCGCGGTGCGGTCCTCGTGGAGCGCTCAGCCGTTGCTCTTCTGCACCGGCCGGAACGGGTTGAGGAAGGCCACCAGGCTCGCGCTGTTGCGCGTCGACATCCACAGCCGGCCCTGACCGCTGAAGTGGCAGACGAGGCCCTCGCCCGAGGCGAAGAGGCCGCGCAGGCCGCCGAGGCGGGTGACGTTGTAGGTCAGGCCGCCGGTGAAGGCGACGACGTGGCCGGTGTCGCAGATGTAGCCGGCCGGGCCGACGTCGACGGCGTGGATGCCGCCGTAGGACGCGAAGAAGAGCGGCCCGGTGCCGGTCGCCTTGATGAGGACCGCGCCCATGCCGGAGAAGAAGCCCTTGGCCCCGCCCCAGCTCGAGTCGATCTGCACCGTCGGGGCCGCGCCGAGGTAGGCGCCGCTCTGCATCATGATGGGCGTGTAACCGTCCATGTTGATCGCCTCGACGTCCCCCTCGGGCGAGGGCGCGAAGAAGAGGCGCTGGCCGGGCGCGCTCGCCGTGAAGGTGTTCTGGAAGATGCTCTCACCGGACATCTTCCGCTTCAGCGCGGCCATCATGCCGCCCTGCATCGAGGTCTTCATGTCGACGGCGCTGTCGCGCGCCACCATCGCAGACGACTCGCACACCATCTGCTCGCCGGGGGCGTCGAAGGTGACCTGCACCATCGAGAAGTCGGGCTTTTCGAGAAGGTCGTAACGCATGTTCGCGGTGTCCTTTGGTCCTGGGGGTCTTCTCGAAGCTCAGCCCTTGCGGGGCGGAAGCATGCCGCCGACGTACTGGCCGTAGGCGATGGGGTTGCGGGACTGGATCCAGATGCGGCCCTGGCCCTGGAAGTGGCAGACGAGGCCTTCGCCGGAGAGGAACGAGGCGATCCAGCCGCCGCCGCTCTTGCCGACCTTGTAGGTGAGGGTCGAGTCCCACGCGACGAGGTGCCCGGTGTCGATCACCAGGTTGCCGTCACAGTTCAGGCAGGTGATGCCGCCGAAGGAGCCGAACACGAGCTGGTTCGGGCCCTGCGCGCTCGCCTGCATGACGAAGGCGCCCTCGCCGGAGAAGAAGCCGCCGAAGCCCTGCAGGCGGGTCTCGATGTTCACGTTCGGCGTCGAGGCGATGAACGAGCTCGAGGTGAGGTGCAGGCCGGTGCCCGGCACCTCGACGACCTGCATGTCGCCGCACATCGCGTGCGCGAGCAGGACCTCGCCGGGGCCGCCGTTCGCGGTGAAGGTGTTGCGGAACCAGCTCTCGCCGGCGAGCGCGCGCTTGAGGCCGGCCATGAGCCCGCCGAGCAGGCCCCCGCCCGGCTTGTTCTGCATGCCGGTGGTCATCGAGACGTTCGTGGACATGCCCACGAGCGCGCCGGACTCGGCGAGGATCTGCTCGCCCGGGTTCAGGGCGACGCGCGCCATGGAGTGGGCGGGGCGGTAACCGATGTCGATCTGCATGGTCGAGGTCTCCTTCTACCGGTTCACTGAGGCAGGAGCGGCGAGAGCCACCCGACCAGGGAGTTGACGTTGCGGGACTGGATGTAGACGCGGCCGGTCCCGTTGAACTCGCAGACGAGGCCTTCTCCGCCGGCCATGAAGCCGAGCATGCCGCCGCCCGCGCTCTTCAGGTTGAACTGGAGCTGGCCCTCGTATCCAACGAGGTGGCCGTTGTCGATCATGAAGGGGCCGTTGATGTCGACCGCGGTCGTGCCGCCGTAGCTGTTGAACCAGAGGTCGCCGTTGCCGGTGACCTGCAGCATGAAGGCGCCCTCGCGCGCGAGGATCGACTTCAGGCCGCCGAACTTCATCTTCACGTCGATGTCGCCGACCGAGGCGAGGTAGGCGCCGCTCGAGAGGATGAGCGTCTCGCCCGGGTTGATGCGGCGGTGCGTGACCTCGCCGGCCATCTGCGGCGCGATCCACACGCTGCCCGGCGCGCTGCCGTGGAAGTGGTTCACGAAGAAGCTCTCGCCGCCCATCACCTTGCGGACGAAGGCGATGACGATGCCGATGAGCATGTCGAAGAAGCCCAGGGTCTTCTTCGTGCCCATCTTCACGTCCATCGTGAGGTGCGAGCTGCGGGCGACCATCGAGCCCGCCTCGGTGACGAGCGTCTGGCCGGGCTGGAGGTCGACGCGCAGCAGCGCGAAGGAGGGTCCGTGGGTGATCTCGTGGGCCACGCTCGCGGCGCTCGCGGTCGGCATCCCGCCCGCCATCGGCTGCATCTGCATCGTCGTCTCCTCGTGTGCGGTCCGCAGCACCCGATGTGCGGGCGCCCGACGCGGCCCGCTTCTATCAAGGTGCCCTGCGCTTTTCAACCGCGGGTCCAACCGGCCCCCCGGCCGCCGCGCGGCCGAGCCGGTCACGAAGACGCCGGGGGTGACGGGCGCTCGGCCCAGCGGCGCAGGCGCGATCTGCGCGCAGATCGGCGGGCGATCGGATCGCAGCTGGTCCCTTCGGGCGGCCTGGGGCTCGAAGTCCCCACCCCCACCGATAGCGGCTTTCTTGCGGCATATCCCCCACCCGTCGTAGGGTTCATGGCGTGACGCTACGTGACGAAGCCTCCAAGGTCATCGCTCGCGATACCGCCCGCGAGGCGGCCGGCGCATCCACCTTGGTACCCCGCCAGAACCATGATTTTCCTGTGGATTTTGGCGCCTCGAGAGAACGTGCGCGGGGGTGCTTGACCGGAGGCCGCCGATTCCGTATCCAGGGGGTCCTTCCCCCAGCCGTGGGGGCTCCCCCCGCGGCTACCATCGACCCGTTGTGTGGTTCGGTGGGCTCGCTCCCGGACGACGAGGCGTCGTTCCGGGGCGGGTCGGGCGAGGGCGAGCACGGGTCCTTCGGACCGTGGGCGCGAGACGGCGGGCGCTTCGCACTCGGTTGCGGGGCCCCGGCGGTGGTCGGCCAGCGGTCGGGTGGCGGTCTGAGAGCAAGGCGGCGCAAGGCGTGCCCGGAGGTCGATGAGATCGGCCCGGAGCAGGTCTGGGGGCGTTTTGTCTCTCGGGGTGACTCGGGCGTGCGAGGACGAACCGGGCGACGAACGACGAACGAGCGAGCGAACCAGACCTCGGGAACCGGCTCCGCCGGGCCCGAGGCAGGGAGGAAACAGTGTCGGCAGAACTCCGTACCGTGACGAAGACCAGCAGCACCACGAGCGAGCGCCACTCCATCTCCGAGCGCGGCCTCGGCGTCACCCGCCGGTGGACCCGCGCGGGCGTCGACCCGCTCGACGAGGTGAGCTGGGAGCGGCGCGACAGCGTCATCACCAACCCCGACGGCTCGATCGTGTTCGAGATGCGGGGCGCGGAGATGCCCGAGAGCTGGTCGCAGCTCGCGACCGACATCGCGGTCTCGAAGTACTTCCGCAAGGCCGGCCTGAAGGGCGATCCGAAGAGGGGCGAGACCTCGGTCCGGCAGCTCGTCACCCGCGTGGCGCGGACCATCCGCGAGGCGGGCGAGCAGCAGGGCGGCTACTTCGCCTCGAAGGAGGACGCCGACGCGTTCGAGGGCGAGCTGACCCACCTGCTCGTGACGCAGAAGGCGGCGTTCAACTCGCCGGTGTGGTTCAACCTCGGCCTCTACCAGCGCTACGGCATCGAGGGCCAGGGCGGCAACTGGGCATGGGAGGAGCGCAAGGGCGAGGTCTTCGAGACCGCGAACGCCTACGAGCGCCCGCAGTGCTCGGCCTGCTTCATCCAGGCCGTCGACGACGACCTGATGAGCCTCTACGACCTCGTGAAGACCGAGGCGCGGCTCTTCAAGTACGGCTCGGGCACGGGCACGAACTTCAGCCGCATCCGCGGCCGTCAGGAGAAGCTCTCGGGCGGCGGCACGAGCTCGGGCCTGATGTCGTTCCTCGAGGTGCTCGACCGCGCCGCGGGCGCGACGAAGTCGGGCGGCACGACGCGCCGCGCGGCGAAGATGGTCTGCCTCGACATGGACCACCCCGAGATCGTCGACTTCATCCAGTGGAAGGTGAAGGAGGAGGCCAAGGCCCGCGCGCTCATCGCCGCCGGCTACTCGTCGGACTTCAACGGCGAGGCCTACCACACCGTCTCGGGCCAGAACTCGAACAACTCGGTCCGCGTGAACGACGAGTTCATGCGCGCGGTCGAGCAGAACGGCGAGTGGGAGACGAAGATGCGCACCACCGGCGAGGTGGTGGACACCCACAAGGCCCGCGAGATCTGGCGGATGATCGCCGACAGCGCGTGGCAGTGCGCCGACCCCGGCGTGCAGTACGACAGCACCATCAACGCCTGGCACACGTGCCCGAACAGCTCGCGCATCAACGCGAGCAACCCCTGCTCGGAGTACATGTTCCTCGACGACACGGCCTGCAACCTGTCGAGCATCAACCTGGTGAAGTTCCTCGACGAGAGCGGGAACTTCGACGTCGAGGGCTACCGCCACGCGATCCGCGTGATGTTCATGTCGCAGGAGATCCTGGTCGATCACTCGAGCTACCCGACCAAGACCATCGCGAAGAACAGCCACGACTACCGGCCCCTCGGCCTCGGCTACGCGAACCTCGGCACGCTGCTCATGCGCCTCGGCATCCCCTACGACTCGGACCAGGGCCGGGCGTGGTGCGCGGCGCTCACCTCGGTGCTCACCGGACACGCCTACCGGACCAGCGCGGAGATGGCGGCGACGAAGGGGCCCTTCCCCGGCTACCTGAAGAACCGCCAGCCGATGCTGCGGGTCATGGGCAAGCACCGCGACATGGCCTACCAGATCGATCGGCCCGGCTTCCCTGGCACGATCGGCCGCGGTGACTCGGGGGTCCCCGCCGACCTGCTCGGCGCAGCGCAGAAGGACTGGGACGTCGCGATCGAGTTCGGCGAGCTCTACGGCTACCGCAACGCGCAGGCGACGGTGCTCGCTCCGACCGGCACGATCGGTCTCTTGATGGACTGCGACACGACCGGCATCGAGCCGGACTTCGCGCTCGTGAAGTTCAAGAAGCTCGCCGGCGGCGGCTACTTCAAGATCGTCAACCAGAGCGTGCCCGAGGCGCTGCGGAACCTCGGCTACTCGCCGGCGCAGGTCACCGACATCCTCTGCCACATCAGCGGGACGAACACGTTCACCGGCGCGCCCTACCTGAACCGGCAGATGCTGCTCGAGAAGGGCCTGACGGAGAGCGAGATCACGAAGGCCGAGAAGGCGCTGCCTGGCGTCTTCGACGCGGGCATGGCGCTCGGCGCGTGGGTGATCGGCACGACCGCCTACGAGCGGCTCGGCATCAAGCCCGACGTGTACAACAAGCCCGGCTTCCACCTGCTCAAGCACTTCGGCCTCACCAGCAAGCAGGTCGACGAGCTGAACGACGTGGTCATCGGCCGCATGACGATCGAGGGCGCGCCGCACCTGCGCTCCGAGCACCTGCCGGTCTTCGACTGCGCGAACCGGAACGGCAAGCACGGCAAGCGCTTCATCGAGCCGATGGCGCACGTGCGGATGATGGCGGCCGCGCAGCCCTTCCTCTCGGGCGCGATCAGCAAGACCGTGAACCTGCCGAACGACGCCTCCATCGAGGACGTCGAGCGGATCTACTACGAGGGATGGAAGCTCGGTCTGAAGGCCGTCGCGCTCTACCGCGACGGGTGCAAGGCGAGCCAGCCGCTCTCGTCGGCGAAGAAGGACGACGACGACAAGGCAGAGAAGGCGGAGAAGCTCGCGGCGAAGACCGCGACGGCGACCGCGACCCCGGTGGTCGTGACCCCCGACCTCGTCACCGACGCGCCGCGCCACGCGGCCGCGCGCGAGGGTCTCGCGCCTCCGATGCACGTGCGCCACCGGCTGCCCAAGCGTCGCCGCGGCTTCACCCAGGAGGCGCGCGTCGCGGGCCACAAGATCTTCCTCCGCACCGGCGAGTACGAGAACGGCGCGCTCGGCGAGATCTTCATCGACATGCACAAGGAGGGCGCGTCCTTCCGCAGCCTGATGAACTGCTTTGCCATCTCGGTCTCGATGGGCCTGCAGCACGGCGTGCCGCTCTCGGCCTTCGTCGAGCAGTTCACCTTCACGCGCTTCGAGCCGGGTGGCCCGGTCGAGGGGCACCCGAACGTGAAGTTCGCCACCTCGATCATCGACTACGTGTTCCGCGTACTCGGGGTCGAGTACCTCAAGCGCTACGACTTCGCCCAGGTCCCGCCGGAGGAGACGCAGCTCGAGCTGACGAACCCGACCGACGTGGCCGCGGTGCAGAAGCTCCCGATGGCGAGCTCGCCGGTCGCGCCGCCCGCGAGCTACGAGCCTGCGCAGCAGGTGGCCTTCTCCTACGACGGTGGGACCGCGGAGAGCCTCGCCGAGCAGCAGCGGCAGACGAGCGCGGGCACGACGAAGTCGGTCCTCGACCAGCAGCTCGGTGAGATGATGGGCGATGCGCCGATGTGCGACAGCTGCGGGCACATCACGGTCCGCAACGGCGCTTGCTACAAGTGCTTGAACTGCGGCGCCTCGATGGGCTGCAGCTGAGAGCGCGGCGCGGCCTGCAACCCGCCTCGTCCCCGCCGTGCCAGCACGCCGGCGGGGACGACGCGGCAGCGGGCTGCCCCGGGCGAACGCTCAGCGGCCGAGGCGGGCGCGGCCGGTCTCGTCGTCGGGATCCAGTTCGAGGGCCCGTTCCCACTCGCGGCGGGCGCGGGCGGTGTCGCCGGCAGCGCTCAGGGCGTCACCGAGCAGGACCCGGAACGAGGCGCGACGGCGGCGGTGCGCGACGGCCCGCTCCGCGAAACGCACCGCGTCCTCGGCGCGGGCAAGCGCGAGGCAGGCGCGGGCAGCGCCGGCGTGTCCGTAGGGGTCGTGGGAGTCGAGCGCGATGGCCCGCTCGAAGAGGGCGAGGGCCCTGGCCGCATCGCCTGCTGCGAGCGCAGCGTCGCCCGCTTCGATGAGCGCCTCGGGGTCCCGACCGGTCGCGTCGGTGGCCGCTGGAGGCTCGGGCGAAGGCCCCGCAGCTTCTTCGGCGCGGGGCGGAGGGAGCTCCTCGGCGGCGAAGACCGCGGGTGGCGCCGGGGGCGCGACGACCTCGGGCGCGGGTGGGCCCGGCGCGGCGGGCAGCGGCTCCGGCGCGCCGACGTGGGGCGCCGATGGCACCGCGGCAGGCGGGAGCCCCGCTGGTGGGGCCAGCGTTGGGTCGGCGAGGGTTGGGTCGGCGGGCGTTGGGTCGGCCAGGGTTGGCTCGGCCAGCGACGGAGTGGGCGGCGACGAAGTGGGCGGCGACGAAATGGGCGGCGACGCGGTCGAGGGCACCGGTGCAGGTCGGGCCGGGCGGGCAAGGAGGTCGTCGGCCCCGAACACCAGCACCGCGCCGAGAGCCAGCACCGCGAGCAGGATCAACGCGGCGATCCAGGCACGGCTGCGCGGCCGGGCGAAGGCCGGAGCGGTCTCGAGCGGCCCCGGGACCGGGCTGACGCTGAAGCCAACCGGGGGCGCGGGCGGAACGTCCTCGGGAGGAAAGCTGTGCGCGACCGGGTGGATGGCCGGGCGACGCTGCACCGCGCTCGGGTCGTCGGGCACGGCCACGGGCAAGCTCGGCGCGAGGCTGTAGGGACCTTCGGCCGAAGCCTGGGCCTCGGGGGACGAGGGGGCGAGCGGGGCGGCGCCGGGCGCGGGGTCCCCGGCCGGAGCCTCCGCGGGGTCCGGCGGAGCGGGCGGGGGCTCGATGGAGCGGGCGGGCCCATCGACGGCCGAGGGCGCGGCCGCGTCGGCAGGCTGTGCCCGACCTGCGGCCGCGAGGCGACGCCACTGCTCGAGCTCCTCCGGCGGCGTCCGCCGGGTTGCGCCCCCGTGGGCCGGATCGCCCTCCCAGCCAGGAACGGGGCGAAACCTCACCCGGGTCCGCTGGCTCTCGTCATGCGGCGGCGACATCTCGGACGGTAGATTCTTCCACGAACGCGGGGCGCTGTCCGCTTCCTCGTGTCCCCGACCTCCGCGCCGGAGGCAGATGGCGGCTAGGCCGACGCGTCGGCGGAGAGCGGCTCCGGCCCCGCGGGGACCGGCTCCTCGGCGCGGTGGGCCTCGGCCTCGTGCTCCGCGCCCCGACCGGCACGCGCGGCCTCGAGCAGGGGCACGATGTAGGGATAGCCGACCTGCATCGCGTCGAGCTCGGGATCGATCTGCGCGCACAGCCAGAACGCGAGCACGACCGCCCGCTCCACGTAGAACCAGCCCTCGGGGTACTCGACCGAGACCATCAGTTCGCGCAGCTCTTCGCGCGCGACCTCGGGATCGATGAGCGCCTCGAGCTCGCGCTGGTTCGCCTTCATCAGCGCAGCGGGGGTGCGGTTCTGAATGCGGAGCAGCTTCTGGAAGTAGCGCTCCACGGTCTTCTCGAGGAGCGCGCGGTTTGCCTCGCGGGAGGCGAATCCCATGCGCAGAAAGCCCTCGAGCAGGCGCTTTCCGTCCTGGTCGAAGAGGCCCCCGATGACGTCGATCATCCCGGCCGAGATGTGCGGGTCGAGCTCGCTCACCGCGCCGAAGTCGAGGACGACGAGCTTGGGGCGCCGAGGCGACTTGCCGGGCTGCACGAGGAAGTTCCCCGGGTGCGGGTCGGCATGGAAGAAATGATCGATGAAGAGCTGCTTGTAGAAGCTCTCGATGAAGCGGATCGCGACCGCGCGGGGCTCGATGTTCTGCGCGGCGAGCTCCTCGAGACGGTTGATCTTCGTGCCCTCGACGAAGGTCATGGTGAGGATGTCGCGGGTGGTGAAGGCGTCGACCGGCCGGGGGAAGACCATGTCCTTCTGCCGCGCGAAGTTCTCCGCCATGCGGCGCATCGAGCGGGCCTCGACGAGGTAGTTGGTCTCGCGGGCGAGCAGGTCGACGAGCGAGGAGTGCACCCGGTCGAGCCCGGCGACCGGCACGAAGAACTGGTAGATCCACATGCCGAGTCGGATGACCTGCATGTCGATCGCGATGACCTCGCGGATCCCGGGATAGAGCACCTTCACGGCGACCTTCTCGCCGGGCGCGGCGCCTTCGCCGCGGAGGTAGGCCACGTGGACCTGCCCGAGCGAGGCAGCCGCGATGGGCTGCTCGTCGATCGAGGCGAAGGCCTGCTGCGGCGAGAGCCCCACGCTCTGCTCGAAGGCCGTCGCGATCTCGGACCAGGGTCGCGGAGGCACGGCGTCCTGCAGGCGCTCGAGCTCCTTCGTGTACACGCGCGGCAGAAAGCCGCCCATGATCGAGAGGACCTGCCCGAGCTTGATGTAGACGCCGCGGAGCGAGAGGGTGGCGGCGAGCAGGCGGCGGGCGTTGACCAGATCGATGCGCTTCTTGCGGCGCACGAGCCACGCGGGAAGGCGCTGCGTGTCGCGATCGGTCGCGGGGTCGCGCTCCCAGTGCTCGGTGAGGCGCACGAGCAGGAGCTGGGTGAGGTAGGAGCCGACGATCACGCCGAGGACGGCGAGGGCGCGAACGAGCCGCGCGACGAGGTGCGCGCTGATCGTGAAGGGCTCGGCGCTCGGGCGCGGCTCGGCGGCGCCGCTCATCCGGGGCGGCCCAGCGGGGAGAGCTCGGCGTGGTGCCGATCGGCGTAGTACGAGAGCACGTCGAGGGCGTCGGCGAACTCGTTGTCGTCGATCTCGGCGATCGGGTATTCGACCGAGAGGACGACGTCGAGGTCGTCGTCGATGGAGAACTTCGCCATGAGCAGCTGCTGGTTGAGCTGCATGAGGCGGGTGTAGAGGCGGTGCGCGCCGTCCTCGTCTTCGGGGGAGCGGAGGAAGGGGACGATGGCGAAGTGCACCCAGCCCGCCTCGTGGTCGACCCGCACGAAGACCGGAAAGCTGGCGGAGCGCCCGCGGAAGTTGCTGCGCCAGGTGTCGGCCGTGAGGCGCTCCGCGGGCCAGCCGCCCCGCTGGAGCAGGGCCGGCACGGTCGCAGCGTCGAGCTTCACCCGGGGCATCGAGGGGCGGACGGTACCAACAAAATGCGGCCTCCGCGAGGGCGCCGCGATCAGCCGAGCTTCTCGGCGATCTTCTCGGCCGCGCGGGTCGCGACGGCCATGATGGTGAGCTGCGGGTTCACCCCGAGCGGCCCGGAGACGACGCTGCCGTCGACGATGAAGAGGCCGGGGACGTCGTGCGCCTCGTGGTCGAGGCCGACGACGCTGGTGCGCGGATCGGGGCCCATCTTGCAGGTGCCGAGCGGGTGGTAGCTGGTCAGCGGGAGCTGGCCGGGGGCGAGCTTCGCGCGCTCGAGGCGGCGCACGTCGTCCATCGAGTTGAGCTCGCCGAAGGGGCCGTAGAGGGTGGGGATCACCTTGCGTGCGCCGGCGGCGAAGCAGATCTCCGACATCTTCACGACGCCGCGGGTGTAGCGGGCGACGTCCTTCGGGCCGAGGTGGTAGTGCATGATCATCCCGCCCGCCGAGTCGAGGAGCACCCGGCCCTTCGTCTGGTCGGCGATGAGGATGCCGAAGCTCGCCGTCCACTCGATGTGCGCGAGGGCCTCCATGAGGCGGTCGCCCGTCGACGGGAAGATGATGGGCGCGTAGTTGTAGTCGGGCTGCGCCGCGGTGAGCAGGATGCCCTCCTCGACGAACTCGTCGCAGCCGTAGGCCTGGGGGATCTTCGAGGGGCCGGCGATGCGCTCGGGCATCACCGCGGAGAGGCCGCCCGAGGGGTGGAGCGTCAGGTTCTTGCCGAGCTGGCCCGAGCTGCCGCAGAGCCCCTGCTTCATGAGGAAGAGGGGCGTCGGAACGGCGCCGCCGGCGAAGATCACCGCGCGGGCGCGGACGCGCACCTTCTTGCCCTCGGGGCTCGTGCCCTCGATGCCGACCGCGCGGCGCCCTTCGAGCAGCACGCGCTCGGCCTTCACCCGGGTGTAGAGCATCGCGCCCTTCTCGAGGGCAGGCGGGACGTAGGAGAGGTTCGTGCTGCGGCGCGCGTCGGTGCGGCAGCCGAAGTCGCAGAAGCCCGAGCCCTCGCAGCCCGGCGCGTTGCGCTGGATGGTGAAGTGGCGGTAGCCGAGCTTGTCGCAGCCGCGCCGGAAGACGTGCTGGATGGCGCCGGTGTGCTGGGCGCTCGCGGGGCCGACCTGCAGCACCGACTCGACGCGCTCGAAGTGCCGCGCCATGGCGTCCGGCGTGAAGTCGGACGAGCCGGTCTCCTCGCACCAGCGGTCGAGGACCCACGGCGGGGTACGGAACGAGGTGCCTCCGTTCACCGCGGTCGAGCCGCCGACGAGGCGGCCGACGAAGACCGGGATGACGTTGTTGCCCGCCGACACGGCGCCCCGGTAGAACTCGCGGTGGGCCTGCATGGAGCTGCCGGTGAAGCGGTCGCGGCGGATGTGCTCCCCTTCCTCGAGGAAGATGACCGCGTAGCCCCGATCGGCGAGCTCGCGGCCGACGACCGCGCCGCCCGCGCCGGTGCCGACCACGACGACCTCGCACTCGAGATCCTCGTCGGAGGTCAGCGAGGCACCATCGACGATTTGCTCGAGCCAGCGGGGCTGCTCGAGGCGGGTGACGACGTTGCGCTTGCCGCCGAGGGCCTCGTAGACGTCGAGGCGGTCGAAGTGCACGAGCTTGATCGGGAAGACGAAGGCCTGAAGGAGCGGACCGAGCACCGGGTCGAGCTCCCAGCGGCGGAGCAGCTCCTGCTGCGCTGCGTGGGGCAGGTTGCGGAAGCGGTGGCCCTTGCCGAGCACGGCGAGGTGGTCGAAGACCTGGGCGGCTCGTCCCCACACCTCGGCGAGGTGGGGAAAGACGTGCTCGAGGAGGTCCTCGACCTCCCGCAGGGTGCGCTCGTCGGCGCGTCGGATGGCGCCGCTGCCGGGGACGACTGCCTCGGCGAGGGCGAGGGCCGAGCGCCACACCGCGTCGGAGTAGCGAGAGGCGTCGCGGGGGTGGGGAGCGGGCGCAGGGACCGACGCGGCGGCAGGGGCCGAGGGCGCGGGCCGCGGGCGAACGAGGCTGCTGACCGGGCTGAGCGACATCGCCCGCGAGTATGCGGCCAACCGGCCAACCGGCCAGTTCCCGAATTGGCGAGTTCTCACCGCGTCGTACGCTTCGCGCCGGCGCGTCGCGAGCGACGCAGGAGAACGCCAAACGGCCGCCCGGTTGCCCGGAGCGGCCGCTCGACGTGTGGGCCTCCGCCCGCGCTCAGGGGTTCGGCGTGAACCGGAACCCGCTGCCCGCCGAGATGGCGCCCGCCGTGTTGAACGACTGCAGCACGCCGTCCGTGCCCGCGGCGTTCTCGAGGCCGATGGTGGCGCTCGAACCGAAGAGCGCGGCCGAGGTCCCGGTGATGGAGCAGTAGCGGAACTCGATGGCGTTCGTGGACTCCTCGAGGAGCACCTGGAAGGACAGGCCCGAGCCGGTGGTCGCCCCGCTCGGACGGTAGTTGACCCATTGGGCCACGAAGGTGCGGTTCGGAGCGGTTCCGGTGGTGATCACCCGGGCGGCCGCGGTCCCCGGGGTGCTCGTGACGAGCAGATCGTCCCAGAACGGAGCGACGAGCGAGTTGGGCGCGGCGGTCGCGGGGATGGTGGCGTTGGTGAACGCGGTGCTGCCCGTCCCGGTGATGAGCTGCAGGTTGCCGTTGCTGCTCATCACCCAGTTCGTGACCGCGGACCCGAAGTAGGTGAAGGCGAAGGGCAGCGCGGCCGAAGACGAGACGGCGTCATCGGCCACGACCGAGACCGCGGTCCCTGCGGAAGTGTCGATGCAGGTGGTGCCGGTGAGAGGCGTGACGAGGTAGGGCACGCGGGTGCAGACGCTCGGGCTCCCCGTGGTGCAGCGGAAGCCCGCCTCCACGGTGCAGGACACCGAGCAACCGTCCGACGCAGCGGTGTTGCCGTCGTCGCACGCTTCGGTCCCCTGCCGGAGGCCGTCACCGCAGACGATCAGCTGGCAGACCGAGGGCGCACCGGAGCACGCGTACCCCGGCTCGGTCGCGCACGTGCTCGAGCAACCGTCCGCCGCCAACCGGTTCCCGTCATCGCAGGTCTCCCCGGTGCCGACCACGCCGTTGCCGCACGGGTTCGCCGTGCAGTTGCGCAGGCACGCGTCCGTCTCGACGGCGTTGGCGTCGTCGCAGGCCTCGCCCGGGTCGGAGACGCCGTTGCCGCAGAACGGCAGGGCCGGGTCGATGCACATCGCGATGCTCCAGCCGGAGAGGCTACCGACGTCGTCCGCCGCGTCGTCGGAGAAGCTGACCGTCCACTGGCCAGCCGCGTTGAACGGTGCGAGGCCGGAGAAGGCCTGCTCGGGACGGAACCGGCCCGTGAAGGGTGCGGTGCCCGCGGTGATCGTGGTCGCCGCGTCGTCGGAGAAGTAGGTACGGACGTAGTCGTCGCCCGAGGTTCCGTTGTCGGTCGAGACGTCGCGCGTCAGCCCCGAAGGACCGGTGAGGATGAGGTCGACGTCGGCCGCCCAGGGGTGGGTGATGCGCGCGAGGTGGAAGACGACCCTCGTGGGAGCGCCAGCCGTCGGCACCGAGAAGGAAGACACGATGCCGTTGACGACGTTGTCCGGGATCGGAAGCGTCCTCGCGTCGACGAAGCGGAACACCGTCTCGCCCGCGCCACAGGTGATCTCGAGCTGGCACGTGTCCGAGCAGCCGTCGCCCGCCGTGGTGTTGCTGTCGTCGCAGGTCTCGCCCGGGTCGAGCGCGCCGTCGCCGCAGAGCGCGACGCAGACCGAGGGCGAGCCCGTGCAGCGGAAGTTGGGCTCCACCGTGCAGCGGTCCGAGCAGCCGTCGCCGCCCGTCGCGTCGCCGTCGTCGCAGGCCTCGTTCGTCGCATCGAGGACGCCGTCGCCGCACACGTTGCCGGTGAGCATCAGCGCCGCGGAGCAGTCGGCCGCGCAGCCGGCGCACATCGCGGTGCCGTAGGCGCAGCCGAGCTCGGTCGTGGTGTTGCCATCGTCGCACACCTCGCCGTTCGCG
>Ga0068876_10002005_pt1 | contig 15449 bp, 16 predicted proteins | sample NOAtaG_6_FD_66442 | JGI IMG/M metagenome (GOLD analysis project Ga0068876, IMG submission 66442) | Freshwater lake microbial communities from Lake Erie, under a cyanobacterial bloom - NOAA_Erie_Diel5S_2200h metaG | ecosystem: Environmental > Aquatic > Freshwater > Lake | place: USA: Ohio, Lake... | reverse complement strand
CTTGAGGGCGGCTCAGCCGGCCGGCGCGGCAGGCGCCGCGGCGGCGGCGGCGACGGGCGGCATCGCGTCGGTGGCGGTATCGGTGGGCGCGGCTTCGGCCGCCGCCGGTGCGGCGGGGGCCTTCTGCTGCGCCAGCCACTGCGCGTACTCGGCCTTGGTCACGACCTTGACCACCACCGGCATGAAGCCGTGGTCGCGGCCGCAGAGCTCGGCGCACTGGCCCCGGTAGATGCCGGTCTTGCCCTTGTCGACCTTGAACCACAATTCATTGACGTTGCCCGGGATGGCGTCCTTCTTCATGCCGAAGGCCGGCACCCACCAGGCGTGGATGACATCCTGCGCCGTGAGCAGCACGCGCACCTTGGTGTCCTCGGGGACGACCAGCGGGTTGTCGACATCGAGCAGGTAGTCGGGGACGGACTTCGGGTCGATGCCGGACTGCAGCTGGCGGGCCTCGTCGCTCGAGCGCGCGAGCGTCGAGAAGAACTTCACGTCCTGGCCCAGGTATTCGTAGTGCCACTTCCACTGGTAGCCCGTGACCTTGATGCTGAGCTCGGTGCCGCGGGTGTCCTCGATGGCGATGAGCGTGCGTGTCGCCGGGATGGCCATCAGCACCAGGATGAAGACCGGGATCACCGTCCAGATGATCTCCGCCTTGGTGCTGTGCACCATCGTGACATCCGGCTTGGCGCCCTGCGATTTGCGGAACTTCACCAGCGACCAGATCATCCAGCCGAACACGAACACGCCGATCGCGACGCACCACCAGAAGATGGTCATGTGCAGCGCGTGGATGTCGCGCGACAGCGGCGTGACGCCCTCCGTCATGTTGATGTTGCTCCACTCGGCGCGGGCGGCGGGGGCCAGCGCGGCGACGGCGAGGAGGGCGAGGGAGCCGAGGGCGGTGCGGATGTTGCGGGTCATCGTGCGTCCAGTCGTGTGTTCAAAGATCTAGGTCGCGGCGCCCGCAGACCTGGACGGACCCGTCAGACGGGACCGCCGGGAGACAGCGGGGGGGATTCTTCGAAGCGCCCGATCAGTTGCCTGAGCCTCTGCGCGAGTCCGAGCCGTTCCTGTTCGTTGAGGAACGACCCGATCTCGTGCCGGCGCCCGTGCGATTCGACGGTCAGTCGAGTCGGCTGCAGCGGAGAACCCCCACCGCGGATTCTAACTTGTGCCCAGTGTCGCGGGAACACGACGCGGTCATGCCGTGGCGGGATGCAGTCCTCGATCTCGATGTCCTGCTCGGTGATGGTGATGACCTGGATGTGGTGCCGCCGGGCCATGCTGTCGCGCAGCGCCCACCACAACAGGCCGAGTTCGAGCCCGGCGAACGGCAGGATCGGCCAGTAGCCCATGAGGCTGAGGGGCAAGGCGATGGACAGCGAGGCGACGCAGGCGCTGGCGAAGAACCAACGGGCGCCGCGGGGGCTCAGCGAGCAGTTCGGGGTGATTTCGATGCGGGTGGAGGCGGGCACCCGCGGATTATCCCTTAAAGAGTGCAAATTCCAGTTTTTTCAGTCACTTGCGCTCAGGCGATGAGTGTCAACTTGTCCACCAGGCGGTCGAAAAGAGCGGAGCCGGCGGTGGCGAGGGCCGCGGGCGGGTCCTGGAACCCGAAGCGTGCGAGTGGGGGTTCCCCGAACCGTTCTGTCAGCATGCTGACATTTTCCTCACGGCGGGCCATCTGCGGGTCGATGGCGTTCGCCACCCAGCCGACCAAGGGCAAGCCGGAGCGGCGGATCTCCCGGGCGGTGAGTTCAGCATGGTTGAGGCAGCCGAGGCGCAGCCCGACCACCAGCAGCACCGGCAGCCCGACCGCGCCGGCGAGGTCGGCGATCGACTCCCGGGCGCTGAGAGGGGCGAGCCACCCGCCGGCACCCTCGACCACCAGCCAGTCGTTTTCGGGCCGGCTACCGGTGAGCCGCCCCCGGGCCATCGCCGCGATCCGGGCGAGGTCGATCACCACCCCGGCCTCAGCCGCGGCGATATGCGGTGAGACGGGCGGCGCGAAGCAATAGGGGTTCACGGCGTCGTAGTCGGCCGCCGCCACGGGCGCATCGAGCGCGGTGCCGCGCGCCGCGGCGATGAGCGCCAGCGCGTCGTCGTTGCGCGGGCCGAGCGGCGTCGCCTCCGCGCCGGCGGCGATCGGCTTCATGGCGCCGACACGCCGACCGCGCGCGCGCGCCGCCGCGAGCAGCGCGCAGGACACATGCGTCTTGCCGATCTCGGTGTCGGTGCCGGTGACGAACAGACCGACGGGCGCCGTCATCTCTACGGTGGTCATGGACCTCGGTCTCCTGCGCGGGTCGATGACGGGCGACGGCGGCCCAGCTGGTCGAGCGGGATGACGGTCTCCGCGGTGGTGGCGTCGCCCGCACCGCGCCCGCGCGCCTCGCCGGCGAACGCCGCGGCGTGGATGACCTCGACGATCGCGCCCGAGGCGGTGCGATGCCGGTCGACATCGAGCACGGGTTCGACGAAGCCGGCGCGCGCGAGCGCGCCGCCGAGGTCGTGCATGTCGAGCGGTTCCGCGGCCGCGCCGAGGCCCGGCGTTGTCCAAAGAAAAAGTCCGCCCGGAGCGAGCACGCGGCGCGACTCGGCGAGCACCGCATCCAGCGCGTGTGCGCCCGGTGCGAGCCAATGCGCGAGCACGACATCGACGCTGCCGTCCTCGAGCGGCAGCCGGTCGGGCGTCGCGGTCAAGCGCTCGACCGGCGACGCGGTGCCCGGCAGCAGCCGGCGCAGCGCATCGAGCGTGCGGCGCACGACGCCCGCATCGGGCGCTGCCGCGATCTCTCCGTCGACCGGGCCGCGGGTGGCGATGACGCGCGCGGCGGGCAGTGTCCGTCGCAGCGCACCGGCGTCCGTGTCCGTCACGCCGCCGGAGAGATCGAGCACCGTGCGCGGCGTCGTCTTGAAGTGCGCGAGCCGCTCGAGCAGCTCGCTGCGGGCGGCATCGGCGATATCGGTCATGTCAGCCCGCCGCCCGCGGACCCTTGATGACGCGGCGCATCGCGTAGCCGATCCACAGCGGCGACAGCAGCGCGATGACCCCGAGCGCGACCACCAGCGGACCCTGACGGGCGCCGTCGGTGTCCGACCCGGCGGCGAGATAGACCGTCCACAGCAGCAGGTTCAGCGCCACGCCGAGCCGCGCGGCGCGGCCGACCGCCGCCGTCCAGCCCGGGGTCGCGGCTTTGCGTGCATAGGTGGCGACCATGGCGAGCACCAGGAACGGCACGGAGACGAGGATCGCGCGCAGCATCAGCGTATGCGACAGCGGCAGGAACCGCTCCGCGCGGCCGGTGAGCGTCCAGAAGGCCCAGTCGACGCCGTGGACGCAAAGCAGCGGCGCGAGGGGCACGAGCAACCAAAGAAACCACAACGGCATCCCGTCATCTTACTACCGCGTGCGCCGATCGGGTGCCGGCGGATCGAGTGCGAGCGTGAGCTGCGGCGCCGCCGCATCGGGCGTCGCGCGCCTGCGGCGCGTGCCCTCGCGCCGGCGGTCGCGGCTGCCGAGCTTGCGGAACACCTCGCGCGCTTCGTCGCCGAAGCCCTCGCCGCGGCGGTAGGGCGTCATGCGGCGCCGCGCCTCGCGCGCCGCCTGCTCGTGCTCGACGACCGGCGCGGGATATCCGGGCGGCGGCGATGCGGCGCGCCACGGCTCATGCAGCGCGTCGAGCGGCAGGTCGCGCAGCTCGGGCAGATAGCGGCGGATGAACCGGCCTTCCGGGTCGTGGTCGAGGGACTGCTTGACCGGGTTGTAGATGCGCACGGCGTTGATGCCGGTCACGCCCGACTGCATCTGGAACTGGCTGTAGTGGATGCCGGGCTCGTAATCGGTGAAGAGCCGCGCCAGCACCGGCGCGGTCCGACGCCAGTCGAGCCACAGGTGGTAGCTCGCGAACGCGACCAGCATGGCGCGCATGCGGAAGTTGATCCAACCGTTGGCCGCGAGCGAGCGCATGCCCGCGTCGACCAGCGGATAGCCCGTGCGGCCCTCGCACCAGGCCGCGAACAGGTCGTCGCGGTGGTCCGCCTCGCGCATGCCCTCGAACGCGGGGTGCATGCAGCGGTGTTCGATCGATGGCTGCTGCTCGAGCTTCTGCACGAAGTGGCAGCGCCAGGCGAGCCGCGAGCGGAACGCCTGCAGTTGACGCGCCCAGTCGTGCTGGCCGTCGCCGAAGAGGTCGTCGATGCGCGCTGCGGCCGCCTGGTCGATCTCGCGCACCGACAGCGTGCCGTAGGCGATGTGCGCGCTGAGCCGCGAGCAATGCCGCGCCGAGACGCCGGGCTTGGAGATGGTGCGCATGTAGCGGCCCGAGCGCGACGCGAGGAACGAGCCGAGCACAGCCAGCCCTTCGCGGCGGCCGCCGCGCTGCACCGAGGCCTGAGGCGGCTCGTGCAGCGCCTCCGGCGCGACCGCCGCGAGCGTCGCGGCGGCCTCCGGACCGTCCGCCGCCGCAGCCACGAAACGCAACGCCTGCGGCAGTGCGCGCTGCGGCGCCCGCATCACGGCGTCGCGCTTCGCGGCCCAGCCGTCACGGCTGCCGAGGCGCCGCACGACGCCGTTCGACGGCGTCTCCGTCCAGACGACGCCGCGCTCGCGGCACCACGCGGCGACGCACCGGTCGCGCTGGAAGGTCCAGCCGTTGCCGGTCTCCTCGTGCGACCAGAGCGCGAAGCGTCCATGCCGCCGCTCGATCGCTTCGAGCACCGCGAGGATGTCGCCACGGTGCAGCACCAGCGCGCCGCCGAGGCCGCGCAGCACCGTATCGAGGTCGACGAGCGAGTCGCGGATGAAGCGCCAATGGCGGAACGATGCGTCGTGCTGCCGCCAAAGATCGGGCTCGACGACATACAACGGCAGCACGGGACCGCGCTCGGCCGCGGCGCAGAGCGGCGCGTGGTCGTGCAGACGCAGATCGCGCTTGAACCAGACGACCTGCGGCGTGCCGGTCGACGGTGTCATGGCGCCGCCGTCAGCCGCGAGCGGACGAGCTCGACGACCTCGCCGGCATGCGACAGGAACGGCGCGTGCCCGGCGCGCGGGATCATCGCGTACTCGCCGTGCGGCAGGAGCGCGGCGAGGGCGCGCGAGGCCTCCGGGTGCACGAGCCGGTCGTACTCGCCGGCGATCACCAGCGTGGGCGCCTGCACCAGCGCGAGCCGCGGCCGCTGGTCCACGGCATGCAGCATGCGCGCCGCGCGGCGCAGGGTGTCGGGTGGGCACTCGCCCTGCGCCTGCAGCGCGGCCTGCAGCGCTGCGAGGGTCGCTTCGGCGTTGGCGCTGCCGCGCACCTGCAGATCGAGGAACTCGCGCACCGTACGGCGCTGATCGCGCGCGAGGTGGTCGGCGAACGCGCCGAGCACCTCTGCGGGCGTGCCGTACGGCCAGTCCGCCGACTGCGCGAAGCGCGGCGTGGCGCAGAGCAGCACCAACCGCTCGATGCGTTCGGGTGCGCGCGCGGCGATCTCGAGCGCGACCTTCGCGCCGAGCGACCAGCCGAGCAGCGCGCAGCGCGGCGGCAACTGCGCGAGCAGATGGTCGGCCACCGCGCCGAGGTCCCAAGCGCCCTCGGGGTCGCCGCCGTACAGCGCGGGAGGCTCGGATGCGCGGCCGTGCCCCGGCAGGTCGAGCCGCAGCAGGCTGCGCGCCCCGCCGTGCGGTGCCGTGCCGGAGGGCGTCTGCAGACGCACGATGAGGTCGTCGAACACGCGCAGGTTGAGCGCCCAGCCGTGCAGCATCACCAGCGGCGCGGCGGCCTGCGTCATGCCGCGACCTCGCGCATCGCGGCATCGAGGGCCGCGAGCAGCCCCTCGACCTGCTGCGGTGTGTGCGCCGCCGACAGCGTGATGCGCAGCCGCGCGGTACCCGCCGGCACGGTGGGCGGACGGATGGCGGTGACGCGGTAGCCGGCCTCCGCGAGACGGCCGCTCGCCGCGAGCGCCGCGCGCTCGCCGCCGAGCACCAGAGGCTGGATGGGCGTGGTCGAGGGCATCACCGCCAGTCCGCGCCGGGCCGCTCCCTCGCGGAATTGCGCGATGCGCGCCTGCAGCGCCTCGCGCCGCCATGCTTCCTCGCGCACGATGCGCAACGCGCGCCGCGTCGCCGCCGCCACCGCCGGCGGCAGCGCGGTCGTGTAGATGTAGCTGCGCGCACGCTGGATCAGCAGCTCGATGACATCCTCGTCGCCGGCGACGAAGGCGCCGAAGCTGCCGAGCGCCTTGCCGAAGGTGCCGATGAGCACCGGCACCGCCTGCGCGTCGAGCCCGAAATGCTCGCAGCAACCGCCGCCGTCGGCGCCCACGACGCCGATCCCGTGCGCATCGTCGACGACGAGCCACGCATCATGCGCGCGTGCCGCTGCGGCGAGCGCCGGCAGCGGTGCGAGGTCGCCATCCATGCTGAACACGCCGTCGGTGACGATGAACGCGCCGCCGCCCTCCGCCGCCGCAGCGGGCGCATGGACATCGAGCAGCGCGCGCGCCGCGGCTGCATCCGCATGCGGGTACCAGAGGTTGCGCGGGCTGCGCACGAGACGCGCCGCGTCGATCAGCGAGGCGTGGTTGAGCCCGTCGGCGAGCAGCAGATCGCGCTTGTCGGCGAGCGCGGCGAGCACGCCGAGGTTCGCCATGTAGCCGGTGGAGAAGACCACCGCGCGTGCACGACCGGTGAACTCGGCGAGCTCACGCTCCAGCGCCTCATGTTCGGCGCCGTGCCCGCTGACGAGGTGCGAAGCGCCGGAACCCGACCCGTACCGCTGTGCCGCCTCGGCCATCGCCGCGGCGACGGCGGGGTCGCGGGCGAGACCGAGGTAATCGTTGCTGCAGAAGTTGACGCGGCCGTCCTCCGCGGGCGTCCGGCGCCGGCGCAGGTCCCGCTCGTCGATGTCGCGCAGCGCGGCGGCGCGGGCCTCAGGCGTGCAGCGCACCGGGCGCTCCGGCGGCGGTGCGCATGCCGAGCCGCGTGAGCAGCGCACGGTCGTGCTCGACATCGGGGTTGCCGGTGGTGAGCAGCTTCTCGCCGTAGAAGATGGAGTTGGCGCCGGCGAAGAACGCGAGCGCCTGCAGTTCGTCGGACATCTGCTCGCGTCCCGCCGACAACCGCACCGCCGATGCCGGCATCAGGATGCGCGCCACGGCGATGGTGCGCACGAAGTCGAAGGGATCGATGGGCGCCTGGCCTGCGAGCGGCGTGCCCGGGACGGCGACCAGCTGGTTGATCGGCACGCTCTCGGGATGCTGTTCCAGGTTGGCGAGCACCTGCAGCATGCGCGCACGGTCGCGTACGGTCTCGCCCATGCCGACGATGCCGCCGCAGCAGACGTTCATGCCGGCTTCGCGCACGGCTTCGAGCGTGTCGAGGCGGTCCTGGAACTCCCGCGTGGTGATGATCTCGCCGTAGAACTCGGGCGAGGTGTCGATGTTGTGGTTGTAGTAGTCGAGCCCGGCGTCGCGCAGTTCCTTGGCCTGCTCGCGCGTCAGCATGCCGAGCGTCGCGCAGCTCTCCATGCCGAGGGACTTCACCTCGCGGATCATCGCCGACATCACCTCGATGTCGCGCTTCTTGGGCGAGCGCCACGCGGCGCCCATGCAGAAGCGGGTCGCGCCCGCTTCGCGCGCGGCCTTGGCGCGCGCGGCGACATCCGCGACGGCCATCAGCGTCTCGCGCTCGAGGCCCGTGTCGTAGCGGATGCTCTGCGGGCAGTACGCGCAGTCCTCGGGGCAGGCGCCGGTCTTGACCGACAGCAGCGTGCTCATCTGCACGGTGTTCGGCGCCTGGTTCTCCCGGTGGACGCGCTGCGCCTCGAACAGCAGGTCCTGGAAGGGCAGCGCGAACAGCGCCTCGACCTCCTCGAGCGTCCAGTCGTGGCGGGTGGCTGCGGTCATGGGCGTGTCCTCATCCATTTCTATGCGTTCAGGGGCGATCCACCGCGTGCGCGGCCGCCGCTCCGTCGGCATGGTGGGCGGGTGAGGTGAGGGTGTCAACTTGCAGGACGATCCCGGGTCGACAATCGCCGAGTGGCTACGCGAGCGGTCCGGAGCGCTGTCCTGGCGGACGCGGATCGGCTACGCCCTGCTGCCCCCGCGATGTGTGCTCTGCGGGGGCGAGGGCGACCTCGGTGCGGTGGACCTCTGCGGGTGTTGTCTCGCGACACTGCCGTTCGCCGACCCGGCGGCGGGACGGTCCGCGCCCGTCCCGCGCGCGACCTTCGCGCCCTTCATATACCGCGATCCGGTGGGCAGCGGACTGCGCGCGCTCAAGTTCCACGGTGACCTGCGACCTGCCCGCGTGTTCGGCGCGCTGCTCGCCGCGTCGGTGGGCATCGCGGCAGGCAGCGCTGGGCACGGGCCGTCGGCGCGCATCCTGGCGCTGGTCCCGGTGCCGCTGCATCGCGGGCGTCACGCGGAGCGCGGCTTCAACCAAGCCGAGGCCATCGCGCGCCAGGCAGGTCGTTGGCTCGGGCTGCCGGTGCGGACGCGGTGGTTGCAGCGCGCGCGTGCGACGCGTCCGCAGACGGCGCTGCGCGGAGCGGAACGGCGTCGCAACCTCGTCGATGCGTTCCACGCGACGCCCGCCCTGCGCGCCGTGATGGCGGCGCAGCGCTCGGATGCCTCCGCGGGCCTGCGCTCCGCGGGCCGTGTCGCGCTCATCGACGATGTACTCACGACCGGTGCGACGGTCGCCGCTGCACGCGCCGCGCTGGTCGAGGCGGGCGTGCCTGCGGTGGAGGTGTGGACGGTGGCGCGCACGCAGCCGCGGCGCGGTGAAGACGATGCCGCCGATCAGGCGGCGCGCAGCGCGTGATCGACAGCGATGCCGAGGAAGACCGCCATCCCGACATGGTTGTTGGCGCGGAACGCGCGCAGACAGGCGGCGGGCTCGCGCCGACGCGCGATCCACAGCTGCCACGCGAACAGGGCGGCGGCGGCGGCGAGCCCGACGAGATAGGCCGTGCCGAAGCCGGCCTGTCGTCCGGCGAGCCACAACCCGAACAGCATGATCGCCTGCAGGCAGCCGACCGCCAGCAGGTCCATGCTGCCGAAGAGGAGCGCGGTGGAGCGCACGCCGAGTCGGCGGTCGTCCTCGCGGTCGGCCATGGCGTAGAGCGTGTCGTAGATGCAGGCCCACACCACGGTGATCAGCAGCAGCAGCCAGCCGATGCGCGGGACCTCGCCTCGGGTCGCCACGAACGCCATCGGTATCGCCCAACCGAACGCGAGCCCGAGCCAGACCTGCGGCGCCGGGAAGAAGCGCTTGAAGAGCGGATACGCGACCATCAACAGCGCCGCCACCACCGCCAGCCGCGCGGTGGCGGCGTCGAGCAGCAGCACGAGGGCCAGGGCCGCCACCATCAGCAGCACGAACAGCACGATCGCGTCGTACGGCGAGACATGGCGCGCCGCGAGCGGCCGGTCGCGGGTGCGGTGCACGAACGGATCGATGTCGCGGTCGAGCAGGTCGTTGATGATGCAGCCGGCCGAGCGCGTCAGCACCGTGCCGACCACGAACACGACGAGCAGGAGCAGCGGCGGCACGCCTTCCGCCGCGATCCACAACGCCCAGAGCGCGGGCCACAGCAGCAGCAGGATGCCGATCGGCCGGTCGAGCCGCATCAGCAGCGCGTAATCGTGCAGACGGCGGCGCAGCGCGGGCTTCATGGCCGACCGATGCCTTCTCGACCGATATCGGGCAGGAACACCTCTTCGAGCTCGAACGGTGCGCCGCCGGCGCGGAACGCCGAGCGCCGCACCCACAGCGCGCGCGGCGCGCAGTCCGCGAGCGCGCAGGCTCGCGCCACCACCGGCGTATCCGCCGCGAGGAGGGCATACAGGAAAGGGTCGCGCTCGAGGACGGCGTCATGCTCGCCGAGCGCCTCGCCCAAGGTGCGCGCGCCGACGCGGCCGAGCCAGGGCTGCACGGCGAGCGTCGCCGCCGGCACACGCGTGCGCGCGTAGAGCCAGAGCGTCCCGCCGCAGCGCATCTCGATCTCGCGCAGGTGGTCGGGCGCAGGGGCGGCCCCGGCCGCGGCGGCTGCGGGGCCCTCGTACAGCACGCGCATCGAATACGCCTCGCCCGCGGCTCCGCGGATGCGCTGCGTCAGCAGTCCCGGCGTCAGCAGCCAGGAGCGCAGCGCGGCATCGCCCTCGTAGCAGTTGAGGGCGCTGCCCGGCAGCCAGAGCGCGGCGGCGGGCGCCTCCGCGGCAGGCGCTGCCGCCGTGGCGATGTCATCCGATGCGGCCATATCTGTCGTCGTCGCCGATCCAGCGGGAGGTGAGGGGTCCGATTCTATCCGGATGGCGCGCCAGCATGACCTCCGCTGCCTGCTGCACGCGCGGCAGCAGGTCGGCGTCGCGCATCAGATCGGCGACCCGCATGCGTGCGAGCCCGGTCTGGCGGGTGCCGAGCAGCTCACCGGGGCCGCGCAGTTCGAGGTCGCGTTCGGCGATGGTGAAACCGTCGCCGGTCTCGCGGATGGCGTTCAGCCGGGCCCGGGCGAGCGGTCCCAGCGGCGCGCGGTAGAGCAGCACGCAGGTGCTCTCGTGGGCGCCGCGCCCGACCCGGCCGCGCAGCTGGTGCAGCTGGGCGAGACCCATGCGTTCGGCGTTCTCGATCACCATCACCGTGGCGTTCGGCACATCGACGCCCACCTCGATGACGGTGGTCGCCACCAACAGCTGGATCCGTCCGGCCTGGAACTCCAGCATCGTCGCGTCCTTCTCGCGCGGCTTCATGCGGCCGTGCACGAGACCGACCTTCAGCTGCGGCAGCGCTTCCGTGAGCAGCGCGTGGGTCTCCTCCGCCGCCTGGCAGCGCAGCTCTTCGGACTCGTCGATGAGCGGACAGACCCAGTAGGCCTGACGACCTGCGCGGCAGGCCGCCGCGATACGCGCCACCACCTCGTCGCGGCGCGTCTCGGCGAACACCACCGTGGTGACAGGTGTGCGCCCGGGCGGCAGCTCGTCGATCGCCGACACATCGAGGTCCGCGTAGGCGGTCATCGCCAGCGTCCGCGGGATCGGCGTCGCGGTCATGATGAGCTGGTGCGCGGTGCGGCCCTCGCGCTCGCCCTTCTGCGCGAGGCGCAGCCGCTGCTGCACGCCGAACCGGTGCTGCTCGTCGACGATGACGAGCGCGAGGTCGTGGAAGGCCATGCCCTCCTGGAACAGCGCGTGCGTGCCGACCACCACCTGCGCCTCGCCCGAGGCGATGGTCTCGAGCGCGCTGCGCCGTGTGCGCGCCGGCTGCGAACCGCTGACCAGCACCACCGTCACGCCGAGCGGCCGGAACCAGGCGTCGAGGTTGCGGCGATGCTGCTCGGCGAGGAGCTCCGTGGGCGCCATCAACGCCGCTTGCCGCCCGCTGCCCACGGCGCGCGCCGCCGCCGCCGCGGCGACCACGGTCTTGCCGCAGCCGACATCGCCCTGCACCAGCCGCACCATCGGCCGCTCGCGTACGAGATCGGCGTCGATGTCGGTGAGCGCGCGGCGCTGCGCGCCGGTGAGCGCATAGGGCAGACCCGCGAGGAAACGGGCTTCGAGACCCGCGGCGTCGTCGAGCGGCCAGGCCGGATCGACGGTCGCCGCGGCGCGCAGGCGGCGCATCACCACCTGGTGCGTGAGCAATTCTTCGAAGGCGAGCCGCCGCTGCGCGGGGTGACGGCCTTCGTCGAGCAGCTCGAGCGGCGCATCGGGCGGCGGGCGGTGCACCATGCGCAGCGCGTCGCGCAGCGACGGCAGGCCGAGCGGCGCGAGCATCTCGGGCGGCAGCCAATCGCGGACCCCGGAGGTCTCGAGCTCGCGCAGCGCCTGACCGACGAGCGCGCGCAGCCGCGGCTGCGTCACGCCCTCGGTGACGGGATAGACGGGCGTCAGCGCGTCCTCCGGCGGCGGTTCGTCGGGGAACACCCGGCGGTACTCGGGGTGGACCATCTCGAGGCCGAGCGGTCCGCGGCGCACCTCGCCGAAGCAGCGGATGCGCGCGCCGCGCGCGAGGCTCTGCTGCTGGGCGGCGCTGAAATGGAAGAACCGCAGCGTCAGGAAACCTGACCCGTCGGCGATGCGGCTCAACAATTGACGCCGCCGGCGGAACACCACTTCGGTGAGCTGCACCTCGCCCTCGACGACGGCGCGCGTGCCGGCGATGAGACCGCCGACCGGCAGCACGCGGGTGCGGTCCTCGTAGCGGGTCGGCAGCACGAACAGCAGGTCCTGCACCTGCTCGACACCGAGCACCGCGAGCCGCGCGGCGAGCGCCTCGCCCACGCCGCGCAGCGCGGTGACCGGCCGCTGTTCGCGCGGGTCGGACACGGTCCGGCGGATCAGTCGAGGTGCAGGATGCAGTCGATCTCGACGCGCGCGCCCTTCGGCAGCTGCGACACGCCGACGGTGACGCGCGACGGCCAGGGCTGCGGCAGGTACTGCGCCATGATCTCGTTCACCTTGGCGAAGTTGCCGAGGTCCGTCAGGTAGATGGTGACGCGCACCGCGTGCGCCAGCGAACCGCCGGCCGCGGCCGCGACGGCCTTGAGGTTGTCGAACACGCGACGGATCTCGACCTCGATGTCGCCCGTCACCAGCTGGCCGGTGGCGGGGTCGAGCGGGATCTGGCCGCTGATGTAGACGGCGGGGCCGACGCGCACGGCCTGCGAGTAGGTGCCGATGGCGGCCGGGGCGTCGGGGGTGCTGATGATCTGGCGGGTCATGTCACGGGCCTCACTCGTCGCGGATTCGGGTCGCCAGTGTACGCGACAGGCGCAGCACGTCGGGCATGCGGCGCACGACGCGGATCACGCCGGCGAGATGACGGCGGTCGCGCACGCGCACCTCGACGACCAGCGACGAGGTCTGCGGATCGCGCTCCTGCAGGTCCACGTTGTCGATGTTGGTGTCGGTGCTGGCGATGGCGGCGGCGATGGCGGCGAGCACGCCGACGCGGTTGGCGACCTCGAGCCGCAGTTCGACGCCGAACAGCCGATCGATCTGCGGCGCCCATGTGACCGGCAGCCAGTTCTCGGGATGCTTGAGGTAGTCGTCGGTGTTGGCGCAGTCCTCGCGGTGCACGATCAGGCCGCGACCGGCCGACATGAAGCCGAGCACCGGGTCGCCGGGCACCGGGAAGCAGCAGCGCGCGTAGCTCACCAACATGCCTTCGGTGCCGGCGATGGCGAGCGGCTCGGGTGCGGTCTGGCTGCCGGCGTCACCGGGCTCGGCGGGCCGCGGTGCCGCGGGCCCCAAGCGCCGCGCCACCAGCGGTGCGAGGCGCTCGCCGAGCCCGACCTTCTCGAACAGCTCGTCGCCGTCGGTCATGCCGAGCTCGCCCGCGGCCGCGGCGAGCGTCTCGGGACGGACATCGGTGAGCGAGAGCTGGAACTCCGCGAGCGACTGGTTGACGAGCCGCTGTCCGAGCTCGATGGCGTCGGTGCGGCGCAGGCCCTTCAAGTATTGGCGGATCGCCGCGCGGGCCTTCGCCGTCACCACGAAGTTGACCCAGGCCGGGTTCGGGATGGCGTTCGGCGAGGTGACGATCTCGACGGTCTGGCCGTTGCGCAGCTCGCTGCGCAGCGGCGTGAGCCGGCGGTCGACCTTGGCGGCGACGCAGCGGTTGCCGACATCCGTATGCACCGCGTAGGCGAAGTCGACCACGGTCGCACCGCGCGGCAGGCGCAGGATGCGGCCCTTCGGCGTGAACACATAGACCTTGTCGGGGAACAGGTCGACGCGCACGCTCTCGAGGAACTCCTCGGACGACCCCGTCTCCTGCATCGCGACGAGGTTGGCGAGCCACTCGCGCGCCTGCGCCTGGCCCTCGGCGACACCGCCGTCGCCCGACTTGTACTTCCAGTGCGCGGCGATGCCGGCCTCGGCGATGCGGTGCATGTCGCGGGTGCGGATCTGCGCCTCGATCGGCAGACCGTTCGGGCCGAACAGGGTGGTGTGCAGCGACTGGTAGCCGTTGGTGCGCGGGATCGCGATGTAATCCTTGAAGCGTCCGGGCATCGGCCGGTAGGCGGCGTGCACCACGCCGAGCGCGCGGTAGCAGGCGTCCGGCGTGTCGACGATGACCCGCAGGCCGTAGACATCGACGATGTCGGCGAGCGGGGCGCGCTTGCGCAGCATCTTGCGGTAGATGCTGTAGAGGTGCTTCTCGCGGGCGTCGACCTCGGCGGGTATGCCGGCGGCCTTCAGGGAGGTCGTTAGCTGCTCGGAGATGCGGGTGAGGAACTCGCGCTGGTTGCCGCGGGCGCGTTTGAGCGCGCGCTCGAGCACCCGGTAGCGCTGCGGATAGAGCGCGCGGAAGCCGAGGTCCTCGAGCTCGAGCTTCATCGCGTAGAGGCCGAGCCGCTCGGCGAGCGCGGCGTAGATGTCGAGCGTCTCGCGGGCGATGGCGCGGCGCCGCTCGGGCGCCATCGCGCCGATGGTGCGCATGTTGTGCAGCCGGTCGGCGAGCTTGACGAGGATGACGCGCAGGTCGCGCACCATCGCCAGCAGCATCTTGCGGAACGATTCCGCCTGCGCCTCCTCGCGGCTCTTGAACTGGATCTGGTCGAGCTTGGTGACGCCGTCGACGATCTCGGCGACGCTGTTGCCGAACCGCGCGGCGAGCTCCTCTTTGGCGATCGGCGTGTCTTCGATGACGTCGTGCAGGATCGCCGCGACGATGGTGTCTGCGTCGACGCGCAGCCCCGCGAGGACCTCGGCCGCGGCGACGGGATGCGCGATGTAGGGTTCGCCCGACTTGCGCTTCTGGCCGCGGTGGGCCTCGGCGCCGAATTCGGCGGCGAGGCGGATGCGTTCGACCTGCTCGGGCGGCAGGTAGGCGGCGGCGCTCAGCAGCTCCTTGAGGCCGGGGGTCCGGCGGGAGCCAGGCAGGAGCCCGAGCAGCGCCTGCGCATAGTCCACGGGGTGACGGGCGGCGCCGCGGTCCCGGTCAGTCGCCGAGGCCGAACTGCGGCGCGCGGAAACCCGGGTCGGGTTCGGTGATGTCCGGCAGCAGGCTCGGCGGCGGCTCCGGCTCCGGATCCGGCTCGAGCAGCATCGCGGGCGTCACATGGCCCGCGGCGATCTCGCGCAGCGCGACCACCGTCGCCTTGTCATTCTCCCAGGGCACGTAGGACTCGGCGCCGTTGGCGAGCCGGCGGGCGCGCTTGGAGGCGAGGATCACGAGCTGGAAGATGTTGTCGACGTTCTGGAGGCAGTCTTCGACGGTGATGCGAGCCATGGGATGCGCCTTTCGGGGCTATCGGACGAGGTCGTCCATCATAGCCGAGGAGGGGGTCCTCCGCCACCCGACGGGGCCGCCGAGGGGGGCGCCAGCAGGTCCGCCAGCAGCGGCGCCAGCGCCCTGCGCCCGCTGCGGAGCGCATCGCCGCGTCCGGCGAGGATCTCCTGCAGCTCGGCGACCGCCTGCCCGAAGTCGTCGTTGACGACCACGAAGT
>Ga0068876_10002001_pt1 | contig 15453 bp, 8 predicted proteins | sample NOAtaG_6_FD_66442 | JGI IMG/M metagenome (GOLD analysis project Ga0068876, IMG submission 66442) | Freshwater lake microbial communities from Lake Erie, under a cyanobacterial bloom - NOAA_Erie_Diel5S_2200h metaG | ecosystem: Environmental > Aquatic > Freshwater > Lake | place: USA: Ohio, Lake... | reverse complement strand
AAATGTGTGGGATAGCTGGAATTTATTCTGTCAAGCCAAAGGAGGAGCTTTCTTCTATTGTCAAGAAGATGATGGAGGCAATCGCTCATCGAGGGCCCGACGATGAAGGTCTTTCGGTCCATGATGGTGTTGCTTTGGGACATCGGAGATTATCCATCATCGATATTTCTCCATTAGGTCATCAGCCAATGTATAGTGATGATGGAAAGGTGGTCGTGATTTTCAATGGGGAGATATATAATTATTTAGAGCTCAAGCAATCATTATCGAAATTTTTCGATTTCCGAACCCAATCTGATACAGAAGTGATCATCGCCGCTTATCTGCACTGGGGGGAGCAATTTGTCGCTCATTTGAACGGTATGTTTGCGATCGCTGTTTACGACCATGCGCTCGATCAACTGATGTTGTATCGAGATCGAATGGGAGAAAAACCATTGTACTTTTATGCTCGAGACAAGGAAGTGCTTTTTGCCTCGGAGATCAGATCCATATTGTCTTCTGGTTATGTTGAGAGAGTGTTAGACCAGGACGCTTTAAAGGAATATGTAATGACGCAAACAGTGTCTTTCCCAAACACCATTGTGAAGAATGTGCAAGCCATTATGCCGGGCAGTTATTTGAAAATCTCGCGGATGGGCTATGAGGAGATAAGATATTGGGATTTTAATCGTGAAAAAGAAAAGTTCAATAGTCGTAAGGAGATTCTACAAAAAGTCCGGGATGAATTGCATCGCAGCGTGGAATGGAGAATGAGAGCAGATGTGAATTTTGGGGCCTTTTTATCCGGTGGTTTGGATTCTTCCGTCATCGTTGCATTGATGGCGGAAATATCGGAAAAGACTGTTCATACTTTCTCCATTGGTTTTGAAGAGAAACAATGGGATGAGAGCGGGATAGCAGAGAAAGTGGCTAAAAAGTATAATACTCAGCATACAAAAATGGTTGTCAATGGGCAACATTTTTTAAGTGAAATTGAAAATGCTGTTCATGCTTTAGATCATCCATCGGGCGATGGTGTCAATACCTATGTTGTCTCCAAAATCACCAGGGAGCACGATATCAAAATGGCGATGTCAGGCTTGGGAGGTGATGAATTGTTGGGCGGTTATCCCATATTTGATAGAATCTATCGAACAAGGAATCTTCGTAATTTGCTTTGGCTTCCCCCATTGCCTCATCGCTGGGTAGAAAAGTGGTTAGCTCTGCGATGGAATGGAGTGCAAGTAGAACGCATCTCTCATTTTCTCAGGAATGAAAATTTTTCGGATGCTGCTATGTACCATTCGGATCGAGTAGTGAATGGTTTTTCGAGTGTTTCGCAACTTTTTCATGACAATATTGACAAAGGGGAAGAACGTGAATGGATGGATTGGGGAAAGGACAGATTGTATTCGAGCATTTCAGAAGCGGAGATGAAATCTTACATGACTCATGTTTTACTGCGTGATAGTGATCAAATGTCTATGGCCAATGCCCTTGAGATCAGAGTGCCTTTTTTAGATCACCAATTGATAGAAGTGGTGCTGAGTCTTCGGGATGAACATAAAGTGGGCGCACATCCCAAACAACTCCTCATAGATTTATTCCGTGATTCGATTCCCTCTGAAGTGTATGAAAGAAAAAAGCAAGGTTTTGCTTTTCCATGGAGGAATTGGATGTTGAATGAGATCAATGGATATTGCGGGGAGGGTTTAAAAGAGCTCGGTGCTCGAACAAGTCTGAATGAGAATATATTGCAACATTGGTGGATGGCTTTTAATGCTGGTGATAAGTGCGTACCATGGAATAAAATTTGGCACTTGGTGGTCCTTGGGCATTGGATGAAGAATAATGAAATCAATGGGTAAGTCTATCTTAGTATTCAGTGATTGGTTTGATCCAGCCTACAAGGCGGGAGGCCCCGTCCGCTCACTTTTAAATTTAACAACTCATTGGCCCTTTGCAACATGCGTATTTACGAGTAATGAAGATTTGGACCATCAAGGTTCGATGGAAGGTGTAAAGGCAAATCAATGGGTAGAGAGAAGCAAGAATGTGCGTGTATTTTATCAGTCTGCCTCTCATAGATCGCTCTCCGCTTTGAGGAAAGTGATCCTTTCTGAAAGGTGGGGTGCTTTTTACATCAATTCATTGTTTTCCATTTGGTTTTCCATTCTGCCATTGTTGATTTTAAAGAGCCACTCCTTATCCCATCGTGTTGTATTGGCACCGAGAGGAATGCTACACGAGGGAGCATTTAATCAAAAAAAGAACAAAAAGAGTTTCTTTGTTTGGTTAGGTAAGCGTCTTGGGTTGTGGAAGGGAATTCTTTGGCATGCCACCAGCGAATTGGAAAAACAAAGGATTCTATCCGTCATCGGAAATAATGCCAAGGTAGTGGTATTTCCGAATATTCCCTCTGTACTTCCGCGTCAGCAATTTCCATCCTGGAATCCCCACCGTCAAAGATGGTTGTTGGTCTCACGAATAAGTCCTGAAAAGGGGATTATGGAGAGTATTGAATGGATTGCGACTTCGCCGCATGCAAGCAAAATAGAGCTTATTGTGATTGGTCCCGTAGAGAATAAAGGGTATTACGAACAATGCTTGCGATGTCTCACCCAATTTCCATCTTTTAACGTACAGTTCAAAGGAGATTTACCTGCTCAAGAAATCCAACCTTACAGAGAGAGTTGTCATTTGTTTTTCTCCTCCACAAAAGGAGAGAATTATGGTCATGCCATAGCGGAGGCCATACTATCTGGAATGCCCGTGATCATTACTAATACGACGGCTTGGAAGGATTTGGGGGAGGCAGGAATAGGATGGGATGTGGAATGGACCAAAGAGGCGTTTCAAAATGCGATAGAGTGGTGGTGGCGGTTGGATGAAAATGAGTATGTCGAAAAACTCAATCAAATTCGGTTGTTCCGAGAGCGATGGTGGAAGGAGCAAAGTCAGGAACGAGACTGGAACAAAATGTTTCCTTTTTAAGAATTTTATTTTCGCTTAACGCTCATCCTATTATCTTGCATTCCAAATCATATGAAAATAGTAGTTCTTTCAAGAAACCCAAAGTTGTACAGCACCCAGCGTTTGGTAGAGGCCGGAATTAAGCGTGGTCATGAAGTGTTGGTGCTGGATCACCTCAAGTGCAATTTGGTGATTGAAAAGAAAAATCCCAAAGTGATTTATAAAGGCGAGGAGATCACGGGTGTTCATGCCGTAATTCCTCGTATTGGCGCGTCTGTTACTTTTTATGGAACGGCTGTTGTCAGACAGTTTGAAATGATGCATGTATTCACCGCGGTGGAAAGTCAAGCGTTAGTGAGATCGCGTGATAAATTAAGAAGTTTACAAATACTCTCCAGGGCGGGGTTGGGATTACCAAAAACGGTATTTACTAATTATTCTAAAGATGTAGAAAAGACATTGAAAGAGGCGGGGGGTGCTCCTGTGGTCATCAAGCTTTTGGAAGGTACGCAAGGTTTGGGTGTTGTCTTAGCAGACAACAAGAAATCTGCCATATCAGTTATTGAAGCCTTCAATGGCCTAAAGGCAAGAGTGATTGTTCAGGAATTTATTCGTGAGGCGGGTGGAGCCGATATCAGGGCATTTGTGGTGGATGGTCAAGTGGTAGGGGCTATGATGCGCACGGCTAAAGAGGGGGAATTCAGATCAAATCTTCATCGAGGCGGATCTGCAGAAGTGATTGAATTAACCCCTGAAGAGGAGATTACAGCCATCAAAGCAGCGAGTGCCATGAAATTGGGGATTGCCGGTGTAGATATGCTCAGAAGTGAAAGAGGCCCATTGATTATCGAGGTAAATTCCTCGCCTGGTTTGGAGGGAATAGAGCAGGCTACAGGCCGCGATATTGCCGCGCAAATCATCAAATACGTAGAAAAAAACGTCTAATTATTAATCCTGAGTGGAATTGGGAGTTTTGAGCAAATCTCTGATTTCAGTCAATAGCTCCTCTTCTCGAGTCAATTTGTCCTGAATTTTTTCTAGTTCTAATTTTTCTCTGGCCTTATTCATGGCTTTTACCATGAGAAACATGAAAAAGGCAATGAGCAAAAAATCAATCATCGCGGTGATAAAGGCCCCGTAATGAATGGCAATTTCTTCGTGAATAATATTTCCTGCCCCATCTTTTTTGGGGGATAGAATGATATAGCGCAACGATTTAAAGTCTGCCCCTGCGGTTAAAAGTCCTACTATGGGCATGATCAGTCCGTCGATGAAGGAGGTTACTACTTTTCCGAAAGCGCCACCCATAATAAACGCGACCGCCATGTCGATTAAATTGCCTTTTATAGCAAAATTTTTAAATTCTTGGAAAATACTCTTGCGCATAAATGAATTTTCAATATTGCAAATATTAAGATTTATTCAGAGTATTTTGTACCAATAGTTACAGTAGACAAGTTTCAATTCCCTATTTTTGAAAAATGAGGAAATTATTAGCCGTGATTATTTTGGCCTTGTTCCAATCTTTTGGACTGATGGGCCAGACCAGTGACAACCCAGTGCTTTGGAGTTATTCTGTGAAGCCCATGGAAAATAATCAATATGAAATTCAATTCAAAGCCAAGATTCTTCCATATTGGCACATCTATGCATTGAATCCCACTTCTGATGAAGATAAATTTCTTCCCATTGCCACGGCGGTGAGTTTTGCCCCTTCTACAGATTACAAGGTGATGGGTAAATTGGAAAGTAGCAAGCCCATCACTCATCCGGTTCCTGCTCTAGATGTCACCTTATTTTATCATGAAAATGAAATGGTACTCAAGCAAAAAGTGGAGCTGACCAAGAGCGAGAATACGGCCATCAAAGTAGTAGTATCTTATCAAGCTTGCATTGAAGAAAATGGAGAGGAGAAATGTTTGTTCCCAAAGGACGATGCATTTACCATCCAAATATCGCCATCCAATACTGCCGAAACGGCAGAGCAGACCTTAACAGCGGCAGAAGTGGACACTACCAACAAGAAAGTAGTGACGGCTACCAACAACGACCCCTTCCATTGGTCCATGGATGTTAATCATCCTATGGAAAATTGCCAGATCGTAGAGGAAGAGCAGACTATGTGGTGGGCCTTTTTACAAGGGTTATTTTGGGGATTATTTGCGTTGCTCACTCCCTGCGTTTTTCCCATGATCCCGCTTACGGTTAGCTTCTTTACCAAAAGTTCACAAGACGGCTCGGGTAAAAGCAAGGCGGTGATGTATGGCTTGTTCATTTTCCTCACTTATGTCGCGGTGTCGATTCCTTTCCACGTTTTCAGTTCCACCAATCCTGAGGTCTTCAATGAGTTTGCCACCAATCCTTGGATCAATATTGCCTTCTTCATTGTCTTCGTGGTTTTCGCCATTTCGTTTTTTGGTTATTATGAAATTACCTTGCCCAATAGTTGGGCCAACAAGATGGACAATGCTTCCAATATCGGAGGCATTTTAGGGGTCTTTTTCATGGCCATCACTTTGGTGATTGTGTCTTTCTCTTGCACAGGTCCTATATTGGGCGGAATGCTGGGACAGATTTATGCCAGCAATGCGCAAGGCACGGTAAACTTTTTAGGCCTTTCGCTGTCCTTGGCTCCCACCAAATTAACAGCAGCTACTGCTGGATTTGGTATCGCATTGGGATTGCCCTTTGGTTTGTTTGCTTTCTTCCCAAGCCTCATGAAAAAACTTCCCAAAAGCGGCGGATGGTTGGAAGATTTCAAGGTGTCTTTGGGATTTTTGGAAGTGGCCTTGGCCATTAAATTTATCTCTAATGCAGATTTGGTGCAGCAATGGGGACTGCTCAAAAGAGAAACTTTCTTTGCGTTGTGGATCATCGTGGGGATTTTTTGGACCCTGTATTTGTTGGGCAAATTCAAGTTTAAGCCCTATCAAGGCAGTCAGACACTTTCTAAAACCAAATTGACCTTTGCTATTTTAATTGGTGCCTTTACGCTGAGGATTATCCCAGGAATATTGCCTCCCAGCGATTGGAATAAATTTGCTTTCTTAAGTGGTTTCCCGCCCCCAAGTTCTTATTCGTATTACCATCATGAATCAGAGTTTAAGATTTATCATGACTTGGCGGAAGGAATGAAGGTGGCAAAAGAAGAAAACAAGCCGATTTTCATTGACTTCACGGGTTGGGCTTGTGTCAATTGCAGGAAGATGGAAGAAACGGTGTGGGTAGATCCGCAAATCTCGGAAATATTAAAGCGTGATTATGTGATGGTGTCATTGTACGTGGATGAGAAAATTGAGCTTCCCGCGGATCAGCAATTCGTTTACAAAACATCTGATGGCCGCTTGAAGGAAATCAAAACGGTAGGAAACAAATGGGCCACCTTACAAACAGAAACTTTTCATAACAATGCTCAACCGTTTTACGCGGTGATTGCAGCGGACAGTACATTGCTCATTCCAACGGAGGATTATAATCCAGATGCCACAGAATACGGTAAATGGCTCAATTGTGGAGTGCAAGCTCATCAAGATTGGTTGAATGTAAAGAATGCGAAATAAGGCGATTTACATATCGCTTATTTTAATTCTGAATGTTTTAGGATTTTCTGCGTTGTCACAAAAGACAATCGTTAAAGGGGTGGTGGTGGATAAAGTAACACAGGCCACTCTCCCCTTTGCTACTGTTTTTTTTATAGGTACAAAAACGGGTACAACCAGCGACATCGACGGGAAATTTGTTTTCGAAACCTACTACAGCTCGGATACTTTAGTGGCTACCATGGTGGGATATAATCCCGTTAAGAAGAGAATTCAGCAAGGTAAATCGCAAGAAGTCAGATTGGAGCTGGAGACCAATACGCAAATGAGTGAGTTGGTCATTACGGATGATAAATGGGAAGATCCCGCCATTGCTTTGATCAAAAAAGTATTGAACAATAAGAAAATCAACAATCGGGAGAAGCTCGATGCCTACGAATATGAATCCTATACCAAGGTAGAATTTGATTTGAACAATATCAAAGAATCATTGGCGGATAAAAAGATCCTGAAATCTTTTGAGTTTGTTTTTGATCAAATGGACACTACTCAGGAAAAAAATTACTTGCCTATTTTTATGACGGAATCCCTGTCGGATGTCTGTTTTAGGAGAGAACCTAAGTTGCTGAAAGAAGTCATCAAGGGTGCAAAAGTAAGCGGAGTTGAGAATGAAAGTATCAACCAGTTTTTGGGAGATATGTACCAAAACATCAATATCTACGATAATGATTTATTGGCTTTCAATAAAAGCTTCACCAGTCCAATCGCCGCTTACTGTCTAGGTTTTTATGATTACAAAATTCAAGATACGGTGATCATCGATGGCAAATATTGCTTTGAGGTTACCTATCAACCCAAGCGGCGACAAGAGCTGTTGTTTGAGGGTACCATGTGGATCAATGATACTACCTATGCGATAAAAAAATTAAATGCGGCCATTACGGAGTCGGCCAATATCAATTGGATCAATCATTTTTCTGTGACTCAGTATTATGATGAGGTAGAGAGCGAGGTTTGGATGTTGACAGGGGATGAGATGTTGGTGGATTTTAATTTCTCTGATAAAAAAATGGGGATGTACGGAAGAAAAAGATCTTCATACAACCATTTTGTCATCAATCAACCCCGTGACATGAATTTTTTCAAAGGGTTTACGGATGTTGAGTTGAAGGCGGATGCTTCCAAGCACGATGATGCGTATTGGGAGGAACATCGGCATTTTGAATTGTCTAGTAAAGAGAAACAGATTTACAACATGGTGGATACCCTTCAGAGTATCCCTCAGTTTAATACCGTCGTAGATATCATCAATTTGTTCATCAATGGATACAAGGTGTTAGGAAAATATGAGATTGGTCCATATTATACTTTGTATAGTTTCAATCCCATTGAAGGAAATCGATTTCGTTTTGGAGGAAGAACGGGCAATGCTTTTTCTTCCCGTGTGATGATCGATGGATTCGCAGCTTATGGATTAAAAGACCAACAGTGGAAATACGGTGGGGGTGCACTTTTTGTGTTCAATAAAAACCCGCGTTTTGCGTGGGACATTCATGCTAAAAAGGATGTGGAACAAATAGGACAGTCCACAGGTCAATTGCGACAGGACAATGTGTTGTCTTCTATTTTCAGAAGAAATCCTGCCAATAAATTGACCATGGTGACAGAGTTTTCTACCTATCTGGAAAAAGAGTGGGTTTATGGCTTGTCCAATAAGCTTTTTTTCAAACATCGTGTCCTTGCGCCTATTGGTGATTTTTATCAATTCAGAACTTTCGATCAACAGCACAAAAGCACACCGTTGAATCAAATTAATACCACAGAAATGACTCTTTCTGTTCGCTTCGCCTATAAAGAGAAATTCATTTATGGTGATTTTGAAAGAATCAGTTTAGGTACGAGTTGGCCGGAGCTAGAGGTCAGTTATACTCGCTCTCTTCCGGGAGTTTTGGGAGCTCAATTCAATTATCAAAGGGCTCAAGTTACCTTGATAGACATGTGGCGATTGGGACCTTTTGGCTACATGAATTTTTCCACTCAAGCGGGCAAGATTTATGGACAAGTTCCCTTTCCTTTGTTGATGATGCACCAAGGCAATGAGACTTTTTTCTATGATGATGGCTCTTACAACACGATGAACTATTTTGAATTTGTTTCAGATCGATGGGTAAATGTTTGGGCCACCTATCATGCCGAGGGATTACTACTGAATAAAATCCCGATTATGCGGAGACTTAAATGGAGAGAAGTGTTGAGCGCAAAGGCAGTAGTAGGAGGGTATGATCAACGAAACGATCAATACTTATCGAGAGATTGGAGTGTAGTTGCGGATGGAAAAAACGATGTATATACTTTAACCAAACCCTATTTCGAGGCGGCTGTAGGAGTGGAGAATATTTTTAAGATTTTACGTTTAGACATGCTCTATAGATTATCCTACCTCGATCATCCAGATATTTTTAAGGTAGGCTTGCGGGCAAAAATTCAATTTGACTTTTAATACAACCACAATGAAATTGAGGGCAGAAAACATAAAGAAAAAATATGGAACCCGATGGGTGGTCAACGGGGTTTCTTTTGAGGTGGAGCAAGGTGAAATTGTGGGGCTGCTGGGGCCTAATGGTGCTGGCAAAACAACCTCGTTCTATATGGTGGTTGGGTTGGTTTCACCTGATGAAGGTGATATTTATTTGGATAGTCAAGTCATTGGACATGAACCCATGTACCGAAGAGCTCAATTGGGTTTAGGTTATTTGCCTCAGGAAGCATCGGTATTCAGGACTTTGTCGGTGGAGGATAATATCAAGGCCGTTTTGGAAATGACCCCTTTGTCTAAGGCGGAGCAGCGTGATCGTTTAGAGTCATTATTGAATGAGTTTGGTTTGACGGCGCGAAGAAAGTTTATCGGAAGTCATTTATCGGGCGGTGAGAGGAGAAGGACGGAAATTGCGAGAGCTTTAGCAACGGATCCGAAATTTATTTTATTAGATGAGCCATTTGCGGGTGTGGATCCCATCGCAGTGGAGGATATTCAAAGAATTGTGGAACAATTGAAAACCAAAAATATCGGAATTTTAATTACCGATCACAATGTTCAAGAGACCCTATCCATCACGGATAGGGCGTATCTTTTGTATGATGGAAAAATTTTAAAATCGGGAAGTGCGGAAGAGTTGGCGGCAGATGAGCAAGTACGAAGAGTGTATTTGGGACAAAATTTTGTTTTGCGAGCAAAATAAGCCTTTTAATTTAGGAAGGATATCAAAATGAAAAAACCTCACAGAGTGAGGTTTTTTGGTGATCCCGCTGGGACTCGAACCCAGGACCCATACATTAAAAGTGTATTGCTCTACCGGCTGAGCTACGAGATCGTCCTAAAGCAATTTGCGGGTGCAAAGATAATAATTTTGTTGTAACAAATCACTTTTTTTTGAAAAAATGATCTGAGGTCAATTTTAGGCAACTTTTAAGAATCTCTCTTTGTCTTGTTATATTTACAGCTCAATAAAATCTAAAATGAAAAAATTACTGTTTGTATGGTTGTCTGTTTTTGCTCTATCCGCAATGGGTCAGATGTCTGAGCCGACGCCAGAATTTGTGAAGACGCATGCTTACTACCTTTCCAAGGCGTCTGAAAAATCCATGGGATTTCCCGATGTATCCTCTTATTTCACACAATGGGAGAGTTGGACAGATGAGAATGTCCAAAATGTTGATTTGACTGTTTTATATCCTCATCTCCTTCCTCAGCGACAATATCAACACTTTAGAATTGGTAATTCACCTTATGTTTTAACGGTGCAAACCCAATCATATGTTCAAAATCTTTACAATCGTTCCTTAATCAAACAAAGAAAGAAGTGATGTATAAAATAAAATATTTTTTCCTTCCTCTATTTTTGGTGGGATTACTCTCTGTTACCCACGCTCAAGTAGTGGATATCGTCATGAATACGGGAGTTCAAGAAATTGAAATTGCATGCCAGGGAAAAGGAGAGCCTGCGGCAATGGTGTATGACAATGGACAGGGTGATGGGTTTTATAACTATCCAGCTAATAGCGTCAATCTATTAGGATTATGTCCCTCATTGCCAGGGGCCAGTGTGCTTTTTGGTGTGCAAAATGCTGAAATTTGCTCGGCCCCAGATGATATCTTTTTTGTATTTGATGGTTCTGCTACAGAACTTTCCTTGCTCATCGGAAATGATTATTCTTCGGTTGCAACATTTTTGGCCTCAAATCCAGGAGGCATATTGTATACAAATCTAACACCACAAGTGCTTCCATTCTATTCTAGTGCCACTAACGCTTCAGGTTGTATCACCATTGGAATGGTTTCCCTTGGGCAGTGTTTCGGAAATACAGGATTTCAAGTAGAAGTCGGTTGTTTTGGTGGTGTGCTTCCTAATTGTGCAATTGGCTTGACACAGGTAGAGGTGAATCCATGCGACGCAAGCAACAATCAATTCTCCGTCAATATTGACTATTCTGCAACACATACCTTGTCCAGCGACTCCGCGGTGATAGCGTTGGACGGTATGGAAATCGATACCATTCTATTGCCTACTGGCGATAATTTCTTTTCCGTTCCGGGATTACCCTCCGATGGTCAAGTTCACTTTATTTCGGTGTATTACTTGGATGTTCCTTCTTGTGCGAGTGAGATCATGATCAACGCACCCGTGGGTTGCGCATGTGATGCATTTCCTGGGACATTGATCAACGCGCAGACAGAAGAAGTCCTTTGCAGTGGTGAATCGCTTCAATTATCTTTAGCCAATGATGCCGTCGGACCTATAGAATTGACAAATGGTGGAGTTGCCTATAATCCCGGAATAGCTTGGGCTGTTTATTCGGCAAATCCCACCGTACTAAATGGTGATTTGGCCAGTGATTTGGCTTTTGAGGGAATCATCCCAGGAACTGAGCAGCCATTGAACGCGGGAGGAAATCTCTCCATTACCAATGATGCGGCTACTGTGACACTAATTTCAAATTTATTGGGAATAGTGGGAGGGTTCAATGCTCCCATACAGTTTTATTTAGCTCCTATCACTATGTATGATTATTTGGGCGGTACTATAGCGATAGAAGATGAAAATGGCTTCTGTGGCGCGCTGGGTAATGTCGTTACGATCACAATGGCTCCTCCGATTATTGTCAATGCATTACCCACCTCATGTGCATTCAGCAATGCCCCTTTCACAGTGGTGCAAGGGACTAATGCCGCTAATCCGATTACTTTTGCTTTGAGTAATTTGTTGCCAACAACGGCCACTTTCTTATCCGCAACCGTCAATAATGGAGGGGTGGCTCAAGTGAATAATTTAGCAGATGGAGATTTGTATTCATTCACGATTACAGATCCTAATGGTTGTACAGCAACCGCTGCGGGTGGACCGTTTGTAGGAACCCAAACTCCGGTGATTAATCCGGTTCCCTCTGTTTGTGAGGGCTCTTCACCGACTCCGCTCTTTGCCAATCCTGCGGGAGGAACTTGGTCAGGTCCTGGGGTTGTGGGAAGTAATTTTGATCCAGGGGTGGCAGGATCGGGAACTTGGAATATCGTGTATACATTAGGTGGAGCTTGTGGTGGATCAGCCAGCATAGAAATCGCAGTGTTGCAAGATCAATTGTGTATTACAGGAGTTGAACAATCTATAGGAACTCCCTCCATTGTAGCTTGTGGAGGATTTTTGGTAGACAACGGCATGACGGCAAGTGATTATTCCCCCAATGCCAATGATACTACCGTGGTTTGTCCAGACCCTGCTACTAGTTTGGATCAAATCACCAATTTATTTTTCAATGTCTTTGACTTAGGATTGGGCGATCAGTTTTTCATTTATAACGGAAACAGCACCAATGCTCCGTTAATTGGTCAGTATTCGGGAATCGATTTGTCTGGACAGAATATTTACTCTACCGATCCTTCAGGCTGTCTGACAGTGGTATTTGAATCCAATGCAGATGCGAGTGTTGGGAATATCAGCGCAGAGATATCTTGCGGAATTCCTTGCTCCAATCCAGTGGTGCACATCACTTTGGATCAGCCCGACTTTCAACCAGCCAGAATTTGTCCTGGTGAGACGGTTACTTTTGACGCCTCTACCACAGAGTTTTTCAATGATGCCATTTATGTATCACACGAATGGCAATGGGATGATGGAACCATTGATACGAGTGCTGCGAGTTGGCCAGTTGCCAGTCATACCTTTACAGATGAAGGGGGATATTTGGTGCAGTTGATTGTTACCGACAGCAACGGTTGTTCCAATACGGTATTACCGGATATTTTGATTTTTGCCGCTACCACTCCCACCATTACATTGTCCTCCTCTGAAACGGATAATCAAATTTGCACGGGTGTGCCCATGGATTTGAATGCTTCATTTCAAACGCACACATGGACGGACATGCCGACCGCTGATTTGGGCGGGGCTCTTTACATTCCCGATGACCAATCGCAGTGTTTTTCAGATACATTGGTGTTCAGTGGATTTGAAGCAGGCGCTACCATTCAAAGTCCCAATGATATTTTAAGTTTGTTCATCAATTTTGAGCATAGCTATATGGGTGATATATCTATTTCTTACACCTGTCCCGATGGCTCGATGATCGTGGTCCATCAAAACGGGGGAGCTGGAGAATTTTTAGGTCAGCCGATCGATGTGGAAGATCCTGAACAACCAGGAACTGGATTTGATTATTTCTGGTCTCCAACGGCGACTAATGGTACATGGGTGGCCAATGCCGCTTCCAACACGGGTGGTACTTTGGCAGCGGGTACTTACCAATCCGTTCAGCCATTTGATAATTTGCTGGGATGTCCCCTGAATGGCAGTTGGATCATTGAAGTTTGTGATGGATTTGGCGCGGATGACGGTTTTATTTTCGACTGGGCTGTTAATTTTGCACCTTATATGTATCCCGACATCATCACTTTTACGCCTACCATTGGCATTGAATGTGATTCTTCTTATTGGACAGCACCGGGGGGAAGCGTAGTCGCTGATTTGAATCAATTGTGTGATTCTGTCGCGGTGACCAACAATGCGCCAGGCAATTACACTTATACCTATCACTTAATGGATAACCACGGTTGTGAGTATAGTCAGGATTTAACATTGAATATCTATGCGGCGCCGGTAGTGGAGGCAGGGCCAACGGCTACCTATTGCGGAACATCTTTGATTATTCCTACCCCTGGCAACCATAATCCGTTGACCAATCCTTCTACCGGAATTGCCTATGTCTACAATTGGAATAGCCCGGCAGATTCTGTTCTGAGTTCCACTGCGGTGGCGGGCCCTACTATTAATGAGTTGACCGAGAGTAATTATTTCTCGGTGACCGTTACATCCTCAGCCGATGCTGCTTGCACGGCTACTGATTCTGTTTTAGTGAATGTAGCTCCTCAATTGCCTGTTCATGATACCTACCTTGATTCTGTTTTTTGTATGAATGATCAAATTACGATTGCTTTGCCCAATGAGTTTATCAATAGTGCGTATACATTTGAGTGGTACTTTAATCCAGAACCAGACTCGGAATTGTATGTTCAAACCCCTGTCATTAATCCCACTGCTACACCATGGAGTTATACCATTCCTAGCGTATTCCCAACGGTATATCATGTTCAAGTGACAGATGCCGCTTGTAATTTTCAGGACTTCTATGACTTTATAATTGGCGCTGATCCTTGCGAGGTATTGATTCCCAATGTTTTTACTCCGAACGGAGCAATCAATGCGGGGGATATAACTTTTGAGAATAATACATTCTATATCGAAGGTTTGTTTTATCCAGGTACCTATATCGAGCGTTTCCCTGGTTCGACACTGAAAATATTCAACCGCTGGGGAACTTTGGTCTATGAAAGCGATAGCTACAAGAATGATTGGACGGGTGCGGATCAATCCGAAGGAACCTACTATTATGTATTTATGCAAAATTTTGCGGATCAAGATCCCAAATTTTTCGAGGGCTATATTACCCTCGTAAGATAAAGGCAATGAAATCCCCCGAATTCGGGGGATTCTTTTTGAAATGAATCAGTAACTAAATAAAGGCGAACGGAGATTTTTCATTGGATGGACAAGGAATATTTTGTGCAGTTGAAAAAAGCGCTGCAGATAGAGCAAGAGGATGAGCAGAGAGGGATCCAAGAGTTGTTAGAAAAGACTACCCCTCAGAGTAGAAGAGAAAAAGGATTTTGTTGGTATCCTGTAAAAATCGTGGAAGATGGCTATGGCATGGGTGCCTATCCTTTTTTGGTGGTTGAAAATCCCCGACCTTCCAAAGGACATCGATTTCAAAGTGGAAATCCAGTTTCGGTATTTAGCCAAGCGGATGCGAGTTTGAATGAACGAATCCAAGGCTCAATAGGGTTTGTGGATGATCAGCGAATGAAGATCGTTTTTCATGCCGATGAATTGCCGGATTGGCTTCACAATGGTAAGGTAGGAGTGGATGTGTTATTTGATGAGCGAAGTTACAGAGAGATGAATTTTGCACTCAAAAGGGTGTACGAAGCAAATGGAAACGACCGATTAGCAGAACTAAGAGAAATTTCTCTTGGAAACAAAGGCTTGAGTTTTGACAAGCAAAATATTTCGGTGAATGCTGATCTGAATGCATCTCAAAATCGTGCGTTGGAGAGGATGGTAAACGCTCACGATGTTGCGGTGATCCATGGTCCTCCTGGTACCGGTAAGACTACCACCTTGGTGGCAGGGATAGTGGAGTTGGTGAAATTAGGCCAGAAAGTATTGATTACGGCTGCGAGCAACGCCGCAACGGATTACTTGCTTTCCAAGTGCATTGCAGCTGGATTGAATGGGGTACGAATTGGAAATTTGGCCAAAGTTGAGGAAGATAATGAGGCCTATACTTTAGATGCCCTTATGATGCGTGAGCGAGATGCCAAGCAGATCAGAGAGTTGAAAAAGCGGGCCGC
>Ga0068876_10001998_pt1 | contig 15469 bp, 4 predicted proteins | sample NOAtaG_6_FD_66442 | JGI IMG/M metagenome (GOLD analysis project Ga0068876, IMG submission 66442) | Freshwater lake microbial communities from Lake Erie, under a cyanobacterial bloom - NOAA_Erie_Diel5S_2200h metaG | ecosystem: Environmental > Aquatic > Freshwater > Lake | place: USA: Ohio, Lake... | reverse complement strand
GGTAAATGGCAGGTATGCTTTGAGTTTGAGTACTAAAATTGGTTCGAGCACCCACACTAGCATTCAAAGGTGTAGCGGCCACCCAAGTATTACCGCCATTGCCTGAATAGAAGACTCGCGCGAAGTCTGTTCCATCTAAATCCGAGAAATAAGTTCTGTAGCTGAGTGTGACATTGCTAAAACCTTGTAAATTGTAGGTGGGGGAAGTCAAATTCGCTACCCCGTTAGCACCTTCAGAAGTAACAAATAAAAACGATCCATCATTGGAGTTGTATGTATTTCCCCCGTATACATATGGACTCACTCTGTAGGTCCAATTGATATTGCCCGTGTTGGTCAACGCCCACTGATTCTGTGAAGAAGAGGTGTTAAAGTCATTTCCGAATATAACTCCCGAATAAGTATTGCCTCCAGCGTTCGTTAGAGATAAATTCACCTGCCCTCCATTACAGATGGCCGTATTTACTGGATCAATCACAAAGTTGGGAGATGCTGTTACCGTTAATGAAGCTGAAGTAGAAGTCGCACTAGGACAAGTTCCACTTTGCACGATAGCTCTATAAAAGGTGTTAGACGAAATATTCGAATAGGCGTATGTAGTTCCACTGTTTGTAAGGGTAGTCCAACTAGTACCATTATCAGTAGAGGATTGCCAACTGGTTACATCTCCCACATTTCCGATCACTGACAACTGACCACTGTTATTTCCCGAACAAAGTACCAAGCCTCCCCCGTTAATCGTTCCACCTACCGCTGTTGGACTTACCGTAATCAGACCACTGACAGGAGAGGTTATTGAACATCTTAATCCATTGTTGTTAACTCCCACAACGGCATAATAATAGCGTGTATAGGCAATATTAGAGGGGAGGGTTAATTGCGCTGTATTCGCTCCTGCTACGAGCGTGCCGCCAGAGTTGATAGGCGACGAATTATAATACCATTCGTAAGTGTAAGTAACACTTGTGCCACTCATAGAAACAGACAATGGGTTAAGATTACCATTGACACAAGTCGATTGACTAGCAGATGAAGGATCATTGACCATTACCGTAACCCGCACCCTCCTTGAAACATTTGAAGTTCTGGTACCGCATTCATTGGTCAGCACACAGTAATAATATAACGAACTACTTACATTAGTTGGTATTTGATAGCTCGCAGAGGTAGCCCCTGGTATAATAACTCCTCCCGTATTACTATTATTGACATTACTGTACCATTGATATGTAACATTTGTAGAGGATGTAACTACCGAAAGCACATAGATTCCACCTTCACAGATGTATACGGTAGTACCCGAACTTGGCTGAGTAGTGATCGCAGGGCCATTAGAAATTACATTGAGTCCTGAAACTTCCGATCTAAGACTACAATCTCCATAGGTCACCTGACAGAAATAATACCTTGAACTCGCCGTGTTATTAGGAATCGTATAGGTGCTCTGAGTTGCACCGTCAATAAGAGTGCCCGAAAAATTATTTGCCGTAGTTGAGAAATACCATTGATAACTCGGCGCTCCTGTACCTGTAGCACTAACACTTAGCGAAGGTAAATTTTGTCCAACGCAAACTGTATTGTTCTGAGTAGAGGGTTGAGTGGTAATCACAACCTGAGCAGATGGAATAGTGCTATACTCGGTCACTGTTACGTTATTGATGGCCCAATATCGGTCATCGCTCGCTGTATATCTGAATCTGATTCGAACACTGGGTTGATTTATTGCCTCCGAATTCAGGGCTACCACTGCGTTAGAAAATGAACCAGATTGACCTTGATCTGAAGAGTAAGTAACCAATGTTGTCCAGTTGACGCCATCAATACTAGACTCCACTCTGGCCAAATCATCTGCTCCCCCATTATTATTGTAATAATGCGACAGTAAAATATTGGCCGCGTTTACTCCAACTGTGCTGAAAGCAGGTGAAGTCAATGTTACATTTGTGGTTCCTCCTCCTTGTGTTTCACTATCAGCAAGAATAAAACCAGAACCAGGGGTGTAAGTAGTTCCTCCTGGATTTTGATATCCAGAAGCTCTATAAGTCCATGCAGCAGCGGCAGCGTTGCCTCCATTAGAATTGTTAGTAGTGACCCAAGATGGATTCGGAGCATTGAAACTCTCCGTTAACACATTCACTGGATTTGTGGCATTCACCGTTCCATTGAAGCTAAAGTCTAAAATGGAAAATAACCCACTAGAACCCGAACTAATAGAGTTCCAACCGTACAAACGGAAAGTGATTGACTGAGCAACATTTTGATAAACAGGAGCAGTTAAATTGATGGTTGTACCCGTACCAACGGCCGTTCCAATTGGACTTCCATAATTATCTAAACTAGATCTTAATTCAAACAATCTTGGCCCATTAGCACTTACTGACGAAGAATACTGGAACGAAGTGAAGCTAATGCTCGAACAAGAACTGGGTGTCAATGTAAAATAATAGTAATCACTCGTGCTTCTGTTGGTGCTAGTAGTCCAACTTGAAGCTGAGTAAGCATCCACCAAAGTTCTGCTCGTCAAACCCGTTCCTCTTCCGATACCTGAAACGGTAATACCATTGGCCTTGACACTTTCAGAAAAAAAAGGATTCGCCGAACTGGGCGATGCTCCATTGATTGGATTACTCCAAATAACGCCCTGCGACCAAAGACCTAGTGAGCATAAAAAAAATAAGACACTAAAAGAAACAACACTTTTTTTCATAATTTCAAAATAAAAAAGGGGCTTTCACCCCTTTTTGTTAATTCTCAATAATCAGCGGAACAGCGTATAACTTGTTGTCGCCCACCAATTTCACTACATAAACACCCGAAGAAAGATTTAAATTTCCTCTCCATAATGACCTTTGTTGTGCCCTTTCTGAATACACTACTTGGCCCAACAAATCCACTACTTGTATCTCATAGTCATTTTCGATATCCCGAGGTACTTCCATGCTTATATCTCCTCTCGAAGGATTAGGCCAAACATTCAGAGTGCCTTGACTCCATTCGTTTACACTATAATTGGTGGTATCAAAATTCACTATGTAGGTAAGGGTAAATGATGCGTTAGGACCACAATTCTCATCGGTAACAACAAGCGTGATAACTCCCGTTGGAATGGTCGCTGTAGCATTGGACCAAAACACCGTAACCACAGATGATGTATCAATGCTGCTATTAGGTATAAATACACCCAAAGCGTTCAATGTCCATTGGAAAGATAAACCTGGTATCGTATCAGGATATGAGTACTGGTGAGCTTGTGTGAATGGAAGCACCAAAGAATCTCCAGTGATCGAAGCCAACTGCAAGTTACTGTATGTACATGACCCGTCCTCGTAGGTAGCATTCTCATCATAATTACAAGCCACTAAGTCTGTACAACCAAATAACAGACCTTGGCAAGAACAATCCACTTGATAGGTATCCAAAGTATCCAAATCACTGCCATTATCGCAAGAAGAACCTGGACCTAGCAAGGTCGCATCGGTATCATCACAATCCTGGAAGTTCACAACAAACCCCGGAAGCAAGCTACATGCGGCAATCGTATTGTTGGGATTACCTAAACCATCCCCGTCCACATCGGCATAATAGGTAGTTAATACACCATCATCGGTCAATCCATCACAGTCGTTATCCAAACCATCACATTCCTCAACAGTCGGAAGGGTACAACTACCATCATCAATGGTAGCAGCAGGATCGAAATTACACGCCAATGGACTGGTACAACCTAAAGTACCACATGGGCTGTCAACACCATCGCAGTCTTCATCAGATCCATTGCCACAAATCTCAGTTGAGGTAGGATTAACACTAGCATCACTATCATTACAATCTCCAGAACATGTCGTATAACCATCTGCATCCAAATCAAAACCTTCATCCGACATTCCATCACAATTATTGTCTTGTGCATCACAAATTTCAACAGCGGCTGTATTGATTAACGCATCTGTATCATTGCAATCCGTATTATCAGTAACATAACCCACCGGCTGTGCACATGCGTTGGTTAATGTTGTTTGATCACCAAAACCATCACCATCCACATCGGCAAAGTAATCTTGGTATGTAAAGCCATTGTCTACTGCTCCATCGCAATCATTGTCAAGACCATCACATACCTCTGTTGAAATGGTAGTAAGACTAGCATCATTGTCATTACAGTCGTCAAAATTCAAAACATAACCAACGGGCTGATCGCAAGAGGCTTGACTAAAGAAAATATTTCCAAATCCATCACCATCCGCATCTTGATACCAAATGCTGCCCGTAGCTTCATCAATTGTACCATTACAATTGTTGTCCAAATTATCCAAACAAATTTCGGCCATTCCTGGATTGATGGACGCTTGGGTATCATCACAATCACCTCCGCATGAGCTATAGCCATCTGCGTCTTGATCAAACCCTTCATCCACGTTGGAATCACAGTTATTATCCAATAAATCACAAGACTCTGTGGCTCCAGGATATACTGCATTATTGGCATCATCACAATCTCCAGGTAAGGTAACATACATGGTCTCCGCAGGACAAGCGACGGTCCAAGAGTAGAGAGTGGTCCCTACCAAGACATTACTAAAATATGGTAAATTGTATAGGACATTTCCACTTGGATCCAAAAGATCTAAGCCCATTTCACCGGCATAAAAACCTCCATTCGTCCAGAACAGGTTATAAGAAGCTCCATTGGTCAATAATGCCGTTTCCACAGCATTGCTTCCACCTGCGAAGCTTGCGCCTATATTTTGAATGCTCACCAATGTGATGCCATCTTGAATATCCAAACTTCCGCCATTCCAGCCATCACCAAAATCATCTGAAAGATTGAACGTGTAGTTACAATATAGAGGATTCGCTGGATCATAACACAAGTCCACGGGATCCATTCCCACACCATCACCATCCGCATCCAAGTAATAGGTTGTAAATGTCAATCCATCATCTATGGTTCCATCACAATTATTATCCAAATCATCACATATTTCAGTGGCCCCTGGGAAAATAGAGGCATTTGCATCATTACAATCCTCTGTATTTGCATAAGTGTCACCGTCATTATCGATAATGGCACACGTTGCAGGAGCAACATAATCATAAGTGGCAGAACAGGTGGTAGCTGTAAACGCTGCAGACAATGTATGACTCAAACCATCTGAAGCCAATCCTGTAATGTTTAATGCATAACTTGAATTAAATGGCGCATTGATAGTTTGAACTACCACCCCATCCAATGAAATCTCTAAAGATCCCGAAGCGGGTGCATTGACCAAAGAAACAAAATTACTATTGGCACTGGTCAATGAGTAGTTATTGTTGGTTACATCGCATAGTGATGGAGTGATGCAATAAGGGAAGGTGATTTCACATACAGTCTGAATAGTGCTTGGATCAACTGAATAAACTTCGAGTGGACAACCCGCAGTTGAGTTGTATGAACCAAAATAGCTATCGCCCCCTGATGTTACACCAACAGTTAAATCTACATCAGCCACTACAGTGGCTGAAAAGCACATATCGAATGTACAACTACCCGGGTCACCAAAGTCATCTCCACCATTACCATTGTTATTGTAATCAAAATAATAACCACCGCCTGTTGGAATTCCATTCGTAGAGGTAGGCGTATTGCTATCCTGCCAAATCCAAGTGCCGGTTGCGAAAGCAGAGCAAGTTGTAGGAGCCAATGTTCCCGTAGGAATACCCCAACCACTGCCCAATGTTACCACCATCCCATCTAACCAATCACCACTGGCCTGAGCATATTGTAAGGTATAACAAATATTGACATTCGTGCCCACGGCCCAAGTGCCATTGGTTGGAAGAGGATCAAAGCTGATGTTTTGCGCACCTAAACAAGAAGTCACAAAAGTTCCTCCTCCACAACTGCAATCGGCTTGAATGGTTTCGCCAACGCTGGAGGGATCTCCGTCATCGCAAGTCGCCCCGGGGTAAATGGCTGCACAGTTGTCATTACAGTCAATGATGATGTCAAATCCATCACCATCATTATCAATATTTCCACAACCATCATTAATAGTTCCATTGCAATCATTATCCAATGCATCTGTACAATCTTCCGCTACACCAGGGTTAATAGTAGCCAATACATCATTGCAATCCGTATTGTCAGTTACGAAACCGAATGGAGCGTCACACAACACCAACAATACATCAGGATCACCATATCCATCAAAATCTCCGTCAAAATAGTAGTTGACAACGTTGAAGCCTTCATCTATCGCGCCATCACAGTTGTTGTCAATTCCATCACAAATTTCCGTTGCTCCTGCATTGACCAATGCGTTGTTATCATCACAATCCTCGGCTGTCACATATCCATCACCATCTACATCGGTAGCACATCCTTCATCTACTTGACCATCACAATTATTATCGATGATATCATTACATACTTCATTGGCCAATGGATTGATCGTTGCGTCATTATCATCACAGTCCCCTCCCGTAGTAATCCAACTTGGATCCGGGGTACAGGTATAGATGGCACTATTATTTCCATATCCATCCAAATCAACATCCGTATAATAGGCCGTTGGAGTGGTACAATCGGAGGAACAGAAACTGAAATCAATCAATCCCCCACCGTAAGCCCATAATTGAATATAAATCGGGGTACCCGCTGGCTGCGTAACCGTCAATTGAGGCATTAAACCAGGTCCCGTGTCGTCGTCACAACCCACTTGAGTGTAAGTGTTGGACAAATTATCATAGGTGTATGCCGCCATACCTGCATCTACTGATCCTTGTGGATTGAGAAAAAGGGTACCAGATGTGGGTACGTTGAGCAATACCCAAACGTCAGGACGAGGATTAGCAGCAAAATTACCTGCGCAACCTGCCGCCCCTGGCGGATTGGATGGGGTAAATAAACTTGGATCTACTGTCACAGCAATACAACCAGTCAATGGATCAGCCGTAAAAGCATTACATGGCTCATCCCCTCCACTGCCGCAACCTTCATCCACACATCCTGAACAGTTGTTATCAATACCATCACCACAAGCCTCTGCAGCGCCTGGGCTAATTGAATTGTCATTATCATTACAATCAACAGTAGTATCATATCCGTCACCGTCCACATCCGTACCGCAACCTTCATCTACCACATTATCACAATTATCATCTATGCTATTTCCGCACACCTCAGGGGCTCCTGGATATATACTTGGATCAGCATCATTGCAATCGGCTGAAAAACCAAAACCGTCTCCATCCCCATCTGAACAAGCCGCAGGTGCGACATAGGTAATCGAAGCAGAACAACCCGGCGCATCGCTAAAGGTCGCCACCAAGGTATGAATCGCACCATCGGAATCTAAATTTACAATGTTCAATGCCGCACTACCTGCGAATGGAGCCGTGAAAGATTGAACTGGCAATCCATCCAAGGTAACGTCCAATGTTCCTGTGGTAGGGGCATTGTACATCTGTATTAAATTACTATTGGCCGGCGTTAATGCATATACATTCGTCAAAGCATCACAAGCTGAGGGAGTGGCGCAATAGGGGAATGACAACTCACAACCCGATGGAACATTGACTGGATCAACTGTGAATGGAACCAAAGGACATCCAGCAGTGGAGCTGTAAGAACCATAATAACTATCTCCACCCGAAGCCACCGCTACCCATAAATCCGTGGATGCCACAGTAGTAGCGGAAAAACACATATTAAAGGTACAACTACCCGCATCGCCCCAATCATTACCTCCATTTCCATCGCTGTTGGTATCATAGTACCAACCATATCCCGAAGGAACACCGCTTGTTGCAGTAGGAGTATTGGAAGTTTGCCAAATCCATAAGGGGGCTCCACCGCCACAATTGGCTGGGGCTATGGTACCAGTAGGTATTCCCCATCCCGTACCTAAAGTTACTGCCATTCCATCTAACCAATCACCAGAGGCCTGGGCATAATTCAAAGTATAACACACCTCAACAGTGGTTCCTACGGGCCATGAGCCCGCAACGGGCGCTGGAGAAAAAACGATACTCTCCGATCCCAAACAGTTGGTGATAGTAACTCCTCCACCGCAAGTACAATCCACTTGTATGGTTTCTCCTGTCGTCGAGGCATTGTTATCATCACAAATAGCACCTGGAAAAATGGTAGCACAATTATCGTTGCAATCCAAGGTAACATCAAATCCATCACCATCAGCATCCGCAATACCACAACCTTCATCAATGCTTCCATCACAATTATTATCGATCAAGTCCGCACATACTTCAGCAGCACCCGGATAAGCCAAAGCCTCCAAATCATTACAATCACCTCCCACATCGATTCCGCAGGCGTCCATGGCTCCACCGTATCCATCGTTATCTAAGTCTTGGTAACTGATCATCATGTCATCACAATCTGTATCATCCGCTACATAACCTACTGGAGCAAAACAATCGAAAACACTATTATTGATGTCTCCAAAACCATCATTATCCATATCTGCGAAGAAAGCAAGTTGAGCAAACTCATCTATCTCCACATCACAATCATTGTCTATGTAATCACAAATTTCAATCGCCGAAGGATTGATGCTTGGATCATTATCATTACAATCTGTGGTGACATCAAATCCATCACCATCTGTATCCAAATTACAGTTATTCAACCCTGGGTTCACTCCGGCATTGGCATCATCACAATCCCCAGTAATCAAAGCATAGCTTCCCGTTGGTGGACAACTGGTGGAAAACGTGGTTAGCACCGTACCTACCAATCCTGAACTCAAAGGAGGAAGAGAATAAATCAAAGTTCCTGTTGGATCCACCACATCCAGTCCAATTTCTTCTGAATAGAAACCGCCTAAATTCCAAAAAAGATCATATTGAACATTATTACTCAGTTGTACCGTTTCGGAAATGCTTGTACCCGTTGTAAAAGTATTACCCAAGGTAGCGGCCACCGAAGCACCTCCATTAGTAGTGATCTGAATAGTGCCAGTATTCCAGCCATCTCCGAAAGTATCTGTTAAATTAAAAGTATAATTACAGAAAGGTGCGGGATCAGCTGGATTGAAACAAAAATTGGCCGACACCGCATTCCCCCAGCCATCACCATCCACATCCTCGTAATAAGTAGTAGTAGGAACCCCATTGTCATTCACTCCATCGCAATCCTCATCCGCAAGGTTGCAAATCTCTACAGCTCCTGGATAAATAGTAGGATCGTTGGGAGCACAATCTGACGCGTCCACGACTCCATCCAAATCAGAGTCCACTGCACAGCCCTCATCTACCTGACCCTCACAGTTGTTATCCAAACCATCACCGCAATTTTCTAGAAGAGTATTGTTGATTTGAGGATTAGTATCATCACAGTCACCATTAGTGGTTAACCAATTGGGATCTGGGGTACACGAGTAAACTGTAGCATTGGATCCAACTCCATCACCATCATTATCGGGATAGTAAGCCAAAGGAGTAGTACAATCAGACGAACAGAAGCTGAAATTTATCAATCCACCTCCGTACGCCCATAACTGAATATAAATTGGAGTTCCCGGTGGTAAAGTCACTGTGAATTCAGGCATCAATCCAGGCCCTGTATCATCATCACAATCTATTTGTGTGTAAGTATTCGTGAATGCATCAAAAGTATACGCCGCCATACCTGCGTCCACTGAACCTTGTGGGTTTAGGAATAGTGTACCCGAAGCAGGCATATTGAGTAAAACCCAAATATCAGGACGAGGGTTTGTAGCAAAGTTTCCCGCGCAACCCGCAGCTCCTGGTGGATTTGAAGGAGTATACAAACTTGGATCGACCGACACCGAAATACAACCTGTAAGGGGATCTGCGGTGAAAGCAGTGCTTGGCTCATCCTGACAAATAGCCAAATTTGGCACAAATGACAAAATCAGAATTTTCACCGTGCTCGAAATCAATCTGTTCCTCAAATTTTTAAAAATAAATTGCATGACTACTCAATTTTGGTTAGTTAGCAAAAATAAGTAAGAAATTGAAATTCTCCACATTTTATGAGCTTTGATCATTTTTTTAACAAAAAGTCTTTTGTTCACAAATCTTTCGGCCTAGCTTCGCGAGCCGTGGAAATTGACCTTGAAGAAGAAAGAAAAGAGATTTTAAGGCGCTATCGCTCCCTGTTGAGGGTCTGCAATCGTTCTAAAACTCGGGCAGATCGAGCAAAAATTCGAAAAGCCTTTGAAGTGGCCGTTGAGGCTCACAAGGATATGCGACGCAAAAGTGGCGAACCTTACATCTATCACCCATTGGCCGTAGCGAAAATTGCCGCAGAAGAACTCGGATTGGACACCCTCGCTATTGTATGTGCATTATTACACGATACTGTTGAAGATACCTATATCACGCTGGAGGACATCCAAAATCTTTTTGGAAAAAAAGAAAGAATTATCATCGATGGTCTTACTAAAATATCCGGAGTATTTGATCATCAAAACACAAGTCAACAAGCGGAAAATTTCAGGAAAATGTTGCTCACCTTGAGTGACGATGTGCGGGTGATTTTAATCAAACTGGCGGATAGATTGCACAACATGAGGACCCTAGATCACATGTCTAGGGAAAAGCAACTTAAAATTGCGAGTGAAACCCTTTTCATGTATGCCCCCCTTGCGCACCGCCTAGGACTTTACAACATCAAAACAGAGTTAGAAGATTTATCACTCAAGTTCAAAGACCCGGAATCCTTTGAAGATATCAGCGGGAAACTACAAAAGACACAAGCCGTCAGAACAAGATTCATCAACCAATTTATTTTACCCATCAAAAGGTCGTTAGACGAGATGAAACTCGGTTACGAAATCAAAAGTCGACCAAAGTCTATCTACTCTATTTATAATAAAATTCACCAAAAAGGGGTTCCCTTTGAAGAGATTTATGATCTATTTGCCATCCGAATCATCATCGACAGTGACGAGGATCACGAAAAAAGTGATTGTTGGAGGGTATATTCCGCCGTCACTGATTTCTATCAACCAAGTCCGGAAAGATTGAGAGATTGGATCAGTATTCCTAAATCATCCGGCTACGAGGCCTTGCATACTACCGTGATGTCTCCAACAGGTAAATGGGTAGAAGTGCAAATTCGTTCTACTCGCATGGATGAACTTGCAGAGAAAGGCTATGCCGCCCATTGGAAGTATAAAAGCGCGATAGAATCTCCAGAAACTATCATGGATAAGTGGCTCAGCCAAGTAAAAGAAGTGCTCGATAGTCCCAGTGATAATGCCATTGAATTCATCGATAATTTTAAACTTTCGCTTTTCTCTGAAGAAATATATGTTTTTACTCCCAATGGCGACTTGAAAACACTGCCCAAAGGGTCCACCACTATTGACTTTGCTTTCCACATTCATAGTCAGATCGGGAATCACTGCATCGGAGCCAAGGTGAATACCAAATTAGTCCCTCTCAGTCACAAACTCAGAAGTGGAGATCAGATAGAAATTCTGACTTCTAAAAAGCAACGGCCAAAAGAAGAATGGCTTCACATAGCTGTCACGGCCAGCGCCCGCCAAAAAATAAAGGCCGCATTAAAAGAAGAAAGAAAAATCATCGTGGATGAGGGAAAAGAAATGCTCAACAAGCATTTTTCTCAGATCAAAGTGGATTGGCTCTCTGTAAATGTGGATGAATTGGTGAGACATTTCGATACCTTTACCTCTAGCGAACTGTTCTATCGCATTGCGAAACAGCGGATTTTGCTGGATGAAATGAAGAGTTTCAAAGTGGAAGGAGGCAGAATCAAATTTTATAAGAAAAAAAGCAATACTACCTCACAACAATTGATTACTTCATCTCCCTCCTTCGGTAATAACACAGTGTTGATAGGAGATAATACTCAAAAAGTAGACTTCACACTGGCCACCTGTTGCAATCCCATTCCGGGTGATGAAGTTTTTGGTTTTACTACCGTTGGAGAAGGTATTAAAATTCACAGAACTACTTGTGTCAATGCGCAAGAAATGATGAGCAAATATGCCTACCGCGTTATCAAAGCCCGGTGGAATAGTCAAAATTTAGTTCAATTTGAAGTGGGTCTAAAATTTACCGGAATCGATGATGTAGGCTTGGTTCAAAAAATCACCAATATCATCTCCACCGATATGAATGTGAATATGAGAGCTATTTCCTTTGAAGCCAGAGATGGAATTTTCGAAGGAAAAGTGGTGGTGTTGGTGCATGACACCGATCACCTTAGTACTTTGATGCAAAACCTCAAAGAAATTGATGGAGTATTGACAGTTGACAGAATAGAGTCTGAGTTTTCTTAATATTGCAAATATGTTAGATAATGCGCTCATTGACAGAGTAAAGAACATTTTCACCTTGTATTTGGAAGAAAATGGCCATCGGAAAACTCCAGAGCGTTATGCAATTCTCAATGAAATTTATTCCGTAGAAGGCCACTTTGACATTGAGGCTCTATACACCCGCATGAAAGAGCAAAAATACCGAGTTTCCCGAGCTACATTGTACAATACGATTGAGATTTTACTTCATTGCGGATTAGTCAGAAAGAATCAATTCGGACAAAATACTGCCCATTTTGAAAAGGCCTTTCAAAACCAACAGCATGATCATATCATTCTTACGGATACTGGAGAAGTGATTGAGTTTTGCGACCCTCGCATTCACCAAATCAAAAAAACGTTGGAAGAACTGTTTGGCGTAGAGATACAATCTCATTCTCTTAATTTTTACGGTAGAAAATCACCGTCTCAATAATTTTCGCCTCTTTTACGATTACTTTTGCGCCTTAATATGAATTTATGCAAAAGGCCGCCGTTTTATTAGGTTTACAATGGGGAGATGAAGGGAAAGGAAAAATTGTAGATGTGCTCACTCCACAATATGACATCATTGCTCGCTTTCAGGGTGGACCGAATGCAGGTCACACCCTAGAATTTGATGGCATTAAACACGTTCTGCACACCATTCCATCCGGAATTTTTCATAGCAATGTATTGAATGTGATAGGCAATGGCGTGGTCATTGACCCTATCATTTTTCAAAAAGAACTACAAAAACTCGAAGATCGAGGGGTGGCGTATCAAAATCGACTGCTCATCTCCAGAAAAGCACATTTAATTTTACCTACTCATCGTCTTTTAGATGCTGCCTCAGAAGCCGCCAAAGGGGCTGCTAAAATTGGTTCCACTCTCAAAGGTATTGGCCCCACCTATATGGATAAGACGGGAAGAAACGGATTGCGTATTGGAGATATCCTTGAAGATAATTTTGACTTAAAATACAACGAGTTAAAAGATAAGCATTTGAAAATGCTCGGCCAATATGACTTTCCTTTTGATTTGAACGCCATGGAATCAGAATGGCTCTCGAGCATACAATTCATCAAAAAACTTCAAATCATAGACAGTGAGCATTATCTTGATCAAGCTTTAAAAAGCGGAAAAAAAATTCTCGCAGAGGGGGCACAAGGTTCGCTGTTAGACATCGATTTCGGATCTTATCCTTTTGTCACGTCTAGCAATACAGTTGCGGCCGGAGCATGCACTGGATTGGGTATTGCCCCCAACAGAATTGGCGAAGTTTTTGGAATCTTCAAAGCCTATTGCACAAGAGTAGGCAGTGGACCATTTCCTACCGAACTAGAAGACAGCATAGGCGAGGCAATGAGAAAGGAAGGCAATGAATTTGGGTCTACCACAGGCAGAGCAAGGCGTTGCGGTTGGTTAGATATTCCCGCCTTGAAGTACGCCTGCATGATCAATGGCGTTACTCAACTCTACATGATGAAAGCCGATGTTTTGAGCATTTTCAAGGAAATCAACATCTGCACGAGTTATCAATGGAAAGGAGAGAATATCGATTACTTTCCTTATGATTGCCAACCCCACCAGTTGACCCCCAATTACATTACCTTGCCTGGTTGGAACCAATCATTGACTGATTTACAGGACGAAAAAGACTTTCCGGTTGAGCTGAAAGGGTACATTCAATTTATTGAAAAACTAATGGAAATTCCCATTACCCTTATTTCCGTAGGACCTGACCGTAAACAAACCATTCTGCGTCAACCATGAAAGGAGCGTTGAGATATACGCTTTTCATTTTATACATGGGTTTTATCCCCAACATTATTGGTCAAAACCAAGTAGAACTCATTCATGCTGATGTCATTTATTACAACAAGGAATTAGTGGATGCTCAGCGTCTAATAGGCAATGTGCATTTCTTAAGAGATGGTATTCATCTCTATTGTGATAGCGCATATTGGTACGCTCAAAAGGATTTTACCGCATTCGGTGAAATTGAAATTAAAAAAAACGGTGGATTCCATTTAACCGGTGAACAAATGTTCTATCGGAACGAAGAAAACAAAGCATATGTCAACGGTAATGTTGTTTTATCAGACAACGACATGGTACTCACAGCTCCAAAACTCGATTATCGATTAAATGATAAATCCGCGCATTACAGTGGCGGTGGGAAAATTGTCTCGAAAACAAGAAAAGATATTCTCACCAGCCAAAATGGAATTTATTACTCAGAAAAAGATCTATTTCACTTTGAAAAAAACGTCAAAATTCTTCATGAAAAATATACGTTGACCACCTCTAAACTAGACTATTTGTACTCCGAAGAAATTGCCACATTCATTGCTCCTACCATTATTCAAAGTGAAAAACAAAAAGTAGAATGTTCAAAAGGGTTTTTCAATTCCAAAACTGAAAAAGGCGAATTGTACAGCCGACCTAAAATCACCTACGAGAACACCCAACTCATTGGAGATACTATTTATTTTGATTCGAAAAAAGGTTATGGAAAAGCCATAAAAAATATTGTCATAAAAGACACCACTAAAAAAGAAATCATCTTTGGTCATTGCGCCGAACATTTTGATGAAACCTCTATCAATATCATCACTGATAGACCCCGTATTGCTGAATTGATGGAAGATGATACGCTCTGGATTCAATCAGACACATTATGGATGATTCAAGATAGTGTTAACGGTGATCAAATCAAGGGTTATCACCATGTTGTATTATTTAACAACGATTTTCAAGGCAGATGCGATTCTGTGTTTTTCAATGGAAAAGACAGTGTTATGACTTTGTTTCATGAACCTATCTTTTGGATGGATAAGAGACAAATTACAGGAGACACCATTCAACTATTCATTCAAAATAAAGAAATCAATTACTTTAAAGCCTTTCCCAACGCCTTTGTAATAGGGGCCATCAGCGAGACCGACAGCCTTCACTTCGATCAAGTAAAAGGAAGAAAAATGATTGGTTTTTTCAAAAAAAATGAGTTGACTACAATCGAAGTGAATGGTAATGGTCAAATCTTATATTTCCCGAAAGAAAATGAAGATGATAACAACGCCATAGGCATGAACAAAGGAGATTGTAGCGAAATAAGTATCTCCATTAGAAATAGAAAAATCAAAAAAATCAATTTAAAAAAGAAACCCGATTCCTATTTCATTCCCATG
>Ga0068876_10001985_pt1 | contig 15512 bp, 16 predicted proteins | sample NOAtaG_6_FD_66442 | JGI IMG/M metagenome (GOLD analysis project Ga0068876, IMG submission 66442) | Freshwater lake microbial communities from Lake Erie, under a cyanobacterial bloom - NOAA_Erie_Diel5S_2200h metaG | ecosystem: Environmental > Aquatic > Freshwater > Lake | place: USA: Ohio, Lake... | reverse complement strand
ATCAAACGCTGTATCGATTGTGATGTCGTAACGGTCCATCGACTGTCGCAGGGAACGCGACATGCGCAGTGCGTCAAGCGGGAGAATTCCGCGCGGGTCTGGTGACCACCACCCAACGGTCGGTCCGTTGTCGAATGGCATCGGAAAGATTCCCGCTCGATACGCGCCAAGCACAGTGCCGGGCTCGAGGTCGGCACCGATGCCAACGAGACCACTTTCGTCAGCGGTATCGGGCTCGGGAAATTGCCACTGCGAATGCGGTGGCGCGATAGGCAACACGACTAATCGGTCATCGACGATGACGGAGGCTTATTTGCGGTAGTCGTAGAAACCAATGCCCGACTTCCGACCGAGGTGGCCGGCAGTCAGCATGCGACGAAGGCGCGGTGCCGGAGAGAAGTTCGGATCGCGGAATTCGTCATACAGCGCGTCGAGGATGGCAACCGAAGTATCGAGTCCGACAAGGTCAAGGAGTTGCAGCGGTCCCATCGGGAAGTTGCAGCCGCCCTTCATTGCGGTGTCGATCGCATCGCGAGATGCAACGCCGTTCTCAAGCAACTTGACTGCGTTGTTGAGATACGGGAAGAGGAGCGCGTTCACAATGAAGCCGGCGCGGTCGGCAACTTCAACAGGGTCCTTACCGCAAGCCTGTGCGAATGCGGTGACAGCGGCAATGGTTGCATCGTCGGCCGTCATCGGGCGAACGATTTCAACAAGACTCATTGCTGGTGCCGGATTGAAGAAGTGAACGCCGCACACCTGGCCTGGACGGTTGGTGGCCATGGCCATCTCGACGACCGGGAGCGTCGAAGTATTCGTGGCGATGATGGCGTCGGCCTTGACGATGCCATCGAGTTCGCGGAAGAGCGCCAATTTCACATCAAGGTCTTCGACAACCGATTCGAGGACGAGATCGCAATCGGCAAGGTCGGAAAGGTCGGCGGTGGCGGTGACGCGTGCGGCGATGGCATCGGCGTCGGCTTGTTCACGGCGGCCCTTCTCAACCTGTCGGGCGAGTGACTTCTGTAAACCGGCGAGCATCGCGTTGGCGCTGTCGATCGAACGGGAGCGCAGGACCACGGTGTGGCCGGTGCTGGCGGCTACTTCGGCGATGCCTGATCCCATAATCCCGGATCCGATGATTCCGATTCGTTCGATTGCCACAGCCATTCCTCTTTCACTGGTCACCGGCCATCCCGGAGAGCGCCAGAGGTTACCGCTGGGTAGGTTTCGGTGCTTAATGCCGACCCTGGCGGCCGTAATCGGTGCCCCCACTAGCGTGCTCATCGTGTCGACCCGCAAAACAGTGATCGTCGAAGGTCAGCGCCGGTTCCCCAAAGCTGTCGAAAAGGAACTCGGCCGCCGTCATGCTCAGGCGTTGGCGGCGTCAAGCGGTCGAGTTCTTGACCTTTCCGATCCCGGGGCTCGGAGCATTCTTCGCGAGGCCATCGACAACGGGGTCATGTCTGGTGGAAGCCAATGGGACACCGTGGTCTCTGTTGCCGAGCTGATTCGCTTTCCCGATCTCACCGCTTCGCTGAATGCAATCGACGCGCTCTTGGCCCCAGGTGGCCGATTGCTCGCCATTGAACCAGTGGTTCGTCCCGGCACGCTTCGCGTGTTCGGTCTTGCGCCCTGGTCAGCAACCCGTTCGGTGCGCGGATTTCATGTTGGTCGCGACATCGCTGCTGCATTGCGTATAACGCCGCTCATGAATGACGATATTGACCGTTTCACTTTGTCGACAGCCGTTGTTCCTCTCCGACACTTTGTGTCGGTGAGTGCCCGTCGTGCCGTCACCGTCCCGGAGGTACATCAATGACCGGACCACTCGCACTTGTTGGCGGAGGAGAATTTTCGGAAGGGTGCACCTTCGACTCGGAACTTCTCGCCGCTGTTGGTGCAACTGAAGTGACATTGCTTGCCACGGGTTGGGCCTATGAGAACCCGCAGAAGTCTGTTGCCGCTGCGCGCGAATGGTTTGCCAAGCTTGGCGCAACCGTTCGCGAGGTTCCTGTGTATTCGCGCACCGACGCGCTCGATGCCGACAACATCTCTGCCGTCGCAAACGCAAAGTTCTTGTATCTCACCGGCGTCTCTCCGATGCACATCAGATCGGTCTTGAAAGACACCCCGACGTACGACGCCCTTCTTTCCTCATGGCGTGGTGGTGCCGCGCTTGTGGGTAGTGGCGCCGGCGCCGATGTGTTGTGCGACCCAATGGTCGACACGCGCGGCGGAGCGTTCACCGTTGGGCTTGGGCTACTGCCCGGCGTTGCGGTTATTGCGCGCAGTGATGAATGGTCGCCCGACAAAGTTCGACGCACGATTGACCTTGCATCTGCTGGGGTCGTTCTGCTTGAACTGCCGACATGCACCGCTGTTATTGATGACATCGGAAGTGGCGGCTGGCGCGTCGCGGGTAAGGGCAACGTGATCGTTCACCGAGACGGAAAACTCTCTGACATTTCTGCGCTTCCTGAGGCCGTCAGCTGAGCGAAAGCGTTTGCGTTAGTTCGGCGTTGTCCCTGGGGTTGCCGATGCGGATGCCGAAATAAGGTCGACGACAAAGATCAGCGATTCATCAGGAGCGATGCCGCCTTGGCCGGTTGATCCGTAGCCAAGATCAGCCGGGATGACGAGAAGTCGGCGACCATTGGGCTGCATTCCAACCAAGCCTTGGGACCAGCCACTGATGACCTGGTTCAGGGGGAAGGTGATCGGCTTTCCGCTTGCCCACGAGGAATCGAAAATCTTTCCGGTTGAGCAGGACACGCCGATGTAGTTCACGGTGACGGAATCTCCAGCAACGACTGGCGTGCCGGTCCCCGTGATGAGGTCCGTCACAACAAGTGACGTGGGTACTTCGCCAACCGGCATGGTCACTTCAGGTGCACCAGCAGGAAGCGTGTCGTTGAATTCGACACACGGCTTCCCTGCCGCTGAAGGGAGCGTTTCGGCGGAAACGGTGGTTGAGGTCGCAAGCGTGGTGGTCGTGGTTGCTGCGGTGGTCGACGTCGAACTGTTGTCGCTCAGCCCAATAAACAGCGCTGCGGTAGCAACGACGACGACGGCTGCACCAACGATCGAAAAGAGTCGGCGTCGTCGCTGATCGCGTCGATCCAATGCTCGTTCGACATTGAGGCGGGCCTGATGTCCAGCTTTTTGGCGTTCACGCTTTGCGGTTCCCATCGGTCGGGGACGCTAGCAAGTCGGGGACGGCGCCGGCGATCGCACCGATGAATCAACGGAGCCGCACTCACCGCAACGCCGAGGTTCAGCCCGGGATTGCTCCACTCCGAACGACGGAGATCGAGTTAATCGTGACGAGCGCCGTGGGCATCCCGGACTCGCTCGCGAGTTGGTTTATTGCCGTGAGCGTCGTGTCGCCGCTCAGCATGATGCCGAGGGGGGTGACTTGCTGATTGTTGTCGGCAGCCTGATCAAACGTGGCAAAGACCAATTGGCCGCCGATGCCGTTCGACGCGGAAGCGGGTGTCATCGAAAGAGCGCCGGGAGTGAACACGGTTCCCTTTTCCGGAATCTCACCCGGAATGGCAAATCCAGGTTGTGTTGATCCGTCGATGAATTCCATGCCTGCGGTGAATGAAGCCCGGTTGCGCACGTCGGTGATTGGCTGCCCGTCGTAATAGTGATAGCGGGCGAGCACCACAAAAGTGTTCACCGTTTGAGGTGACACTTTTGGATTGAGTTGCACCGTCATAACGCCCTTCGTGGTCGTGATGGTGGCGGTGTAGAAGTAGTTGTTGTCGATGCATGTGGGCGGCGCAGTTTCAAACGTTGTGGTTCGAGCGGAAGAGCCGTCCTCGGCGGGACATGGGGTTGCTCCGGTGAGCGTTGCCCCGAGTGGGACTGCCGGTGGGACGATTCCGGACCTCTGCAACGTGGTTGATGTCGGAACCGTCGTGGTTGGCGTCGAAGATTTTGTTGTTGCGCTCATGGAGCCCAAAACGGCCCCGAGGGTTGAGAGCACGACAACGATTGCAACGCCACCTGCGGCAATCTGCTTGCGGCGACGAGCTTTCCGCTGTCGGGCGGTCGCTGCGGCCTGCGCCTTCTGGCGGGCTAAGTGTCGCTGTCGACGGTCCGAGGTACGAGCCATGGTCAGAGAACCTACAAGCGAATTGGGTCGGGGCCGAGGCTGGTTCGAAGGGCGGGCCGACGCTGTTTCGAAGTGGGGTCGGGGCGGCCGGTAGCCTTGCGATCCGTGGCTCTCCTTGTTCAGAAGTTCGGTGGCACCTCGGTTGGTGATCCAGAGCGCATGCGCGCCGTGGCAGCCCATGTGGCGCGCACGGTTCGAGACGGCAATCAGGTCGTGGTCGTGATTTCCGCGATGGGCAAGGAAACAGACGATCTGCTTCGCATTGCTGCTGAAGTTTCCGACACCCGGCCCGGTCGTGAGATGGACATGCTCGTGACCGCAGGCGAACGCAAGGCAATGGCTCTGTTGTGTATGGCCATTGCCGACACGGGCATTGAGGCAGAATCGTTTACCGGCTCACAAGCTGGTTTCCTCACCGACTCCACCTATCGCAACGCGAAGATTGTCGACGTCAAGCCCGGTCGCGTTGTCGAAGCGTTGGCAGCAGGACGGGTTGCAGTGGTCGGCGGCGCGCAAGGTGTTTCCCCCGAAGCCAATGTGACGTTCCTTGGTCGAGGAGGATCTGACACAACTGCAGTTGCGCTTGCGCACGCGCTGGGCGCAGATTCCTGCGAGCTCTACACCGACGTCACCGGCGTGTTCACTACCGATCCGCGCATCGTGTCGAACGCCCGCAAGATGGAAAAAATCAGTTTCGATGAATTGCTCGAGATGACGGCAAACGGTTGTCCTAAACCTGCAATGCGTTCTGTGGAGTTCGCCCGTACTCACGGTGTCGATCTTCATGTTCGCTCAGCATTTTCTTGGGAAACCGGAACGATCGTCACCAAGGAGGACGACACCATGGAACAGGCAATCGTTTCTGCCGTTGTGCACGATGCCGATGAAGCAAAGGTCACGATCGGCGGTGTTGCCGACCGTCCCGGTATCGCGGCGCTGATGTTCCGCGCCCTTGCTGATTCGAACATCAATGTCGATCTCATTGTGCAGAACACCTCTGATCATGGTGTCACCGACATTTCGTTCACTGTTCCGCACAGTGAACTCGATGCTGCAATTGCAATCTGTGAACAGCACACCGCAGATATTGGTGCGACACGAGTCAACGGTGATCCCGCAATCGCGCGCGTCAGTGTTGTTGGTGCGGGAATGAAATCGCACCCCGGCGTTGCCGCGACGGTGTTCGAGACGCTTGCGGCCAACAACATCAACATTGAGATGATTGCGACGTCAGCGATTCGTGTGAGCTGCGTGGTGGCCGAGGCCGATGTCGATCGAGCGGTCATCGCCTTGCACGATGCCTTCGGCCTCGCTGACGGACCCGTCTACGTCGACTAACCCCAACTGGGGTTTGAGGCTCTATTTCGGGAGTTTGGCGCAGCTCGCGAAACTCGTTGGTGGAGCCCTGCGGGGTGACCACTAGGGTTTCTGCCCTTATGCGTATCGGTATCGTCGGAGCAACCGGTCAGGTGGGTGGCGTCATGCGCGCCGTTCTCGCTGAGCGTCAGTTCCCAGTTTCTCAACTTCGTTTGTTCGCTTCGGCCCGCTCTGCTGGTCGTCGTTTGCCGTGGGCCGATGGTGAGGTCGTCGTCGAAGACGCGGACACGGCCGATTACTCCGGCCTCGACATTGTCTTGTTCTCTGCCGGTGGCGGAACTGCGTTGGCGTTGGCCCCGCGGGTCGCTGAATCCGGTGCCGTCGTCGTCGACAACTCCTCTGCATGGCGCATGGATCCCGACGTTCCGCTCGTTGTGCCCGAGGTCAATGCGCACGCGCTCGATTCCATTCCGAAGAACATCGTGGCGAATCCCAATTGCACGACGATGGTCGCAATGCCGGTGCTTAAGCCGCTCGATATCGAAGCGGGATTGCGCGCCCTTACCGTCACGACCTTCCAGGCAGTGTCGGGAGGCGGGCTCGCCGGTACAGCGGAACTCGACGATCAGATTCGCAAAATCGGTGAAGGTGCGCCGGCACTCACGATGTCGGGAACCGCTATCGAAATGCCGATTCCCGAGAAGTTCGCGGCGCCGATTGCGTACAACGTGATCCCCTTCTGCGGAAAATTGGTTGACGACGGTCGTGGCGAAACCGATGAAGAACAGAAACTCCGCAACGAATCGCGCAAGATTCTGGAACTTCCGGACCTTGAGGTCACCGTGACCTGCGTTCGGGTTCCGGTCTACACCGGTCACTCGCTGTCGATTTCGGCTTCGTTCACCAACTCCATCACCCCGGAAGATGCTCGTCGTCTGTTGGTGAAGGCCCCAGGTGTGGAACTGGCTGACATCCCGACTCCGCTTATGGCCGCCGGCGTCGACCCCACCTTTGTGGGTCGCATCCGTACCGACCGAACGGTGGAACACGGGCTTTCGCTCTTCCTTTCCGGTGACAACCTCCGAAAGGGTGCGGCGCTCAACGCCGTGCAGATCGCAGAGGAACTACTGGCCCGACGGGCCTGACGTGAGTGAGTCGTAGCAACTGACAAAAGAGCCCCGACCATTGGTCGGGGCTCTTTTCGTTGTGGTCGGGCTGGCGGGATTCGAAATCCCTCAGCAATATAACGCTAGTTCTGTTAGCGCTCTCTAGTGCACTAATTCATTGAGATTTTGAACTAGGCAACTCTGTTGCAACCTCGAGTTGCGAAATGTTGGCACCAACGTTGGCACCATTCTCGCTCTCGAGAAGTGCTTGCAGTTTGCTTGAGAGTCTGTCGGCGGTAGTTCGTTCTTGGTTGGGCATGAATGGTGCATAGGTTCTCAATGTGATGCCCGGGTCGGAATGACCGAGGAAGCCCGCCACAACATGTTTCCCCATAGCTAATGTCTCGCGACGCTCCTGCGGCGGCTGAGGGTAATTAAAGTTGCTCCAACGGTGAGCAGTAGTAGGCCCCAAATAGCGACAGCCGGCACGTTACTTCCCGCTATTGGTAGCAGACTCGACTTATCCAGTGCATCGGTCGTGGTTTGTGCTGCCAATGTGGGTGTGACTGCCGCCGATGCGGCCGACGCGGCCGACGTGCCGGTGGTGTTTGTTGCTGTAGCCGTGAACGTGTAAGCAGTGCCACTTGTTAAACCTGTAACGATGCAACTTGTCGCAGGCACGGTCACGGTACAAGTTTTTGTGACACCACCAACTTGTGGCGAAGCACTCACGGTATAAGAAGCCGGTGTGCCACCAGAGCCAGCAGCAACACTCACCGTGACTTGCTCGTCGCCGCTCACGACAGTGGGTTGCAATGGAACACCTGGAGCCGCCAGCGTGACGGTGAGAGTAAACGTTCTCGTTGCTGTGCCTGTCGCGTTCGTTGCGGTGATCGTATATGCGGTTGCTGATTGCACGGTTGTTGGTGTACCCGACAACAAACCAGTCGACGTACTAAACGTCAACCCGGCGGGCGCAAGCGGGCTGATCGCATAACTAGCAACAGTGCCGCCAGTTGAGGTAATCGTGTAACCAGCAATCGCCGCATTTTGTGGCTTCGACTCAGAACTAGACGACAATGTGAACGCTGGTGCTGGGACTGGGACTGGGACATCGAGTTGGAACACCACGGTTGCGGTTGCTTGTCCGAACGAGGCGCCTGTCGCGGTGATTGTCACCCCTGCTGTAGAGGTTGAGGTTGGTGTACCGGTGATTACACCGGTTGTTGCGTTCAAAATCAGGCCACCGGGTAACGTCCCACTTGTGACGGCGTAACTGACCGAGCCCGCGAAGCCCGTCGCGGTGTAGGCAGTCGATGCTGTAATTGGCGAATCTTGGTTCCCTGTCACGGTTTGCGTGGCGGGTGCGATAGAACGTGTCGTCAAGAACATTTCGAGGTATGAACCACGTTCGTCTAAGCCAACAGGGTCGCCTGGAGGGCCAGTGTCGTAGGTGTAGTCGATTTCCAGTGTTGACATGAGCCCGGTGAGGTAGCCAACGTTGGAGGCCCCCGGAACGTAGGAAGTTGTCTCGTTCGAGTTCGTTATGTCCGCCGCCAACACGACCGTGCCTGACGCGTCTTTGCCTGTAAACGTGTACTTCTCAAAACAGTTGGCTCCTTGGGTGCCTGTTTCGTTGCAGTCTGCGTGATTCCGCGTTTTCATTCCAATCCCGGGAATCGCCGGATTAAACGTGAGAACGGTCCTCACCTTTAGAGTTGACTGATGAAGGTACGTGTTGTTGTTATTCCCCCTTATACCCGTATTAGTGGTGACAGCCACGGTGACGCCTCCAACAACGACGGATCGTCCTGCACTCTCGAATGGAATGGCCTCGGTGAAGTTTGGGACAAAACCGGACAACTCGGGAGGTGGAGTACTGGCGGACGCTGGGGCTAAGTGCATTGGGACAAAACCTGCCAAGGTGATCGATGACAAAAGAGTGACCGAAAGCAGAGAAACAAAACGCACGACACGCACTATCTCAGTCTACACATTTCTATTTGCCGAAAACGAACTTGGGGAACACCAAATTTCAGCACGTGCGGTGGATCACGGTGAGGTGAGTCATTGCGTAAGTTCTCATCAACGGCAGACATGCACAACGGCAACAAATGATCAACAAACTCGGAATCGACACCGAGTTACGAAACGCATCGCACACGCGTTTCCTAGCATCGCTATGGCACAAACCCTCTAACAAATAGTCGGGCTGGCGGGATTTGAACCCACGACCTCTTCGTCCCGAACGAAGCGCGCTACCAAGCTGCGCTACAGCCCGTAAGGAGAGGTCACCCTATCAGACGACCTCGGTTGCTACGAAAGCCAGATTTCAGGCTTGAACGGCCAGATCGACGGCATCGCCCGACGCAAGGCTGATCGGGTCGGCGTAGGCATCGCCGGCCAAAAGTGCGTTAGCGGCCTTGCGTAAACGCAGTGAATCAAGCGGCTTCACGAGGTAGCCGTCGGCATCGCAACGCTGCACCTGGAACACATCGTGGGCCCGGTCGAGGAGCATCAGAACGGCCGTGATCGGGATGGCGTCCATGCCTTCTGCGTTACGAATGGCCATGCATGTGGCAATGCCGCCCATATTTCCGATCTGCTCATCGATGATGACGAGATCGGGAGTCAACTGGGTGATGGCCTGGAGCACATCGATGCCTGCTCGCACTCGGTAGACAGTGGTCGAATCGTCGGCCAGAGCGGCATCGACCTCTTCGAGGATCCAGTCAGCGTCGGTGGCGAGAAGGATGGTGGGCACGGCGCAGACAGTACCGGCTGGCACCGGTTTCGCCCAACCATCGGGTCAGGGCTTGCCCTCGGGGGTGAGCCACTGGGCAAGAGACGCGAGGCCATCGAGGTCGTGGACGTCGGTGTCGAGGAAGGGGATCTTCACAACGGCGCCGGCTGGCAATTCATTGGTGAGTGTCGCAAGGACGGTGTCCTGTCCCACGGCCACAGTTTGCGAGTCGTGCAGCACGGTGATGAACGGGGCGAGAGGTCCGTCGGCGAGGCCGTCGAGACGCTCGGATCCAAAGGAGGGATGTACGCGGTTCACCACGATCGCGTCGACGGCAATGTCGGCAGTGGCGAGCGTTTCGATGAATGCAGCCGCATCGTCGACGGTGTCATTGCGAGGAACAGTCACGAGAACAAATGCGGTGTCATCGGCAATGAGGAGATCATGCACGGCAACCGCCCGGCCTCGGAATCCCTCTTCCATGCCATCGAACGTTGCGAAGAACTCGATTGCATCATCGACGACTGATGCGCTCACAATGCGAGCGACTGTGCGAAGGAAACCTTGGGCCGCAAAGTTCACGACCCGTGCAAGTCCACCAGTTGGGGTGACGAGAACTTTGTAGAGCCGATGATCAAGAAAGCGTGTGATGCGATCGGGGGCTTCAAGAAAATCGATGGCGTTGCTTGTTGGGGGAGTATCGACAACGACAAGATCGAACCGCTCGTCGTTATGCAGCTCGTACAGCTTCTCCATCGCCATGTATTCATGTGCGCCCGACATCGAATCGGCGATGTTTCGAAAGAAATCGTTGGTGAGAATGTTTTGGGCTTGTTCTTCGCTTGGCGCGTAGGTACGAATCAGCGCATCAAACGTTGTCGATGTATCGAGCATGACGGCCCACAGTTCGCCGGTTGCTGCGACGTCGATTTGTTGTGGTTCGTTGCCAATCGCGCGATCGGGGTCGAATCCCATCGCATCAGAAAGCCGACGCGCTGGGTCGATGGTGACAACGCATACTCGACGTCCTCGTCGAGCCGCTTCAAGTGCGAGCGCTGCAGCTGTTGTGGTTTTTCCAACGCCACCTGCGCCAACGCAAACGATCACTGATTGCTGTTCAAGAAGTGTTGCGAGCGAGGTCATGCGTCGTCCTCGCTAAGTGCGTCGATGCGGATCGAAAGCGCATTCGACAACGTTTCAAGTTCAGGGGGACCGGGTTCGGTCGTGAACACGTAGGGCGTGTGTAGCTGAGCGAGCGGCAACGATTGTGAGAGACGCGCGACTTGTTCGTTCTGGCGCGCGGCCCATTGCAGTCGGAACGCTGCGGCGTCCCGCAGATTGGCGATTTCGGCTGCAGAGATTTTCGCCGTGCTGGCCGCGAGGCGCGCGTCGAAGTCGTCAGCAAGCCCTTCGGGAACCGGAACAAGACCGTTCACAATCACGGGCCCGAGGGCGACGCCAATTTCTTCTTCGAGCGCGAACGCGGTCTCAATAACTTCGTTGACTGGCGTTTCCTCGGCGAGGGTAACGAGCATCACCCGGCATCGTTCTGGGTCAGCGAGCATCTCAAGTACGTCGTCTGCCTGAGTGGCAATAGGGCCGGCCCCCACTGCACCGCGCAGTCCGGTGGGCGATTGCAGGAAAGAGACTGCGTGACCGGCAGCCGGGGCATCAAGGACGATGAGATCGGCTGTTCTCGAGGCCTCGAACGCCTTGACCCGGCCCAGCACCAAGAGATCCCGAATGCCCGGAGCAGCGGTGGTCACCACATCGATGGCGCCGGTGGACATCAAACGCCGAGTGATGCGGGCCAATCCGTGGTCAGCCAGATACTCGGCGAGAGCCTCGTCAGGGGTTACCAGACGGCCTCGGACATCGGCATCCCCGGATGGTCCACCCCCGGCGTGGAGGGTCTGCTCAAGGCCAGTGAGCTCCGGTGCTGCGAAGAGACGGCTAATCGGTCCACCAGGGGTGAGGCGGACCAACATGGTGGACATTCCGGCCCGAGCGGCGGTCCGGGCCAGGGCCGCGGACATCGTGCTTTTGCCCACGCCTCCCTTCCCGGCCACGATGAGGACCCGTGATGCTGCGAAAAATCGTGCAGGGTCCATATTCCCCTCGGAGGCTCGAGATGCGCAGACTACCCAGCTTTGCCGCCGTCACCGCTGTCGTGGCGTTGATGCTCGGTGTCATCGGCTTTGTAGTGAGCGCTATGTCGAGCCCAGTCTCGGCCGAAACTTCCACCACGATCATTAACGAAGGTGGCCCCGACGGATTCGTTGCCGTCGTGAAGGTCAGCGGTCTTCTCGATCCGGTCATGGTCGATTTCATTCGCACGTCGATTGAAGAAGCGAATGACGAAGGCGCGGTCGCGCTCATTCTTCAAACCGATTCAAATGGCGTTGTTGTCGAAGAGTCCGTCTTTGCTTCGTTGTTGAACGAGATGCTTGCGTCATCAATTCCGGTTGATGTTTGGGTGGGACCCTCGGGTTCGGATCTCACGGGCCAATCCGCGCAACTTATTGGTGCTGCCAATCAAGTTGGTATGGCCCCGGGTTCTCGACTCGGTAACGCCGGACAACCGGTGATCGATGGCCTTGATACGAAACGATTGTCGCCAATTGCTGACAAAACTGTGAGCGCTCAAGAAGCAGCAGACCTCGGCATCACAACAGTTGAGGCGCCAACGATTGGCGATTTCCTTGTGAATTTGCCCGGTGTTGCGACTCGTGAGGTCACCGCCGAAAACGGGGAAACTCGACGTGAACCAATCACGCAGGTTCGGTTCGGTCAACTCTCACTTGTTTCGAATCTCATGCATACGGTTGCGAGCCCTGCGGTGGCGTATCTGCTGATCACTGTTGGTCTTGCTTTACTGCTCTTTGAACTCTTCACCGCTGGCGTTGGTGTTGCCGGTGTTGTTGGTGCAGGCGCATTCATCTTGGCGGGTTACGGAATGTGGGTGTTGCCGACGAATTGGTGGGCGTTTGTCTTGCTTGCCGTTTCGATGTTCGCGTTCGCAGTTGATGTACAAACTGGCGTGCCGAGGGTGTGGACAGGTATCGGCATCGTTTTGTTCGTCGTGTTTTCGTTTACCGTCTTCGACGGAATGTCGCTGTCGTGGATCACGTTGCTGGTCGCGATCCTGGGCATCGTTCTGACTTTCCTTGCCGGCATGCCGTCAATGGTTCGCACTCGCTTCTCGACTCCAACAATCGGGCGCGAATGGATGATCGGAGAGATGGGCCGAGCCGTCACGGGAATCAACCCTGATGGCGTTGTCCAGATCCGTGAGGCCCTTTGGCGGGCATCGACCAATCGCTCCACCCCGATCGAAGAACTCGAACGAGTGCGGGTTGTGAGCATCGATGGACTGGTTCTTGAGGTAGAGCCCGAAGTGGGTGCAGCCAAGGACTATCGGGATCGTTCCCCTCGCTCCGATGCCAAGGGAGACAAGGGTTCTGCCGAGGTCACCGACCCTGAGTCAGGCTCGGTTCAGGACCCCGACTGACCCCGTTTTCATCCCATTCACCGGGATGTGACATTCGTCGCATTTTTTCTTGCAATGGGCGAGGGCGCCGTTGTACGTTCGCCATCCGGAGTAGGGAGGCAGTACTGCAATGAGTGTTCAGCGAATTGAAGACGACTGGCAGATGAAGGCGGAATGTCGTGGGCCACAGGCTGTGGTCTTCTTCCCGCCCTCACAGTTTGAGCGCAAGGAAGACAAGCTCCAGCGCGAGAACCGTGCCAAAGAGATCTGCACCGAGTGTTCGGTGCGCACCGATTGTCTTGACTACGCCCTGTCGATCCGTGAACCGCACGGCATCTGGGGTGGACTCAATGAACTTGAACGAAAGGCCCTGCTCACGCAGCACGCGGTCTGAAGGCCTGCGACGTTGGTTCGGGGGGACCAATGCTCGCTGCAGACCCAGCGTCGGGTCCGGTTCGTCCGGCCCGGCGCTGGGGCATTTTTGCGGTGATGTTGTTTCGTAGTGGCGCTGGCGACGGCGATTGAAAGGTCTTCACCGGTACGCTTCAGACGTGTTCTTGTTTCTGTTCTGCGTGTTCGTCGTGTTCCCGCTGATTGAGTTGGGTGTTGTCATCGCGGTCGCTGGCTGGATCGGAATTGTTCCGACGATCGCCGCTCTCATCGCGATGAGTGCCATTGGTGTTTGGTTGGTAAAGCGCGAGGGCCTCGGTGTTGTGCGTCGCACACGAGAAGCGATGAATCGAGGAGAGGTCCCGGGCGGAGAAATGCTCGACGCCGCCATGCTCACGATCGCCGGATTTCTCTGCTTCGTCCCGGGGTTCATTTCGGGAACGATCGGACTCCTGTTGCTCATCGGGCCACTACGACGCCCGGTCGGTCGTCGCATTGTGCGTCGGTGGACGCGTGTCGGTTCGTTCGTCGGCATGTCTCGCCGCCGTAGCACCGTCGAGGTCCAATGGATTGGTGACGTGACGCCAACAACACCTCCGGCAACTGGGCCAATTGAAATTGGTCCTGTTCGTGACTGACGCAAGCGCAACGTTCACGACCGAGCCGCCGTTGGTGCACGACAAGCCTCAGGTGATTTCGCCTCTCGTTCGTCGGATCACCGCAGCGAATCCAAGCCACATGACTGGCCCTGGCACGAATACTTATCTCGTTGGAAACGACGAAGTGCTGGTGATTGACCCGGGCCCCGAAGACGACGTGCATACGAAAGCCATTCTGAAAGCGGCCAAGGGTCGTATTCGTTGGATCATGTGCACGCACACCCACCCCGATCATTCGCCAGGTGTTCCCGCCCTTAAGGCCGAAACCGGCGCAGAAGTTATGGCCTGGAGTAATCGTGGCGGCCTTCGCACCGACCGTCGCCTCAGCGACGGCGATCAACTTGTCACCGATGAGTTCACGATGACTGCAGTGCATACGCCAGGACACGCAGGCAATCACTTGTGTTTCTTTCTTGAGGACGAACGCATGCTGTTCTCAGGCGATCACATCATGCAGGGCTCAACAGTTGTGATTACGCCTCCGGACGGCGACATGGGGGCCTATCTCGAGTCGTTGGCGAAGGTGCGGGCGCTGAATCTCAAGGCGATTGCTCCGGCCCACGGCCATGTCATCACTGATCCAAATGCAGTCATCGATTGGTACGTGACCCATCGGCTCGAACGCGAAGCGCAGTTGCATGGCTTGCTGCTTGAGATGGGTAGCGCGCGTATCGCGCAACTCGTCGAAGCGGCGTATGTTCCGCTCGATCCTGTGCTCATCCCGATGGCGAAGCGTTCCGTTCATGCGCATCTGCGCAAACTTGCCGACGAAGGCAAAGTCGAAGGCAACGGCGCCCGCGGTGTGTGGTCGGTTGTTTGACCACTGTTGACGAAGCGATCAATCCGGTGGACGGTCGGGGAAGCGGTCGTAACGCCACAACACCGGGAACAGCATGATCCAGCAGATCACGACACCGATCGTGGCAACGCCGCCAAAAACGACCGCGCGTCCCGTACCGAGCAACTGACCAGCTACTCCTGACTCGAAGGCACCGAGCTCGTTTGAGGCTCCGATAAAGACACCTTCGACCGCCATGACGCGACCGCGAGCCGACGACGGCGTCACCAACGGAACCAGCGTGCTTCGGATAAACACGCTTACCGAATCAGCAGCGCTCAACAACATCACACTGAGGAATGCGATCGCGAAATTGTGCGTCACTCCCAACGTGATCGTGAACACGCCGAAAAGGGCGACAGCGATGAACATAATCGGCCCGGTTCGTCGCTGAATCGGTTTGAGGCTCAGTGCACTCGTGACAACTGCTGCGCCGATACCACCCGCAGCACGCAGCCAACCCAGTCCCACAGCACCAACGCCTAACCGGTTTTCGGCGATTGCCGGTAGTAGGGCAACTGCGCCACCGAACAACACCGCGAAGAGGTCGAGTGAAATCGCGCCAAGCAGTGCTGGATTTCGTCGAATGACGCGGAAGCCTTCGAATGCTTCATGGAATGTCCGTTTCTTCTTCTTGTTCTCGGCATTCGAAGTGAGGTTGGGAGTAAGCGATTTGTGAGCGATGTGGTCGGCGTTTTGCTCGCCGAGAACGTCGAGCATTTCTGCAGGTCGCATTTCATCGCCGAGGTCAATCATCGATGCTTCATGATCGCCAGCCAACGCGTTTCCGGGGGTGATGCGATCCGGACGAGGCCGAGCGAATTGAATGAGCACGGCACCCACTGC
>Ga0068876_10001983_pt1 | contig 15519 bp, 10 predicted proteins | sample NOAtaG_6_FD_66442 | JGI IMG/M metagenome (GOLD analysis project Ga0068876, IMG submission 66442) | Freshwater lake microbial communities from Lake Erie, under a cyanobacterial bloom - NOAA_Erie_Diel5S_2200h metaG | ecosystem: Environmental > Aquatic > Freshwater > Lake | place: USA: Ohio, Lake... | reverse complement strand
CTGGCGGAACTGCTGGGTGCTCGTCTCCTTGCGCCGCATGAGCGACAGCTTGTGCTGGACGAGCGGGTGGGAGACGACGTGGACCTCGCGGGCGCTCTGCATGGGGCCGGATGCTACTCCGGTGCGGGTCCAGGATCACCCGGCGTTCTGGTAGCCTCGGAGCATGCGCCTCGGTCTCGCCTGGCTCGCCCCACTCCTGCTGCTCCTCGCGCCCGGCTGCGACTGCGAGGGCCCGCCACGCCGGCAGCCGGAAGGCGGCCGCTGCGAGGTCTCGGAGGACTGCGAGGCGGGCCTCGTCTGTCTCGACCGGATCTGCCAGAGGCTGCCCGATGGGGGCATGCCGGACGCGGGACCGGAGCGCGACGCGGCGCGCCCCGACGTCCCCGCGATCGACGCGCCGAGCGCATGCGTCCCGGCGTGCTCCGTGGGCCAGCGCTGCGAGACGGGCGGCGGCGCGCCGGTGTGCGTGGACAACACCTGCGACGATCTGGGGTGCGAGGGAGCGACCCGCTGCGAGCCGGCGCCGAGCGGTCCGGGGAACGTGTGCGTCGACAACACCTGCACCGACTCGATCGACTGCCCCGAGGCGCGCTACTGCGACGGCGACCGCTGCGTGCCCGATGCGTGCGTGCCCGGGGAAGCGACCTGCACGGCCGAGGGCGGCGTGTCGGTGTGTCCGTCGGACGGCGCGCCGGCGAGCGTGCGCTTCGTGTGCGGCGGGGCCGCCTACTTCTCGAGCACCTGCACCGAAGAGGGCACGAGCGCGTTCTGTCCGTGCGAGGACGATTGGGACTGCCCGGCGTTCACGATCTGCGAGGCGGGCCGCTGCGAGGGCACCGGCGCGATGCCGACCTGCCGGCTGCCCGCGGCGCCCTTCGCCGATGCGCTGCCGGCGATCGAGCCGGGCTTTCCGTGGGGTGGTGCGAGCGCGGCGAGCCCGGACGCCGACGCGGCGCGCACGCCCTACGCGAGCTCGACCCAGGTGGTGATGACTCCGGTCGTCGCGAACCTCGACGACGACAACGGCGACGGACGCATCGACGAGCGCGACTACGCCGAGCTCGTGTTCATGACCTTCTGCAACGGGGGATCGATCACCGGCGACGGCGTGTTGCGTGCGGTGCACGGGGGCGGGCCGGGCCGGGGCGAGGACTTCTTCGCGAACTGCGGAGCGCGCACGTGGCACGAGGGGGACGCGCTGCCGGCGAGCTGTGCTTGCACCGACGGGGGCGACCTCGACTCGACCGCGGGCGTCGCGGTCGGCGACCTCGACGGGGACGGTGTGCCGGAGATCGTCGCGGTCACCGAGACCGATACGCTGCGGATCTACTCGAACACCGGGGAGGCGCTCCTCAACGTCGGCGGCGCGGCGGTGGCAGGCAACGGCTCGCCCGCCGTCGCGAACGTGGATGGCGTCGGCTTCGCCGAGGTGGTCCTCGGCGCGAGCGTCTTCACCTTCGAGCGCACCGGCGCGGGAGCCCTCGCGCTCGTCGATCGCTTCGTCGGCGCGCTGGGCCAGGGCACGAACGGACAGGGGCCCATCAGCTGCATCGCGAACGTCGCGGGCGGCGCGGAGCAGGAGATCATCGGCGGCGCGACGGTGTACCGAATGCCGAGCCCGCCGAGCGGAGTCAGCCGCCGCAGCGGGTGCGCCACCGGCGACGTGAGCGACTTCTGCCAGGGTCGGCTCACGGTGGTCTGGGACGGACCGACGTTGAACGGCGCGAGCTCGATCCGCGAGGGGTTCTGCGCGGTGGCCGACGTGCTCGGCGCCGACCGCGCCGCGGCGCCTGGGCCGAGCAACCCGCCCGACGGAGAGCCGGAGGTGATCGTCATGGCGAACGGCCGCCTGCAGATCTATGCCGGCGCGACCGGGATGCGCTTGCGCGACATCGCGATCAGCGGCACGACCCGGGGCGGGGCGCCGAACATCGACGACTTCGACGGCGACGGCTTCGCCGAGATCGGCCTGGCCGGCTCGACGAACTACGTGATGCTCGATCTCCAGCCTGCGACCGCCGCGTGCCCGGCGTGGCCGAACACCTTCGTCGACACGGTGACGGGCCTGCAGGGCAACCCGGCGCGCACGGTGACGACCGCTGCCTGCACCACCGACGCGGACTGCGGGGACACCGCGCAGTTCGCCTGCAACGAGGCGGTCGGTGCGTGCGTGTGCCTGCACAACGGCTGGACCCGGCGCACCGAGGACGACTCCTCTCAGGTCACCGGCTCGACGCTCTTCGACTTCAACGGCGACGGCGCCGCCGAGGTCGTCTACAACGACGAGTGCTATTTCCGCGTCTACAGCGGGGTGGACGGAGCGGTGCTCTTTCGCGAGCCCTCGGAGAGCCGGACCCGCACCGAGAACCCGGTGATCGCCGACGTGGACAACGACGGCAATGCGGAGATCGTGTTCGCGACCTCGACCGAGTCGGGCTTCTGCAGCGACCGCTCGCTCGCGCCGCGCTTCAACCCCGGCCTCGAGGTGTGGGGCGACGCGAGCGACCTCTGGGTCTCGGCGCGGCGCATCTGGAACGAGCACGCCTACCACGTCACGAACGTGCTCGAGTCGGGCGGCGTGCCGGTCCGCGAGCCGGAGAGCTGGCGGGCCTACGGCGGCCGCACGTACAACACCTACCGCAGCCAGCCGCGCTCGTTCGGCGTCGCGCCGGACCTGACCATCGTGCGGGTGCAGCTCAGCTCGCCGGATGCGGCGTGCGGCATGCTCGGCAGCCGGCTCGAGCTCGCGGTGCGGATCCGCAACGACGGCGACGTGCGGGTCGGGGCGGACATTCCGGTGGGCTTCTTCGGGGAGTGGGACAGCCCGAGCCTCACCGAGCCGCTCTACGCCGATGCGGCCGGGACCCCGCTGGTGGTCACGCTCGGCCGCACCCTCGATCCGGGGGCGAGCCTCATCCTCACCGTCCCCTACGACTCGAGCACGAGCAGCCCGGGCACGCTGCCGAGCCGGATCCGGGTGGTGGTGGATCCGGGGAGTGCCGCGATGGAGAGCGGCGTCGAGCGCGAGTGCGACGAGTCGAACAACGAGACGACCGTGCCGGTCATGGCGGGCGCGAGCGTCGCCGACCTCGAGGTCGCCCTCACCGGACCGACCGGCGGCTGTCCGACGTTGACCTTCGGAGCGACGGTCACGAACCTCGGCGCGGCTGAGGCGCGGAGCGTCGTCGTGCGCTTCTACGCGGGCGATCCCGCGGCCGGCCGGGTCCTCGCCGAAGAGCTCCTCGCGGGTCCCATCGCTCCGGGCGGCAGCGCCAGCGTGATGGTGCCGATCGACGTGCCTGCCGAGCCGGTGCAGGTCTTCGTCGTCGTCGACCCCGACGACACGGTCGTCGAGTGCAACGACGGCAACAACGTCGATGCATCGGACGAGCGGTTCGGGTGCTTGATCTGAGGGGTCGCGCGCTCGCCGGCTCAGTAGTTGCGGACCACGACCTCGGCGACCGCCCCGCGGCTCTCCGCGCTCGCGCCGATCGCGCGGGGGGCATGCACGACGTCGATGCGGAAACGCTCGTAGAGGCGGCGGATCGCCGGCACGTCGTGGTTGCTGAGCATGATGGAGGCGCCGCGGCGGTCGAGCTCGACGACGACGTCGCGGAGCCGCTCCTGGTCCTTCATCGAGAAGCCGTCGTCGGCGTAGGCGGTGAAGCTCGCGGTGTCGCTGAGCGGCGCGTAAGGCGGGTCGAGGTACACGAAATCGCCGGGCCGCACCGTGTCGAGGAGCGACTCGTAGGGAGCGCAGCGGATGTCGGCGCCGCGGAGCGCAGCGCTCGCGAGGCGGAGGCCGGTCTCGTCGAGGATCCGCGGGCTCGCATAGCGCCCTTCGGGCACGTTGAATGCGCCCTTCTTGTTGACCCGGTGCAGCCCGTTGAAGCAGGTCTTGTTGAGGTAGATGAACATCGCGGCTCGCTCAGCCCGCGAGGTCGACGCGTCGCGCTGGTTGTACCGATCGCGCACCGTGTAGTAGGCGCCGCCTGCGGCATGGGCGAGGTTCAGCCCGGCGAGCACGTCGAGGACGTTCTCGACCTCGTCGCGCACCGCGAGGTACGTGTCGACGAGTGCCTCGTTCACGTCGGAGAGCACCGCGCGGTCCGGCAGCCGGGCGAAGAAGAAGCCGCCGCCGCCCACGAAGGGCTCGACGTGGCGCATGCGCTCGACCGCCTTCGGCAGCAGCGGGTTGAGCTGGGCCATGAGCTTCGTCTTGCCCCCCGCCCACTTCAGGAACGGGGTCGTTCCGCGGGTCGGGGCGAGCCGCTCGAGGGGCCCCGCCGTGCGCGCAACCTCGCGCCGCTTCAGGGAAATCCTGCCGATGGTGGTCCGGGGAGCCGCGCTGTGTGTAGCCACGAAAACGACATTATCCTACATAGGATCCTGCTCCGAATTTTCGGCGATCCAGCGAGGCCCTCGTGGTAGCGAGGCCCCGTGTCCTATCCGCCGCTCTCCGCGTTCCTGCCCCACCGGCCGCCGATGCGGATGCTCGACGAGCTCGTTCACCACGACGCCGAGCGCGCGGTGTGCGCGAAGACGTTCCACGCGGGCGAGGCGTTCGTCGAGGGCGAGGCCGCCTGCGCGCTCGTCGCCATCGAGCTCTTCGCGCAGACCGCCGCGGCGCACTTCGGCTACGCGGGCATGCAGCGCGGCGCACCGATGGGCACGGGGGCGCTCTTGGGCTCGCGGAAGATCGAGCTGTTCACGCCCGCCCTGCCGGTCGGCGAGCGCCTCCTCGTCGAGGTGCGGCAGACCCTGGTGATGCCGCCGATGGCGCAGTTCGACTGCAACCTGCGGGGGACGGACGGACGCCTGCTCGCCGAGGGCACGATCAACGTCGCCGTGGGGATCTGACCGCCTTGTCGCGCGGGGCGTGCCGCCCTATCTCCGCGGCGATGCTGACGTGGAACGCCGTCCTGAAGCTCGCCGACACCGGCAACCTCGCGCCGCCCCGCCGCGTCGAGAAGACCGAGGCCGAGTGGCGCGCGGAGCTCACGCCCGACGAATTCCACGTCACCCGACAGCACGGCACCGAACGCGCCTTCAGCTCGCCGATGTGCAGCAAGTTCGACCCCGGTCAGTACGCCTGCCGCTGCTGCGGGACGCTCCTCTTCGACGCCTCGACGAAATTCGAGTCGGGTACCGGCTGGCCGAGCTTCACCCAGCCCGAGACGGCCAACGTCGTCGCCTACCGCGTCGACCGCAGCTACGGGATGGTCCGCGTCGAGACCCTTTGCAGCGTCTGCGACGCCCACCTCGGCCACGTGTTCCCCGACGGCCCCGCTCCAAGCGGCCTCCGCTACTGCATGAACGCCGTCGCGCTCCGCAAGCTCGGCTGAGCGGCCCCCGCCGCGGGGCTCAGCCCGCCGCGCGGATCAGGCGCACGAGGTGCACCTCGGTCGCCCCGTCGGGACGCCAGTTCGCGTACGCCTCCACGTCGTACGAGCCCGGGTCGAGCACGACCGGGATCGTCCTCGAACGGAGCTTCGGCAGGTCCTTGCCGGGGTGACTCGAGTCGAAGAGCACGAACGCGTCGGTGCGGGACAGGAAGCGCTCCGAGAGCGGCATCCACCCATCGAGCGGCAACAGGTCGAGGTGTCCGCTGAGGCCCGTCTCGGACTCGGCCCGGACCCGGCACACCACCAACAAGCCGCCGAGTTCCAGCGGCACGACCGCGACCGGACCCTCGCCGGCAAGGGTGATCGCCGACGATCCGCCGCTGGCCGTGGTGCCGGGAGACAAGCGCACGACGCGGGTCGCGGCATGACCGGCACCGGGCCACGCGGAGAGCTCCGAGGCGGGCATGAGGCGAGGCGCCCGGGCATCGAGCCAGTCGAACATCGGGCGGGATTGTCGGGCGGCGCGACGACGCAGGGAAGAGAAAAATCTGCGTGGAGCCGCACGCCGCCTGGATGGCCGCGCGAACGGACGCCTGGCCGCACCGCGCAACGAAGGGCCGGGCGCTGGGCGCGGCTCACACGACGCGGTCGCTGCCCCCGTCGACCGGCAACTGCGCGCCGGTCGTGACCCGCATGCGGACGAGCGCGAGGATGGCCTCGGCGCAGTCGCGGCTCGTCACCTCGGCGCGGAGCAGGTTCTGCCGCTTGTACCCGTCGACGCTGATCCCGTAGTTCGCGGCACGGAGCGCGATCTTCTCCGCGCTCCACAGCTCGGTGTCGAAGACCTTGTCCGGGTGGATCGCCGAGACCCGCACCCCGTGCTCGGCGAGCTCGAGCGCGGCGACCCGCATGAGCTGGTTGAGGGCCGCCTTCGCGGTCGAGTAGGCCGCCGCCCCGGGCCCGGGCGCGGGCACGTTGCGCGAGGCGACGAAGACCACTGCCGGCGCGACGCCGAGCTTCAAGAAAGGCACCGCCGCCCGGAGGAGCTTCAGGTGCGCCCCGAGGTTCAGGGCGTGGGTCCGCTCGAAGAGCGCGTCGTCGAGCGCCTCGATCTTCTTCGAGGGCGGAAAGTCGCCCGCGTTCGGCACCAGCAGATCGAGGCCGCCGAAGCGCCGCACGCAGCGGGCGATCGCTGCGTCGACCTCGTCGGCGGAGGTCACGTCGCACACGAGGCCGAGGGCGCCCTCGCCGCGGAAGCGCTCGACGACCTCGGGCTTCTTGTCGAGCACGCAGACCGCCGCGCCCTCCTCGAGAAACAGCTCCGCGGTCGCCCGACCGATGCCGCTCGCGCCGCCGCTCACGAGCGCGATCTGCCCGGCAAGCAGTGGCCTGACGCCGCCCTTCCGGAGCTTGCGCTGCTCGAGCTCCCAGTACTCCATGTCGAACAGATCCCGCTCGCCGAGCGGGCTCCAGCCGCCGAGCGCCTCGGCCCACTGGATCGCCCGCGCCGTATGCCGGGCGATGTCGGCGGTCTGCCGCGCGAGCTTCGCGCTCGTCCCGAGCGCCACGAGGCCCGCGCCCTTCACCACCGCCCACCGGGGCGCAGGATCGAGCGGCGTGTGCCCGGGGCCCGCGTGCCGGGCGAAGTACGCCGCCTCGTTCGCCGCGAAGGCCTCGATGGCCGGGCCCGCATCGCCGTCGATCACCACCGGCACGCGCTTGGTGCGGATGACGTGATCGGGGGTGAGCGGGCCGCGGGTGGCGATCGCCGCCACGTCGTGCCGCGAGGCGAAGCCGCGGGCCTCGGCGCTTCCATCGGCCGCAGCCACCAGCGCGGTGCCCGCGACCCGGCTCGCGTGCCCGCGCAGCGCGGCGAGCGCGAGCGGATCGAGCTCGGCCGGCTCCGCCGTCACCGGCGCCGCGAGCGCGCCCGCCGCTTCGAGCGCCCGCTCCGCCTCGCCGACCATGCGGATGGTGCGCTCGTAGCTGGTCTGCGCGTCGTCGCCGAAGGTGAAGAGGCCATGCTGCAAGAGCACGATGCCCTCGACCTTCGACCAGTCTGCGCCCTCGATGGCCTGCCGCACCGCGCGCGCGAGCACGAAGCCCGGCATGACGTAGGGCACGTAGAGCGCGCGCTCGCCGTAGAGCGCCTGCACGCGGCCGAGGCCGTCCGGCGCGTTCGTCAGGGCGATCACCGCGTCGGCGTGGGTGTGATCGACGAAGCGGTGCGGCAGGATCGCGTGCAGGATCGCCTCGATGGAGGGGTCCGGCGCGCCCGGATCGAGCAGCGCCGCCCGCTGCTCGCGGACCATGTCCACATCGGAGAGGGCCTCGAGCTCGGCCATGCGCCGCAAGGTCCGAAGGCGCACGGCGGGGAAGCCCGCCGGCTCGATGGAAGCCAGATCCCAGCCCGATCCCTTCACCCAGCAGACCTCGACCGGGTCGCCGAAGAAGTCCCGGGTCGTCCCCTTCACGCTGGTGTTGCCGCCCCCGTGCAGGACCAGCGAGGGCTCGGCGCCGAGCAGGCGCGAGGTGTAGCAGCGGAGCGCGAGCAGCTCGCTCGGGGCGTCCTCGGATCGGTAGCGGCTTTCCATCCCGACATCCTACGCGAGCGCTCGGATGGAGGTCGCCCTCAGCGTGCGACGACGTCCGCGATGGCCAGGGCGTGCAGGGTGCTGCCGGCGAGGACGAAGCCGTGCCAGGTCGCGTGCATCCAGCGGGTGCGGTGGCGCAGGAAGAAGGGCACGCCGGCGGTGTAGGCCACGCCGCCGAGCACGAGGTAGGCGAGCGTACCGAGCGGCAGCGTGCTCCACAGCGCGGGCAGGCCGAGCGCGCCGCTCCAGCCTGCCCCCAGGTAGACGCCGATCGAGAGCCGGGCGCGATGCCGCAGCGGCGTCGTCTCGACGACGATGCCGAGGAGCGCAATCGACCAGGCGAGGGCACAGAGCGCGACGCCCCAGGCCCCGCCGATCGCGAGGAGCGCGAAGGGCGTGCAGCTGCCCGCGATGAGCAGGTGGATGGCCGCGTGATCGAGGATCTGCAGGAACTGCTTGGCGCGGCGGTGGCGCGGCGGCACGGAGTGGTAGAGCGTGGAACTGACGTAGACCGCCAGGAGGCTCGCGCCGAAGACCGCCGCGGCCGCGATGCGGTGGGCGCCGCCGCGCGCAGCCGCGTCGAGCACGAGCACGACGAGCACCACGAGCGAGGCGACCGCGCCGAACCCGTGCGTCAGCGCGTGGACCAGCTCCTCGCGCGGGCTCGGGTGGTGGGCGGCCTCCGCGTGGGAGGAGGCAGGCGGCGGAGGCGAGGACGCACGCATGGTGGCGGAGCGTGCACGGGCCGCGGGCCCGCGCGTGTCACCGTTCGCGCTTGCGCGTCATGGTTCGGTCACGGCAGCACCGCCGCATCGCGCAGCACCGCCGCATCGCGCAGCACGGCCGCATCGCGCAGCACGGCCGCATCGCGCAGCACGGCCGCATCGCGCAGCACGGCCTTCACGCGAGTGCGGCCTTCACGCGAGCGCGGCGTCGAGGCGTGCAAGCGCCTCGTCGAGCCGATCGAGCGGCGGCGCGAGCACGAGGCGGCCGCCGGGATGGCGGGCCGCGAGCAGCTCGGCCGCGACGAGGCGTGCGGCGAGCCCGTCCGCGTGCGCGCCCGCGGCGATCACCCGGTAGAGGCCCGCGCCGTGGACCGGATGCGCGAGGCGGCGCGCGAGCACGGCGTCGAGCGCCCGCGCAGCGGCCGCGACGTCGAGCCCGCGGGCGGCGCGCAATCGGTGGTGCGCGAGGACCGCCGCGAGCTCGTCGGCCTGCCCCGGGCTGCCGACGTGGGCGAAGAGCGCGGGAGAGAGGTGTGCGAAGCCGAGCGGGCCGCCCGCCGCCCAGAGCAGCGCGTCCGGCAAGAGCGGGGCCGCCGACGCGTGGAAGGGGCCGCGGCCCGAGCGGTGGTAGGCGCACGCCGTCTCGACGAGCGCGATCGGAACGCCGGTCTCGGCACGCAGCGCGGCGAGGCCGACGAGGAAGGCATCGCCCGCGACCCAGCCGGTGCGCTCGCCGACGGACTCGACGACGAGGCCGAGGATCGCGTCGCGGCCGACCTCGACGATCGCGGCACGCAGTGCGGCGAGGCAGGCCTCGTCGCCGACCTCCGCCGGGTGCGGCACGAGGTGCGCGCCCCCGCGCGAGGGGGCACGGAGGACCGCGGGATCGGAGAGCGCGCGCGCCGCGGCGGTGGTGTGCCCGAGGTAGGCGCCGCGGAGACCGAGCAGCGTGCGGGCTGCAGGGCGCGCCGCCCGGAGCAGGCGCACGAGCTCGTCGGCCAGCGCGTCGCGACCCGGCGTCGGAAACAGATGCGGCAGGTCGGGGGCGAGCGCGCCGACCCACTCGAGCGCGCGGACGAGGCCCGGGGTCACGCGCTGCGGCAGGCCGCCGCCGAGCGCGAGCGCCGCCTCGAGCCCACCGCGATCGAAGGCCGCGCGCAACGGCGCCGGAACCGAGTCCGAAGGCAACGCGACGCGGGGAGCAGGCGCTGGCAACCTGGGACGCGCGCCCGGCAGTTCCTCCCACGCGGGCGGCGAGGCCCCGGGATGCGCCTCGAGCCACGCGAGTGAGCGGTGCACCGCGCGCGCGAGCACCTCCACCTCGGCCGCGGCGGCGCCCGCATGCAGGCGGTGGCGCACCGTGTTCCCGTCGATCTCGGGGAGCACGCCGCGCCAGCGGGCCTGACCGAGATAGGCTGCCGCGTGCAGGGGCGAGGGCAGCTCGAAGGCGAGCGTGCCGGCGGGCGCGCGGGGCCGGAGCGCGAGCTCGGACCACCGGCGTTCGAGCGCGGCGACGAGCGGCGCGAGGGCCTGCGCGAGGTGACCGGACGCAGCCGCGTGCGCGGCGTGCCGGGCGGCGTGCCAGCGCAGGCGGGCCTGCGCGGGCGAGAACCCCTCGCTCGGCTCGGGATCGACGAAGCGGCCGAGTACGACCCCGGGTAGACCGGGTCCGCCGAAGATCAGCGCGTCTGGGCAGAGCACGGAGGCCGCATCGCGCGCGGACGAGAGCGGGACGCCCAATGCGTCGAGGAGGAACGGGACGGCGAGACCGCGGCAGAGGTGGCGGAGGGCTCGGTGAACACGCTGGCTCGCCGGGCGCGCGGCGGCCGCATCGGGCTGCGGCACGAGGACGGCGACGACGCCGCCCGCGGCGACGGCGTCGAGGACGGCGAGCAGGGCGCGGAGCTCGGCGATCCGAGAGTCCGAGTCCGGGGCAGAGACCGAGTCCGGGGCAGAGGCCGAGTCCGGGGCAGAGGCCGAGTCCGGGGCAGAGGCCGAGTCCGGGGCAGAGGCCGAGTGCGGGGCAGAGGCCGAGTCCGGGGCAGAGGCCGAATTGGCGGACAGGAGGGCTGCGAGTCTCCTCGCGAGCTCGGGGCGGTCGGCCGCCGCTGCAGCGGCCTCGAGGGCGGGGTCGGGCGGCAGGGACGGGCAGGCTTGGGCAGGCCACGGGAGCACGAGCGCGTCGAGACCGGCGAGCTCGGCGCTGCCCCCGCTCGGGATCCGCACCCGCCCGTGGCGTGCGCCGGCGAACACCACGACGCGCTCGCCGGGCGCGCCGACAAGCGCGACCGCCTTCTCCACCGCTTCGTGCGGACCGTCGGCGAAGGCGACCTCCGCGCTCGGCAGGCCGAGCGCGGCGGCCAGTTCGCGGGCGACGGCGGTGGGCTCGGGCGGCGCGACGAGGGCCGCGACGACGGCCTGCGCGAGCTCCGCCTCGCCGGCGCCGAGACCGCTCTGCGCGTCGAGCAACACCAGCGGCGCCGCATCGACCGACACCTGCCAGGCACCGCGGCTCCGGCGCGGATCCGCGACGAGCGGCACCGGGAAGCGCGCGAGCCGGTCGCCCGCGAAGAGCCGCTCGGTCCACCCGCTCGAGGCCGGGAGCACGCCGCCCGCTGGAGATGCGTCCGCCGAAGCGGGCTCGGCGGCGGCCTCGGCGGCCTCTTCGAGCGCGTGCCGCGCCTCCATGAGCGCGAGGTCGGGCGCCGGTAGCGATGCGCGCAGGTGCGGACTCACTGTGAAGCTGAAGAGCGGGTTGGACTGCACCGCGACCGGCACCGCCAAGTTGCGCGCCGCGAACGCGCCGGCCGGGCGGAAGTTGCCGCTCCGGCCGGTGCCGCCGAAGGGCAGCCGCGGGCTCGCCTGGTTCGTCGAGCGATTCTGGTTGAGCAGACCCAGGCGGATCCCCCCGCGGTAGCGCTCGAAGCGCGCATCGCTCGCGGTGAACACGCTGCACGCGAAGCCGTAGGGGCTGCCCGCGACGATGGCGATCGCTTCCTCGTCGCTGTCGACGAGCTCGACGCCGAGGTCGGGCCCGAAGAGCTCGACGTCGGTGTAACCCGGGACATCGTGGCGGCCCTCGGGCAGCACGTGGAGCGAGCCGCTGCGGAAGGCCCCGCCCGGCAGCCGCGCGCCAGGCACCACCGCGTCGGCTCCCGCACTCCGCGCGGCCTCGATGGCCCGCTCGAACTTGGCGAGCGCGCCCTCGGTCGCCATGGGCCCGGCGAACGAACGCGCATCGTCCGGATCGCCGAAGCGCAGGGCCCGCACGAGCCGCACGAGCGCGTCGATCAGGGGCCCGGCCATCTTCCGGTGCACGAGCACGCGGTCGGTGCAGGTGCAGCGCTGGCCGGTGGTGAGGTAGCCGCCGATCACGATCTCGTGCGCCGCCTGCCGCAGGTCCGCGTCCTCGCACACCACCGAGACGTTCTTGCCCCCCATCTCGAGGGCCAGCAGCGTCTCCGGCTTGTCGAGCGTCGCCTCGAGGATCCTTCGTCCGACCGGCCAGCTCCCGGTGAAGGCGATGGCCTTCACGTCGGGATGCGCGACGAGCGCGGTGCCGCTCGCGGCGCGACCCTGCACGAGGTTCAGGACGCCGGGGGGAAGCCCCGCGGCGTGCGCGGCCTCGAGGTAGCGCACCGCGGCGAGCGGGGTGATCTCGCTCGGCTTGAGCACCACCGTGTTGCCGAGCAGGAGCGCAGGGACGATGTGCGCGTGGCTGAGGTGGACGGGGAAGTTGAAGGGGCCGATCACGCCGACCACGCCGTGCGGCTGCCAGCGCAGCGCCTCGCCAGGAAAGCCCGGCAAGGGGCCTTCCTTCAAATCGTTCTTCACCCGATCGAGCGCGAGGTCGAAGCGGCCGAGCAGCGAGCCCACCTCGAGCCGTGCCTCGCTGCGGATCTTCCCCATCTCGCGCACGACCGCCTCGGCGATGGGCTCCCGGTGCTCCTCGATCGCGGCGCGGAAGCGGCCGAGCACCTCCCAGCGGCCGGAGAGGCCGAGCGCGCGCCAGCCTGGCTGCGCGCTTCGGGCGGCCTCGACCGCGAGCCCCACCCGCTCGACCCGCTCTGCGGTCGCAAACACGACCCGCCCCTCGCGGGCAGGATCGTGCGACACGAGCGGCGCGCCCTCGGGCGGCAGGAAGCGCCCCCCGACGTAGTCGCCTGGGGCCGCAGCACGCACGTCGTGGCTCATCGGTCGAGGATAGCCGCCGGCAGCCAGGCCGGCCGCATCGCCGTCAGGGCCCGGGCTTGGGCATGCTGAGGATGCGGATGTCCCGCTGCGGGAACGGGATCTCGATGTTCGCGTCCTTCAGCGCGTCGTGCACGGCGAGCGCGACCTCGCTCTTGAGACGCACGCCGTCCTCGTAGCTGCCAGCCCAGAACTGCAGGCTGAAGTCGAGCGAGCTCTCGCCGAAGCCATCGAAGAGGGTCCGCGACGACTCGAACTGCACCACGCCCTCGTGCTCCATGGCGACCTTCTCGAGGATCCGGTGCACCTGGCGCGGGTCGCTCCCGTACGCGACGCCGACCTTCACCTCCACGCGGCGCTTGCGATCGGAGAGGGTCCAGTTGATCACCTCGCGGCTGATCAGGCTCTCGTTCGGCACGATCACCTCCGCGCCGTCGAGCGCCTTCACCGTGCTCGACCGCAGACCGATCCGCTCCACCCGGCCGACGAGCGGGCCGACCTCGACGAAATCGCCGAGGCGCACCGGTCGCTCGAGCATCAGCACGATCCCGGCGATGAAGTTCGCCACGATCCCCTGCAGGCCGAAGCCGATGCCGACGCCGAGCGCGCCGGCCACGAGCGCGATCTGCTCCGCGTCGATCCCGAGCCAGGCGAGCGACAGGAGCAGCCCGGAGCCACCGATCGCGTAGCGGGTCAGACCGCTGATCGCACCATCGACGCCCGGCTCGAGGGAGAGCCGGGGCAGCACGTCGAGCTCGAGATGAAAGCGGACGAGCCGGAGCACGACGTAGGTGACGACGAGGACGAGGATCGCGCCGAACACCTCGCCGAGGGAGAGCTCGAGCGTGCCGAGCCGATGCGGCGCCCCGAGCACCTCCTCCGCCCATCCGTAGAACGGACCGGAGAGCCCGAACCCATCGAGCAGCAGGCCGAGGAAGAGCAACGCCGCCGCGGCCGAGAGGGCCTGGTAGGACCGGGCCCGCACGAGTTCGCCGTGCTCCGCGAGCGAGCGAATGCTGTCGCCGAGCGGGCTCGCGATCACCAGGTCGACGACCGCCTCGAGGACGATCACTCCGCCGCTCAAGCCGAGTGCGGCGTAGGTCCCATACCCCACGCCGCGGGTGAGCGCGGTCGCGAGGAAGAGGTAGCCCGCGAGGTTCGCGAGCAGCGCGGCCGCGATGACGAGCGCCCCCGCGCCCACCGCGAGGCGCACCGACGCGAGGAGCCGGTCACGCTCGCTGGACCGCGTGCTGCGAAGCCACGCCGCGGCCGCCACGAACGCGAGCAGGCCCTCGGCGAGGAGCACCAGGCGGAGCAGCGCGCTGCCCTCCGCGAGGATCGACTGCAGCCGATCGACGAAGACGAACCCGACCGCGCCGCGTACCAACGGACGCAGCGCGGGCTGGGCGAGCGGAGGAACCGCCCGGAGCAGCGGGATCAGGGCGGCGAAGAAGAGCGCGTCGTACACGACGATGGGCGCGTGCTCGAGGAGCACGGTCGCCGAGAGGAGCACCAGCAGCGAGGTGGCCGCCACCGGGCGCTCGAGCACCTCGAGCGCGAAGGGACCCATCGGCCGCTTGCCGCCCACCGCCGCGACGCGCCGCGCGAGGAGCACGAGCCCACCGAGCACGAGCACCGCGAGCAAGCCCAGGACGCCGAGCATCGGACCGAGATCGGAGAGCAGGGCAGACGGCGCATCGGTCCGCGCGAGGAACGACGCGCGCGCATCCTCGGCGAGCGACCCCTCACCCCGCGAGAGGCCGGACCAGAGCGGCGGCGCATCGGCGACCCCGAGACGCTCGCGGTACGCGCCAGCCGCGTCGCGCAAGAGCTCCATCATGTCCTGCACCGACGTCTGCAGATCGGCGATGCGGTCGGAGAGCTCGGCGCAGCGGTCCCGCTCGACGTCGAGCTCGCTCGCGACGGTCCGGGTGGTCTCGTGCGCGGCGCGGATGCGCTCGTGGCGCTCTCCGGTTCCGCCCGCGCGCTCCGACAGCTCGCGAAGCTCGGACCAGGTGCGGCGCAGTTCCACCACCGCGGAGCGCGCGGTCTCGAGTTCGCCGATGTGCTCGGTGAGGCTCCCCTGCCAGCCGTCGAGCAGGCGCGCGTGGCGACGAAACGTGGCGCGCAGATCGGTCAGCTCGCGCTGCGGCAGGCTCGGGACCCGCTCGATCCGAGCAGGCGCGACGAGGCGGCGGATCTCGGCCTCGAGGTTGGGCAGCGTGCGCTCGATGTCGACGATGTCACCGCTCGCGCGGAGCAGCGGGCGCGCGGCGTGGGTCGCGACGCGGGTGCGCCCTGCGAGCTCGCCGACGTGGGCACCGCGGAGCCGCTCGCGCGCCTCCTCGACGGCATCGACGCCGTCGGGACCGGCATCCACTGCCGGACCCGTGGCCGGCGCCGCGAGCACCTCCGGAGGATCCTGGGCCATGGCCGGCGCGACGAGGGCGAGACGCGCGAGGACCACCAGCACGACGACCACCCCAGGCCGCCACCCTCGGTGCGTTCGGGCGAGCACGGTCCGGCCCGCGATCCGTGGTCGCTGCATCGCGGCGGAGCATACACGCTCCGGCGCGCACCTCGGCGCGGAGCCCGGGCCGTCCGCCCGGACGCGAGCACGAAGACCCACGTTGCAGGGGCCGAGCAGAGCGGCATGCTCCCGGG
>Ga0068876_10001976_pt1 | contig 15550 bp, 10 predicted proteins | sample NOAtaG_6_FD_66442 | JGI IMG/M metagenome (GOLD analysis project Ga0068876, IMG submission 66442) | Freshwater lake microbial communities from Lake Erie, under a cyanobacterial bloom - NOAA_Erie_Diel5S_2200h metaG | ecosystem: Environmental > Aquatic > Freshwater > Lake | place: USA: Ohio, Lake... | reverse complement strand
ACCATGGCATCTTGCATATTGGCGGCTCGGAAGAACACCCAACCCACGACTACCAGTGAAAAGGTAGCGACCACACCCAGGGCATGGCCAACGCGCTGCCCCACCCAAGAAACAAAGCGCTGGCGGGCCTGCTCCGAAATCCGCTCCACAACCAACAAAGCACCATGCCAAGCCCCCCAGGCCACGAAGGTCCAATTCGCACCGTGCCAAATCCCACTCAACAAGAATGTGAGGAACAAATTGTAATACCACCGCCACTTGACCGTCCTGTTGCCGCCCAAGGGGATGTAGACATAATCCTTGAACCAAGTGCTCAGGGAAATATGCCAACGCCTCCAAAAAGACGTGATGGAAGAGGCCAAATAAGGCCTGTCAAAATTCTCCATCAATGAAAAACCCATGATGGCCGCACAACCGATGGCAATGTCGGTGTAGCCCGAAAAGTCGCAGTAAATCTGGAACGCAAAAAACACGGAGGCCAACACCAAGGGAAGGGCTGAATAATCATCCACATGGCCATACACTTCGTTGACATACACCGCCAAACGGTCTGCCACGACCACTTTCTTGAAAAATCCGTAAGCGATTTTGTTGATCGCATACACCGTCCTTTCGTGGTCGAATCGGAAATGCTTCCGGAATTGTGGCAACAGGTGTTTGGAACGCTCGATGGGTCCCGCCACCAATTGGGGCCAAAAAACCACAAAAAGGGCAAAAATACCCAGGTGTCTTTCCGCTTTGGTTTCACCCCGGTACACGTCGATGGTATAGGCCAAGGACTGAAACGTGTAAAAGGAAATGCCGACTGGCAAGGCAATCTCAAGAAGTTTGAAGGAATACCCCACATGGGCAAGCTCCATCAAGTGATTGGCCGTGTCGAGTGCAAAATTGGCATACTTGAAAGTGAACAAGAGAGAAAGGTTCAACAGCAGGCTCACCAAAATCCAACGCCTTTTCTTAACATCTCCTTCCGCGTCCTCAATTTTGATGGCAACCGCATAATCCGTGAGGGTGGACGCAACGATGAGAATGGTGTATTCCCAACGCCAACACATGTAGAAATAGTAGGAGGCTGCCAGCAAAAAAGCCCACCTGAACCGCTGCGGAAATAAGAAGTACAACCCGATGACAATGGGCATGTACAACAAAAAATGACCTGAATTGAAAAGCATGCGGAAACAGTGCGGAAATCAAGCGTTGAAATTAGGAAAATGTGCCGTGATCCCAACCAAATAACCGAATTGAGAGCCATCGGGTGGAGGCCTTGGCCAAATAATCTTAAATTAGAATGTCAATCCGGATATGAAAACCATGCTTCGCCGCATTTGGGTCCTCTTTTTGGGTGTGTCCTTGTTGGGACCCTCCATGGTGGCTTGTTGGGTGGTCGGGTTTCAGAAACACCAAATCCGCAAGGAAGTCAAGCATCAATTGGGGGCACGGGCAGACAAAGCCGACCTGCAGTTGCTGACCTTTTCCCATGCGGAGGCCAAAAACCGTTTGTACTGGGAACATCAGGATGAATTTGAATACCGCGGCGAAATGTACGATGTGGTAGAGCGGGTTGAACATGGCGACAGCGTGTCATTTTGGTGTTGGCACGACCATGAAGAATCCGAATTGAATCAAACCCTGCGGGAAATGGTAGGCCGTGGCATGGCACAGGACAAAACCTGCCGAAATGTACAGGAATCGGTCAGCAGGCTTTTTCAGACTTTGATCACACCGGATTTGCCTGATTTCGACCAACATTTGTCCCTCAAGAAAACCCATGTAATCAGGCTGAAAGGCACTGCCGTAGCCTCTGAATCCCAAACCCCTCCCTCTCCCCCACCGGATGGCATGACCATGCCCCGAATGCTTATTTGAGACATTCCATCCTGAAAATACAGGGTGGTATTCCTGTATTTACACCCCAATCTTATGAATAAATCACTCTTGGTGGCGTTCCTGCTGTGCATGCAGGCCGTTGCCATGTTTTCCCAAACCTTGATTGTCCACGACCAAGACACCGATCAGCCTTTAGCCGGAGCCTCCGTATACACCGAAAATGCGAAAAAGCCTGTTTTGACAGACGAAAAAGGCCATGCGGACTTATCACAATTGGTAGGAAGCTCCCGTATTTTCATCGCATCGGAGGGTTACCAATTGTTGGAGACCAGCTATTTCAAATTGGAAGAATCCGGCTTCCGTGTCGGGTTGATTGCCACAGCCTTCAAGTTGGAAACGGTTGTCATGTCAGCCAGCAGGTGGGATCAGGACGCCTCTAGGTTTTCCCAAAGCGTTCAGAGCATAACGAGAAGGGATGTGCATTTGCAGAATCCCCAGAGTGCGGCAGATCTCCTCGGCCTGTCAGGTAAAGTGTTCATCCAAAAAAGCCAACAGGGCGGCGGTAGCCCGATGATCAGGGGCTTTGGGACCAACCGACTCCTGTACACCGTGGATGGCGTACGGATGAACACTGCAATTTTCAGGGCAGGAAACATCCAAAATGTAATTTCTTTGGATCCTTTTGCAATGGACAAAACCGAAGTATTGTTCGGCCCGTCGTCGGTGATGTACGGCAGTGATGCCATCGGGGCGGTGATGAGCTTCAAAACATTGAGTCCGAATTACTCGGAAGACGGACAGGTGAAGCCATCCGGTCAAGCGGTGTTTCGGTATTCCACTGCCAACCAAGAAAAAACAGGCCACTTCGACGTGCAAATGGGAGGCAAACGTTGGGCCATGCTGAGCAGCATCAGCGCCAATGAGTTCGAGGATTTGAAAATGGGCTCCCATGGGCCGCAAAGCTACTTGAGGCCTTTTTACGTGGTGCGCCAAGATAGTTTGGACGTGGTGGTGAGCAACCCCGATCCCAGGGTACAGCGGCCCTCGGCTTATTCGCAAATGAACCTCATGCAAAAACTGAAGCTATTGCTCCACCCTTCCTTGGAACTGAGGTACGATTTCCACTATTCCGAAACTTCCGACTATGGCCGTTATGACCGACATCTTCGGACCCAGAGCGGCCTTCCAAGGTACGGAAGGTGGGATTATGGTCCACAAATCTGGATGATGAATCACCTTAGCCTCGAACACAAACAACCCAACAAAGGGTATGACCGCCTGATGGTCCATTTGGCCCATCAAAAATTCGGTGAAAGCCGGGTAGATCGTGGATTCAACGAACCCTTGCAAAACACAAGGAAGGAACAGGTCGATGCATGGTCATTCAACGCAGATTTCATCAAGTCCATGGGCAGCCGTCACATTTTTCAGTACGGCATGGAGGCTGTCCTGAACAAGGTTCAATCCACGGGGCAGATATTGGATTTGACCACCGGCCAAATTACGGGTGGACCATCCCGCTATCCGCAAGCCGACTGGTTTTCCGCGGGTGCATATCTGCATGAAAACTGGGCTATTTCCGACAAGATCAATCTGAATACCGGGCTCCGGGTCTGCATCAATGGTTTGGATGCGCGTTTTGACACTGCCTATTACCCCATCCCTTTCACACAATCACGAAACCGCAACAACGCCTTGACCGGCTCCTTGGGAGCTACCTTTCGCCCTTCGCCCTCATTCCTGATACAAGTGAACCTTTCTTCGGCATACCGAGCACCCAATGTGGACGATGTCGGAAAAGTGTTTGATTCCTCACCCGGCAACGTGGTGGTGCCCAACCCTGACCTGAATGCAGAACGTGCTCTTTGCGCCGAGGTGGGCGTTGCCAAAACCATCGCGGACCGGTTGAAGGTCTCGGCCAACTTGTACCATACCGTTTTGAACGATATCATGGTGTTGCGTGACTTCAACTTGGGAGGTGAAGACAGCCTTGTATACGATGGAGCCTTGAGCAGGATACAGGCCATTCAAAATGGAGGTACGGGTCGCGTTTGGGGAGCTGAAGGTAGCCTAGAGCTGCAACTTGCTCCCCATTTGTATCTGCAGACCCAAGCAAACTGGATGAGTGGGGACGAAACGCAAACGGATGGAACGGTTGCAAATCTCCGCCATGTGACTCCGTGGTACGGAAGCACCAGACTCACCTACCTCACAAACAGCTTCAGCATTCAGGTCTACGCCCTATACAGTGGCGGCTTGGCCAACGAGGACCTCCCTGTCGATGAGCTTGACCCAACCCTCTATGCCACCAACCCAGACGGTAACCCTTACGCACCCGGCTGGTATACCTTCAACTTTAAATCGACCGTGACGGTCACAGAGGCCTTGCGGATTTCCGCCGGCATAGAAAACCTGTTGGACGTACGGTACCGCCCTTTGCGTTCCGGAATCTGCGCACCAGGAAGGAATTTCATCCTCTCGCTCAGGACGGTTTTCTGACCTTCAATGAAATCCGTTCACACCATAAAAAAACCGCTCCACGAAAATGGAGCGGTTTTTTGTGGGCAGGAAAATCAGAAGCAGTACTCGTTTTTGGCAATCAAAGCGGCCGCAATTCGACGGCGACCCTCTTTGGCGTTGTAGGGTTGTTGCTTCGTGAAACGTTTGAGGCCCATGAGCATCATGCGCTGGGTATCGCCTTCAGCGAATGAATTGATGGCATCTTTTCCAGCCTTGTTGATGATGTCCGCCGCATCGTTCACGTATACGTTCACCACGTCGATTTGCAAGGAACAAGCAGCTTCACCATGCCGGTCAATCAACTTTTTGGCACGCAGCAAAGCACTTTCAGCAGCATAAACTTGCAGGCCCATGTCGGCGAGGTTCATGATGATCTCCTGTTCGGTCTCCAACTTGGCCATGAGGGTTTGAACAGCTCCGCCGGCCACCATCAGGATAGCCTTTTTGAAATTGGCGATGGCCTTCGTGGCATTGGCCAACGCGGAGGTATCCTCATCCGAGCCAAAGTTGGGAATGCTGGTCAATTCCGCCATGATGCCTTGAATGGCCCCAAGCAAATTCAACTGCCCTTTCATCGCCCTTTTCAAAATCATGTCGATTCCGAGCAGACGATTGATTTCGTTGGTGCCTTCAAAGATTCGATTGATGCGGGCATCGCGGTACGCCCTGTCCATGGGCATATCGGCCGAATATCCCATTCCGCCGAAAATTTGAACTCCTTCATCCACGACGTAATCGACCACTTCAGAACCAAGCACCTTCAGCAGGGCACATTCGATGGCATACTCTTCCGCTCCACCGAGGAGTGCGTCGCTGTAGGACTTTCCACTGGCAAGAAGTTCATGTTCTTTGTTTTGGATGTCCATGGAGGCTCGATAGGTAGCCGATTCACACACCCAAATCAAAACAGCCTGTTGGGCGAGCTTGTGTTGAATGGCACCAAACGAAGCAATGGGCACTCCAAATTGCTGGCGCTCGTTGGCATGCTTCACCGACAAGGAAGATGCAGCTTTTGCTCCACCAAGTGTAGCTGCAGCCAATTTGATACGTCCGATGTTGAGGATGTTGAAGGCAATCTTGTGGCCTTTTCCGATTTCTCCCAACACCATGTTGGCGGGCACCTTTACGTCTTGGAAGAAAATGGCCCTTGTGGATGAGCCTTTGATGCCCATCTTATGTTCTTCTTCCCCCCTTGTGATTCCAGGACTGTTTGCTGGGACCAGGAATCCGGTGAAATGCTTTCCGTCGATTTTGGCAAACACCGTGAAGAGGTCTGCGAATCCTCCGTTGGTGATCCAGATTTTTTGCCCATTGAGCACGTAATGACTTCCATCAGCACTCAAGACAGCCGTTGTTTTGGCTCCCAAGGCATCAGAACCAGAACCTGGCTCGGTCAAGCAATAGGAGGCCATCCACTCGCCGGAAGCCAATTTGGGGAGATATTCCTTTTTTTGTTCATCGGTGCCGTAATACAAGGTGGGAAGGGTCCCAATTCCGGTGTGTGCGGAAAAACCAACTGCAAAGGAGTGGCCCGAGCCCAATTTTTCAGTTACCAACATTTGGGTGAGGAAGTCCAATCCCATTCCACCGTATTCTTCCGGCAAGCCCAATCCCAACAGTCCCAAATCGGCCGCTTTGCGCAAAAGCGAGGGCATCAGGTCTGGATTTTTCATTGAATCCATCTCGACCAATCGTGTATGCACTTCGGTATGAATGAAATCCAAACAAGTCTGTGCGATCATTTTCTGCTCTTCTGTCCAATCTTCCGGGATGAACACGCTTGCCGCTTCTGGGGTTTTCAAGAGCCATTCGCCACCAGCCAATACCTTGTTATTTTGAGTTGCTTCCATGTTTTTCTTGTCTATCAATAAACCAATGTTGGATGTTCCAAATGTTAATTCAACCGTTCGTAAATGCCGGCCACTCCTTGACCACCACCCACACATGCCGTAACCATGCCGTACTTTTTGTTTTGACGACGAAGTTCATTCATGAGTTGGACCGTCAATTTTGTCCCCGAGCAGGCCAAGGGGTGACCCAATGCGATGGCGCCACCGTTGACGTTGACCACTGAAGGATCGATATCCAAATCGCGCATCACCGCCAAAGATTGAACGGCAAAGGCCTCGTTCAACTCGATCAAGTCAATATCCTTGAGTTTCATACCCGCCATTGAAAGTGCTTTCGGAATGGCCGCAATCGGACCGATGCCCATGATGCGAGGGTCTACACCGGCAGCGGCATAGCTCACCAACCTAGCAATAGGAGTCAGGTTCAGTTCCTTAACCATCCTTTCGCTCATGATGACCACAAATGCAGCTCCATCCGATGTTTGGGATGAATTGCCCGCGGTGACGCTTCCATTGGCAGCAAAAACAGGCTTCAATTTACCTAAGCCTTCCAACGTTGTGTCCCTTCTCACCCCTTCATCCTCAGCCACAACAAATTTCTTCTCCCGGACTTTCCCGCCTTCATAGAGTTTTTCCATGACTTCCACTGGCACGATTTCATCCTTGAATTTACCGCCGTCAATGGCTGCAGCCGCCTTGCGGTGGGATTCCACGGCAAAACGATCTTGTTCTTCACGGGAAATTTTGTAGTCCTTGGCAATCTCTTCCGCGGTCTGACCCATGCCGAAATACCATTCTGGATGTGAGATGGCAATGTCATAGTTCAAGGCTGTTTTGTAACCTACCGTAGGCACCAACGACATGGATTCAGTACCACCTGCGATGATGCAATCCGCCATACCTGCCTTGATTTTAGCCATGCCGATGACGATGGCCTCCAAACCTGACCCACAATACCGGTTGATGGTGAAGCCCGGAACATTGACGGGCAAACTCAGGAGAGAAACAATGCGCCCAATTTGAAGCCCTTGCTCAGCTTCGGGAACAGCACAACCCACAATCAAATCGTCGACCCGGGTAGGGTCCAACTGGGGCACGGAGGCAACCAAATGTTTGATGACTTTGGCCGCCAAATTGTCGGGGCGTTCGAATCGAAACCCACCGCGATTGGCTTTTCCAACTGCGCTCCTGTATCCTGCTACGATGTATGCTTCCATACGATATAATCTTTGTAGATGATCTAATTGAACAATAGAGGTTTTTTTTGGCTCGAGGCAAAATCAATTGCGCAACGGTTTGCCGGTTTTGAGGGTGTGCTGCATACGCTCCAATGTCTTGCGTTCACCCAAAAGACTCAGGAAGGCCTCCCTTTCCAAATCCAGCAGATACTGCTCGCTGACCCTCGGACTGCCGCTCAAATCACCACCGCACATCACATAAGCAACCTTTTTGGCTACCTTCATGTCGTGCTCGGAGATGAAACCCGATGCGTACATGCCATAGACCCCACTGTAGGCCAAGCCCAATCCTGTACGCCCGAGCACCTTGATGTCTTCCCGAACGGGTTTCTGGGTGTAACCTTCAGAAGCCAGACGAAGAACTTCAGTTTTGGCATCCTTGAGCCTGCGGTCAAGATTCACGCTCACCACTGCGTCGGGACGCAGTATTCCCAACTCCTTGGCTTCCACGGCACTTGTGGCCACTTTGGCTTGTGCGATGGTCAGAAGGCGGTTTTGAAGGTTGTTCAGCTCAGCATCTCCGCTTTCCAAACTGTCGTTGAACCTAATGGTGAATTCTTTGGTGCCGCCACCTCCCGGAATCAAGCCAACTCCTACCTCTACCAACCCGATGTAGGTTTCCGCTGCAGCCACCACTTGGTCGGCATGCATGGAAAGTTCGCATCCACCTCCCAATGTCAAGGAATGAGGGGCAACTACTACCGGTATTGACGAATGACGTAGGCGGCCCGTCGTCTTTTGGAAGTATCGGATGGCAAAATCCAATTCATCCCATTCTTCTTCGATGGCAAGCATGAGCATCATGGCTATGTTGGCGCCTGCACTGAAGTGCTGTCCGTTGTTGCCGATGACGACACCGTTCCAGCCTTGTTGTTCTGCCATGTCGATGGCTTTGTTGATGCCCTCGAGCACTTCCCCACCGATGCTGTTCATCTTCGTATGGAACTCCACATTCAGAACGCCATCGCCCATGTCGAGCAGGGAGGTTCCGCTGTTTTTCCAAACCAGGTTGTTGGGCCGCAAATAGTCGCAGAAAATCAATTGCTCAGTACCCGGGATGGTCATGTACGATTTGGAGGCCACATTGTAATACAAGCGCTTTCCATTTTCGACCTTGTAAAAAGATTTGTTCCCGGCGTCCAGCATTTCCTTTACCCAAGGAGCCACAGGATATCCTGCAGCGGTCGCATCCTTGTAGAGCCGCTCAACGCCCAAGATATCACTCTGCTCGAATGGACCTAAATCCCAAGCGAATCCGGCCCTTAAAGCATCGTCGATTTTGTACAAATCATCAGCAATTTCCGGAATACGGTTGGAGACATACGCGAAAAGCGCCTGTGATGACTTGCGGACCAAATCGCCACCTTTGTCTTGGAAACCATACAGCATCTTGAGTCGCTCTGGCAAGCTCTCGACAGGCTTCACAGCTTCCAAGCAGGCCAACTTCACCTTCTGGGCATCTCGATATTCCATGGTATTGAGATCCAAGGAAAGGATGATGGGTTTGCCGTTCTCGTCCCGTTTATCGGTCTTTTTGTAAAATCCTTGATTGCTTTTGTCGCCGTACCAACCCTTTTCACAAATGGACTCCAAGATTCCTGCTTGGGCAAAAAGGCTGTTCATCTCATCGTTGGGCACGTTTTGCGCCAAACCTTGTTTGACTTTCAGGGTGGTATCCGAACCGATGAGATCGGCCAGGCGGAACGTACCCGTATTGGGTTTGCCCGTTACTGGACCAGTGAGCTTATCTGTTTCCTCGATGGTCAGCCCCAGCTCCTGAACCAATTGAAGCACTTTCAACAGGGCGGCAACTCCTACACGGTTGGCGATGAATGCCGGGGTATCTTTGCACAAAACGGTCCTTTTGCCCAAAATCAAATCCCCGAAGTGCATCATGAAATCAACCACTTCAGGCGAGCTGTATGGGGTAGGAATCACCTCCAAAAGACGGAGGTAACGAGGCGGGTTGAAGAAGTGAAGACCAACAAAATTCTTGTTGAAGTCCTCGCTTCTGCCGTCCGTCATCATATGGATGGGGATACCGGAAGTGTTGGAAGCAATGATGCTACCAGGCTTGCGGTGTTTTTCCACCTTTTCGAACACCTGCTTTTTGATGTCCAAACGCTCGATGACAGCCTCCAAAATGAGGTCACAATCTTTGATTTTCGCAAAGTCGTCGTCGAAATTCCCTGTGATAATCCGGGACGCAAACTCCTTTGAATACAGAGGATTGAGCTTGCCCTTGATGGTTTTTTGAAGGGAGTCGTTCACAATCCTGTTTCGTGCTGCGGGAAGGCTTTTTTCTTCTTCCTTGAGGTCAAATGGTACAATGTCCAACAAGAGGACCTGACACCCCACATTTGCGAAGTGGCAGGCAATACCGGAACCCATGATTCCGCTGCCAAGCACTGCCACTTTTTTGATGCTTCTGCTCATGATTTTGATTTAACGTTATGCTTCCCAAAAGGGGAATTATCCTTGATGACATGATGAATGCTTTCCAGCACATCGAAAAAAACTCCCAAATCCTTGGGATTGACGGATTTCCGAACAGCCTCATTGAACAGTTCGACTTGGGATTTGGCCACCTGACGACTCGCCGCTCCTTTTTCAGTGAGATAAATTCGCACGGAACGCTTGTCTTCCGGGTCGTCTTTGCGTGACACCAACCCGTCCTCCTCCAATTTCTTGATGAGACGGGTCAAAGAACGAGGCTCCATGCCCAACAAAGGTGCGATTTTGGTGGCCGGCGTGCCATGCTCCCGGCTGATGTTGAGCAAAACAAAACCCATGGTTACTGTCACCCCATGGTCCTGTGCCAACGGACTGAACATCCGTGCAATGGCCAACCACGTCACCTTCAAGTCAAAGCCAATGTCTTCCTTGGTGATGATAGTGTCACTGCCCGCTTTGGTGGCCTTGGAGCTCATTTATCCAACAGATTAGTATGCATGCATACAATATTCGGGACTTAGAAATTATGATGCAAGCATACTAATTTGATTTTTTTCAAGGGATGAGATAACGCGCACCGAGAAGGTGAAGGGAGGAGTTAGGCTTGATTAAAACGGTACCCTCAATGCGGATTGTTGCTGCCTGTTTTGGCAATTAGCTCAGGGTAAGTATAAGTGCCAACGATTTGACCGTCTTTCAATTCAATGATCTGATCGCAAAACCTCAAGGTGGAAATTCGGTGAGCGATTACGAAAATGGTTTGGCCACCTTCGATGTTTTCAATGGATTCGGTGATGGCCAATTCTGTATCTGCGTCCAAAGCGCTTGTAGCCTCATCAAACACCAAGATTTGGGCATTGGAGTACAGCGAACGGGCGATTCCAATCCGTTGTTTTTGACCACCACTTACCTTGCTACCGTGCTCTCCTACCCTTGTGCGAATTCCTTGGGGCAAGGTTTCCACGAATTGTACCAAACTGGCCTGACGGAGTGCTTCACTCAATCGTTTCAAGTCAATTTGGTCAAACTCTTCCCCAAAGGCCACGTTCTCAGCCAAAGAGGCATCTATCAAATAAACATCCTGCTGTACATATCCGACGATGGAACGCCAACTGGCTTTGTCGCCTGCCTCCAACTTGTGACCATCAACAAAAACACCGCCTTCATTCTCCTCCAAAAAGCGAAGCAAAATGTTCATCAGAGTGGTTTTACCCGAACCCGATTCTCCGATGATGCCGATTTTCTCACCCTTTTTTACCTTGAAACCAACATGTTTCAGGGCTTCCTTTCCATCATCGAAACGGAAGGTAAGGTCGCGTACCTCGATTTCATGTTCAAACGCCATAGCTCGTACTTCTGCCATTTCAAGCTTGTGTGGCAATTCGCCCTCCTCCAAAATATCCAAGGTGTATTCGTTGCTTTTGAAGCCCATCACGGCTTGGATGATTCGGTTGAAAGAAGGCAGGACCCGAAAGGCAGCAGCAGCAAAAACCGCCACGAAACCATAGAGTTGGGAAGGATCCTGAACAATTGCGAAGGTGTAGATGAAGGTGATGGTGATTCCTGCGACAGCAATGACCTCCAAGGTACGGGTAGGAATCAAGGTCAAGACCCAACGAACCTGCTGAAGGCGATTCAATTCTGTCATTCCTTTCACGAAGGAATCCAAAAACACCTGCTCTTTATTGTTAATTCTCACATCGGTATACCCAAACACCCCCTGCTGAACCTGAGAATAGACTTGGTCGTAGGTACGGGCCTGTTCCAAGCCCATGGTATATAATTTGTTTTTAGTGAGGTTGTAAATCAAAAGGGCGGATGGAACCAAGACTGTCATGATGGCCAAAAACAAAAAAATATTGGTTGCCGCGATGCCCACAACAATCATGATCAGAACTAAAATCTCACTGAAAAAATTGATTGCAGAGGTCAGCATGCCCGATGAAAAGAAAATCGGAATGTTGAAAACGCGGTTGTGGATTTCGGAGGAATTGGTGTTTTTGAAGTAGGTGTACCCTCGGTTATAAAATTTGATGAACATCCGCCTCGAAAGCTCAGTGCCAATCTGATAGGCATACCTGCTTTGGTAATGGTACAGATAAATGGCGATTGCATTTTTGACCACGAAAATGAGTAAGAGCAACAAGGCAAGGAAGACCATGAATTCAGGTTTGTCCGTGAACCCCATGAAAGTCTTTAATTTGACCATCAAAGTGTTTTCATCTACCCACCTGGGATTGGTAGCAGCAAGCGTCAATGGCACCAAAGCAGCCACGCCCAATACTTCCAAAATGGCTCCCACCATGGTCACGAAAACCACCCAGAATCCTTTCCGCCGTTGCTCAGGCGTAAGGATTCTGAAGATCCGGACATAAATGTCAAAAATAAAATTTCGAGTGACCCGCTGCCAAATACTCATTCCAATCCACTATTCCGCTCAAACATATCCATTTTCTGTCAAAACAGATTTGATTTCTTCTTTGCTGATGATCCTACCATGGCCGTGTTTCAGAATCGACTCATAATTTTCATTCTCCTTGAACAATGGGTCATAGGGCGAGCTTCTGATCACAAGCATGTCATCTAGCTCCTCGGTGTAAGGTGCCTCCTCTTCCGTGAACAAATATTCATGGGTCTTTTCGCCCGGCCTCTTCCCGATGTAGGTCACGGGGATTCTGGATGCCTCGAATCCAAATTTTGGAGCCAACAATTCAATCATCACTTCGGCCAAATCCACAATTCGGACCACATCCATCTTCAAAACGAATACCTCATGGCCTTGCATGTAATGGGCAGCTTTGAGCACCAATTGCACGCTTTGCGGGATGGTCATGAAAAAACGGGTCATGTCAGCGGTGGTGATTGTAACCGGACCTCCCTGTTGGATTTGCTGCTTGAACATGGGGATGACCGACCCTACGCTACCGAGCACATTCCCGAATCTGACGCAACAATATTGGGTTGTTTGAAGACCAGATGGTGCGTTGACAACGATTTTTTCTCCCAAAAGCTTGGTAGCTCCCATGGTGTTAATGGGATTGACCGCCTTGTCTGTGCTGATGCTGATCATCCGTTCTACGTTGCATTCGTAAGCCGCAGCCACAACGTTGCGAGTGCCGATCACGTTGGTGTAAACCGCCTCGAAGGGATTGTATTCGCAAAGCGGAACATGTTTCAGTGCCGCCGCGTGAAAAACGATATCCACACCATCCATGGACCTCCTGACCCGTTCCATGTCCCGGACATCCCCAATCAGGTTGCGAATCAAATCGGATTTCAGTTCTTGGGACAGGGTCCAATGACCCGATTCATTGTTGTCCAACACACGGATTCGTCGTGGGCCATGTGCAATCAATTGACGAACGATTTCAGACCCAATCGATCCGCAGCCTCCGGTGACCAAAATGTCTTTGCCTTCAAAAATGCTCATTTAGCTTGGTGTTTGGGTGTTATTTGATTTGGGCCAACACCGATTTCAACGTGTCCCTCACATACAGCAACTGTTCATCGGATATCCCGGTGAAGAATGGCAGGATGATGGTTTCCTTGCTCAATTTTTCCGCAACCGGAAACATGCCCTCCCGATATCCGAAATCACGCATGTAGAACTCCTGCAAATGGATACAGGGTGAGAAATAGGCTTTGGACTGCACGCCCCTGCGGTTTAATTCTTCCAACAAAAGGTCACGCTTCCTAGCATCTACCCTCACGGCAAATACAAACCAACTGTGATCCTGACTTTCCCACCCTTTTGGAATCTTCAATTCGGGCATTTCGCGCAACAAATCCATGTAACGGAGGGCCTTTTCACGCCTGATCCTCAGGATTTCAGGCAGTTTTTTCATTTGCTCCACGCCCAAAGCGGCAGTGACCTCGCTGATCCTGTAATTATAGCCCAACCTCACGTGTGTCAGCCATTGCATGTCAGTGGCGCGGCCTTGGTTTCTTGCACTCAGGCAGTATTCGTACATGCCGTCGTCGTCGGTGACAATCATACCACCCTCGCCCGTGGTGATTTGCTTGTTGGGGTAGAACCCATAAACCGCTGCTTTTCCGAAGGTGCCGACCACCTTGCCCTTGTAACGTGCCGAAATCGACTCACAGGCATCCTCAATCACGTCCAAACCATGTCGCTTGGCAATGTCCATGATGGGGTCCATGTCGGCACTTTGACCGAAAACATGCACGGGAAGCAAGGCTTTGGTGCGTTCATTCACTGCGGACTCGATGAGCGCGGGATTGATGTTGAAGGTTTCTTCATCGGCATCCACGAACACTGGCCTGCCCCCTTCAAACAGCACACAATTGGAGGACGCAATGAAAGAAAACGGCGTCGTGATGACCTCATCTCCCTGGCCGATACCCAATGCCCGAACGGCCAGATGAAGTCCTGATGTGCCAGAATTGACCGCAATGGCATACCGCGCCCCGATTGCTTCAGCAAAAAGCTGTTCAAATTGGGCGGTTTTCGGACCTAAAGCCAACCTGTCGCTCCGTAGGACTTCCACCACGGCGTTGGCTTCTTCATCTCCCATGTAGGGTTGCGAAAGGGGTACGTTCATCATAGTTCTTTCACCACTTTTGCCGGCTGACCCAAGGCAACGACGTTGGCCGGAATATCTTTGTTCACGAAGCTGAAGGCACCGATGATGCTGTTTTCACCAATTCGGACACCTGGCATCACGATGGAATGCGACCCGATTCGTGCGTTGCGCTCGATGACAACTTTTCCGGTTTTGCCGTCGATGGTGGAAACACTGTAAATGGAGCAATGCGAGCCGATTTGAACTTCATCTCCCAACTCAACCCCATGACGGGCGTTGATGTAGGTGAAGGCTCCAATGTCGGTGCGCTTGCCCAATACCAAACCGTCCACACCCTGTACGACCCAATTCCAGCGGGTGGGTACTCCTTCTTCAATTTGAGGGGGCTGCCAATTGGCGAAACGATCCGTTTCCATGATTGTCAATTCAGGCGCAAGTTAGTTTTTTCTGCATCAATTTCTTGCCCAATTCCACCTGAGACAAGATTTCAGCGATGCGTTTGCCCGTATCACCACCGCCGTAAGGGTTCACAATTCCCCGCATGGAAGTTCGGGTAGCAGGCATCAAGGCCCAGTTGAGTCCTTGCTCGATGGCATGGCGGTCATGTGGCAAATCCTTTACGTTGGCACCGCGCTCCCTTCCCTCCTGCCTGATGCCAAGATTGAGCACCGGGATTTGGAAAGAAGCCGACTCGATCATCCCGGAGCTGGAATTGCCAATCAAGCAGGCACAATTTTTCAAGGCACTGAGGTACAATTCCTGCGGCAAGGAGGTAAATACCTGAAGCCAAGGAGACGACTTCCATTTTGTGAATTCGTCGATGATGGCCAGACCACCTGCGTCAGAATTTGGGTAAATCGCGACCGTCGGTATTTTCAACTGGTCCAATGCAAACAAAGTCTCTTGGATTTGATGGCGGGACTCGTCGGGCTCAGTGCTGACTGAGTGCTGAACCAACACAAAGAAATCACCCGTAACCGGCAGACCAAGTTTGGATGCCAATCCATGTCGGGTAATGGGTTGAAAATGCAAAATGGTATCCAGGCAGGGAGCTCCAGTACAAAACACCCGCCAATCATCCTCGCCCATTTGGAGGATACGTTCAGCACTTTTCGGG
>Ga0068876_10001973_pt1 | contig 15560 bp, 9 predicted proteins | sample NOAtaG_6_FD_66442 | JGI IMG/M metagenome (GOLD analysis project Ga0068876, IMG submission 66442) | Freshwater lake microbial communities from Lake Erie, under a cyanobacterial bloom - NOAA_Erie_Diel5S_2200h metaG | ecosystem: Environmental > Aquatic > Freshwater > Lake | place: USA: Ohio, Lake... | reverse complement strand
GGTTCGAGCATGGTTGAACGATCGATGACCAGCTGCGGATCAAAAATGATGACATCGGCCTTCAACCCCTTTTTGAGGAGGCCCCGGTCCCGAAGCGCGAGGCGACTGGCCGGCAATGCCGTCATCTTATGGACCGCCTCTTCGAGAGTGAGCCATCCACGTTCGCGCACATAGCGGCCGAGGACCCGTGGAAATGTACCGGTTCCCCGCGGATGGCGCATTCCGATACCCCCATCGCTGGAGACCATGACCCAGGGCTGTTTATAGAAGGTCCGAATATCCTCATCGGTCATCGACTTGCAGACGACACCAGCCCCGCCATCCCTGACGATCTGGATGTAGACGTCGACTGGCGTGGTTGCGCGCCGTTTGGCAATCTCTTCAAGAGTCAGTCGCTCAAATTCAGGGTGTGCCTTGCAGCTGGTAATGAGAATATTGCCCGCTCCGCCCACATCTGCAATCCCTTTGGCAACGGCGAGCGGATCATCGTGGCGGCGTGAGGGGACCAGGACGGTGATGGTTGAGGCCCAGGCATCATAGGGGTAACAGTCGGCGGTAATGTCGAGTCCGCTGCGCCGTGCTTCGTCGATAATACGAACCGCCTCATCCGCCTGGCCCCAGACGCCGATCGTCCCGAGCTTGATGTGCGAGATCTGGACAGGCACGCGCGCTTCACGCCCAATCCGAATGGCTTCGCGAAAAGCGTCCATGGCCAGGTCAGCCTCATCACGAACGTGGCTCATATAGATTCCACGGTAGCGACCAGCAACGCTGGCGAGGGCGATCACCTCTTCGGTCGAGGCGGGATTGCCGATGTCATACTCGAGCCCAGAGGAGAGGCCCACCGCGCCCTCCTTCATTGCCTGTTCAACCAGCTGCGCCATCCGCGCAATTTCGGCCGGTGTGGCCTGCCGTTTGTAGTTCTCGCCAAGCACTTGTCGGCGCACCGTCGCGTGCCCCACGAAGGCGACCAGGTTGGTGGCGAGCCCCTTTTGACGCGCCCATTGGAGATACTCACCGATTGGCCATGGCGACCCGCCATCAGGCCCCACGGCGATGGTTGTGATTCCCTGGCGAACCTGGCTGCGGGCATCCGGGTCATTGGAAAACCCGCGCTCTGAATGATTGTGGATATCGATGAAACCCGGGGCAACCACCTTACCCCGCGCCTCGATCACCACCTCGCCGCGGCGCGGGCGGAGCTCGCCAATCGCGACGATCCGATGGCCACGGATCCGCAGGTCGGCTATCCGGGCCGGCCGGCCGGTGCCATCGATCAGACTCCCACCGCGGATGAGGATTGATCCGCTGGCAGACTGTCCAGGCACGAAGATCGTCCCCAGCAGAAGAGTGAGCGCAAAAACCAGACCTTTAATCATTGATGTGAGCTCCTTGATCTGCCGATCATACACAGGGCAGACCGGATCGGGCAAGCCAACAACCCTGGCGAATGTCCGGCCGGTGGCCGACAAGGCCGCCGCGATTGCCAGTGGGTGATCAGGCTCCGCACCGGCCTTGCTTCGCCGCGTCAGGCGTGGTACTAACCAATCTTATGCGCAGTTTAGCGACTCTACCACCTTCAATCATCGAGGCTGTTCGTGAAGTCATTTGTCTCTCCAGTTCTCATGCTCCTTCTCGCCGTCGGGCTTCAGGTGGGCTGTGATAAAAGCCATCTTCCCTTCTTTGACCAGAAGAAGCTGACCTTCTCGGGCGCCGTCGAGCAACAGGAGGTGCGGGTCGGATCAAAATCCGGCGGACGCGTCCGCGAGGTATTGGTGCGCGAAGGTGACCATGTCGAATCTGGACAACCACTGGTCAGCTTCGAGACCACAGAGCTTGACGCGCAGCTCGCCCAGGCGATCGCCCGGGTAGAGCAGCAGCGAGTTCGGCTGGAAAAGCTGGAGGCTGGCGCCCGTGAGGAGGAGAAGGCGCAGGCCCGTGCCAACACCTCGGCCACCAGGGCCGCTTTTGAGGCGGTCAGAAACTGGCCACGGAGTGAAGAGGTCGGCCAGGCGGAGGCTGCCCTGGCGATGGCGCAGGCGGATCAGGCGCTGGCCCGCGCCACGGCAGAGCGAATGCAGCGGCTGCGCCGGACTGGCGACGTTTCCCAACAGGAAGATGACAGCGCCCGATTCAGACTGGAGCAGCTGACGGCGCGGGTCGAGGCCGAGCGACGGCGGCTCGAGCTGCTCAGGCGTGGCAGCCGGAGCGAAGAGATTCAGCAGGCCGAGGAGCGATACCGGCAAGCGAGTGCGGCCGAGAGGCTCATCATCGCCGGGCCGCGGCGGGAGGAGATTGCCGAGGCGCGATCCCAGCTTGATGAGGCCAGGGCGCGACTCGACCAGATCCGGGTCCAGCGCAACGAGGCCACAGTTACCGCTCCGTCGCGGGCGGTCGTCGAGGTGCTGCCTCTCCGCCCGGGTGATCTGCTGATCCCCAATCAGATCGTCGCCCGTCTGCTGGAGGATGATCAGGTCTGGGTCAGAATCTTCGTCCCTGAGCCGCAGCTGGGGCTGATCAGGGTTGGCGACGGGGTCGAGATCAGGATCGACTCATTCTCCGAGCGCGTCTTCGGCGGCACGATCGCCCAGATCAATTCGCAGGGCGAATTCAATCCGCGCAACGTCCAGAGCCGCGATGAGCGCAACCACCTCGTCTTCGGAGTCAAGGTGAGGGTCGACAATCGGGATCGGATCCTCAAGTCAGGCATGGCCGCCGAGGTCAAAGTTGCCGGTTCCCAGTAATCACCACGCCGCGCGAGCCGGTGCAGCCGGAAAATATTCAATGTCCGCCATCATTACCAATCAGTTGACGGTCAAATTTGGCGACTTTACCGCCGTGGACCGCGTCTCAATAAATGTCGAGCCTGGTGAGATCTATGGGTTTCTCGGGCCAAATGGATCTGGCAAAACCACTCTCATCAAGACTCTCTGCGGCCTGATCACGCCTGCCTCCGGCAATGGTCAGGTACTGGGCTACGACTGCTCACGACAAGCCGACGAGATCCGCCAGCGGGTCGGCTACATGTCCCAAAACTTCAGTCTCTACCAGGATTTGACGGTCAGCGAGAATATCGATTTCTATGCGGGCGTCTACGGATTGCGCGGAGAGCGGTTACGAAGACGACGTGACGAGGCGATTGCCAGGACGCACCTTGAGCCGTACCTGAACCGGCGGGCCGGTCGCCTCTCCGGCGGATGGAAGCAGCGACTGGCCCTTGCCTGCGCCTTCATTCATCAGCCTCGGCTGCTCTTTCTCGACGAACCAACGGCGGGTATCGATCCGGTTGCCCGGCGCGATCTGTGGGATCTCCTCTTTCAGCTCTCGAGCGAGGGGGTAACCTTCTTCGTCACCACCCATTATATGGACGAAGCTGAGCGCTGTGGCCGGGTGGGATACATCTATCTCTCACGACTCATCGCCAACGGCTCCCCTGCTGAGCTGAAGAGGCTGCCGGAGGTCTCCCCGCCCGGGACACGGCGCCTCGAAGTGCTGACGCAATCCACTTCAGGCGCGCTGGCGGCGATCAAACGGCGTCCCTACACGATCAGCGCGACCATCTTTGGCCAATCGATCCACCTTTTGATGGATCAAGCGGTGACGCTGCGCCAGGTCGAAGACGACCTCCGTGCGGAGGGCTTTGCTGCCCCCCAGACCCGCGAGATCAGCCCCTCGCTGGAGGATGTCTTTGTGACCCTGACCGATGCGTTGCGGGAGGATCGCCGTGACTGACCACGACCGCCATCCTGAACCCGGTCATCGTTTGAGCAGGTTCCGCGGACTTTTCCGGGGGACACTCCCCGTCCTGCGCAAAGAGGCCATTCACATTCGGCGCGATCCAATGGCCCTCTTCGTGACGGTGCTCATCCCGATCATTCAAATGTTTACGATCGGCTTTGCGATCGACACCAACGTCCGGGATACGCGCACAACCCTCTATGACGCCGCGCGGACCCAGGAGAGTCGCCGGTTGATCGAGCGCTTCATCAACTCTGACGACTTTAGCCTCGTCTCCGAGGTTGAGAGCGATCGTGCCCTGAATGAGGAGATCGTCGCCGGTCGGGCCAGTGTCGGTATCCACATTCCCCCCGACTATTCAAGGCGACTGCTGAGCGGACAGACGGCCACTTTCCTGGTTCTGGTCGACGGATCAGACTCATCGGTTGCCAGCCAGTCACTCAATGTCGCCAACGCCATCGCCCTGCGGGAATCACTTGAACGCAGCATTCCCGTCACCGCGTCCAGTCGGACGCTGCCGGTCGAGGCCCGACCAAAGATTCTGTTCAATCCGGACTCACGGTCGGCCAATTTCCTCATTCCCGGGATGCTTGCGGTTCTCATCCAGATCATGACCGTCATGTTGACCGCCCTCGCCATTGTTCGCGAACGTGAACGGGGCACGCTCGAGCAGCTCTATATGACTCCAGTGCGTCCGCTGGGGCTCATGATCGGCAAGATTGTTCCCTACGCGGTCGTCGCCTACGCTGAGCTAAGCATCATGCTTTTCTTTATGCGCTGGGTCTTTCTGATTCCGATCAATGGCAGCCTCTTGCTCCTCCTGCTTCTCGTCATTCCCTTCCTGATCACCATGCTTGGACTGGGACTCCTTATCTCGACGCGGGCCCAATCGCAGCAGGAGGCCATGCAGGCCGCCTTTGGCACGATGCTTCCGTCGATCTTTCTCTCCGGCTATATCTTCCCGATCGACACCATGCCGCTCTTCTTCCGCGGCGTCAGCGCCATCCTTCCGACAACCTACCTGATCGAGATCTTTCGCGGGATTATTCTCCGCGGTGCCGGTTTTCAGGCTCTCTGGAAACAGACCCTGATTCTCTCGGTGATGGGACTCATCCTGATCACGGTCAGTGCCCTCCGTTTCAAAAAGAAGACCAGCTGAAGCACCCGATCCTGGACAAAACCAATCTTGTCCAGGACAACTTTTGGCATTATGCAAAGGGAATGTGACTAATTTGCAATTCGCCATTGACAGTTGGGATGCACAAAAAACGAAGAAAGCCCTAAGCCTAGATCACACATACAGTTAGACAGATTTCTCCGTGTCCACACTTTTGGCACAGATTGTGCATTGTCCAAGTTGCAGTTAAACTATTATTTGGACAAAAGGAGACAGGATGACTACGCATACCCCCAACATGCAGAACATTGTCGCCAGAGATCTCTCGTTCGGGCTTCGGGTTGGCAAGGTCGAGGGTCGAGGTCACCGGATCGAACGAGGAAGAGTGATGACCAGTATCGAGCTGAACCATATCTCGTTGATCATCTACCGCATCCCGGTCTCGAGAGTCAGTCAGTACCTGCCTCCGGGGACAACTCTCGACACAACGTCCGATGGTGGCACGGAGATGGCCTGGCTGTCAGTCCTCTCGTGCATTGACCAAGGGATGGGTGGAGTAGAAAACACGACCTACCGACTTCACATCCTCTCCGAGGGGCGTCCGGCCCAGCTGGTGCTGGGCGTTTCACTTGGCTCGCTGGCGTCGGTCGGGGCCCGTCACCTCTGGCAATTGCCGTGGCATCTCGGCGCGATGGAGCTCCAGGCGGCCTATGATCAGGCCAACGGGCGCTACAGCGACTACCGTCTCCAGACCCAGAGCCAGTGGGACAATGCCCGCTGGGAGATGAGTGACAGTGGCCGGGCAATCGAACCGGTGAGTCTTGCCGGAATGGGGATTCCCAAGTCGGTCCTCTCCGCGCGGATCAAAATGATCTACAGCCGCCCGGTCAGTCAGAACAACGCTGGCAAAGCCGAGCCGGCGAGCCTCAACAGCCACAATGGCGAGACGGAAGTCGTGCAGGCAGACTGGATGATGACCCGTGCCGAGCTGAAGGTCGCGCGGTCCGAGTTTCTCGAGCGCTCCGGACTCATGTCCCGTGAGGAGCTGGCCAACCCGGTGCTGGTCGGGCTCCAGGCCCAGGGCACGGTGACCCTCTATCCGCTGGCCAGCGAGCGACGGGAGCGATCGACGATCATTGGAAGCCCTTCGATCAATGTTGCCCGCACGAATTGACCAGTGAGAGTTGACCAGTGCGAGTCGTATAGTCGTGGCTGACCCGCCCGCTTCGGGCGGGTCCCCGGCAGAGTAGTTACTGCCGGTTGCCTCACCGCCCCGACCATGGTCTCGTCACCCACTCTCCCCGCGATGGCGAAACTGATAGTGAACGAGTAGTGAATTTACGGTATTTCCTGGCACCTGAATAGTTTTAATAATGGCCTCCTCTCCCACCTTCCCTGTCCTGAAGCGAAGCATCACGGATAGAATAAGGATCCGCAAAAGTCACGACGCACATCGATGATCGTGAAACATTGGGTGAGGGCAGCAGCATGCTTATTCTTTTTCTGACAGTTTCGCTCTTTATCATCCTCGGGCTTGGATTCTACGTACTGGTCTCGGCCCCCCACCGCCGTGTCAACCGAATCTTCGCCGTCTTCAATCTCTCCATGATCCTCTGGGTGCTGAAGGATCTGCTCTTCTGGGGATTTCCCGCGGCCGGTCTGAGTGTGGAAGGCTGGGCGAAGAGCAGTTTCCTGGTTGCCGCGCTGTTACAGATCGCATTTCTGCTCTTCGCCGAGGTTTTTCCTGACAACAGCCCCATTCGTTGGGGGAGGATATGGCTCAAGTCTCTGCCACTGCTCACGGCGTTGTTCCTGGTTTTTGACAACCGGGGCTGGCAATCGATTAGTCATGACGTCAATGGGCTGAAGATCGAGCTGAGCTGGGTCGCCTACCTTTTCGGAGCGGCCAATTATGGCGCCCTGATCGCCGGCCTGGTGCAGTTGAGCCGGAAGAGAGAGGCCCACCGTGGGACGATCCTCGAGATTCAGCTCAATCTGATCATGGTGGCCGTCGGGCTGACGGGGCTGCTGCTGCTGCTTGGCGGGAATCTGCTGCCGATGTTCGGTCAATACGAGGTGCTGCCCTACAGCTCCGGGTTCATTGTGGTCGGCTCACTTATCTACACATACGCCATCAGCAACTTCCGACTCTTCTGGCTGCCGACCGGGCTTGATCAGCTGCAACTCTTTCCGTTGACATACAAACTGGCGATCGTCGTCACCGGGCTGGGCTACGTGGGACTGGTGACCGTCCAGTGGCCGATCGCGTGGTGGGCATTGCAGACCGGGCCGCCGGACTGGACCAGATACATCGTCTTCAGCAGTATCGCCGTCATGCTCCCCTCGCTGGTCCTGGTCCTGGTGATTGTCCGCCTGCTCTCCCGTCCGCTCCGGGAGCTGACCGAACTGGCGCTGGACGTCTCGCGCGGCAATTATGGCGCAGAATCACGCCTGACCAGCAACGATGAGCTTGGGGTGCTGGCCAACAGCTTCAATACCATGAGTCGGAAGATGGCGGACGACATCGCGCAATTGAAGGCGATCAACCAGGCCATGATCCGCTCCGAGAAACTGGCGACCGCCGGATCACTTGCCACCAGCGTCGCGCACGAGGTGAACAACCCCCTCGCCTCGATCTCCTCTCTGGTACAGTCACTGCTGATTGGCGAAGAGAATGAGAGCAACCGGCAGACCCTCCGGACGATCCTCAGTCAGATCACCCGTATCTCCTCGGTGCTGCGTGACCTGATGGAGTTTGCCCGTCCGAAGACTCCTGACCCACGACCGACCGACATCAATCAGTTGATTTTGAAGAGCATCGAGCTCGCGCTCTACGATAAGCGCTTCAAGCGGTTACGCATCGAGACCAATCTCGACTCGCGGATGCCGCGGCTGCGGCTCGACGAGGATCGGTTCCAGCAGGTGCTCCTCAATCTGCTTCTCAACGCCCGCGATGCGATCACGGAGACGCGGGAGGATGGAATGATTCTCATCACGACAGCAGTCGGTGGCGGACTGGTTGCGATCGAGATCGTCGATAATGGGAGCGGAATTCCGAGCGGTAATCTCCCGCGCATCTTCGATCCATTCTTTACGACCAAGGCAAAGGGACAAGGGACCGGCCTGGGTCTGGCAGTCTGCCTGAACATCGTCACCGCGCTTGGTGGAACGATCGAGGCGGCGAACCGACCGCGTGGTGCGGTCTTTACAATTACATTTCCAGCGCCGGAGAGCAGTGATCAACAATGAACTCTAACAACACTATCCTGATCGTCGAAGACGAAGATATCATGCGCGGGATTCTCTCCCAGCTGATGCGCAACGCTGGCTTTCGGGTCATCGAGTCCTCGACCGCCGAGAACGCCCTGGAGATATTTGCGGGCGAGAACCCGGCCCTGACGATCACCGATATCGAATTGGGCGGGATGACGGGGATCGACCTGCTGGACCGGATCAAGCAGGTCGACAATGAGGCGATGGTGGTCATGATCACGGCCTACTCATCGGTGGAGACGGCGATCGCGGCGTTGCGCAAAGGAGCCTACGACTACATCACCAAACCATTCATCAACGAGGATATTCTGCAGACAGCCCGCAATGCCCTCCGGCAGCGGGATCTCTTCCGCGAGAACCGCTACCTGCGTCGCGAGTTGCGCCAGAAGTATCAGTTCGAGAATATTATTGGGCGGTCGGATGCCCTGACCAATATCTTCAAGCTGGTCGAGAAGATCGCCAATACCCACAGCAGCGTCCTCATCCACGGTGAGTCGGGCGCGGGAAAGGAGCTGATCGCCAAGGCCATTCACTACAGCTCAGTGCGGGCGGACCAACCCTTTATCGCCATCAACTGCGCCGCGCTGCCCGAGACCCTGCTCGAGTCGGAGCTGTTTGGATATGTGAAAGGCGCCTTTACCGGAGCCCATGCCGGCAAGATTGGCCTGTTCAAGGCTGCCGACGGGGGAACACTCTTCCTCGACGAGATCAGTGAAATGCCGCCGAGCCTCCAGGTCAAGCTGCTGCGCGCGCTGCAGGAGCGTGAATTCATCCCCCTTGGTTCAACCAAGTCGGTCACCTTCGATGCCCGTCTGATTGCCGCGACCAATCGCAACCTCGAGGAGGAGATTCTGGCGCAGCGATTTCGGGAGGACCTCTTCTACCGCCTGAGTGTCTTCAATCTGCAGGTCCCGCCACTGCGGGAGCGGCGCGAGGACATTCCGCTTCTCGTCAGGTACTTTGTCGAGAAGCACTGCCGCGGTCTCAACCTGCCGCCAAAGACGGTCAGCGATGAGGCCATGCAGGCGATGATCAACTATGAATGGCGGGGGAATGTCCGTGAACTCCAAAACGCTATCGAGCGTTCGGTGACGCTCAGCGATGACCAGATCGAGGTTGTCCACCTCCCGCAGAAGGTTCGCGAAGCAACGCCAATCACCCACGACCTGACGGGACAGACATTGACGCTCGAGGAGCTCGAAAAAAGATATATCGTCGAGACGCTGAGCCGGGTTCACGATGACAAGGGGCAGGCGGCGGCCCTCCTCGGAATCGATCTCTCGACACTTTATAGAAAGCTGAAGCGGTATGGGCATTAAAGATACGCAGTTCCCGCCCGGACAGGCCTGGTGCGAGCGCTTGCCTGGCACGCCGCGCGAGCAGTTCGATCGCGGAGATTGACCAGCGATTGGCCACCTTTGATCTGCTCCGGAGAGCTCGCCGCAGATAATTTTTATCGCCATCCGCAAAATTGCCGTTGCCAGAGCGTCAACATGGGTGGAAGCAGGCGCTTCCAGAATGTGTGAGTTTCGCGTGCGGCATGCGTTTGGTGACAGGCGTTGCCGCCCTTTTTTTATCCAGCCACCGCCACTCCTCACCTGTCCGCTCATTGCGCAATCCTGTCTGGTAAAGGTAATCTTATTGCTATTTTTGAGCGTATCCCTTCCGGCTGTCTCCGGGCCGGCAGTCACCAGGCCAGCTGTCTCCAGGCCAGCTGTCTCCAGGTCAACTGTCTTTGGATCAACTGTCACTTGGCCAGTTATCCACAGCTTGGAGTCCTGAAGACGGGCATCAAGGGGGCGCCTCAGACTCCGCACGCAACTCGGTCAGCGTGAAGAGGGGCCCTTTGAAATGGCCCGCGACGAAAGACGAGTCATAAGCGGTTTTAGACAGTTTTAAGAGACGCCTTTCGGCGAACATATTGATAACTACATTAAAGATTAAAGGAGTTCTTCGTGGAATCGTCGTTAAAAAAAGTTACGCGAGCTCTGCTCAGTGTCTCAGACAAGACCGGCATCGTCGATTTTGCCCGGAAGCTGGCCGATCATGGGATCGACCTCATCTCAACGGGTGGAACATCAAATCTGCTTCGCCAGCATGGCCTGGTGGTGCGCGACATCGCGGAGCTGACCGGTTTTCCGGAGATGCTCGATGGACGGGTCAAGACGCTGCACCCGAAGGTTCATGGCGGATTGCTGGGCATCCGGGACAATGCCGAACATCAGGCAAAGATGAGCGAGCACGCGATTGTGCCGATCGATATGGTCGTCGTCAACCTCTATCCCTTTCGACAGACAATCCAGAAACCCGGGGTGACACTTGAAGAGGCGATCGAGAACATCGATATCGGCGGTCCGGCCATGATCCGTTCCGGATCGAAGAATCACCACGACGTCGCCGTGGTCGTTGATCCGGCAGACTATGGGAGAATCGCGGCGGCGCTCGACACCCACGGCGGATCATTGCCACACGCGCTGCGTTTTGAGTTGGCCCAGCAGGCCTTCCAGCATACGGCCGCCTACGATGCCGAGATCGCCCGTTATCTCGCGGCTCAGCTCACCCATCCGGCCGGAAGCGCCGCGACAACCGGACTTCCACCGCGGATCGACCTCGCCCTCGAGAAGTCGGCGGATCTCCGTTATGGTGAAAATCCGCACCAGAAGGCCGGACTCTATCGCCTCGCCGGAACAGGTGAGCGCGGAATTGCCACGGCGGAGCAGCTGCAGGGAAAAGAGCTCTCCTACAACAACCTTCTCGACAGCGATGCCGCCTGGGAGCTGGTTCTCGAAATCCACCGGATGCATCTTGCCGAGTCGCGAGCCGCCGGGGCGATCGCCCCGCATGACCTGCCAGTGACCTGCGCCATCATCAAGCATACCAACCCGTGTGGAGTTGGCATCGCGGCGACCGCGGCCGCGGCCTTTCTGAATGGCAAGGCGACCGACCCGGTCTCAGCCTTTGGTGGCATCATCGCCTTCTCCGGGACGGTTGACGGTGCGGCCGCGCGGGAGATTGCCGATATGTTTGCGGAGGTGATCATTGCCCCGGAGTTTAGCGATGAGGCCCGGGAGGTGCTGGGAACCAAGAAGAACTTGCGGGTGCTGCGGATGCCGATCGAGGCGAAGGCGAGTGAGGTTCTTGAACTTCGGCGGATCAGCGGCGGAGTCCTGGTCCAGGAGAAGGACCGTGAACTGATCGACGAGGAGAAGTTTGAGATCGTCAGCGAGCGCAAACCGACGCCGGCTGAGCTGCGGGGTCTCCGTTTGGGATGGGCGATCTGCAAGCACGTCAAGTCGAACGCGATCGTCTATGCGGCAGAGCACCAACTGGTCGGAGTTGGCGCCGGCCAGATGTCACGTGTCGATTCGGTCAGGATCGGGGCCATGAAGGCCCAGCTGCCGCTGAAAGGGAGTGTTCTCGCCTCAGACGCCTTCTTCCCTTTCCGGGATGGACTTGATGAAGCCGCCCGCCACGGGATCACGGCTGTCATCCAGCCGGGCGGCTCGGTCAGAGATAAAGAGGTGATCGAGGCGGCCAACGAGCATGGGATCGCGATGGTCTTCACCGGAATGCGCCACTTCAAACATTGACGCCGGCGTTATTGGTGCGTGGATGGGCCTTGCGCGGCGTGGTACGCGAGGGGCCTGCAGACGAAAAGAGAGCGGGGCGATGGAGAGTAACTCCACCGCCCCGCTCTTTTGCTGGTCCTTGCCAGCTGATCTTTGCCAGGCCCGAAGTGCGGCCGGACTCAGAATTCGAGCTTCAATGCCCCCTGCAGACTCCGATTGTCCGCAATCGTTGAACGAATCTGACCGGCATTCGGATTGCCGATATTGGCGTTCGGGAAGCCGAAGTAGGGAGTGTTGAAGAGGTTATAGGCCTCGAAACGGAACTGGAAGCGGACCGTCTCGGTGAGGTTGAACGATTTCGAGAGCGAACCGTCGACGTTGAAGTTGCCCGGCGCATAGAGCACGCCACGGGAAGAATTGCCGTAGGTGTTGGGTGGCGGAGCAACGAAAGCCGCGATATCGAACCATCGATCGGTGTTCGGATTGTCGAGCTTTCCACTGGCGATCCGGTTTGGCCAGCTTGGCGCGCCGTTGTTGACCCCATTCTGCAGAAAGACCGTGAAGGGGCGTCCGGTGGTCGCGGTGACGATGCCGGTAGTCTGCCAGCCGCCAAGAACCCACGCGCCAATCCCGCTCGTCAGGTACTTCCGCCCTCTGCCAAACGGTGATTCATAGACGGTGCTGAAGACCACCCGGTGCTTGGCATCGTAACCGGAAGGTCCGCGACCAGCTTTGATGTTGGTATAGGTCTGCGGATTGCCGACCGATCCACCACCACTGGCGGGCGAGCTTCCATAATCGAGCGACTTGCTGAAAGTGTAACTGAAGAGGAAGTTCGACCCATCCGCGAAACGCTTGTTGGCCTTGACCAACAGACCGTTGTAGCTCGATGAGTTGCGAAACTGCGCAATATTGATGTTTGGAATATTGCTGAGCGGCTGGACCATCCGCCGCGAAGCGATCGTCCCCGCTCCGGGAAGAACCTCATTGATGTTGTAGAAGACGGGGATATGGATCCCCCGACTGCCGGCATAGCCAACTTCGAGTACGATCGTATTGGTCAGCGCGCGCTCGATATTGAGTCCATATGACTGGGCATACGGGGTCAGGTTCGAGAATTCGTGGCCGATGATCGTTGGCGCCGGGGTCACCGCGTTGAGGGCAGCGGTCGTCGTCGGCTTGTTCGGAACCGGAGTCGGGAACGGCCGGCCAATATTGACCAGCGCCGGATTGCTGAAGTTGGCCGGCGTCACCTCGTTCTGGAAGGTCTGGGAGACCGAGAGCGGGATGTTCTGGCCAAGCAGGTTGCCGGCGGCGTACGGTTCCGGGAAGTAGCTGATCGCGTAGCCACCGCGGAGCACGGTCTTGGCATTGCCGAAGATATCGTAGGCAAAGCCGAGACGCGGACCAAAGTTCTTATAACGCGTCTCTTTGCCAGCCGACCGGGAGTAGCCCTCCTGACCAGCATAGATCAACCGCAACGCCTGCGGGTCAAAGTTGACGATGAGATCACGGTTCTCCACGTCGGGAGTATAGATCTCATAGCGCACCCCGGCGTTGACCGTGAGCCGGCTGGTCACCTTGATGTCATCCTGGACAAAGCCGGCAAACTCCTTATTGGTCAGATAGTAGTTCTCGTTGAGAAAACCGCGGGAGCCACTGATCACGTGACCAAGCAGAAGGGTGGCCAGCCCGGTGCCCGTGCCGTTGACGGCCGCGCCGGGTGAGAACGGGAGGCGGGTGTACTCGTTGCCAATATTGAGTGCGCCGCGCGTGTTCGACTGGGTAAATGGGGATGGCTTGCGGATCACCATATGGTAACCGAACTTGAGGGTCTGGTTGCCGGTGGTGTAGAAGAGGTTGCTCGTAAACTGATAGTGCGTCTGCTTTGGATTGACGGGCAGAAATGCCGGTCCACCGCTCAGTCCGGTCAGCTCATTGATGCTGATATTCGGAATGCCGGAAGTGAACTGCGAGATATTGATCCCGAGAATACCGAGTGAGTTGGCGGCATTCCGCCCGAAGTCGGACTGGACAGTCCGCGGATTGGTCCGGGCAAAACCCGCGCGCAGCTCCAACAGCAGCGACGGTGAGAAAGTGTGGGTATGGTTCAGGGCCAGTCCCTGCGTCCGCAGCGTGGTGTTCTGGATACCGGCGACGAAGGGACCCAGCTCAAACTTGCTCGCGGCAAAGCTCGGCGTGGGCAGACAGCAATTGGCCTGTCCCTGCGGAGCGTCGAGACGAAAGTCCTCAAAACTGTAACGGGCAAAGAACTTGTCCGTATCACTGAAGGTGTGGTCGAAACGGAAGGTGAAGGCATTGCTGCCAACATCACGATTGACCACGGAAGTGAAGTTGTTCTGAAGGCTGCCATTCTGCGGCAGCGGGTAGATGCTGGCGACATTCAAGCCAACCGGATTGATGCGCGACTGCGGAATGATATTGTTGGTGAAGGCAGAACGAAGCGTCTGCGGATTGGCCGCGCTGACTGGCTGCGACGAGTTGAAGTTGGGATTCGACCGGGTGGTCAGTGGATCGAACATCATCCCGACCCGCGCCTGGATCGTCTCGTTGTTGGTGTTGCTGACGAAGAGCGGGGCGCTGAAGGCGCCGCCACAGGGACCGGCCGCTCCCGAAGAGTTGGTGCAGAGGTTGGCGCCAAGATACTCGCTGAAATCACCCGTCCGGGCCTTGGCCGTCGGAACCGTATTGACGAAAGTGTTGCCACGAATCTCACGCAGACCGGCATAGTCGAAGAAGAAGAAGCTCTTGTTCTTTCCGTCATAGAGCTTCGGAACCCAGACCGGTCCGCTCAGGTAGCCACCAAACTGATTGCGCCGGAAAGGCGGCTTCTTGGTGGGGCGCGGATTGACGAACTGGTGCTGAAAGGCATCCAGCTTGTCGTTGCGGATGAACTCGAAGAGGCCGCCGTGAAAATCGTTCGAGCCGGACTTGGTGGAGACCGAGACAACGCCAGCGCCGCGACCATACTCAGCCGAGAAGGTTCCCGTGAGCGCTTTGAACTCACGAACCGACTCGACGGTCGGCTGGACGATGACCGTGTTGAAGGTATACTCGTTATTGTCGATTCCGTCGACCAACCAGCCATTGGAGTTGGCGTGGTGGCCGAGCGAGTTGAAGTTCGAGGAGGCGCGGGGATTGAAGGTCGAGGCGCCGGAAAGATTCTCTCCGACCTGCCCCGGCGTCACCCCGGGAACCAGGTAGACCAACTGGGCGAAGTTACGGCCATTGAGCGGCAACTCCTTGACGGAGCGCTCTTCGATCACCTGACCAAGTTCAGAAGACTCGGTGTTGACGAGCGCGAGAGAGGCCGAGATCTCCGAGACCTCGGTCAACTGACCAACCTCGAGGTTGAAATCGGTTCGCGCCTTCTGGTCAATCTGGACAACAACCCCATTGATGACCGACTTTTTAAAGCCCTGGGCCTCGACCGCCACCGAATAGGTTCCCGGAATGAGAAAAGGCGCCAGATAGTTGCCCTCATCATCGGTCGTGTAGGCGGTGGAGGTGCTCTTGCCAACCTCGGTAATGGTCACCTGGGCGCCTTTGACCGCGGCGCCGCCATTATCTTTGACGCTGCCCAGAATGCTTCCGGTGGTCACCTGCGCACTGGCCAGACCAGTCAAGGTGAAGAGTAGACCCAACAAAAACCAGGATCGAACGACAGTTAGTCTCATATTCCCCCTTTAGTAATCCATGCTCCAGGCCGTCCCCGGGCATATTTCTCCGTTGGAGAGTTGAAGTAACCCGCTCCAGCGTTTCGACTGCAATCAGCATTGAAACGATCCAGCCATCCGGCAACACCACCCGTTCAGCCGAACATCGACGCTGCGCGCACTCCC
>Ga0068876_10001961_pt1 | contig 15601 bp, 15 predicted proteins | sample NOAtaG_6_FD_66442 | JGI IMG/M metagenome (GOLD analysis project Ga0068876, IMG submission 66442) | Freshwater lake microbial communities from Lake Erie, under a cyanobacterial bloom - NOAA_Erie_Diel5S_2200h metaG | ecosystem: Environmental > Aquatic > Freshwater > Lake | place: USA: Ohio, Lake... | reverse complement strand
AGTGGTTACGGCGGTATCAAGCATTGCTTGATACCCTCTCCCAAACACGTTATTGTGGGGTACGATAAAAATGGAAAGCTGGTCGATTGGGTATATGCCAAACAACAGACGGCGCAAAGCATGCTCAAGATTTTGGGCTATTAAGCGGGTGCGGGCGAATGCGCAGGAGGTATCCGGACCTATCTGACCAGCAGCGGCTGGCAAAAGAGTTGGAAAATAAAAAACCCCTCGTTGAAACGAGGGGTTGTAAACCAAAACCAACTGCTTATGAGAAAGAATCTTGTACTATTAAACGTATAAAGGGTACCAAACTGTTGTTTTCGTTTTGTTAAAAGAATTTCGAAGCGTAGTACCCTTGTTTCTGATTATTTTTGCACTCTAAAGTTTAATACCATGTATCCTGCCGAAATCGTAATACCCATGAAAGAAGAGCTGACCGAAAAAGGCTTTTCCGAATTATTGTCTACCCAAGCCGTCGATCAGCAGCTTTCAAAAGAAGGAACCACCCTGGTAATGATCAATTCAGTTTGTGGATGTTCTGCGGGCACTGCCCGTCCTGGCGTATTGATGGCCGTATCACAAGCAGCTAAAAAGCCCGATTTTTTAACCACCAGTTTTGCGGGTTTCGATACCGAGGCCGTTGGGGCTATCAGACAGCATCTCTTGCCTTATCCGCCCTCTTCTCCGGCCATTGCCCTCTTTAAGAATGGTCAGTTGGTTCATTATATAGAAAGACACATGATTGAGGGAAGATCGGCTCAAATGATCGCCCAAAACCTGATCGGAGCGTTCGAGCAGCATTGCAATTAAGCGCAACACCTCACTATGTACCCCAACCTTTACTACGCCTTCAAGGATCTACTGGGTTTGGACTGGCCAGTACTACGCTTTGTAAATAGTTTTGGCTTTTTTGTGGCCATCGCTTTTTTAACGGCTGCCTATGTACTTACCCAAGAGTTAAAAAGAAAAAGTGGACAGGGTTTGTTTACGCCAACGGAAACCACCATCCTGATCGGGCAGTCCGCCACTTGGGCAGATTTGGGGGCCAACTTTGGGTTAGGTTTTTTGCTGGGCTTTAAGGTTCTAGCCTTATTTTTTTTGGATGAAGCGACCATGCAAGACCCGCAGGCCTTTATTTTTTCTGCGCAGGGAAGCCCAGCAGCAGGATTTTTGATGGGTCTTTTTTTCGCCGGCGTCAAGTGGTGGGAAAAGAACAAAGAAAAACTCGACAAGCCCGAAAAGCGACTAATTCGTATTTGGCCTCAAGACAGGGTAGGAGAGATCACCATGCTGGCATTGGTGTTTGGTCTGGCCGGCGCCAAACTCTTTGATATTTTCGAGAACTGGAGCTACTTTTTACAGGACCCGGCTGCTTATATTTTTTCTCCGGCCGGTCTCACCATGTACGGGGGACTGATTTGCGCTGCCATTGCCATTGGTATTTATGCCCGAAAGCATAAGATCAGATTTTTAGCACTTGCCGATGCAGTAGCCCCTGCGCTCATGCTGGCCTATGGAATTGGTCGTATTGGTTGTCATATCTCCGGAGACGGAGACTGGGGTGTTGTGAGCGATCTGGCGGCAAAGCCTTCTTTTCTGCCCGATTGGGCCTGGTCTTACACCTATCCACACAACGTAATAGAAGAGGGTATTCCAATTCCGGGGTGCATAGGACCATTTTGCAGTCAACTGCCACAGGGGGTTTATCCGGCTCCTTTATTCGAAGCCTTGGCCTGCATTGCCTTATTTGGAGTTTTATGGAGCGTTAGAAGACGCCTGAAGCTAACGGGACAAATGTTTGCCTTATACTTGATATTAAATGGATTAGAGAGGTTTGTTATAGAAAAAATTCGGGTAAATGTCAAAATGGATCTCTTTGGCCTACACCCGACGCAGGCCGAGCTGATCGCCTCTTTATTGATGGGTGCCGGGCTTCTGTTGTTTATCCGGCAAAGCCGCCGCGCCACCGCCTCTCGCTGATGATCTGACGACTCGTATTTTAACTGGTTTTTACCCTTTTTTTGTGTTACATTTGCACTCTGTAAAAGGCTAATTGGGCTCATTTTTTACCCTTATCAAAATATTTCTTAAATGCGGCAGCTAAAGATCGCTACCCAGATAACCAACCGTGATTCGCAAGCGGTAGAAAAATACTTACAAGAGATCTCAAAAATTTCGATGATCACTCCCGAAGAGGAGACCACGCTCGCCCAGCGTATCAAGATGTTCAATCGTAATCCGGTCGATTCGCAACGTGCTCTTGACAAACTGGTGCAAGCCAATTTGCGTTTCGTGGTGTCGGTGGCCAAGCAATATCAACATCAGGGACTTTCGTTGAGTGATCTGATCAACGAAGGTAATCTCGGTCTAATCAAAGCTGCCCAGCGTTTCGATGAGACCAAGGGCTTTAAATTCATCTCTTATGCCGTATGGTGGATCCGTCAATCAATTTTACAGGCATTAGCAGAGCAAGGTCGTTTGGTTCGTTTACCCCAAAACAAGATCGGTACCTACAACAAGGCCAATAAGGCCTATATGGCCTTTGAGCAAGAACACGAGCGTGAGCCATCAACAGAAGAGCTGGCCGAACTGCTCGAGATGAGCGAGACCGAGATCAATAATATCTTTCAGAGCAATACCCGCCACACTTCGCTCGATGCACCTGTGCACGAAGCAGAGGATGTAGCCATGGGCGATCTACTCGAGGGTAGTGATGATACCGACGATGATGTAATGAAAGATTCTCTTCGCAACGAGATTCGTCGAGTATTAAAATCGTTGTCTCCTCGTGAAGCAGAGATCGTGAATGCCTATTTTGGGTTGGATGGAGAAAATGGTGTCACCATCGAACAGATAGGACAGAAATACGACCTTACCAAGGAGCGTATCCGCCAGATCAAAGAAAGGGCCATCAAGCGTCTCCAAAAAGCTCGCTACAGTAGCGCCCTCAAAGCTTATTTAGGGTAACTTCTGTACTGGCTTCTTTGAGGTAGAACAAATTGCCTGCTTTTGGGTTATTCTTGCATGCCTTTTCGGATAGTTTACATTCTTATAGCGTTTCTTTTAGTGTCCTGCGAAAGGGATATTGAATTTACTCTCCTTGAGACTGAGCCTAAATTAGTGGTGGAGGCCACTATCGAGAATGGACAACCGCCGCTGGTCATTCTATCGAAGAGTTTACCCTTTTTTGACACGCTGCGGCCATCGCAATTAGCTACTTCTTTTATTACCGATGCCACAGTCTCTGTTACGCATAATGGCATCATATATCCGTTAAAAGGATATAGTACAATAGTGGCCGGACAATCGCTCGGCTTCCATTACACGGTGGATAGCAGCCAACCCTCGCTATTCTTACGAGGCGCACTACAGCAACGCTATGCACTCACCATTCGCTGGCAGGGTAGAACTTACCAAGCCCAAACCACCATACCCGAGCTGACCCGCAGGATCGATTCGATATTTTGGCGTCCGGCCCCGCCCGATAACCCGCCGGGTAAAGTTGCACTCTATGTACGAGCAACCGATCGGCCCGGTTTCGGAGATTACATTCGTTATTACACCCGACAAAACAACGGCCCATTTTTACCCGGCCTAAACTCTGTCTATGACGATCAGGTCATTGATGGAACCAGCTACGAGGTACAGGTTGAGCGGGGCATCATTCGCGACGGGCAACCCGAAGAGGGCTATAACTTTTTTAACCGCGGCGATACGGTTACTTTAAAGCTTTGTAATATAGACAAGGCTACCTATGATTTTTGGAGAACGGTAGAATTTAATTACGCCAGCATTGGCAATCCGTTTTCTTCGCCCACCAAGGTGTTGAGCAACGTATCCGGAAACGCTTTGGGGTATTTTGGAGGCTATGCAGCACAATTCCGTACTGTTATTATTCCCCGCTAATAATGCCCTAAATTTGCTGGCATCGCAACAATTAGTTGACTATGGAAACCAGCGAAAAAATTGCTTGTCTTATCATCGGCTCTGGCCCTGCGGGCTACACAGCCGCTATTTACGCCAGTCGGGCGGGTCTCAAACCCGTGCTTTACCAAGGCATTCAACCCGGTGGCCAGCTTACCATTACTACCGAAGTAGAGAATTATCCCGGCTACCCGGAGGGTATTCAAGGGCCGGAGATGATGGTTCACTTCGAAAAGCAAGCGGCCCGCATGGGGACCGATATTCGCTATGGATTGGCGACCAAGGTAGATTTTACCGGCCCTTTGCACAAGGTGCAGATCGATGATGAAAAATGGATAGAGGCTGCCAGCGTAATTATTTGTACCGGTGCCTCAGCTAAATGGCTGGGCCTGGAAAGCGAGCAGCGACTCAATGGTTTTGGCGTGAGCGCCTGTGCCGTATGTGACGGATTTTTCTTTAAGGGAAAAGAGGTGGCCATTGTGGGAGCCGGTGATACTGCGGCAGAAGAAGCCTTGTATCTTTCCAAGATATGCTCAAGAGTACATATGATCGTTCGCCGTGGTGAAATGCGTGCCAGTAAGGTGATGCAGGAACGTGTAAAAAATACCTCCAACATCACTATTTATTGGAATAGCGAAACAGACGAAATACTTGGTGATAAAAAAGTGGACGGCGTTCGCATCGTCAACAACCAGACGAAAGAGAAGACCGAAATTTCTGTAAGTGCATTTTTTGTGGCCATCGGTCATCAGCCCAATTCAGACATCTTTAAGCCCTGGCTCGATATGGATGAGGCGGGTTATATCAAAACGATAGCGGGTAGCAGCCGTACCAACCGAGAAGGGGTATTTGCGGCCGGTGACGTGCAAGACAAGATCTATCGCCAAGCGGTAACGGCGGCTGGCAGCGGTTGCATGGCAGCCCTCGATGCAGAGCGTTATCTGAGTGCCGCCGGCTTGCATTAGGACAGCAGCTAACTCATCAAAATCGCTGTTATGCCAACTGGTTTGCTGACGATCAAACTCGAGAACCTGCGTTTTTACAGCTTCCACGGTTTATATCCCGAGGAGCGCCGCCAGGGTGGAGAGTACCGGGTAGATGTGGAGGTCGATCACCGTTCTAGCGATCCAGCCTCCGTATTTGACATTGCTACGGGCCAATCAACACCCAACTCAGCACCATCAACCCCAATTACCGATCTGTCGCACACCATCGACTATGCGCTGTTGTTTGCGATCGTCAAAGAAGAGATGGACAGGCCTCGTGACCTGCTAGAAACACTTGCCATGTGCATTGCCGACAAAATAGCCACGGCGTATCCCTGCCAACGTATAGCCGTTGAGATCAAAAAATATACGGTTCCCATCAATGATTTTTCGGGTAATACCGTTGTTCGGTACGAGTGGAAGAACTAGGGTGATCAGATCTTCTTGTTTTTCCAGCGTCCGCTTCGCACATATAGAAAAGAAGGGGTAAATAAGCAGATCCAATAGAGCCACTCGCTCATCCATCCGTAGGTGATGGGTAAGAAAAAATATTCGCAGACAACATAGATATAGGCGCAATAAAAAAGGATGGCCATGGCCTCTATGTAAAAAGTAATGCGAGTATTTCCCGAGGCGGTCACCGTATTGAGCATTATGGTAGAAAAAGACATCATTAGCAGTGCCAGCGTTACCACCCGTAATACCGGTAAAGATGCTTGGGTAAAGGCCTGGTCTTGTCCAAAGAGCGCAATAAAAGGCTCGGGAAACAAATTGAGCAGAATAGCTATGATCAAAATGCTACCGGCACTAAGTTGAATGATCTTTTTGATGAGCGGGATCACCTCGTCTTGTTTACCTTGTCCGATCAAATTACTTACCATGGCATTGGTCGTAGCGGCAAAGGCCCACGAAAAACATCCGAACAATCCAAATATGTTACGCATGATGTTAGAGACTTTCATCGCCATGGCACCGTGATGCTCAATGAGTAAAAAGAAATATTGCCAGCTGATGATACTGATCGCGTGCTGAAACATGAGCGGGGCCGAAACGGATAAGATCAGTTTGTTGTTCTCGGCATTGAACGAGAGATCGGAAAAAAGCTGAAATCGCTTAGCGATCCCCTTTCGGCGAATAACGGCATAGATCACGAACATGCCAATAAACTCCGAGAGCACCGAGGCGTAGGCCGCCCCTTCGAATCCTAGTTCCGGAAAACCGGCTACTCCGAAAATAAACAGGTAATCTAACAGTACATTCGACAATGTTTCGGCTAGCGTTCCTGCCACCAGGTAGCGGCTTTGGTTGGTACCTACCAATAACGCATTGCGCAGCTGGTATACGTACAAGAACACAAGCCCCCAAATGCGGATCTGCAAAAAATCAAGGGCTTTTTCTAAAACGATCGGATCGCGCAAGATCAGACTGAAGATATAGGGCGTAAGCAAGTAGGTGGTAGCAATGCCTACAGCCGCCAGGGCCAATCCCAGCCAAACACCCTGGCTGAATAATTTTCCGATGTCCTCGGGGCGATTTTCGCCGGCTCTTCTGGCAATCAGCGTCTGTAACCCATTATTAAGCCCGTATCCGATGGCAGCAAAGATCAGGTAGTATACACCGGTGATGCCAGCCACGGCCAGGGCCATGCTGTCTTTTAGGTAATGTCCTAAAAAAATGTTGTTGATGACAAAATTCAGCTGGGGAATAAAAATGGCCATGCTGATAGGAAGCGCCATTCGTATGATTTGCCGGCGAGAATTCTCGAACTGGAGAGACGGATAAGAGGTAAGGGACATGCGTAGCTCGCAAACCTACGATAAATAAATTTTCTCTATTATTGCAGCAATGGAATCGATCGAAAAAGACGCAAATCTGCATCAACTTTTTACCTACGAGCCAACCGAGGTAGTGACTACGGAAACTGTTCTGGCACTTCAATTTGGCGACCGATACGCATCGTTTGCCCTCAAGGACCGACAGCAGGGCCAATTACTGGCCTTGGGATACCTTCGAATAGCTAATTGGGGACAGCCGGCTTTCGATCAACTGATGGGGATGATCGATAGATGGCTTACTCCGCAGCAAGGGGTGGAGATCGCTTTTGATATGGAGAATTTATCTATGCTTCCGGTGGCGGGGTACGAAGAAAAAAAACTGCAAGCGCTGCACCAATCTCTTTTTCCATTCAATAACACGGCTGTTTTTAAGACCGAAACAATGGCAGAGTGGCAGTTGCAACTAGGATACACATTGCCTGCGATACTGCTGCAAGGGTGCTTGTCTCGCTTTCCAGGTGCAAGAGTACGCCATGCATTTAAGCTGGCACTCGATAAGGCAGGGCAAAGCGGGGCTGCGGGTAAATTGCTCATCGATATCGGTATCGATACTTTTCGGGTATTGCTGCTAAAGAACAATCGATTGCAATTGTTTCAGAACTATCCCTATGCTACTCCTGCCGATGTGCTCTATTATATCCTCTCGGTATGCGAGGCCCAATTAGTGAGCCCTGCCGAGGTATCGGTAGTACTGACCGGCCTATTAGAGAAAGACTCAGCCTTATTCAAAGAACTGTGGCAGTACTTCGCTCATATCGAACTTCGTGAGGCCGAATTTATGGCGGACGATCTTCCCTTTCCACAGCATTATTTTACCACGCTTAACGACCTTTTGCTATGCGCATAATAGGAGGGGAACATGGGGGAAGACGATTTACGCCTCCTCCCCATATGCCTCATACCCGTCCCACAACGGATATTGCCAAAGAGGGTCTCTTTAATATGCTCCAGAATCGACTTGACTTTGACTCCATCAAAACACTTGATCTTTTTGGTGGTACGGGCAGCATTAGCTACGAGCTAGCTTCACGGGGCGTAACACAACTTACGATAGTAGAGAAAGATGCAACCATGCATCGGTTTATTTCACAAACGGTCGAAGCCCTCAAGCTAACCGGTTTTACTGTTGTTCGCTCCGATGTATTCAGATTTATAGCCCAGTGTACAGACTCGTTCGATTTTATTTTTGCTGGCCCCCCTTATGCACTCACCAGTATCGATGAATTGCCACGGCTGGTCTTTCAGCACGGATTGCTGGCACCAGGCGGTGTCTTTGTGCTGGAACATACGCCCCGAAATGATTACAGTCAATTTCCGCATTACCAGCACCAGCGAAATTATGGTACCACGGTCTTTAGCTTCTTCGTAAATTAGCATCAACCGATGGTCTATCATTTTTTTTTACGCTCCTTCAGAATCTTTCTGTTGCCACTATCGCTTTTGTACTGGCTGATCGTTTTATTTCGTAATTGGCTTTTCGATAAACAGCTACTACGCACCGCTCAGTTTGGTATGCCCCTGATAACCGTTGGCAATCTGGCCGTGGGGGGTACCGGCAAATCGCCTATGATCGAGTATTTGGCCGCTCTATTACATTCCGATTTTAAGGTGGCGGCCCTAAGCAGAGGCTATCGCAGACGTACCCGCGGATATGCGCTGGCCTCAACTTCTTCTACCGCTTTAGAGATAGGGGATGAGCCCCTGGCCTTATACCGAAAATTTCCAGACATGGCCGTAGCCGTGGGTGAGGAGCGTTTGCTTGCCATTCCCGAGTTGTTGCACGATCGGCCCGAGACTGAAGTCATTTTGTTGGATGATGCTTTTCAGCACCGTTCTATTGAAGCCGGCCTTTCAATACTGCTTACCGAGTATGCCAATTTGTTTACCCGTGATTTTTATTTGCCCACCGGCGATCTGCGCGATTTAAAAAGTAGATATAAGGCAGCCAGCATGCTGGTAGTAACCAAGTGTCCGGCCACCCTGAGCGAGTTACAACGCTCTTCTATCATAAAAGAGCTGGCCCCTGTTGCCGGACAACCTGTTTTTTTTACATCGCTTGCTTATGGGACGCCCTATCATCTTACCAGTAAAGAAAAATTCACATTGACCGGAAAAGAAGAGGTCTTACTGGTCACAGGCATTTCGAATCCAAGGCCATTGAAAGAATTTATCGAGGCGCATTCTGCTACCTATCAGCAATTGACCTACAGGGATCATCATATTTTTACCATCGAGGACTTTAAGGATATCTTGGCTGAGTTCGAGCAGTTACGTTCGGGTAACCGCTTGTTAGTGACCACCGAAAAAGATGCCGTACGTTTGGAGAAGTTCAGTTCCGAAATTGCAGCACTGCCTTGGTATGTTCTTCCTATAGAACATCGGTTCTTATTCGACGAAAAAGACCGTTTCGATCAATCAATTAGAAATTATATTCAACATTTTCAACGACCACCGCTCTGACATGGGAAGAAAAAACAGCAAGAAAAAGCAGCAGCAACGCAAGCATCACCCCACATCGGTGGCGCAGGTGGTCAAAGGAACGCTCGAACTGACCAGATCGGGGATGGGCTATGTTTTGGTCGACCAACTTGAAACCGACATTATGGTCAGGCCCGGCGATCTGCACACCGCTCTCCATGGAGACCTGGTAAAGGTGGCCATCAAAGAAAGAAAGACCAATGGCAGAATGCAGGGGGTCGTAAAGGAAGTTATCAAGCGTAAGCGAAATGAATTTATCGGGCAGCTACAAATGGGAAATGGCTTTGCCTTTTTTGTAGCCGAGACCGATAAGCCAATGCCAGATATCTTTATTCCCAAGCAGCTTTTACAGGGTGCAGGTCACGGCGATCGGGTAGTGGTAAAGGTCATTAAGTGGGCCGATGGTGCCGATAAGCGACCGATGGGAGAGGTGATGACCCTTTTAAAAGAAGAGGACATGAACGATGCGGCCATGAAAGAGATATTGCTGGAGGCTGGTTTTCCTCTTTCTTTTAGCGATGAGGCCATTGAAGAGTCGGCTCGTTTGCCTGAAACTATTACCCCCGACGAGATAGCCAAACGAAGGGATTGCCGATCGGTGCTCACTTTTACCATCGATCCGGTAGATGCCAAGGATTTTGATGATGCTATTTCTTTTCAGCAGCTTCCGAACGGATGGTTCGAGATCGGCGTACATATTGCCGACGTAAGTCATTATGTGGAGGCGGGTACGGTACTGGATGCCGAGGCTTATGCCAGAGCTACCTCGGTTTACCTACCCGATCGGGTCAACCCCATGCTCCCGGAGCATATCTCTAATGTATTGTGTTCGTTACGCCCGTTGGAAGAGAAACTGACGTTTTCTACCATTTTTACAATAACCCCCACAGGCGAGATCAAGGAGCAGTGGATCGGAAGAACCGTTATTTATTCCGATCACCGGTTTACCTACGAAGAGGTACAAGCCATTATCGAGGAACAAAATGGGCTCTATGCCAAAGAGGTATTACAGCTTAATCAGTTGGCTCGGTTATTTAGATCACAGCGTTTTAAGCAGGGGGCCATTAATTTTTCATCGCAAGAAGTACGCTTTAAGCTCAACGAAAAGGGAGATCCTATTGGCATTATGGTAAAGGAGAGCAAAGAGTCGCACCAGCTGATCGAAGAATTTATGCTATTGGCCAACCGGACCGTAGCAGCTTTTATCGCTGATCAGAAAGTAGATCAAAAGCCTATTCCGTTTCCCTATCGAATTCACGACGATCCCGATGAGGAGAAACTGATTCCCTTTGTCGATTTTGCCAGAAAGTTCGGTCATTCGTTCGATCGTTCCAGTCCAGAAGCCATTGCGGCATCGTTCAATCAGCTATTACAAGATGTAAAAGGCCGACCCGAGCAGCATGTGCTGGAGCAGCTGGGTATTCGCACCATGGCCAAAGCTCGTTACACAGCGGAAAATGTAGGACACTATGGGCTGGGATTCGAAAATTACTGTCACTTTACCTCTCCCATTCGCCGCTACCCCGATGTGCAGGCCCACCGAATACTATTCGATGTCTTGCAAAAGAGGGTAGTGCCCGATAAAAAACTGGAAGAAAAATGTATGCATACCAGTGAGCGAGAACGCGCCGCCATGGAGGCAGAACGGGCGGCCAACAAGTACAAGCAGGTACAATACATGAAGAATTATGTGGGCGAAGAGTTCGAAGGTATAATTAGTGGTGTGGCGCATTTTGGTTTTTGGGTCGAGACCATCGAGCATAAATGCGAAGGGTTGGTCAGCGTGGTGTCGCTGTCAGATTACGACGATTTTCGACATATTGAAACCGATTACTGTTTACTGGGCATGCGAACCGGAAGAAAGTTTCGCATGGGCGATAAGGTATGGATCAAGGTAATCGCTGCCAATCTTACTAAACGCCAGCTGGATTATGAGTGGGTGGTGGCGGGAGAGCTCTCTGCCAAAAAATCGAGTGCCAAATTGCCTAAAACCAAGAAATGAGTCTTATTTTGGGCTATGCATTCCTTTAGTGATCTATCGGTTCTTTTTAACGAGAGATTCTCTGCCAAACAGTTTCCTGCTCAACCGGCTGGCTTGTACGAGGCTACTGACTATTTTTTACAAATTGGCGGTAAGCGTATTCGGCCTGTTCTTTGTTTGTTGGGTAATGAATTATTCGACGAGATCAGACCTGATGCCTGGTCTGCCGCCACGGCCGTAGAACTCTTTCACAACTTTACCCTTATTCACGATGATATGATGGATAAGGCCCCTCTGCGAAGAGGGGTTGCTACCGTTCATACCCGCTTTGGTGAGAATACGGCATTGCTTGCCGGAGATGTAATGATGATACAAGCGTATCACTGGCTTAGCAAGATAAGCGGAGCCTCTCAGCCATTATTGCTGCCCCTATTCAATCGCACCGCCACCGAAGTCTGTGAAGGACAACAGCTCGATATGGACTTTGAACTTCGAACCGACGTTCAGCTCGATGAGTATCTACACATGATCAAGTTAAAAACCTCTGTGCTCTTGGCCTGCGCCTTACAAATGGGAGCCATTATTGGCGGTGCCGGCCAGCGTAATCAAGAATTGATCTATTCGTTTGGCTTGCAGCTGGGGCTTGCCTTTCAGGTACAAGATGATTATTTGGATGCTTTTGGAGATCCGGAGAAATTCGGAAAGCAGGTGGGTGGCGATATTTTGGCCAATAAGAAAACCTTTCTGCTCATACATGCGCTCCAAACAGCCTCACCGGAAGATAAGCAAACGCTGTTATCGTTGCTCCAATCCAATCCACCGGATAAAGTGGCTCAGGTACTTGCCATTTACAGAAACTGTGGAGTAGACCAGTGGGCACTCTCTTTAAAACAACAGTTTTTAGATAAGGCTTTGGATAACCTGGAGCAAATTGCCGTATTGACCGCACGCAAGGAACCCCTTCGGGATTTAGCGGCCTACCTAATTCAACGTGACGTTTAATTTTATAAATATTGCCTATGTGGTCTTCTTTACTTAGAAAAAAATCAATTGAGTCCATTCGTGCCACACACGAAAAAGAGGCTGCGCAGGGTTCTTCGCTAAAGAAAGTGCTGGGCGTAAAAGATCTGACTTTTTTGGGAATTGCTGCCGTGATCGGCGCCGGTGTTTTTTCTACTATCGGGGGAGCCGCTTATCATGGCGGGCCCGGCATCTCCTTGCTATTTATCATTACGGCCATTACCTGTGGTTTCTCTGCACTATGTTATGCAGAGTTTTCTAGCCGTGTACCGGTAGCGGGCAGTGCCTATACCTATTCGTACGTCACATTCGGAGAGTTGGTGGCCTGGATCATTGGATGGGCATTGATCTTAGAATATGCCATCGGAAACATTGTGGTTGCCATTTCGTGGAGCGGATATTTTAATAACCTGTTGGTTCATATATTCAATATTCACCTTCCTGATTGGATGCTTGTTGATCCGGTTACGGCTGCCAATGCCTACCGAGAGGCTACTATAGCATTGCAAAGTGGTACCGTTACCGATGCCGGTTTACTCTCTTCGTATCGTTTTGCCATTGAGGCGTACCAGCAAGCACCTGTCGTTGGTTCATTCAAGGTATTTTTTAATCTACCTGCCTTTGTGATCGTTGCTCTAATTACCTGGTTGGCATACACTGGTATTAGCCAGAGTAAAAAGTCGGCCAATGCGATGGTGATCTTTAAAGTGCTGGTCATTTTATTTGTGATCGGAGCCGGGGCCTTCTATGTTGACACCAATAATTGGATGCCCTTTATGCCCAATGGGTTTTCGGGAGTTCTAAAAGGGGTATCCGCTGTTTTCTATGCTTATATTGGGTTTGATGCTATCTCTACCACAGCCGAGGAGTGTAAAAATCCGCAGCGTGATATGCCAAGGGGGATGATCTATTCACTTTTGATCTGTACCGTACTCTATATTCTGATCGCCTTGGTATTGACCGGTATGGAGAGCTACGAATCCTTTAAGGGTATCAGCGATCCTCTTGCCTTTGTTTTCGAGAACCGTGCCCCGTGGATTGAAAATATCGTTTCTGTCAGTGCCGTTGTGGCCACTACCTCCGTTTTGTTGGTCTTTCAGATCGGACAGCCTCGTATTTGGATGAGCATGAGCCGAGACGGGTTACTGCCTAAAAGATTTGGTAAGATCAACGCCCGCTATCAAACCCCCGGCTTTGCCACGATACTTACCGGTGTGATCGTTGGAGTGGGTGCTCTTTTTCTTCAAAGCGGATTGGTTACCGACCTGACCAGTATAGGTACGCTCTTTGCCTTTGTTTTGGTTTCGGGGGGCGTTTTATTATTGCCCGCTATTCAGAAATCTCCGGGACAATTTAGTTTGCCGTATATAAATGGACGTTTCTGGGTGCCGGCTCTTGTACTACTCTTCTTTTATTTGACCAGTGACCGGTTGGTCAGTGCTTTCTCTAATGTATTCAATGAGAGTTATCAAGAACTTCTTTTTATTGCCTATTTCGTAGCGGCCGTTTTAATTTCATTTTTTTCACTTTTAAAAAATTGGTCGTTAATTCCGGTACTCGGCATGTTGTCTTGTATGTATCTAATGATAGAAATACCGGCCATAAGCTGGAGTTGGTTTTTCGCCTGGATGGGACTTGGGTTGCTTTTATATTTTAGTTATGGATACCGGAATAGCAATTTAAGAGATCAAAAAAATGGATGATAGGGGCTTTGTCTTATTTTAATGTAGTTCAAATACTACAATAAAATCCATATTATTCTACAGTCAATTTTGAAGAGCTAGGGGAACTTTGAGGGGCAAAAAAAAGCGGTAAATCTTTTTATAAGATTCAAGCTTTCAATGCTCTAAACTGCCATCCTATGCTGCTCTGGTTCAAGCGAATCGACAGATTCAATCTTTTCTATAGCCTGGGGGCTATCGTAATTCTAACAGGAGTAATTGCTAAGTTCTTAGAGTGGGAATACGAAGATGAAATCCTGATAGCAGGACTCTGTACTGAGATTCTGGTATTTGCATTTTCAGCCTTTCAGACCAAGAAAAGCCCCTTTCATTACAAATGGGAGCGTATTTTTCCTGATCTGCTAGATACGGCAGCTGACAACCCACAAGATACCGTTGCGGTACACGATCGCATAGAGCAGGTTACCACTGGTTATATCGATACGCTACAGACGCATATTGTTCGTCTAGATAAGCTCAACTACGACTATTACAAATTGAGCGATATGATAAGGGACAGTATGAATGAGATTGCCACCAATGCCCAACAGGTATCTATTAGTTTGGGTGAGGTTAAGACAGGAACCAGTATGATGATCGCAGGTATCTCGGAATTCGAGACACTGGGACGTAGCTCGGCTGCGCTAGACGAGCAGATCACTAAAATGAAGCAGGCCACTGAACTTAATAGTGAACGTCTTAGTAAGCTTGAGCAAGAATTACAGACTACCGCTCGATCTATACAGGAGTTAGGAGCTCTTTCTACCACTATTCTGCAGTCCATTAAAAGCCGATAACAACAGTGGCTGCACCCATTAATACCAATCGCTATCGCCTGATACTGCTTTTGTATCTGGTCTTTATCTGTCTCTCACTTCTCAGTGTGCCTGCCAGTCTTTTAGAGAGTAATCTATACGTTATCAGAACACTATCCTACCAGGAGCAGATCATAAAAAAACAGTTGAGTCGCTCAGATCAATTGGTAAATGAGGTAGATAGCCTCACTTTAACGAAACAGCCTAGTATAAAGGTGTTTATCGGTTTGCAACAAGAGATAAGACGCTCTTTTCTTTTTCTTGATAGTATCGAAAACGCACTGCTTGATACCCTTCGTTCACAAGGTACCTCCGTGGAGAGAGAATATGCCAAAAGAAGAAAATTGAATTCTTTTTTTGCTAAAGACTCATTGGCATTTACGATCGAAAAGAATCTCTTCTCTCTGGCTGGTAGAATTTCGCAGTATGATACAGCTCTTGGATCAGAGTTTAGTCGCTGGCTACCCGCAACTACGTGGATCACCACCCAAAACGGAAAAAAAATCAGGTGGGTTAATTTTTTCTTTCTTAATAAACCTGCCTCAGTTTCTTACATGCAGTTTAAACGAATCAAACTTTTGCTTTTGCAATACCAATCCGATAACTGGGATAAGGTCAATAGTCTGGTCGCTCAAGCACTGTTGGTCAATCAAGATCGGTTGAATTTGATGCTAAAAGAGCAGCAAAGGCAAAATAGCACCACTTCTGCCACACTTGATGAGTTGGCTACCTCAAACCAACTGCAACTGAGAGAGAAACAACTCCAATTTGATCTTTTAAAAGGTATTCGCCTCGATCGCTTTTATGCTGGTGTCTCATTGCCGTTACTGACTGCCATTCC
>Ga0068876_10001957_pt1 | contig 15610 bp, 17 predicted proteins | sample NOAtaG_6_FD_66442 | JGI IMG/M metagenome (GOLD analysis project Ga0068876, IMG submission 66442) | Freshwater lake microbial communities from Lake Erie, under a cyanobacterial bloom - NOAA_Erie_Diel5S_2200h metaG | ecosystem: Environmental > Aquatic > Freshwater > Lake | place: USA: Ohio, Lake... | reverse complement strand
TCGTCGACCGGTGCGGTGGCCATGGCCTGCACGGCCTGCTCGAGGCGATGGGCCGCCGCCAGCTCCCGTCGACGCAGCCAGAGCCCGAGGGCCAACAGCACCGTGAAGACGCCCGCTCCGGTCAGCAGGGCCACGAGCAGCATGATCCGACCGCTCATCAGCGGATCGCTCCACCCGCCACCGGCAGGCGCCGCGGGACGCCGCCCGGCATGGTCGGCACACTCCATGGAATACCGGCCAGCGCGAGACGCTCCGCGAAGCGCGGGCGCACCCCGGTGGGTTCGAATTCCCCGAGCACGACGCCGTCCGCCGTGATCCCCTGCCGACGGAACCGGAAGATCTCCTGCAGTTGCATGACCTCGCCCTCGACCCCCGTGATCTCGGTGATGCTCAGCACGCGGCGACGTCCGTCCGCGAGTCGTGCTACCTGGATGATGACATCGATGGCCGAGGCGATCTGCTCGCGCATGGCCCGGTCGGGGATCGCCGTGCCGGCATACAGGATCATCGTTTCGAGACGACTGATGGCGTCGCGCGGTGTATTCGCATGGACCGTGGTGAGCGATCCCTCATGCCCCGTGTTCATGGCCTGCAGCATGTCGAGCGCTTCGGCCGATCGGACCTCCCCCACGATGATGCGATCAGGGCGCATGCGCAGCGCATTGCGCACGAGATCGCGCATGACCACCTCGCCGCGCCCTTCGGCATTCGCCGGTCGGGTTTCGAGGCGGACTACATGCGCCTGCTGCAGCTGGAGCTCGGCAGCATCCTCGATGGTGATGACGCGCTCCCCGATGGGAATGAAGGAGCTGAGTGCATTGAGCAGTGTGGTCTTCCCCGATCCCGTTCCGCCGGAGACCAGGATGTTGAGGCGCGCGCGTACGCAGGCGGCGAGCAGCGCGAGCATGTCGGCCGAGAGGGCGCCGACCTCCACCAGCCGATGGGGCGTGAGCGTGACCCCGAAACGGCGGATGGACAGGATGGCCCCGTCGACGGCCAGCGGCGGGACGATGACGTTCACGCGGGAGCCGTCCGCCATGCGGGCGTCCACCATGGGCGCGGCCTCGTCGACCCGCCGGCCCACGCGGTGCACCACCCGCTCGATTACGGCGCGCAGGTGCATTTCGTCCCGGAAGCGGACGGTCGTGCGTTCCAATCGCCCGCCACGCTCGACGAACACGTCCTGCGGCCCATTGACGAGGATGTCACTGACCAGCGGGTCGCGTACCAGTGGCTCGAGTGGCCCGAGTCCGGTGACTTCGTGCACCACCCGCTCGATGAGGTCGTCCCGCTCGCGCTGCGTGAGCGGGGAGGAGTCGGATCGGAGGACGTCCGTAACGGTACGCCGGACTTCCTGCCCCATGGCCTCGCGGTCGCGCATGGCTTCGAGGCGGGCGAGGTCCAGCCGTTCGATGACGCGCTGATGCAGCTCGCGGGAGAGCTGATCGATGGAGGGGGCGCCGTCCGGTTCCCCCAGTGGAGCGGCGGGGAGTTCGGAGCCCACAGGGCCCGCCGGGGAGGACGGGCGGCCCAGAATGCGGTCACGCAGAGTAGAGACCATGGATCAGCGGCGGCGGAAGAGGGCGCCCAGACGGCCCATGGGGCCGGCGGCGGAGCCGGTGGCGGCAACCGGAGCTGCCAGATCGCGGGGGGATCCCAGGCGCGCGGCGAGGTGCATCACGGCCTGGGCGAAGGGCGTCCGGCGGTTCTGTGCCACGAAGACACCGGCAGTCATCGCGTATTCGCAGGCGGCAAAGTCGTTGGGTAGTTCGGCAAAGACGGGACGCCCGAGCACCTGCGTGACCTGACTGGAGGGGATCCGGTCACGCGGACTGGCCCGATTGACCACCACCTGCACCCGGTCCTCCGGAAGTCCGACGGCCGAAAAGAGCGACAGCGTACGCATGGTACTGCGCAGCGAGACGAGGTCCCGCTGGGTCACCAGCAGGATGCGGTCGGCCGCTTCGAGTATGCCCAACGTGTGGCCGGCCAGATGATGGTCGGTGTCGACAATGACCTGGCGATAATCGGCCTGCAGCAGCTCGAGGATGCGGGCCAGACGGGTCGGCTCGGGCGGCTGGGCCTCTGCCGGATCGCGGGGGGCGGCAAGAATGCCCAGCTGTTCGGGATGCTCGAAGATCACGGATCGGAGCAGCGCCCGATCCACGCCATCGGCGCGCTCGGTCAGACTCGCGAGATCATGCGGCGGCTCCATGTGCAGCAGGCCGCGGACGCCGATCCCCGTCGTCGTGAAATCCGCCAGGACGGCACGCGCTCCCGGCCGGCGCCCATCGCCGGCCATGTGGGCGAAGGCCCAGGCGAGCGAAGTGGCCACCGTACTGACGCCACTCCCCCCCTTGGCCGCATGAACGGCCACCACGGCCCCCCGGCGCGTCCCCGTCTGTTCGCGGCTGCCCGCGCGCAGGCGCGTCAACGCCGCATCGAGCTCCTCGGGGACAATCGGCGTCAGCAGAAACTCCCGGATCCCCGCCCGGAGCGCCGTGAGCACCACGTCCGCGTCCTGACGCGGGGCGACGGCCACGGTCAGGAGCTCGGGATAGCTGCGCAGAATGGCCGCCCAGCGCGTGGGAATATCGGGTGTCTGATCAACGGGGAGCAGCAGCACCCCCACCCGCCGCTCCCGGAGCCACGGGAGCGCCTGCTCGGCGGAGGGGACGACCTGGATGGCGTCCACGCCATGCGTCCGGAAGACGGCCTCCACGGCCTCAGGCACCAGGCTGCTGTCCTGCACGAGTACGGCCAGGGCCATGGCTCAGCGCGCCGTGGAATCGGGGGGAAGCCGCTTCTCGAGCGCCGGTCGCGCCGGAAGCCCGGTCGGCCCCTGCAACGGAACGAGGTCGGCCGCCCGCGGGGCATTCGGATCCGTGAGCACCGGTGAGACGATCACCACCAGTTCGCTTTCACTGCGGAGCCAGCGGGTGCTCGAGAACAGCTCCCCGAGAATCGGGATCGCCGACAGAAAGGGGATCCCGGTCTTCACCTGTTCGCGCTCCTCGTTGAAGAGCCCGGAGATGATGAGCGAGCGGCCGTTGAGCACGTCCACCGTGGACTCGACGCGACGCGTCCGGATTGCCGGCACGCGGAACCCCTGCAGCGTGACGGCATTGGTGAAGTCCAGCGAAGACACCTCCGGCTTCACGCGCAGCTTCACGAGGGAATCGCTCAGGACCTCGCCGCGGAACCCGAGCCGGACCCCGAACTCGCGAAACTGGATGGTGACGGCGCCGGTATTGCCGGCGGCACTCCCCTGCACGATGGGGATCGGCACTTCGCCACCAGCCAGGAAGCTCGCCTCCTCGAGGTTGGCCGCCATCAGGTTCGGCTCGGCGAGGTAGCGGGCGTTGCCGCGCTGCTCCTCGGCGTCCAGTAGCGCCAGCAGGTCCCGCGTGTTGAAGGTGGAGAGCACCGTGAGGTAGCGAAGCTCCGGTGGCAGATTGAGCCGGCCATTGTCGTCCGACGCCCGATCGTTGCGGAAGAGCCCGGTCCCGGCGCGGGTCCCGCCTCCCACGTCACGATAGAGCAGCGAGGTCCCCAACTGCCGCAGCGCCTCCTTGCGGATTTCCGCGAACTTCACGGCCAGGAGGATCTGGCGCCGCTCGGCCGAGGTCCGCACCGCCACCCGGAAATGGCGAGGGGACGACCCGGGAGCCCCCCACAGGATGATGTCGGTTTCCCCGGAGGCCATGGCATTGATCACCACATCCGTTTCGCCAATCACGACGACATCGGCGACATCGGGATTCGCCACCGTGACTTTCGTGACCGGCGTCCGGCTCGCGACCGGCAGGGAGCGCCCCGCAATGAGCTGGAGGCGTTCGGGGAGTGCCGCCTCGGGGGAGACCGACGGCTGCGCCACCAGCAGCGCCGGGACCAGGAGTGGCAGCAGGCGGTGCAGTGCACCGAGAGCCACCGACGGATGGAAGCGCGCCGCGTGTCGTGCGCGGGGAGTTGGCATCACTGGGAGTCTCACGGGAGGCGTGGGGATCGGAGGGTATTCGTATCGCGGCGCGTCGAGTCGACGCGGGCGATCGTCTGTTGGGAGACGCGATCGCGTCGATAGACCTGAATCACGGCGGAGTCCGGACGCGGGGTGAGCGTCGGTGGTGCGGCCGATGGCGACGCGGGTTTCGGTGCCGTGGCCACGAGCACCGGTCGCGGCGGCGGACGTCGGATGGGGGGCGCAGGCATAGCGCGGGGGACCGCCGCCAGCTGCTGGATGAGATCGCGGGCGCTGGCGCCGCGCGTCGGGACGGCCTCCGTATCGCCGAACCCCCGCAGTACCAGTTGGATCTTCCCCTGATTGGCGGCCACGGCGAGCCGCTCCGCTTCCTCCGGCGTGACTTCGAGCGCCGCCATCGTGGCGGTGACGGGGCGCCCATCCGGTCCCCGCTCGAGTTGGGAGCCCATGGAGAGGACGCGCATGTTGCTCATGAACAGCTTGGCCTCCTGGGCCTCGCCCCCCCCATCACGGCGCAACGTGACGAGGACATCCACTCGACTGTTCGGCTGAATGAGCCCGGCGAGCCCTGCCACTTCATCGATCTTCACAGCCATGGCGCGTCGACCCGTCGCGATCTTCACCTCGAGACCGGCTCCGGCACCGACGGGCGCCAGACGACCGGGCACGAGGGCTTCGCCCGCGAAGACGGGGACCCGAGCCACTCGGCCCGCCACGGAGTCCGGCACATGGAAGGCGTCGCGCGCCACCATGGCCTCCGGGAGCTGTGCCACACGCAGGGCCGACCGCGCAATCACCTGGCCTTCCACCAGATCCGCGGCGGCCACCACCACCGAACGCAGGCGCACCTGATTGCGCGTCTCGGCGATGCGCAGCAGGCGGAGGATGGCGACTCCCGATGCCACCGCTACCAGCAGCGAGAGGCCGAGCAGCCACGGCAAACGACGATCACCCATGATGTCTCCTGATCATTGCAGTTCATACCGGAATTCCGCCCGGACCTCGGGCAGCTGTGGGGGGGTGAGTCCGGGCACGAGGGCGGTGAAGGGGTAGCCACGTACCGCCACCCGGACGGTCTGCATCGGACCGCTCCCTGAGGGGAGCGTGATCAGCACCGGCGCCGAGGCCGCCCCGGGATCGACCATGCGATCGCGCACCGTCGAGGTGATCAGCCCCGTCGCCGCCGTGCGTTCCGCCGCGGTGCCCATCGGCGTGACGGCTCCGAGGCGCGCCCCTTCCCGCACCGCGGTGAGGAGCATGTGATAGAGAAAGAAGAAGCGGGCGTACTCCACGATCCCCAACAGGAGCGCCAGGAGCACTGGCGCCACGATCGCGAACTCGAGCATCGCCGCGCCGCGACGTGCGCGCCGCTCCCGCGGCCGTCCCCTACGCCGATCCATGCGACCACCATCGAACGACGGTCAACGCCACGCCCATCGGGAGTGCGTAGGGCAGCGTGGGCATCGCGTGGCCGGCGGGCGCAGCGCCCGACGCATGGGACGATGGACCCGACGTCCGGAGGTACGTCCCACGCCGAGCCAGCAGCAGAGTGCCAGCCAGCACGCCACCGAGCAGAGCGGCAAGGGCGGTCGCCTGCCAGATCACCGGAATGGGGAGGAGCATGGCCCCCGCGGCGAAATACTTGGCGTCGCCGGCGCCCATCCATCCGCGCGCCCAGAGGATGGCCCACGGGAAGACGCCAACCAGCCAGGCGACACCGGCCGACAGCAGGCCGGCCATGAGCCCCGAGGTCATCACGCGCTCGCCGGTGGCGAAGGCCATCGTGACCAGCACGATCCGATTCGGGATGCGGCGCTCGCGACAGTCCCAGTAGGCCCCCGCGCCCAGCACCAGCATCGCCATTCCATCCGAAAGCATCGCCATGGGCCGATGACGGGGGGCGCGCAGGCCGACGAGGCCCGCGCGCGCCCCATCCGCTCAGGGGGTGCCGATGCGTGCGGTGACCCCGGTAAACGTATCGCGCACCTGCCCGCCAAGGACGCCGACCGCCACGATCGCGACGGCGGCGATCAGGGCGACCATGACGCCGTACTCCACCATCGTGGCACCCGATTCTTCACGCAGGAAACGCGTGGCCATCCGTGATGCCGTGCTCAACTTGAACCGCTGCATAGCCCAGATCTCCCGAAAAAAAGGCTGCGCGCACAGCGCAATGCCGCGCGCTTACGGTTCGGGCCCGTTGCCCGTCCGTGTGCCGCAGCTCACGCAATGAGCGGGCCATGCATGGGGTCTGGAAAATGGCACGGGTGCCCGAGGCAGCTGCCCCGGACACCCGTGTGAGGTCTTGCGACGGCGCGTGGCGGCCTAGGCCGCGGTGCAGTGCGTATCGAACGCGTGCCTGAGATCGGCGGCAATGTCGTGGGCACTGCGCCCCTCGATCTGGTGCCGCTCGAGCATGAACACCACCGCGCCATCCTTCACCAGCGCGATGCTCGGTGACGAGGGCCGAAAGCCGGTGAAGTACTGCCGGGCACGCTCAGTGGCCTCGCGGTCCTGTCCGGCGAAGACCGTGGTGCTCCGCGCCGGTACGACCGCATGGCGCAGCGCTTCGGCCACAGCCGGGCGCGCGTTGCGCGCGGCGCAGCCGCAGACCGAGTTGACCACGACCAAGGTCGTGCCGGCGTGCTGCGCCAGCTCGGCATCCACATCGGCGGCACTGCGGAGTTCACGCACGCCCAGGCGCGTGAGCTCCTCGCGCATGGGGACCAGCAACTGCTCGGGATACATCGGGATCCTCCTCCTAGAACTCGGGCACGTCTTCGCGGGGCTCCCGCACCAGCGCCAGAATGGCGGCCTGGGGGACCACGAGGTACTGCTCATTCTCGAACGTGATTTCCACGGCGGCCTTGCGGAAGAACAGCGCGTAATCGCCGGCTTTTGCCTGCATCGGGACGAAGCGCGCTTCGCGCCCCGCACCCGAGACACGCCAGGGTTCGTCGCCCTGATCGGTCAGGTCGGGAAGCGCGAGCCCCGGGCCCGTGGCCACGATCTCGCCGCCCTGCACTGCCTGATTGTCGACGGCGGTCGGGGGCAGGTAGAGCCCGACCTTCGACCGCTGCTCGCCATCCTCCAGCTTCACGAGCACACGGTCGCCGACCACGAGGAGCCGCTTGTTTGGAACCATGCGGGAATTCTAGCGGGGCGCGGAAGGGCTCAGCGGACGAGGTGATAGGTCGTCTGGCGTCCGAAGGCCCAGCGCACCTTCCCCGCCGCGTCGATGATCACATCCTCCTCCTGCGCCGACCGCACCGGCTGCCCCCCCCACTCGGGGACGGGCGTCGTGGCCTGCAGCTCGATGGAGTACCACATGCCGGGGATGAGGCGATGGTCCCCGCGCCCCGGGACGCCCTCCTGGTAGTCCCAGAGACCGATCAGTGCGCCGGCCCCGTGGCCGTGCAGCCCGATCGGATGCGAGTACACGGTGCCCGTGATCCCCTCGGCCTTCATGCGCGCCAGCGTGGCCTGCAGTACCTCGTTGCCGGTCCGCCCCGGACGCAGCGCCTCCACATTGAAATCCTGCAGACGATTCGAGAGGGCAAGCGCGCGCTTGATGCCGGCGGGGACATCGGTTTCCCCATCACGCAGGACATAGCCCATGTGCTGCGTGTCGGTGTTGAGCCCCAGGGCGGTGACGCCGAAGTCGCAGTGCAGCACATCGCCGCGGAGAATCACCGGATTGACGCCCACGAGGTCGGGGCTGCCGGAGCGTCGCTGGATCTCGACCGACGGCTGGAACCAGGTCCCGAGACCGAGATCGTTGAGGCGCTGGCGCATCCACCACACCACGTCCTCGGTCCGCGTCACCCCGGGGGTGATGACCTTGTTCGAGAAGGCCTCCGTGATGATCTCCCACGCCACCTGATTCAGGCGACGGAAGGCCTCCTCCTCCTCGGGCTGGCGGGCCGCAATGAGGTCCACGGCCAGCGCCTCGGCGGGGACCACTTTGGCGGCCCACTGCGCCCCGAGGGCCTGGAGCATGCCGTCGCGCTCGCCACTCGAGAGACCATCGGCGAAGGCAAAGGTCCGCGAGGTGTTGAGTGCAATCTTCTTCGGCTGCCGCTCCTCGATCACCTGCTTGAGGACGCTCCACTGATCGTCCCCCCACAGCTCCGCCGTGCGATCGGCGCTGCGGCTACCGGCGGCCGGGGCGGCCACGGCCTTGGTGCTGCGCACCGCCTTGAACACGTTCCCCTGCGAGGTGCCCCCGAGCGCGATGCGCTCGACACCCTGCTGCGGACCGCGGTCGAAGAAGACGTAGATGGTCCGCCGGCGGGCCGCGAAGGTGGTGGGCGAGGTGATCGCGGTGAAGACCGGATCCTCGTTGTACTCGCGCATGGGGACGACCCACAGGTCCACGCCTTCGCGCCGCATCAGGGCGGGCAGGGTGCGTTCCATGCGGAGTTCGAGCCACCGCTGTTGTTGCGCCGCCTGATCGCGCAGGAGGCCGAAGGGCCGGAGCGTATCCGCCGCGGACGAGCCGGAGGTGCGGGCTCCCGGGGTGGCGGGAAAGACCACGGGCTGGGCCGGGAGCGCCGAGGCGAGGACCGCAGTGCAGAGCGCGGCGGGGAACAGCGAGCGCATGGGCGGAACTCCGGAGAAGGAGGAGAGGAACGGTGCGGTCAAGGGGATCACGGCGACACGCGATCGGCGGACGGGCGCTGGTCCATCACGCGCCGGACCAGCTGCACCACAAGGGCCAGCAGCAGCGTGAACAGCAGCACGACGAGCGTCCGCTGCCAGATGGTCTGGGCCGCCAAGGTCCACCAGTCGCGGAACCCGGCCACCGTCGAGCCCAGCCGTTCGAGCCGGAAGACGATGAGCATCGAGCTCATGCCCAACTCGATCGTGACTTCCATCAGGAGAAACGCGAGGGCCCGCGCGGGCCATCGGCGCTGCGGATAATGGCCCAGGTGCCAGGTGAGCATGGCACACAGGAAGGCCGCCCCCGTCAGGATGCCGAGCACGACGAGCAGGGCGTTGTCGCTCGACAGGACGACGGCACGCCAGAGGCGCAAGACGACCCCGGTGATCCCGGCCGGTTCGATGGTCCGCAGGGCAAACACCCGGAGCGGGTGCAGCCGCTCCTCGCTCCAGTCGATGACGTCGCGGGGAAAGAACTGAGCCATGGGGGTCAGGGACCTGCCACATGGGTCAGGAGGAAGCGCAGACTCTCGGCGGCGTGGGTTCGCCAGTAGCTCCAGGTGTGCGCCCCGGGCGCCTCGACGTACTCGTGCCCGACCCCCAGCTGGCGGAGCGTGTCGCGGAAGGCCCGATTGTGCGCGATCCATGGATCGTCCACGCCGGCATCCAGGCGGAGCGCCGGCAGCGTGGCCTGCCCCGCCGCGGCGCGGAGGGCCAGGCGCGCGGCGAGCGTGGCCGGGTCGCGTGCCCACCAGGCGATACTGTCGGTCCCGAAGGCGATCCGCTGCGATGGCCAGAGCGACCGGGCGGCCGCGCGGAACTCCGGCAGGCGCGTGGCCATCCCCGCGAATCCTCCCGGCGCCTCCGTGGGGAGCAACCGCGGGGCGAGCACCCCGGAGTGGCTGGCCGCCGCCCGGAAATGCTCAGGGAAGCGGAGCGCGAGCGTGACGGCCCCGTAGCCGCCCATGCTCAGCCCGGCGATGCCGCGATGGCGTCCATCCGCCAGCGTGCGATAGCGGCGGTCGACATGCTGGAGGATGTCGAAGGCGACGTAGTCGTCGTAGTGCGGCCATGGGACGCAGTAGGACGCGGCTGGTTCGCGCCGAGCGCTGTCGGCCGCACAGGCTGCGAGATCGGGGAGCGCCGCCGCCGTGGTGTACCACCCGTCGTCCCCGTCGGGCATGACGATGATCGCCTCCGGCGCACCGGCCGCCACGAGCGAATCCATGGTCTCATGGAGATGCCCCGCCTGGGTCCAGTTGCGTTCGTTGCCTCCCAGCCCGTGCAGATACACCAGCACCGGATACCGGGTGGTGGAGGTGCCGTACGAGGGGGGCAGATAGACGGTCACCGCCTTCCGGGTCCCGAGCGCGTAGGCGAAGAGCGTATCCGTGTGCACGCTCCCGCGCGCAGGCGCCGCCTGTGAGGACGCGCCGGACGCCACGAGCCCGCTCCAGAGCGATGCCGCCAGCCACCGGAGGGGACGACGCACGCGCAGGCTCAGCGGATGATCGACCCGATCCGTCGCCACCGGATGTCGGTCAGGAACGGCAGCGGTCGGTCGCTGTCATCCGCGTTGTAGGAGTAGTACACGAAGACCGGGCGGCCGCGCAGGTTCTCCCGCGGCACGAGGCCCCAATAGCGCCCGTCCTTGGAGTCGTACCGGTTGTCGCCCAGCATGAACAGGAAGTTGGGCGGGACCACGATCGGCCCCCAGTCATCGAGCGTGGGCTGGGCCGGCGGGTCACCCGCCCGGGTCCCCCGCACCTCGTGGGCGCGCTGCCACTCGAAGAGCGGATGGGAGAAGCCACCATCCCCCACCGGGTTCTGCCGTGCGGCCTCCCCCTGCGGCTGCGGCACGCCGTTCAGGTAGAACAGCCCCTGCCGCATCCAGACGGTGTCGCCCCCGATCGCCACCAGCCGCTTCACCAGCGTGGGATTGGGATCCTCCGGCTGGTCCACCTGATCGGGGGAGACGAAGACCACGACATCCCCGCGCTCCGGGTCGTCGTAGCCCGGCAGGTTGATCGACGTGAACGGCACGTGCGGGCCGTAGGCCAGCTTGTTGACGAAGAGCCAATCTCCGATGAGCAGCGTCGGGATCATGCTCCCGGAGGGGATGCGGTAGGCCTCGAGCAGGAAGGTCCGGATGGTCAGGAAGATGGCCACCGTCATCAGGATGGCCTTGAGATTCTCCCAGGAGAAAAAGCCTGGCGGCCCATCGGCAGAGCGCCGCAGGTCGGCAACGGAGGAGGAGTTGGCGGGCTTCTTCTCGGCCACGGGCGCGAACGGGACGGAGGCGGGCAGGAGGCGGGTCACGGGGACCGGCCGGGGGGGGCAGCTCAAAGGGGCGCGTCCGTACCGGACGCGCCCCCCGAAAGATACGCGGCGGACCGCGATCGGTTACGACAGGTGCTTGGAGACCAGCTTGGTCATGTCGAACATGCTGACCTGCGCCTTGCCGCCGAAGACGGGCTTCAGCTTGTCATCCGCGTTGATGGCGCGGCGGTTCTTCGCATCCTGCAGGCCGTTCTTCTTGATGTAGGCCCAGAGCTTCTTCACGACCTCGGTACGCGGGAGCGGCTTGTCACCGACGACGGCGGCCAGCTGGGCGCTCGGGGTGAGGGCCTTCATGAAGGCCGCGTTCGGGGTGCGCTTCTTGGCCGCCTTCTTCGGGGCCGCCTTCTTCGGGGCGGCCTTCTTGGCGGCCTTCTTCGGGGCGGCCTTCTTGGCGGCCTTCTTCGGCGCCGCCTTCTTCGCGGCCTTCTTCGGGGCAGCCTTCTTCGCAGCCTTCTTCGCGGACTTCTTCGCAGCGGCCATGTCGTCTCCTTGGAGGGGTGACCGTTCGGGTCGCGTCGAGCAACGATGCTGATCTCGACTGATCGCACGAAGTCGAAAGCGCTTCGCGGACGCCGACAAACTACAATCGCGCACAGGGCGCGCAATAGGTGCCACGCCCATTTTCCCTCGAAAGGCGCCCCTCGCCCCCTCTGGAGGCGCCCCGGTCAGCCCTGGCGCCCCGCCAACGCGCGGAGACGGGCAATGTCCTCCACCTCCCACGGATCCGGGGCCTCGTCGTCATCGGCCACGTCGGGATGCGCCTGTGGCGTCTCGAGAATGAGGGGGATGCCCTGCGCCCGACGATCAGCCAGCAGCCAGCCGAAGGGTGCCTCACCGATCAATCCGGCGCCGATCCGGGCGTGCCGATCCCGATTCGATCCGCACGCCCCCTCGCTGTCGTTGAGGTGGAAGAACGCCGGCGGCTCGCCCGTCGCCGTCTCGAAGGCGTCGAGCACGCCGGTGAGCGCCACGGACGACTCGGCCAGCGGGAACCCCGAGGCGAAGAGGTGGCAGGTATCGAGACCGTACCCGGTCCGATGGCGCTCGTGCGCCGGGATGCCCGCCAGCATGCGCGCGACCTCGCCCGGTGTCCGACCGACCGTGGTGCCCGCCCCTGCGGTGTTCTCGATCAGCAGACGCGTCGCCCCATCGGGCACGGCGGCCAGGGCGCGACGCATCGCCTCCGCCACGCGATCACAGGCCGCCTCCGGCTCACTCCCGGTGGCGGCCCCCGGGTGAAAGCAGACTCCGCCAACCCCGAGCGCGGTGGCGCGCTCGAGTTCCTTGGCGAGCCCGAGCGCGGCCCGCTCCCACTTCGCCTCGTCAGGGGTGGCGCAGTTGAGCACGTACGCGGCATGGACCAGCACCTGCGCCGGCTCGATCCCCGCGGCCGTCAGTGCGTCGCGAAAGCGGACCGCCCGCTCGGGTTTCACACCGACCTTTTCGTTGTAGTACTTGGGGATGGCGCTGAAGATCTGCAGCGCCTGCATCCCCGCCCGACCGGCGCGTCGCGCCGCCATCGGAATGCCGCCGTTCTCGAGACAGTGGGCACCGAGGTACAGCACAGGGGCTCCGGAGAGGAAGGGGAAGACGCTAGGGCGCCACCGACACGGTGGCCGTCCGCTGCTGAAAGGTGGGGGCAGCGGCGCGGTCGCTCCATCCGACGGTCACCGACCGTCCCGCCACCTGCACCTGCGGCTCACGAGCCGGCCGGTCGCCTTCGCTGGCGATCAACCGCACCTCGAAGAGGTGCCCGGCCGTGCGCGAGATGGCGACCCCCACCTGCGCCCGAAGCCGGGCGTTCGGCTCTTCGTACGCCACGGCGACCACATCCCCGTCGGAGGCCACGCGGGCGATCCCCACGCGCTCCCCGTAGAGGATCGCCACCGGCGGCTCGAAGGCGGCCCGCCGGTCCATCTGATGAGCATAGAAGATGCCGGTCCCCTCGGGGCCGATCAGGGGATACGCCACGTGCACGTACCCGTTCACGCGGTCGACGGTCACGCCCGGCGACGGATAGCCGCACGCGAAGCGGCCGTCGTCCATGCCCTGGGCATCACGCGGACCCCGATCCACGGTGTCGATGGGGAGCGCCGCGGTCCACTGCCCCGCCTCCGCCATCGGTCGATTACGCCAGGAGGCCACCAGATGGACCTGTCGGGGAGCGACGAGACGCCACCACACCGCCACGGGGATCCCCTCGGCATCGGTCGCCGCGCGGAGGGAGCCGGGACACCGGGCGGAATCGACGGGCCACGGCCCCTCGGCGACCGAGTCGGTCAGGACGGCAGGCGACGGCAGGGGAGCCGAGCGCTCCTCGGGGGCTCCCGTCCAGGCGGCCACCACCGGCTCGCAGGCGACGGAGCCGGCGACAACGACCAGCAGCAGGACCGCCGGCAGCGACCGTCGGCGAGGCAGGAAGCACGACATGGGCGAAGGGTAGTGGCTTGCCGTCGTCACGCTAGCTTTCCCCCGACCGATTTCCACCCTGTCCGGAGCACCCCCGATGTCTCTCGCCGCCTTCGATGGCACCCGCCGCGTCCCCCCCGCCGTGAACGAACCTGTCCGGAGCTACGCGCCGGGTTCTCCGGAACGGGCCTCGTTGGAGCAGGCCCTGGCGGCCATGGCGGCCGAGGTCGTGGAGATCCCGGTGGTGATCGGGGGTCGTCGGATCCACACCGGTGACATGGGACGGGTCACCATGCCCTGCGACCACGGGCATGTGCTGGCCACCTATCACAAGGCCACCCCCGAGCTGGTCCGTGACGCCATCGCCGCGGCGGCCGCCGCCCGGGCCGAATGGGCCAGCTGGCGCTGGGAAGAGCGCGCCGCCGTCTTCCTGCGCGCGGCCGAACTGCTGACGACGACGTGGCGCAACCGGTTCCTGGCCTCCACGATGCTCGGCCAGGCGAAGACGGTCCACCAGGCCGAGATCGACGCCGCCTGCGAACTCATCGATTTCTGGCGCTTCAACGTGCAGTTCGCGCAGGAGCTCTACGCCGAGCAGCCGCTGTCGGACCACACGATGTGGAACCAGCTCGACTACCGGCCCCTCGAGGGGTTCGTGTACGCGGTGACCCCGTTCAACTTCACCGCCATCGGCGGCAACCTGCCCGGCGCGCCGGCGCTGATGGGCAACGTGGTCCTCTGGAAGCCGTCCGCCACCGCGCTGCTGTCGTCGTGGTACACGATGCAGCTGTTCGAAGAGGCCGGCCTGCCCCCGGGCGTCATCAACTTCCTCCCGGGTGATGCGGCGATGATCTCCGACATCGCGCTCACGCACCGCGATCTCGCCGGGGTCCACTTTACCGGCTCGACCGGCGTCTTCAACAGCATGTGGGAGACGATCGGCCGGAACATGAACCGGTACCGGTCCTATCCACGCATCGTCGGCGAGACGGGGGGCAAGGACTTCATCGTCGCGCACCCGAGCGCCGACCCGCAGGCGCTCGCCGTGGGGATGGTCCGCGGTGCGTTCGAGTATCAGGGGCAGAAGTGCTCGGCCGCGAGCCGGGCCTACATCCCCGCCTCGCTCTGGCCCACGGTGCGGGAGCGGTGCGTGGCCATGATGGCCGAGATGAAGCAGGGCGATACGCGCGACTTCTCCAACTTCGTCGCGGCCGTGATCGACGAGCGGGCCTTCAACCGGCTGGCGCAGGCGATTGATGAGGCGAAGGCCAAAGCCACTGTCGTGGCCGGTGGTGGCTACGACAAGTCGAAGGGGTGGTTCATCCAGCCCACGATCATCGAGACGATAGACCCGAACTACCGCTCGCTCTGCGAGGAGCTGTTCGGTCCGCTCCTCACGGTCTTCGTGTACGACGATGCCGCGTGGATCGAGACGCTCACGCTCGTCGATTCGACCTCGCCGTACGCGCTGACCGGCGCGGTCTTCTCGCGCGACCGGCAGGCCGTCCGCGAGGCCATGACGCATCTGCGCAATGCGGCCGGCAACTTCTACATCAACGACAAGCCCACCGGGGCGGTCGTGGGGCAGCAGCCCTTCGGCGGCGCGCGCGGGTCCGGTACCAACGACAAGGCGGGCTCGAAGGCCAACCTCATGCGCTGGGTGAGCACGCGGACGATCAAAGAAACGTTCGTCCCGCCGCTCGACTGGCGCTATCCGTTCCTCGGCTGACCAGGCGGCCTCTCCGCATGCGGACACTCCGCTTCGTGACCGCCGATGTCTTCACGCCGACGCCCTTTGCGGGGAATCAGCTGGCCGTGGTCTTCGGTGCCGACGGGCTGCCCACGGCGACGCTGCAGGCGATCACGCGGGAGTTCAACTACTCCGAGACCACCTTCGTCTTCGCGCCGGAGACGCCGGGCACCACGCGGCGCGTCCGCATCTTCACCCCGGGCCGTGAGGTCCCCTTCGCCGGGCACCCCACCCTCGGGACGGCGCACGTGCTCGCCGCCACCGGCGAGGTGATGCCCACGCCGGCAGAGCGCACCTCGGGCGCGATGACCGTGGTACTGGGTGAGGGGGTGGGTCCGGTCCCCGTCCGGCTCACGTTGGCGGATGGCGTGCCCGTCGAGGCGGAGCTCACCACCGCGCAGCTCCCCGAGGAGCGCGTGGAAGTGACGGATCGGGAGGCCCTGGCGGCCATGCTGTCGCTCCCGCCCGAC